>Ga0105044_10011509_pt1 | contig 12053 bp, 9 predicted proteins | sample MAT01_FD_78092 | JGI IMG/M metagenome (GOLD analysis project Ga0105044, IMG submission 78092) | Freshwater microbial communities from Lake Fryxell liftoff mats and glacier meltwater in Antarctica - MAT-01 | ecosystem: Environmental > Aquatic > Freshwater > Ice > Liftoff microbial mat | place...
AAGACCGGAAATGCGAAAGGTTTTGGTCTGGGTACCCGACGTTGTTCACCACTTTCATCTGGCCATCGAGCCACATGTTTTGCAGCGGCTGCATGGTATTTGGCATGGCCAATTCAGCGCTCAACCCGATGAGTTGATTCTGCGGAATGGCAATGGTGGGGCGGTTCGCCTGGTAAGTCCCGTAATCAAAAAGGGGAATAATCATGTTCAGGCCATCGTTACCGCCTTTGAGCCGGATGAGCACTAAGATGCGGTCGGTGGTTGTATTGCTCAGCGCCCAGGCCAAAGGGGAAGAAGCCATTGCCCTCACGGGCAGGTTGTTGAGAAAAATGGCGGCACCGCCCGCTACGCCGATGTTGCGCAGGAAACTGCGGCGGCTCCAGTTGCGGTGGTCTTTTTCGTGTTCCGCGCCGTGTTCTATGGCGCTGCCTTTCCGCAACTTTGTTTCATGAACAGTTTTATGTTGATCACTCATTGGATGTCTTTTTTTAAATGGTCAATTACAGCAACTGACAGGATTCGCTGAATCGGAGGTCAGCGGTACAAGATCACATCAACTGCATTTCAAGATTCGCTGAATTGGAGTTCAGCGGTACAAGACTACATCAACTGAAATTCAGGCAAACGCGAGAGGTTGCGCAGCAACAAGGCCGTTTGAGCCGGTACGGTAGGCCAGTCTAAATTCCACAACCCATTGTCGTAGTAGTTTTGCGGAACTTCCCACTTAAACGCAGCGACGGCACGTACGTAAGCTTCGTCGGAATACAGGCCGTTGGGTGTGTAAAAGTCGGCAATGGCGCGCGCCACCACTTCCGGATCGGACGAATTCCCGCTCAGCGTTTTGGCTAAATTGACCAGTACCTGCGGGAAATTTTCGTACATTCCATACAGGTATGCATCGCAGGCTAACCAGCGCCCGGTGAGCGAGCTACTGTCTATCCACTCCCGATTGCCCGGCCACCCGGCCACATCGGTGGGATTAAACAGCTCCTGGCCTAAATTATAGATGAGATAAGTGCTCACTTCAATAATTTCATCGTTGAAGGTATTGCCGCTTTCGCGAATCAGGTTGAGCATCAGTTCGGTCGGACTTTTCACTTCCGCACCGATGACGAATTCGTCGAAAAAGTGTTCGCTCCGGAACAACTGACGCAGCACCGGCGCCAACTCCCAGTTGTTGTTTTTGAAGGTGGTTGCCAGTTCGGCAACGATCTCTTCTTTTACTTCCGGATGCACGAACGTGCGATAGAGCTTGGCGCAAATGTGGTGTGCGATTTCATCGTCCCGCTGCGTGAACAGAATATTGTGAACTTCGTCGTAACCCCAGTTGCCGGTTTGACCAAAAATGGTTTTGTTGCCGTTGTCGTGCAGGAAAGGCACGAAAGGAATCGGAGCGCAGGCCACCGTGAAGCCATTCCAGCCGGTCAGTGCGCGGGCGGTGTTGACAATGTCTTCCTGTGTGTAACCATTGCCCTGGCCGAGGGTAAAGAGTTCGTAAAGTTCTCGGGCATAGTTTTCATTTGGACTAAAAAGCGTGTTTTGAACGCCATTTAAAAAAATCAACATGGCGGGCGTTTTGCCCATTTCATAAACGAATGTTTTGTAATTGCCAAGCGCGTGGGTTTGCAGTAAGGTGTGGTATTGGTACAGGTAGGAAGGACACACATAGGTTTCGTAACGGGCAACTAAGTGATTGGACCAAAAAAGCGCCATCTTTTCGCGCAAGCCGTTGGCTATCATGTCTTTTACCCAGTCGGTAACGTAAGCAATCAATTGTTCCTGAGTCTGTTGTCCAAAATCGGTGTAATCGTTGATGTCCCAATCTGCCCAAACGGGCGGTGGTGTTGGTGGCAAAGCAATGGCCGCATTGATGAGGCTGTCTACCAGAGCCACCGGGTTTTGGGCTAATGCGGCGTCCACTTCTTGTGGCGTAGCACCAAAGCCTAAGCGGCGATACAGGTGTAGCACCCGTTGCCGGTTCCAGGGCATTGCTGCCGAGGGCACATAAGGTGCCAGGGTACCGGTTGCACAGTTAACTGTTACCATAATTTTCGGATTTTAGTACGGCAAGTTAACGAATGCGTTTTGACAAATCGGATATTTCCGACGGAGAAAGGATAGTTTTATTTAAAAATTAACATTGGCGCAGGGGGTGAATGTTGATAATCCTTAGTGTCGGTACTGGCAGCACATCAATTATGTTTAAAAATTTAATCCGAAAAATTGACAATTATCCTAAAAAATGCAATATATTTGTTATTACAAGTTTTGCCAAAATAATAATTGAAAAAAATTACTTAGAACCATATTTTTTTACGCTTAAATTGATTACCATTATGAAAAGATGCTCAATGCCTCATTTTGCGGGGGGGGGTTACTATTCTCCCTTTTTCTAATTTATTCCACTAACATTTCCACGCCTTCCGCTGAACCTTATTTTTGGATACAGGTAAAAATAACCTCCGCCGATGGCTTTACACGCACCTTAAACCAACGCATTCGGGTGTTATCCGAAGAAGAGTGCCTTTTTTCTCTGCAAGACATACGTGATTCTGGCTTTCAAAGCAATGAATCACAAATACAGGCCATCACTATATTCCCTAATCCTGCAAATCAGGAACTTAACATAGCTTCAAAGGAAGCCTGGCCAAAACATACCCTCATTACAATATCCGACCAACTGGGTCGGGTTGTAAAAGTGGTACGCCCTGAAGATGATCTTTCCTTGAGCATAGATTTAGGTTTCCTTCAAGCAGGTTTTTATCATGTAGGGATAAAAGCAGGCGGCCTTAATGAAGTGCATAAAATTGCAATTTTTCATCCTTAAAACCGAACATCATGAAAAAGCATATTTTCTCTATAAGTATTCTGATCTGCCTTATTTCCTGTAAAAAAGAAGAACTACTCATTCCTCTGCCAAACTTCCACCCAGGTTCTATGGATACTGGAGAAGTGCAGGCGCTTCGAAACGGCGAACCTTGGCAGGCTACCGCTTATGCCCGTTATCATACTATTGGTCACAATCTAAAAGATAGCAGTTACGTAGGAATTAGCTTTGTAACGTTTTCAAATGAGGGCTTTAATCGAGAAAACTTTAGCCTTGATGAAATTTTTTTACAATCTGGGGGGCGAGTAATTAGAGGCCAATTAGGAAAATGGGGTGAGGTTTACGACGGTTATATTGGTGCCGTATATGGCATAGCCGAAGACGATGGCGATTTACTCAATCCGCCCTATTTTCCGGAAGAAGCCAGCGAAGGTAGTCTGGAATTGACGCGGGTAGATTTGGTCAATAAAGAAATCGAGGGAAGCTTTACCAAGGTTATATTCAGGGCAAGTTCGCCTGATCCGAGGTTTCCTGATCGGGTTGTTTTTCAAGATGGAACGTTCAAAGCGAAAATTGTAGAATAGCGGACGTGAGTAGATTTGCCATGTTCGCGCACAATTGTATAGCTACGACCTCATCCGATGATTTTCCGCTGAATAAAGTGAAGCCGTCCTGCAACTTGAGGTCTAATGTCGTCAATTTAGCAGAAATTGAGGCGACATCTCGCCGCCCTAAAGCAGCAGGTATCGTCTCAATTTTTGCAATTCGCGACCCGGTTTTTTGAGATGTCACCTGCCTCAGCAGATGATACCTAAAAAACCTTAATTAAAACCCAATCCCCACAGTCGCCGTAACCGAACGCCCATCGCTGGACCACACCCCGCCACCGGGATAACCCGTTGGGCGTTTAGTGAAATATTGTTTATCGCCAATGTTGTTCACGCCAAAACGCACTAAGTACCGACCCGAACGCCAGGAAACATAAGCATCCAGAATTCCATAAGAAGGAACAAGACCAACAGCCCCATTGGCCGACGGCTTCACCGTATTCAGGGCATTTGCGAAGCTTTTGTCCACATAACTATACTGTACGGTTGCCATGATGCCTTTCCAGATCACATTCAAACCATTGCGGCTGGTCCAGGCAGGCACCGACTCTAATTTATTGCCGGTCAGATCAACGTTTTCTCCGTTCACCACAACGGTACCTTTCACATAGCGGCCATTCATCCACGAGGAAGCCGTGAAAAGGCCGATATTGGCTACTGCATCATCCGGAAAAAGCCGGCCTTCGAGGTACAATTCAACTCCATCGGTGATGGTATTGCCTACGTTCGTTTTCAGGAAAAACGCCGTTCCGTCCGGGTCTTCCATCGCCTGAACGCCTACCCGGTCGTTATACAGGATACGGAAATAACTCAAGTCAAAATTCAGTTTGCTGCCTAATTTTCCGCTCATGCCTCCTTCTAAATTCCAGCCGGTCGCATCAAGCAGGTTGTCGTCGGTGCGGTTAAGCGCATCCGGCGGAATCACGTCGGCAAAAATGACCGGGCGATAGGCTTGTGAAGCGCCTGCGTAGAAGCGAATGTCCCTGCTGAGCTGGTATTGAAGCGTGCCGCCAAACAGTGGAAACTGGTGCTTGATTTCCAGTGGCACCCTGTTGGCAGGCAAATAGGAAATAGTGCCTTCCATATTCGTGAGGCCGTTTTCATAGCGGAAGCCGGCAGTCACAGAAAATTGCTCGCTAATCTGGAAGAGGTTTTCTGCAAAAACAGCAAAGTTGCTGGTTTTGAAGTGCAAATCACGTCCAAAAACAGCGCCTTCTATCAGCGAATAATCGGGATCGCTACCCGTCGTGCCTTTGCCTATCTGACGTCGGTGCAAATCGTTGTTGATGTAGCGGATGCCGCCGGAAAGGGTGTTTTGCACCCGCCCCAACGACCAGTTTTGTAAAATTTTCAGCTCCGTGCTGTAACTGTGAAAGTTGTCAATATCCACCTGCCGGTTTTTGTAAGCGCCGGTAGCCGGATCAATGGCATCCACCACATTGGCAAAACCGAGGAATTGCACAATGCTGCGATCGCCCAATAGAGCCGAAGTTACCCAGGAAAGCTTCGTTTTGGGAGCAATTTGCCAGTTCATGGTCAATGCCGGAATCACGATATCAGGGCTGAAGTAGTTGCGCGTGCGGGTAGCCTGGCGTGGGTTTTCATAAAACATGCTGTCCGTCAAAGGTCCGGGGACGCGGAACTCATAGGTGCTGCGTCCGACTTCTGCGCGGATGTTAAAGGTAGGGGAAGCCTGGTATTCCACCGCCAAAAACTGGGCGTCGGATCCGCTGCGGGCACCGTCGCGGTAGCCGTCGGAAACGCGGTTTTGGTAATAGCCGAAATACCGCCACTTGCCGCTGGCGCCACCTGCCGAAAGGTAGCTGCTGAAAAGTCCGTAAGAACCTACCGAAGTCAGTAATTCTCCGGAAAGGGTCTGGGTGGTATCAGGTGTTTTGGTCACGTAGTTGACCATGCCGCCAAAACCTGCGCCGTATTGCAGCGAACCAGTGCCCCGCACCAATTCGATGCGGCGGATCGCTTCCATCGGCGGGCTGTAATGGCTGGCCGGGTACCCATAAATATCGGAATTGGTCATGATGCCGTTTTGGCGCACGTTAAATTCCCAGGAACGGTGCGGATCGAGTCCACGGGTAGCAACGTTCACCTGGTTGCCGGAACCGTCCATGTCGTACACAAAAGCGCCGGGAATTTTGCCAAAGATCTGGCGTCCGGTCTTTTCAGCCAGGTTAGCGTTGAGCATCGCCACATCCACGACTTCGTTCTTTTTACCTGAAATAATGTAGTTGCTGTGGACATTTTCTAAGCGGCTTATTTCCGGGATGCGTTGGGCATAGCCCTGAACCGTTACCGTTCCCAGTGTTTTCGCTTCCAGGTCGAGGTGGACGTTCAGGGAGGTCGTTTCACCTGCACGGATCCGAATGTTTTTTTCCTGGGTTGCAAATCCTACAAAAGAAAAAATGGCCGTATAGTTGCCGGGGGTCAGGTTTTCAAAATAGAAACTGCCTTTATCTGAGGCAGACTGGATGATTCCTCCAGGCTGTAGCTGAACGGTTGCATTCGGTAAAAAAAGTTTGTCGGCGTCATAAACCATACCGGTAAATGCGCCTTTGCTGCTGTTTTGTGCAAAAAACAAAACTGGGAGGAATAACAACAGGGCGGTAATTATTTTTTTCATAAAAGATTAATTCTCAATTCAAACCACAGAGGTTTTACGTTTTTATAAATAAAACGAGAAGGATAGGTATGGTCGGGCGAATTTACCACCTTACGAAAAGGAGTGTAAAAAGTTACCTGAAAAATACCTAATGCTTAGGCTTGTGCAGGAGGATGCAGCAATAAGGGTTTGAATAAAAAACTGAAAGGCGTGATAAACTGAAAGGCAGAGGTCAAACGCTTTTGAAAAAGAAGAGAAGGCCATTGAGTCTCCGGCATCTCAAATACTTTGAATAACCCTTTAAGCAGCTTTTCTGAAGGGCCATTGGAGGTTGGAGTTTTTTGACCGGGCGTTTGAGACAAAGCTTCATACACGATTGAGTCTGTTTGGTTTTCAACCGTGTAATAAATCGTTTTGGAGTCATTTTTTTTAGAAAAAACAAAATCGCCGTAAAAATTGCCACGTGGCATCAGTTCGTCTTCCGACAAAACCCGGACGGCGCTTGCTATACCTGTTTTTTGGTGTACGATTTCGGCAAGCGCTTGCTCCTGTGCGCTCATTTGTCGTTGAATTTCAACCCAATAGCTCACCTCAAGGCATACGTGCCCGCCAACCCACTGGGCCGCAGATAGTACGAGCAGAAACCATGCGGAAGCAATCTTCATGTTGAAAACGACTATTAATAATTTGTAACCAAGTACCAGGACAATAGCTGTTTTCACATAAGTCGCATAGGAAACCCCTGCTTTTGAAAGGAGGAATAAACGCTATATGACCTATGTGAAAACCCCTATGTATCTATGTGGTATAAAAACATTTACAAAAAAACCTGAACCGTCTCACCTACTCCAGCGTCACCTTCCCGTAGCGCACTCCGTTTTCGTACTGCACCACAAAAGCCTCCGGGAAGCCGCGATCCTGCATGGCTTTCACCGCGCGCAGGGCTTCTTCTTTGGTAAAAAAGTCGCCAACCATCACGCGGGTCAATTTGTTGGAAACGATTTTTTCCGTATCCACCCGACCCAGATCCTCCAACTTTTTCAGATCTTTCCGATTAGAACTGTATTGCTTTAGCGCACCTGCCTGCACCTTATAATAGAGGCCTTTGTGGCGCGGCGCGGTACTGGCGTATTCCAGATTGTCGTCGGGCGAAGTGCCCCGCAAGGTATAGGTTGTAGCGCCCTGCTGGCCTTTCGGATCGTCGTTGGGCATCACAATCGGGTCGTCTTTGATGATCGGATCCGAGGGTAGCGGAGCGCCTCCATTCAGGAAGACGGGCTGGCCGTAGGTGAAATTATTCGGATCATCGGTCGCAAATTCGTAGGAAGTGGATTCGTAGCCTTCGCTCTGCACTTCCACGCGGAAACGGCGGTTGGCCAACAGTTCAAAGGTATAGTTTCCGGTATTGAAATTTTTGTTCACCAGCAGGTTATCCGTGCCGTCATCAAAAACCTGGTACAACATCACCGTGATGTTGGCCAACTGGTCTCCCGAAGCTTTATCGTAGACATTACCTTTGAGCGCCAGACGTTTGCTGCTGCTGGAAAGCTCAAAAATATCAGCGTTGCGGGTCGTGGTTTTTTCGCCGCCAAAAATGCGGTTCGACACCACAAAGGCGGTATTCTGCGACGGCGATTTCACATAGAAATAGTCATCTGCGCTTGAATTAATGGGAAGCCCGGCATTTTCGGGAACGCTCCAGTTTACTTCCGAACCTTGCGAACGGAAAATATCAAATCCGCCGATGGAAGCATGTCCGTTGGACGCAAAGTACAGGTTGCCGCTCTCTGAATCGTACCAGGGCGTAATTTCATCGCCAAGGGTATTTACGACCGGACCTGCATTTACCGGAAAGGTGAAATCATTGCCCTCCAAACCCAGGTCACGCACCACGTACCAGATGTCCATGCCGCCGCGTCCGCCTTCGCGGTTGGAGGCAAAATAGAGCAATTCCTGGCCGTTCACGTGCGCGGCATTCGGGTGCGTAGCCGTCATGCCTTTTAGATTTACGTAATCAGGCAGGCGTTCCGGTTGCGACCAGCCCGTACCGCTTTTTTTCGTCACGAAAATTTCGCAGCGGGTGCTCAGGTCGTTCCAGGCTTTTTCAGCGTTGCACACCGTGAAGTAAATGCGCTCGCCGTCGGGCGTCATACTGCCGTTACAGAAATGGCTGTTGGAAACCACCGGAAAATTAGCCGGGATGGAAGCCTTCGACCAGCGGTTAGCCTGGCGGGTAGATACGTAGATCCGGGCTTTACCGCCAATGGCCGAAGAGAAATACAACTCATCGTCGGAAATCGGATTGGGGGCAAATTCTGCATCATCGGAATTAATGCCCGAGCCCGGATACTGGACTTCAACGGTGCGATCAGCCAGGACTGGCAGGCGGGTGCCGAGGTCGCATCCCCGGATTTCCGTTTGGATGATGTCTTCGAGGATGGCCTTGTTTTCACCGGTATAGCCCTCCATGAATTTTTTAAACTCATCTTTGGCTTTGTCGTATTGCCCATCCTGCTTGAGGCTGCGGGCGTATTTGAGTCCCACCAGCGGAAATTCGTCGTTTTTGCCACGCACGTGCTGGTAGCTTTCGGCAGCTTTGCGGTAGTCTTTGATCGAGTAGTAAGCCTCTCCGGCTTTAAAGATCAGTTCTGTGTTTTTCTTCTTTTTTTGCCAGGCGGATTCATAAGTTTGTGCAGCTTCTGCAAATTTGCCCTGCTCGTACAACGCGTCCGCCGATTTTTCCAGCTTTTTCGCGCTTTGGGCATTTAATCCCGTTGAAAGCGTGCAGATCGCCAATAGCAGCAAAATGTTTCTGTTCATCATGCCATTTGATTTATGAATGTAGTTTAGGAATGTTGGTGAGTAATTCTTGTAAAACTGGCGCATAGTGCCGGTGTTCCAATTGGAGCACTTTGCGGGCAATATCCGCCGCTGTATCTTCGGGCGCAAGCGGGCAGGTAGCCTGAAAAAGAATGCTGCCGCTGTCGTATTGTTCGTTAACAAAATGTATGGTGATGCCGCTTTGTGCAACCCCGGCTTGTTTCACCGCTTCATGTACGTGGATGCCGTGCATGCCTTTGCCGCCAAACGCCGGAAGCAGCGCCGGATGGATGTTGACCATCCTGCCTTCATAAGCTTTGACCAAATAGGAAGGTGCCAGCCACAGGAACCCGGCTAATGCGATGAGGTCAATGTCGTGTTGTTGAAGTTCGGTCAAAATTTCTTCTGATTCGTAAAACAATTTCCTGCTCGAAACCAGTGTCGCGATGCCATTTTCGGCAGCCATTTCGAGCACCGGCGCATCGGCGCGGTTTGAAACAAGCAATTTAACGCTAAAATTTGGGTTTTCTTTGAAATATTCCACGATTTTACGCGCGTTGCTGCCTGTTCCGGAAGCAAAAATGGCAATATTCTTCACGTTCTTGTATTTGCACAGCAAAGTAACGGCAAAAGTGGGGATTTTTATTTCATTCATGATGGTTCATTGTCCATCCTCTCCTACCCCACCCCGTGAACGCCGCAACCGTTTCGGATCCATTGCAAACACCTGCCGCCGCTCAACGGAATACCCAAAACTGGCCTCCGGCAACAGCCGATTCAGCGTGCGGGAGATGAGCTTGAGTTGCCGGGCTGGAACGCTCAGGTCGAGCGAACGGCCATCGTCCAACTGAAAATAGAACGTGCCCCGGCTGAAAATGTACAGTCCAAACGGCATCAGGTCTTTAGTAACGCTGTAGACCCAGACAATGCGTTGCGGCTGCCGGCGCAACAATTGCAACAAAGGGTGTTGCGTTGCCTGCCAGATTTTTACTGCCGATACGCCAAAACGCACGCCGATGACCGCCAGGAACACCCCCAGTCCCGCCAGCAGCGGTTGCCCGGGATAACAGCGCCACATCAGCCCGCAGCCTGAAACAAACAGCGCCAGAGCGACTGCTTTTTCCAACCAGATTTCCCGGATAACGGCTTTTTCCAGCGCCTGCATGGCCGGGTGATTGGTCAATAACCTTTCTTTTTCTGACACAAAATTGTGTTTTATTTAGTGCCTGTCTTTATAGTCCGGTAGCTGCGTTATGTTTGGCTCCAAATCGGTCATTTACGCAAGTAAACTCCCGTTTTTGGAGCCAAACATGCCTTGCGCCCGAACTCTAAAGGCCAGACACGAGATTATATGGACGGAAACTATTTATACAACAAATTGTTTTTATTGTTGGCAACTTTGCTTATCTTTGTGACAAAATTAAGTTTACTTTGTGGAACGGAAAGAGATTATTGTCCAATCTGGCCATACAAAAACCATCAATCACTTAATATCCATGTCTCTCAATTCCTACACCGAAGATAATATCCGCTCGCTCGACTGGCGCGAACACATCAGAATGCGTCCGGGCATGTACATTGGCAAACTCGGCGACGGCACCACGCCCGACGACGGCATCTACGTACTCATCAAAGAAGTGATTGACAACTCCATTGACGAATACGTGATGGGCCACGGCAAAAACATTGACATCGCCCTACAGGAAGGCACGGTGACGGTGCGCGATTACGGGCGCGGTATTCCGCTGGGCAAAGTGATCGAATGCGTCTCGAAAATCAATACAGGCGGCAAATACGACTCGAAAGCCTTCAAAAAATCGGTGGGGCTGAACGGGGTCGGCACCAAGGCCGTGAACGCGTTGTCGGAGTACTTCAAAGTACAGGCAATCCGCGAAGGCAAAACTAAAATTGCAGAATTCGAGCGGGGGGAACTCACCAAAGACCACAAAGAGCAAAAAACGACGGAAGAAAATGGCACGATGATCATTTTCCGTCCTGACCAGTCCATTTTCAAAAAATATCGCTTTCGCGACGAATACATCGAAAGCCAGTTGTGGAACTACGCCTACCTCAATGCGGGCTTAAAAATCAACTACAACGGCCAGGTTTTTTTATCTAAAAACGGCTTGTTTGACCTGCTTTCGCGCAAAACGGGACATGAAGACCTGCGCTACCCCATCATCCACCTGCGCGGCGAAGACATCGAGGTGGCCATGAGCCACGGCGCACATTACGGCGAACAGTACTATTCGTTCGTCAACGGCCAGCACACCACGCAGGGCGGCACCCACCTGAACGCTTTTAAAGAAGCGGTGGTGGAAACCATCCAGAAACACTTTTCCAACAAGAACTTCGACCGCCGCGACATCCTGTCTTCCATCATCGCTGCGGTGAGCATCAAGGTGGAAGAGCCGGTGTTTGAATCGCAGACGAAAACCAAACTCGGCTCAACAGACATGGGACCGGAAGGCCCATCGGTGCGCACGTTCATCGGCAAATTTATGAAGGAAGCCCTCGACAACTTCCTGCACCGCAACCCCGATACGAAACGCGAATTAGAGAAGCGCATTCTGCAATCGGAACGCGAGCGCAAAGAAATTGCCGACATCAAAAAATTGGCGAACGAACGCGCCAAAAAAGCCAACCTGCACAATAAAAAACTGCGCGACTGCCGCATCCACCTCAACGACGACGCCAAAAAAGTGGCAGAAGAGTTGCGCAAAAGCAGTACGGTCTTTATCACAGAGGGCGACTCGGCCAGCGGTTCCATTACCAAAGCGCGCGATGTGCAGACGCAAGCGGTGTTCAGTTTGCGTGGAAAACCGCTCAACTGTTATGGCCTGACGAAAAAAGTGGTGTACGAAAACGAAGAATTCAACCTGCTGCAGCACGCCCTCGACATCGAAGACGGTATGGACGACCTGCGCTACGGCCGCGTGGTCATCGCCACCGACGCCGACGTAGACGGCATGCACATCCGACTGTTGCTGCTGACGTTTTTCCTGCAATTTTTCCCGGATCTGGTGCGCAACGGCCACCTGTTCATCCTCGAAACGCCACTGTTCCGCGTGCGCGACAAGCAGCAGACGCTCTATTGCTACAGCGAAGAAGAAAAGCAGGCCGCTATCGGAAAGCTGCGCGGCAAACCGGAGATTACGCGGTTCAAAGGTTTGGGCGAAAT
>Ga0105044_10011511_pt1 | contig 12051 bp, 4 predicted proteins | sample MAT01_FD_78092 | JGI IMG/M metagenome (GOLD analysis project Ga0105044, IMG submission 78092) | Freshwater microbial communities from Lake Fryxell liftoff mats and glacier meltwater in Antarctica - MAT-01 | ecosystem: Environmental > Aquatic > Freshwater > Ice > Liftoff microbial mat | place...
AGGGACTTCACGTAGGCCATTTGCTCCTCTTGGGAAGGGGCTCCTTTCAAAAGCGCTATTCCGAGGGTAGCGGCTTCGGGCACCTGAAGATAGACGGCAAGCTGAAGCGCTTCGGTATCGTGCTCCGGGCGTTCGAAGGGCATCGCCGCAACGAGGAACTTCGACACCGAGGCCCGCAGTTCCGGGGTGCCTTCGCCCATCCGGGTGAAAGCAAGACTGAGTGCCCGCAGGCGATCAAGCTCTTGGCGCGGACTCAACTTGGCAACCGCGAGAAGCCGCTCGACGATTTGCGCCTGAAGTGCCGGGTTACTCTGGCGAGCGAGGGCGATCATGGCATTGATGAGCGCTTCGGGATTCTTCTCTGCCAGCGCACGCTCCTGCCACTCCGCCACCGGCTGATGCTCGATTGCGATGCGGGCGGCGTAGCGGATGTAACGATCTTCGTGACCCAACTGCGGCCAGGCCAGGGCAACCGCTTTCTCATCGACACGATGGCAATCCTCCAACGCCAGGCGCAATGCGTGGAGTTCGCTTTCTTCCGACGGCGGAGCCGGTTCGGTCGATTCCTCGCCCGTGTAAGTGACCCGATACAATCCCGACTGCACCCGGCGTCCGCCGATCGCGATGTAGAGGGCACCATCGGTGGGGTTAACCAAAAGATCGGTCAGCGGGAGCGGTTGGGCGCTCATGAATTCTTCAACTTTGCCGACATAGCTGGAACCTTTCGGTTCAAGATGCACCGCGTAAAGTTTGCCGTAGCTCCAGTCGCTGGCGAAGAAGGCCTTTTGATACTTCGCGGGGAACTTCGCCCCGTATCCGAAACACACTCCGGTGGGAGATCCCGGCCCGATATCGACGACTGCTGGCAAACTGTCCGGATAGTAGGCCGGCCATTTCCCGCCACCGTGACGCCAGCCGAACTCGGCCCCGCTCGCGACCATATTGATCCGGGTGGGGCGATACCACGGAGTATTCATATCCCACTCCATGTCAGCGTCAAACGTAAAGAGATCGCCAAGGTCGTTGAAGGCGGCGTCATACTGGTTGCGGAATCCAGTGGCGATCACTTCCCAGGTTTTCCCCTCGGGGTCGGTCTGGGCGATCCAGCCGCCGGGAGCGAGAGTGTCTTTCATGAAACCTTTGCCGATGGGGCGCTCCAGCAGCAGATCTTCACCCCAGTTCGTCGGAACGCGTGAATGATCGTAGGCGGTCAGGGGGGTTTGGTTTCCACAAACAATACGGAGGGATTTGCCATCGGGCGAGAGCAGGACGGCGTGGGGACCGTGTTCGCCACCAATCTCATCGAATTTGCGAAGCTGCTCTTTCTTGTCGAAGATGTCGTCCCCGTCGCTGTCGGAGATGCGGTAGAGGCCGCGCCCGCCATGTTCGGCGGTGTTGAGGACGGCGTAGAGACTATCAAAGGCATAAAGCAAGCCCTGCGCCCCACCGATATCGACGGGGATTTTTTCCACGTCGCCCTCGCTGATGGCCTCGCCCGCTTTCGGGATCGGGAATCGAAAGAGGGCACCGTATTGATCGGAGACAATGAGCCGCTGCTTGTCATCGATGGTCATGGCCACCCAGGAACCCTGGTCGGCTTTGGGGACGGAATAGAGCAATTCGGCTGCGAATCCCGGTGGTAGATTGATGTCTTCAACCGCAGTCGCTTGGGGCGTGCGCAAGTCGAGCAAGCTTGCCAGAAGAACGCTCGATACGTTCGCCCAAGGAGCCTCTCCGAAGGTCTTGATCACCGTTGCCGGACTCCATTCGCCCGCGACCTCCACGAAGTCAGGGTTGTTCCAGCCCTTGACTCCGGTGATACTGGCTGACCATGAAGCATCGCTCACGAGCACAGTCTTCGCTCCATCACGGTTGGTCAGCTCGAGATAAATCATCGCCCCGGCGATTCCGCCCTCGTTCTTCGCTTTGGCTGCGATCAAATTTTCCTGCCCCGCTTTGATAAGATCGGTGACGACTTCTACGACCGGCTCCGCCCAGTTTTTCGAGGAGGCTGAACGTGCCGCGCCATTGATGGTCACGTCGATGGCGTTGTCTCCACTGGCCACGAGAACAGCTTTGATGGTGTCGGCGGGAACCGAAACCATCTTGCGCAAAAATACCTCCTCGTTGTCGCCCGGGGTGTCATCCGCCCAGATCCAGGATGGCGAAGCGTCTGCGGCGGTCACCTCAAAGGAGCCTGAGAAACATGCGGCGGTGAATGAGGCCAGCACCACAAGGCTCGAGCGGAGGGGATAATCACGTAAAAAGGGGGTCTTCATAACAATGCGAGCCAAATGCAAACACAAGAGGGCTACGGATGGCAAGATCACTCGGTAGCAGGAAATGACGAAGATACAAGAATGGCGCGATCAGGCTCAGCACCCCGCGCTTTCCAGAAAGCCGCTCAAGCCGTATGGTCAACCTCACGGTCTAACCAAGGAAATTTGTCTTTTGGTTTTTGGCCCAATTGCCCTACCCTCGCCTCCCGAAACCCACCCACTGATGAGCCGATTTTTTCTCTTAGCCGCCGCAAGCGTTCTCTCCTCTCCCTCCGTTCACGCGGCGGACCCGGCCCCGACCGCTCCCGCGCCTCTGCTCAGTGCTGCGGAATACGATCAGGAAGCCAAGGCTCGCATCGCCAATTTCACTCTCCCGAAGGACATCTCCGCGAGCCTTTTCGCCGATTCCAGCCAAACCCAGAATCCGACCGCGATTTGCTTCGATGGCCAGGGTCGCCTCTACATCGCCGAGATTCCCCGCTGGCGGGCAGGCGTGCAAGACATCCGCAACGAGCCTCGCCTCCTCCTCGACGACATCGACAACATCTCCTCCGCCGACCGCCTCGACATGATGGTTCGGGATCAGCTGAATCGACCGCTCTCGTTCTATGAAGAATATGCAGATCGCATCGTTCGCGTTACCGATACCGATGGCGATGGACGGGCCGATCAGAAAGTGGTCTTTGCAGATGGGTTTAACGATCCACTCGACGGTCCCGGCATCGGCCTGGTCGCAGGTCCTGACAACGATATCTACTACACGAACATCCCCCATCTCTGGCATCTCACCGACAAGGATCACAACGGTGAAGCAGAAACTCGCGTGAGCCTGCAGGACGGATTCGGAGTCCGCATGAGCATCTCCGGGCACGACATGCACGGCATCATCTGGGGACCCGACGGCAAACTCTATTGGTCGATCGGGGATCGTGGCTATTCCTTCACCACCAAGGAAGGTCGTTACCTCCACAATCCCTATGCCGGTGCCGTCTTCCGCTGCGATCCCGACGGCTCCAACATCGAAGAATATTACACCGGTCTGCGCAACCCTCAGGAACTAGCCTTCGACAAATTCGGCAATCTTTTCACCTGCGACAACAACGCCGATGCCTGGGACAAAGGGCGTCTCGTTTACATTCTTGAGGGTGGCGACTCAGGATGGAATCACGGTCATCAGGTCATGCTCAATTTCCGCAATGCTCTCAAGCTTCGCACCCCCGACTACGAGCATCCCGGCCATAAAAAGGTGCCTCTCAATGCCTGGCTGACCGAGGACCTTTGGGACATCAACCATCCCGAACGCCCGGCCTTTGCTCTTCCTCCCATCGATACAATTTCCTGGGGGCCGAGTGGATTGGTCTATAATTACGGGGCGACGGCGATGCCCGAACGCTATGCTGACCATTTCTGGGTCTGCAACTTCGGCGGAGCCAAGGGCGATCTCCAGGCCTTTTCGGTCAAAGAGCAGGGAGCCGGCTTCAGCGTGTCTCATCAGGAGATCTTCATGGTCGGACTCGGCAACACGGACGTCGAATTCGGGCCCGATGGCCGCATGTATCTGAGCTGCTTCAACAACAGCGGATGGTATAAGCAAGACGTCGGCAATGTCTATGCTCTTACCGCCAAAGAGCCCTCGAATTCCCAGTTGCTCGACGAAACCCGCCTCCTCCTCGCGGCGGATTTTTCCAAACCGAGCGAAGCCGCCTTGGAGGATCAGCTGCATCACCCCGATCTGCGGGTTCGCCAGAAGTCCCAGTTCGAGCTCGTCAAGCGGGGTGCCTCCGCGATTCTCCTAGCCGCGACCAACTCGCAGCAGCCCCAACTCGCCCGAATCCACGGGATCTGGGGACTGGGACAACTCGCTCGGAAAGACGAATCGCTTCTCCCGAATCTCGCGAGCCTCCTAAGCGATGACAATGCGGAAATCCGCGCCCAAGCCGCCAAAGTTCTCGCCGATTCACGGGTCCCCGCCATGGGCGAGTTCCTTGCAACCGCCCTCGCCGACGCCTCCCCCAGAGTCCAGGCCTTTGCCGCCATCGGCGTGGGAAAATGCTCCCATCCCGCCGCGATCACCAAGCTCTTTGAATTGCTCGCGGCCAATGACAACGCCGATCCGTTCCTTCGTCATGCCTGTGTTCAGGGGCTCTGGTATCTCAATGAGCGGGAGATCATCCTAAAAGAAAACAAAAATCCTTCCGCCGCCGTGCGTCTCGGAGTGCTCCTGACACTGCGCAAACTGGAGGATCCTCGGGTAAAGTATTTCCTCACCGACACCGACCCGTTTATCGTCGATGAAGCGATCCGAGCCATCAATGAACTCGACCTATTCACCGCCCTGCCTGATCTCGCCGCGCACCTCGATCTGACCATTACCGCCGCCGAGACGGCCGGTTCGCCGCTGCCGACCGAGCATCGTGCCTGGCTGACCCAAACCCGCCTCATCAATGCGAACTTCCGCGTCGGCGGTCCTGCAGAAGCCGCCCGACTGCTCCGCTACGCGAGTCAAAAAGCTCTCGCCCCTCTCTTGCGCGAACAGGCTCTGCTCGCGCTGCTTGAGTGGCCCAATCCCCTCCCCGTCGATGCAACCACAGGCCGCTTTCGTCCCCTCGACCCAAGCACTCGCCCGGACATTTCCGCCGCTATCAAAGAGCACATGCCCGCTGTGTTCGCCACTGCCGAAGGCCCCCTGCTCGGCCTCGCAACGCGGCTTGCCCTCACTTACAAAGTGGCTGCTCCGGTGGACCTCCTGCTCCAGCAGATCAAGGACGAAAAGGCCGCCTCATCCGACCGCATCAGCTCCCTCGTCGGATTGGTTCAGCAAGACCCCGCCGCTCTCGATCCCGTCTGGCTCGAACTCTTGGCCTCGAAGGACCAGGCCTTTCTCCCGGCGGTGGTCGGGCAACTCATGATCGTGCAACCCGCGCGGGGTTTGACCGAAGCGATTGCGCTGAGTGGGTCGAAGACTTTGGCCCTTCGTCAAGCCGGCTACCGGCTTCTCGGGACCACCTCCGATCCCCAAGCGACCGAATTTCTGAAAACCCGGATGACCGATTGGAAGACTGAACTTCCCGGCGCGCTCCTCGATTTGCTCGAAGCTGCCGCCACCCCTCAGCATCCTTCGCTCGCTCCGCTGCTCGCCGCCTATGAGACAGCACTCGACGCGAGCGATCCTCTCGCCCCCTTTCATCCGGCTCTCCAGGGAGGCGCCGTTGAAAAGGGTCGCGATCTCTTCCTCACCCATGCCGCCGGGCAGTGCTCCAAGTGCCATAAAGTCGGTGGCGACGGGGGCATCGCCGGCCCTGAACTGACCGGGATCGCTTCGCGGCACGACGCCACCTACCTTCTCGAATCCCTCATCGCACCAAGTGTGGCGGTGATGCCGGGATACGGGATCGCTTTGATCACGCTGAAGAATGGAGAAAGCTTGGGGGGCACGATCCTTTCGGAAAACGACACCGAGATCCATTTTCATGTCCCCGATCCCCAGACCAGCGGCGGCTTTGTCGAACAAATCATCCCTCTCTCCGAAATCGCGTCCCGCCAGCCTCCCGTATCTGCCATGCCGCCCATGGGAGCCCTGTTGACCAAGGCCGAAATCCGGGATTTGGTGGCTTTTCTCGGCTCGCTCAAAGAAAAAGGCGAGAAAAAGGGCCATTGATCCCGAGGCTTATCCGTTTCATAGTAGCAGAGTGGGTACGATCTGGTGATCCGCCCGGTCTTCATCCCCCCGGTTTTATGAAGCATTCAGCCCTATTCCTCGCCTTCGTCGCCCTGATGTCTCTCGGTTCCGCCTCGGCCCAGGTTAAAAAAAGCGGAGGTTTGTTCGGCTTCGGCAAGGAAGAAACCCAGCCTTCTTCGGCCTTGTTTCCCACGCAAGGCCCCGTGGCGGCACCTGTCGTGGCGACCGCTGATACTCCTGTCTTCAAAACGATCGCTCCTGCCGCCCCCGTGCCAGCCGCCACTCCCTCGGCCGCCACGCCCACCGCCATTCCAGTGATCGATCCGGCCGCCACCGTGAACGGTGAAGTTGAGAAGAAAGGCGGACTACGATTGCCCTTTTTCGGACGCTCCGAAGAACGCGCCCCCGCCGCTACCGTCCTGACTCCGGTCCCAGTCGCGCCCGCTCCTCTTCCAGCGCCCACCGCAACTCCAGTTGCACCCACTGCGCCCGCCCCCACTGCTGATGTGCCTCAATTTGCCGGTGGCCCCGCCCCGACCCCGGTCGCAGCGGAAGGAGAGAAAAAGGACGGTTTTCTCTCCAGACTTCCGAGCCTGCCCAAGGTGAGCCTCCCCAAACGAAACGTTACCTACTCGGGTTCGGAAGTGATCATCCAAAACGGTCAAATCGTCGAAGCAGCGGAAAGCAACTTCCAGACCAGCAGCGCTGCCACCGCCAATGGAAATCCGACCACAGAGGCCCAAGTCGTGGACGGCGTGAAGACCTACTCCACTTGGGGAGATGTCCAGGCTGGATCCACATCCGCAGCGGACAAGATTCTCAATCAGCTGCGCTAAGACGCGGGAAGAGCGAGAGCGCTGGAGATCTTCGCACGTCGGCAGCCTTCAGATTCATTCGTGCTGTTGGACCACCTAAGGCTGGGAGTCCCGGGAAACCAGAGGGCGGGCCGCCCACCTGCTACCTCTTGAGTTGGCCAATGCTCCGTCACACTCCGAGCAACATCCGCTCAGGATGCTCGAGGCAGTTCTTCACCCGGACGAGGAAGGTCACGGCTTCTTTGCCATCGACGATCCGGTGATCGTAGGTCAGGGCCAGATACATCATTGGACGGATCACGACTTCGCCATTCACAGCCATGGGACGTTCCTGGATGCTGTGCATCCCGAGAATACCGGACTGAGGAGGATTAAGAATCGGAGTGCTCAAAAGCGATCCGTAGATGCCCCCGTTGGTGATGGTGAACACACCGCCTTGCAAATCACTGAGGCTGATCCCTCCGGAGCGAGCCTTCCCGGCGTAATCGATGATATCCTTCTCGATTTGGGCGAAGGATTTAGATTCGCAGCCGCGCACGACCGGAACGATAAGGCCCTTCTCCGTCCCCACTGCGACGCCGATGTCGTAGAAATGATTCTCCACAATCTCGTCGCCCTCCAGCGAGGCATTGAGAGCGGGCACCGTCTGAAGCGCATCGACGACGGCTTTGATGAAGAAAGACATGAAGCCAAGCTTCACCCCGTGCTTGGCGACGAAGTCGTCCTGAACCTGCTTGCGCAGACCGAGGATGGCGCTCATGTCGCACTCATTGAAAGTGGTGAGCAAGGCGGCTTCTTTCTGGGCGTTCACGAGATGAGTGGCGATCTTGCGGCGCAGCGGCGACATCTTGCGCCGGGTGGTGCGACCACCGGACGGAGTCGAAGTCGGCGCAGTCGTTGTCGCTTGAGTTGTCGCTTGAGTTGTCGCTTGAGTTGCCGCTTGAGATGGCGCCGTCGTTGGCACAATCAGAGCCGAAACGGGAGTCTCGCCCGTCGCCGGAGCGACCGCGCCCATCACATCCGCTTTGGTGATTTTGCCACCGGCACCACTACCCGCCACTTTGGCGAGATCGATGCCTTCGCCTTCCGCGATCCTGCGGGCCACCGGTGTTGCCCGGACCTCATCATCGACGACGCCCGTTGCCGGAACAGCTTGGGCGGCGTTCGGCGCGGCTTGCGCGGGCTCGACAGAACCCGCCGGTGCCGAGCCTTCTTCAATGGTGGCGACGACCGCCCCAATGGCCAGCTCGCTTCCCGATGGAGCCGCGTGGCGAAGGATACCGTCTCGATCCGACTCAAGTTCGGTGGAAATTTTATCCGTCTCGATGGTCACGATGACCTCGCCGACACGGACATACTCGCCGTCGTTTTTGTGCCATGTTCCGAGAGTGGCCGAGGTGATGGATTCACCGACGGAAGGGATCTTGATTTGGTGCGCCATGTGCGGGGATCAGAAAAGAGATTGTTGGAAAAATCGAGAGCCGAAAAACCTGGGGAGCTCACTTGTTGAAAGCCTCTTCGATGAGTCGCTTTTGCTGCATCTTGTGAACCGCTTTGGACCCGCTGGCAGGGCTGGCTGCGGTATCGCGTCCAGCGTAGCGCACGTGGTGATCGGTCAGTTTCTGCAAACGGGGACCGATGAAGGTCCAACCACCCATGTTGAGCGGTTCCTCCTGACACCAGACCCACTTCGTCGCATAGGGATAGCGACTGGCGATTTCGTAGATCAAATCCCGATGGAAAGGGTAGAACTGCTCGACCCGGATGATCGCCACGTGGTTGATCTCGTGTTCGCGGCGATACGCGAGCAGATCGTAATAGACCTTGCCAGAACAAAAGATCAGACGGTTGATCGAGTTGTTGTGGCCTCGATCCGAGGTGTGGTCATCGATTACTTCCTGGAAACTTGTTCCCTCGCCGAAGTCTTCGATGGAGGAAACGCATTCAGGATTCGTCAGGAGACTTTTCGGAGTCATCAAGACGAGAGGTTTGCGGGTGCCCCGCTTGAGTTGGCGACGCAAGGCGTGGAAATATTGGGCCGGGGTCGTGAGATTGCAGACCTGGATATTCTGCTCCGCGCAAAGCTGAAGGAAGCGCTCAAGACGTGCGCTGGAGTGCTCCGGCCCTTGTCCCTCGTAGCCATGTGGCAGCAACATCACCAGGTGGCTGGGGCGTTGCCATTTCGACTCCGCCGAGACGATGAACTGGTCGATAATGACCTGAGCGCCATTGGAGAAGTCTCCGAACTGAGCCTCCCACAGCACCAGCATATCCGTGGCATGGAGCGAGTAGCCATACTCGAAGCCGAGCACCGCGAACTCAGAGAGGTGGCTGTTGTAGACCCAGAGTTTGGATTTCTGACGAGGCTCGATATGATTGAGAGGGGTGTAGCGCTCCCGGGTTTTGGGATCGTAGAGCACGGCGTGGCGATGACTGAAAGTCCCGCGTCGGCAATCCTGCCCGGAGAGACGGACGGCGAAACCTTCTTTCAAAAGCGTTCCAAAAGCGAGCGCTTCGCCGAAGGCCCAACTGATGCCGGAACCTTGAGTAATCGCATCAAAACGGGGGCCAAGAAAGCGTTTGGCCAGCTTGGGGTCAACATTGACGTCATCCGGAATCTGGGAGATGCGCAGCCCCAGTTCCCTTACGGCATCGACGGGCACTCCGGTCGGGACCGGAGCATGAGAATATTCGGCTTGCGGCTCGACGACGGCCTCGGCGAAGCGGTGCCCCTCGCCTTGGGCGGTGGCTTCCTCAAGCTCTCCATACTCGCGGTCGAGTTTGGATTGCACGGCACTTTCGATGGCGTCCGCCTCCTCGTGGGTGAGTTGCCCCGACTCGACCAATTCGCGGCGATAGACCGCCAGCGGAGTATCGTGCTGCCGGATCTCACGATACGTATTGGGAAGAGTGAAGGCAGGTTCGTCACCTTCGTTGTGACCATGGCGGCGATAACAAACGATATCGACGACTACATCACGACCGAATTTCTGCCGAAACTCCAATGCCAACTCGGTGACAAAGAGCACTTCCATGGGGCAGTCGCCGTTGACATGGAAAACCGGGGCTTCGATCATCTTGGCCACATCGGTGCAATAGGCGGAAGAACGTGCGTCCTTCGGCGTCGTGGTGAAACCGATCTGGTTATTGACGACCAAGTGGATCGTTCCGCCGGTGCGATATCCAAGCAATTGAGAGAGGTTGAGCGTCTCGGCGACACTCCCCTGTCCGGCGAAAGCGGCGTCTCCGTGGATCAACACGGGGATCACGGAGTCTCGCTCGACGAAGGAGTCACGGCGTTTTTCATCGCGGGCACGCTGGGCGGCGCGAGTCTTGCCCTCGACCACTCCGCCGACCGCCTCAAGGTGGCTGGGGTTTGCCGCGAGCGCGATTCTGATGGGGTGCCCATTGAGCTCAAAGGCAGACTCGAAGCCGAGGTGATACTTCACATCGCCATCTCCAGCCACGAGATTCGGGACGTAGTTCTCCGAGAACTCATAGAGGAGCATCGTGAGCGGCTTTTTCAGCAAATTCGCCAGCACGTTGAGGCGACCACGGTGAGCCATGCCCATGACCATCTCTTCGATGCCATAGGTCGGAAATTTTTGCACCATGCCATTGAGCGCAACCATGAGAGCGTCTCCCCCCTCAAGCGAAAATCGCTTCTGCCCGACGTATTTGCGATGGAGGAAACTCTCGAACAACTCCGCTTCGGCGAGCCAATTGAGAGCGCTCTTCTTGACCTCGATCTTCCGCGGGGGGAGTTCGATCCTTTGCTCCACTCGCTCCAGGACCCAGTTCCGCACCTCCGGCGTCTGGATGTGCATGAACTCGAAGCCGATCTTGTCGCAATAGGTTCGGCGAAGCCGGTCGATCAGCTCCCTCAAGGCCATGGGACGACCTTCACCATAAAATTGGGTCGAGATCGTGACATCAAGATGCTCGGGGCGAAAACCAAGTTCCTTCAGCTCCAGGAGCGGCTGCCGGGGCGCTTCGTCGTCGAGCGGATCGAGCCAAGCTGCGGTGTGGCCGAGGGTCCGGTAGCTGGAGACCAAGGATACCACCCGCGCGCGGGTCGCCAGATCAAGGCCTCCCGAGGCCTCACTGGGAGCGACTGACGTGCCGGTAGAGGAAGCTCCGGGCTGGGACATCCCCAACTCGAAACCTTCGAAAAACATCGCCCAAGACTGATCAACGGCGTTCGGATTGGTTTTCCATTCGGCGTATTTTTGGTCGATCAGATCGACATTCGCACGAGCGGCGATGGTATGACTCATTCGAAGTAGGGCAATTTGTCAGAAAAGAGACCAAAGTCGCCGCGTTCCTTACGGCTTGCTACTGAAAAATCATAGAAATTCGTAACTAATCGGCCACAAAAATCCTTAAGAAATCCGAAGAATCTTTTTACTTTGGTAATTATAGGCTCGGATGCGATTGGCTTCCCCGCTCCAGTTACTCGCTGGCGGATTTTTCTGTGCCGATAGGATCTGCCACCGAATTCTAAAGAAAAGAAGATTGGCTGCCGGCAGGGAAGCCCGCCACGCTGACACTGCGACGATCTTGGCAGAGCCATCGCCATCGCAACGAATAAAGAGACGGATTCTGAATTCTGGGATTGGCTCGAATGGCGAATGGCCCCCGTGGAACCGCAGCTCATCCCCTGATGTCACACACCTCGCCGAAGATCACCAAGACGAACGGCGGTCCCGCGAGATTGACCTCACGCAACAGCTCTTCACTGAGCTGCGAGTTGATCCCGCGCCGACGATTAAGTCAGGGATACCTTTAGATTGTCCCTTGAACTCCCCTCCATGGAAAGAATGTTTGAATTTTGCATGAAAGTTGCTCGTATTGCAACTTTAACGTTGAAATCATGCGTCAAACGCTTCCGAGTGAAGCCATTCTCAACTCCGTCCAGATGCGTGCTGTCCTCGCCGGGATGGCGGATCAGAGGGGGAAGATCGCGCGGATGCTGGCGTCCGGCGAGCTGATCTCCTTGCGCCGGGGACCCTACGCCAGTCGCCGTGATCTCGATCCCCATTGCCTTGCGGGCCCGATCTACGGTCCTTCCTATATCAGTTTTGAAACCGCCCTCGCGCGGCACGGCATGATCCCCGAGGGGGTCACCGAAATCCTTTCCGCCACTCCGAAACGTGCCGCCTCGTTCGAGAACGACTTCGGCCGCTTCCGCTACCGGGCGATCCCGAAGGCGGTCTCTCCAGTAGGGATTCTCCGCATCACTGATTCGGACCTGCCGTTTCTGATCGCCAGCCCGACC
>Ga0105044_10011516_pt1 | contig 12049 bp, 10 predicted proteins | sample MAT01_FD_78092 | JGI IMG/M metagenome (GOLD analysis project Ga0105044, IMG submission 78092) | Freshwater microbial communities from Lake Fryxell liftoff mats and glacier meltwater in Antarctica - MAT-01 | ecosystem: Environmental > Aquatic > Freshwater > Ice > Liftoff microbial mat | place...
CCGATTCGATGAGGTGTCTCTCTCTCATTGATTAAGCCGCCAGGATCATACCGACCCCTCACAGAAACGATCTCCAGCGCGGCCCCCTGATGTTCAGCGCCAGCAAACGCGCTAGAATCACCTTCTCATCGGCGTTTGATCAATGGGGCCTAAGCAGGTTTCCGCTTCCTCTGCGCACCACTCAGCCAGTAAATCAGCACCAGGAGAAGGAGCGCCAGCACCAGCCCTCCCATACTGACGGCGAAAAATCCCCCGGCAGCGTACAGTGGCCCTGAACTCAGACTCCCAAATCCTGCCACGAAGAAGACCAGTGAGTCGTTTATGCCCTGCACACGGGTGCGTTCTGTCCCCTGCAAGGCATCGGCCAGCAGTGATGAGCCCGCGACATAGCCGAAGTTCCAACCCAAGCCCAGCAAAAACAGTGCCAGTGCCAGCATCAATTCCCCATTGGACACCGGAGCCAGCAGGGCTGCGGCCATCAGGGTTAGCCCGCCCACCACCAGCATGGGAATGCGTCCGAAGCGGTCAATGAGATACCCCGTCAACGCCGACAAGCCAAACATTCCCAGCGTGTGGGCCGCGATCACCATTGAGATGGCATCTCGGCTGTGATGGTGGTGATCCATATGCAGGGGAGTCATCACCATTAGCACAACCATCACAGTCTGGCTGACGAGCATTGCCAGAATAGCCAGCTGCACCGTGCGCAGCATCAGAAGCTGGCGCAGCGGGCGTGCCGGGGACTTCAATTTGCCTTCCGCTGCCGCTTCTTCATCTTCAGCAACAGCCAGCGTCCGGGCCAACTGCATAGGGTCAGGGCGCAGCAGCACCGCAATGATGAGGGCCGCCAGTGACGACAAGACCAGCATCCCCACCCATCCTCCGTTATCGCGGTGCAGACCGAACGATTCCACCAATCGCCCGACGGGGCCTACCAGCAGCGGCCCTCCGATGGCCCCGATGGTGCTGGCAAAGACGAGTCTGCCAATCATGCGACCTCGTTCGGCTGGCGGGAACATCTCGCCTGCCGCAAACCGTCCCATATCACTACCGGCCCGTCCAATCCCCATGAGCGCGGCACTGATGAGTAGTAGAGGAAACATCTCCTGTGTGATGGCAAGAATCCCGATGAGCCCGCCCAGCGCACCACAGATGTAACCCAGTGTCAGCCCAGAGCGACGACCAAAGCGCCCCATGAGCATGGCGAGGGGAAATGCCGCGAAGGCTTGAGAGAAGGTGAGTGCGGACGATGGCAAGCCCGCCGTGCTTTCTGTCCCGCTCAGGCGCGTGGCGACAATGGCGGTCAGGGTAAAGACGGCGATTTGCCCGGCGGAAAACAGGCTCTGTGACGCAAACAGGACGTAAAGCAAACGCCTGCGTATCGAATTTTCACCCATCATGAGGTCTCCATAGAAATAAGTTATGCATGCCACATTCACACCACGTCTTTGAATTTGAAATAAAGTCTATTCGATTCTGTTGATAAATTCTCAAGAGGCCGTCAGAGTCTCCCATTCTTGACGTGTCTGCGTTTAGATCAAGGGTAGGTATCAACAAAAAAAGAACTGATGAGAATCTCACCAGTTCTTTTGCCCACGCTTACTCGCAGAAAAGACCTGGACAGTTCCTGGTCTAGCCCCAGTTGAGTGGAGTAACAATCACTCAAGCAGCACGACTGACGGGAGGGGAATAGTGAAGGCCCGCGTGTAGTCGCTGACGGTTGTAGAAAACCTCAATGAAGTCGAACAAGTCTTGATGGGCGACAGCGCGTGACATTGGTCAGCGGGGATTTGCGGGCGGTGGCGCGTGCCATGCAGCTCAGTCGGGCCACAATGCGCACGATTTACCAGAATCTCTTCTGAGCGTTCATCTACAACATCATCCTGATCCCGGTGGCCGTTATGGGCGCACTGATCCCCATGCGTGCCGCAGCGGCGATGGCCGTCTCTTCCGTCTTCGTTGTCACAATAGCGGATCGAATAGTGCAGTTAGCATATCATAGCGGGAGGCTCATCACATCGATCCTAGTTGACTAAAAGGAACAAAAGTTCTATCCTTGAGTCAGCCTAACGCGCATCTCAAAGGATATGCATATGAGCGAAGTCCGTATTCTCGTTGGTACGCGCAAAGGCGCTTTCGTTCTACGTTCGAACGAGCAGCGCAAAGACTGGGTGGTCGAAGGCCCACTTTTCCCCGGATGGGAGATCTATCACATCACCGGGACGCCCAGCGATCCCAACCGGCTGTATGCGTCGCAATCTGGCGGCTGGTTTGGCCAGGTCATACAACGTTCCGACGATGCCGGAAAAACATGGGAAACCGTAAGCAATGAATTTACCTACGACGGCGTGCCTGGAACCCATCAATGGTACGATGGCTCACAGCATCCCTGGGAATTTAAGCGCGTCTGGCATCTTGAAGCCTCCCCGACCAATCCAGACTCCGTTTATGCTGGCGTGGAGGATGCTGCATTGTTTCACTCGAACGATGGCGGCAAATCATGGCGTGAGTTGTCCGGCCTGCGCAGCGTCAAGGGAAATCTGTGGCAGCCCGGTGCGGGCGGCATGTGCCTCCATACCATCGTCCTGAGTCCTGATGATCCTAACCGTATATTCGTTGCGATCTCCGCAGCGGGTGCCTTCCGCACCGGCGATGGTGGCGCAACCTGGCGACCCATCAATCAAGGGCTGAAATCGGACGGGGAACTGCCGGATGCCGCTGCCGAGGTGGGGCATTGTGTGCATAGCATCACCTTGCATCCGTCACGTCCAGATACGCTGTTTATGCAGAAACACTGGGATGTCATGCGCTCGGACAATGCTGGCGAATTGTGGCATGAAGTCAGCGGTAACCTGCCCAGCGATTTTGGCTTCCCGATTGCCGTTCATGCGCATGAACCAGAGACGATTTACGTCGTGCCGATCAAAAGCGACTCGCACCATTTCCCACCTGATGGCAAGCTGCGCGTTTATCGCAGTCGCACAGGCGGCAATGACTGGGAGGCTCTCACCAATGGGCTGCCGCAAAGCGATTGTTATGTGAATGTACTGCGCAATGCATTCGCTGTGGACTCGCTCGATTCGTGTGGTCTCTATTTTGGCACCACCGGCGGCCAGGTGTACGTTTCCTCCGATTCGGGTGATAATTGGATATCCATTGTCCGCGACCTGCCACCTGTGCTCTCAGTTGAGGTGCAAATTTTGCCATGATCTGTGTAACACTACCCGCACATCTACGCGATCTGGCGAAAGTGACCGGTCGGATTGAGCTCCAGGTCGGGGAACCGATTACCCAGCGTGCGATCCTGGACACGTTGGAGGGTGCTTATCCCATGCTGCGCGGTACCATTCGCGATACGGTGACCAAGGAGCGTAGACCGTTCATCCGTTTTTTTGCGTGTGGAGAGGATATTTCCCACGAGCCAGCGGACATATCCGTGCCAGCCGATGTCGCGGCGGGGACACAGCCCTTTCGCATCATTGGTGCGTTGGCAGGCGGGTGAGTCCTTACAATCAAAAATGGATTGCCGCATGAGTCAGTACCAAACAAAACGAATTGAACTGCTTTGAGGCAGTTCAATTCGTTTTGTTTGGTTTAAGCCTTAACACACCTTGATCAGTGGTGATTATTGTTTTGTCACTGGTCAGAAGTAAATATCGAGGCACTTACCAAAGCGATGTGGGCTGCGATTGCGTAGTAGACGACTAAACGTACTCATTTTAACGGTTCAACGCATTGTAGGTTAATGAGCTTATTTTTGATTTTAGCCATATCTGGTTGGTAATCTTTGTTTGAATGAGATGCTCCTCGCTTAGCAGATAACCAATGGTGCCAGTCATAATTTGAGGTGGAATTGACGGAGGGGGCGCAGCATGCTGACTCCTATAAAGATGCTTTGGCCCTTTAAACATATAAATCCACCGCAGTGTTCAGGTGTCACAACAGCGCCAAATATGCTCAATATCGTCAATGTCCTCAACTGGGCTGTGTGCTCAGGACAAGAGGCGAGCCTGCATCTGCTGTTGAAGACATTGGGTGTTTGGGATGGACACAGCACTTGCCCTTATCGCGCAATTCGGAGTCGTATAGAGTTGGCACACAATGATCAAAAAGAATTGCTGCGTCACATGGTTGAGAGAGTCGTTATCGACTCGACAGGGCCATTAAGCTGGAGTTAGATGCGCTATTCGCGTATCTGCACGATTTGTCGGATCAGGTGCGTGGTAGAAGGGCAGGGGTTCTAGTGCTAAAAAGCAAAGACCGATAGGGTCTCTATCGGTCTTTGCTCTGGAAGATGTTCGGATAACTTCCAATTGTGCGGGAAGAACAGGATTCGAACCTGCGATACCCTCACGGGTATAACTGCTTAGCAGGCAGCCCCAATCGACCACTCTGGCATCTCCCCATAGGGACAGGTCTTACAGCGGAGAAGGTGAGATTCGAACTCACGGTACGCTTTCACGCACGACGGTTTTCAAGACCGTTGCCATAAACCGCTCGACCACTTCTCCATAGCCGAAGCGTCTCACGAAAAGTATAGCATAAACAGGCTTTGAGGGTCAATCCCGATTATGACCCGTCATAGTGAAGAGAGGGCTTAAGATATCTTTCAAATTCAGTCAAAAATCATCCCCTCACCACCAAAGGAGAGGAAGCTTATGGCCTTAGAACGCACTAGATCCAGCAAAACTTTCAAAGCAAAATCGACAACCATTCTCTCCGATATTTCGCACGGAAGAACGATTGTTTCTTCCATAAGTTTCATAGCATGATGAATATATTCCGTGCTGAAGGCATCTTTATGATTTTGTTTTGTCGCCACGATAACGTGAGGGAGGGGATCTAGCAGAGTCATATACCTCACAATCGCTTGAGCCTCATAAATGGCACAAGAATCTGTACTATCGACAAGGAGACAAAAGCCATCAGGCTCTCTGAGCTGAGTTCCTACAAACGGAGAGTAAGGTTCTGGTAAGAAATAAGACACTTCTACTCGTTTTACTTTTATCGGTCGTCTCGGTGAATACCATACCGTCATAGAATCATCAATAATGGTGTTAAAGAGATTTCTTCCTATGCCTCTGCTTCCTATCAAAAGAATTCGAACTGATTGATTATCCATTTGATCATCTCCTTACTCTCTCCTATCGCAACCCAATCCCCTTTCATCCGTATGAGCACAGAGGGATTTCCTCTATAATCCTCCGCATGAGACTCGCCTATTCCAATAAGGACATTTGAAAATGTTTCTCTTGAAACCACAATTCTGGGGCGGCGTCGTCGTCGGCCTCGCAGCAGGCGCATGGCTGCGGACGCGTCGTACCACCGGCCTCACGCAAGAACGCCTCGATGAATACTATCGTCAGCGGGCAGGCTTCTATAATCTCACCGATTATCTCTACCTGGGCCAGTTTCCGCGCGTCACCATGCGCGAAGAACTTATGGACATGATCCCCTGGCAGCCCAACATGCGCGTGCTGGATTATGCCTGCGGCGCGGGCGCAAACTTCCCCTACATCATGGAGCATATGGGGCCTACGGGTCATCTCGTCGCCACCGATTACAGCCAGGAAATGCTCGACAGCGCCAAAACCCAATTTGTTCTGGGGCGCGGCTGGAACAATGTCGAGCTGGTGCAGGCTGATGCCGCAAAAATGAAGTTTGATCACCAATTCGATGTTGTGCTGTGTACGCTCGGTCTGGCCGTGATTCCTGGTTGGCAGCAGGCGATGGAACGCGCCTGGGAAGCCCTCAAGCCCGGCGGCATCTTCGCGGTGGCCGATCTACGCGAGAGTGATCTCTGGTATACACAGCCGATTCGCTTCCTCACCGATTTGATGGATGTGATGATTATTGCCGACAGCACGCGCAAACCCTGGGAATGGATGCAGGAAAAAGGCGAGGATTATCAGTATCGCCCGGTCTTCCACAATTACCTGTATGCGGCCACCGTCAGAAAACCCCTCGACGCCTAAGACTCTCAAAAGGGACGCTTATCAAGAGTGTCCCTTTTGTTTTGTCTCATTTCCCATGCTCCTAAATTGTCCCATATAATAAGCCTATAGCAGGATTTGTTGAGTTGTGAGGAGCTGCCCATGCTGCGAAAAATTGCGATGAGTGTGTTGTGTTTGATGGCCTTCGCGCCGTCGTTGTCTCTGTCGGCACAGGATACCGCTCAATCGGTCACATGCGATTCAGCTCAACCCGCCGACACCGCAGGCCTCAACAACTTTAGACTTGAGTCGTCCGGTGCCAAGCGCGATTACCTGCTCTATGTTCCTGCGTCCTATGAGTCTGGAACACCAACACCGCTCATCCTGAGCTTTCATGGGCGCTCCTCGAATGGGCTTCAGCAAAGTCTCCTCTCCGAGTGGAATCTGCTGGCTGATAAAGAGGGCTTTATCGTCGCCTATCCCACAGCGTTGGGTTCTCCCACCCAATGGCAGACGATGATCCCCACGCGCCGCCGTCCCAATGAAGATCTGATTTTTGTCACCGATTTGATCGATACACTATCGAGCCAATTTTGCATTGATCCGACTCGCATCTATGTCAATGGGATGTCCAATGGCGGCGGCATGTCGAATCTGCTGGCCTGTGCGCTTTCTGATCGGATCGCAGCGATGGGTGGTGTTGCGGGGGCCTATATCGGCACCGAGCGGCGCTGTAATCCTCCTCGTCCTGTGCCGGTGATGGCTTTTCATGGCACCGCCGATACAGTCGTGACCTACGCGGGCGGGCCCTCAGAAAGCTTTGATTATGACTTCCCGTCTGTCCCTGGTTGGGCGGCAGATTGGGCCGCGCACAACGGCTGTGACGCCACGCCGATTGATCTGCCCGCAGAAGGCGATGTGAGCGGCATCCAATATACAAACTGCGATGAGAATGCCGATGTGATTTTCTACACCATCGATGAGGGCGGGCACACCTGGCCGGGGGGCTTCCCGCTTCCGGAGTCGCTGTTAGGCAAGACCTCGAAGGATATTAAGGCCACCGAGGTGCTGTGGGACTTTTTTGTGGCACATCCCTTCCCCACCGCAAAATAAGAGAGTTTGACATTCGGAGGGCAAGCGTCAGAGAACGCTTCCTGGAATAAGAGTATGCTAGGGCGCATCATCAAGGAGACTTGCGATGCGCCTTCGTTTCGTTGTTCTTTTTATCATCATAGTGATTTCAAATTCTGTTTTCGCGCAAGACATCCAGCCTTTGGTCTTTGCCTTTGTGCTACGTTGGTCACCCAATGGAGAACAGTTGCTGATTACGGGTCGCAGTGATCCTGACGTGTGGGGTCTATGGGTGTATGATGCGTCCCTGCGTCCTTTACGATTTTTTATGCTAGGCACAACCAGCGGGAGTCTTATCAGTCCAAGCTGGAATCCGCAGGGAACGCGCTTTGCGATAAACCGCGATGTGGTTGATGCAACCACGCTTGAGCCGATTTTCACCTTAAAGGCCGACTCAAATATTGGCGCGTGGAGTCAGGATGGAAGCCTCCTTTTGGCATGGGCTGATGAAACACACTTGGGTTTGTTCGATGCAGACACAGGTGATCTCGTGCGAAAAATACCCGCAGGGAAGGAACGACCAGAAGCTCTCAGTTGGAGTCCGAACAATGAGTATTTTCTGTTTGTCAACGAAAGTGGAATCTCTGAGATCAGAAGTGCAAGCGATGGACGTGTCTTGAGGATTCTTGAAGGGGAATACGGCATGGGACTGAGTTGGAGTGCCGACAGCCGCTATCTGGCAGGCAGTTTGACGACATCTGTTGAACCTGGCACACCCGGTACACTTCCATTTGCGTTATCTCCAATAATAGCTTCCGTCAATATTTGGGATGCGGCAAGTGGCAAGATCATTCGCACGTTTTCAGGTTTAAGTGCTGCACCCTCTCTGCTGCGCTGGCATCCTCACAAGCCAGAACTGACCGCGGCAGCCCCAGAAGGAGTCATTTACGTCTGGAATATCGAAACGGGCGAACAGATATACGGGTTTACAAGCGAAATTAATATAAACTCGTTGACTTACAGCCCTTCTGGCGGAACATGGTTGGTGTCAGGCAGTCCCAGACCCCAAACAGTTGAGGAGGAGACAAAAGGAGTTTATCCTCAAGAGGCATATTGGACACGCGATATCATCGCAAACACTCTGCAAGTTATTGTTATAGATCCCTCAGTGGAAAAATTACGTGAGATTGAGACGACATGCCGCCTCGTCGCCTCACCCTCTCTGCTGTCTGCCACTGATATTGTCGCTGCCGATACAGCGCAAATCAGATCCTACATCGACGCAGTAAAAGCCGCTGCAACGATCCCGCCTGCCTGTGCTGCCGATCTCATTGCGGTTGCAGAAGCGCTATCCATCCCGTGAGACACATATAAACCCGCTTTGTCACATTTCTTTGCGCTCTTTGCCTCTTTGCGGTTAAAGTCCTTGTAAATTCTGTCATGATAAAGAGCAGTAAGGTTGGGTTTTTATGTTTCTCTCTGAACGTGAACGCGATATTTTAGATTTACTGTGTGAAACCTTCGTCCCGACCCTTGAGGGCCATGATCCGCTGAGTCAACTGAGCTTTCCAGGGTTGGCCGCCCGTGTCGAGGAGGTGCTCAGTGAGGTGCTGGATGAGCCTGGACAGCGCGAGATCAAGCTGCTGTTAAGCGCCTGGGATTTTGGCGTATTTAATGGGGCGACAGCAGGCAACTGGAAATCACTGCGCCGCATGAATCAAGCCGAGCGCGAAGACCTGCTTGCGGACTGGGCCACCAGCAAACTCTTTCTTCGCCGCAAAGCCTTTTCCGGCCTCAAGCGCATGATCCTCTTCCTCGCCTATTCCAATCCACCGGAAGGCATGATTCATCCCGCATGGGAGAGCATCATGTATCCGGGCAGGCCCTCTCATACCTCCGATGAGGCGTATGCCCTTCAGCCCATCACCGTGCGAGATAACCGTACCCTGAGCGCCGACGTCCTTATCATCGGATCAGGCGCGGGCGGCGCTGTTGTGGCCGCAGAGCTGGCAGCGGCGGGCCTGGATGTCATCATCGTCGAAAAAGGCGGCTATCGGGCCGAACGTGATTTTGATGGCGATGAGTTTACAGCCAACGAGAAACTTTTTGAGAAGCGCGGCGCTCTCACAACCGTCGATACATCCGTCCTGATCTTTGCCGGGGCCACACTCGGCGGCGGCACAACGGTCAATTGGAGCGCCTCGTTTCGCACGCCCGACGCTGTGCTGCGGGAATGGGCCAATACCTTCGGTTTCACCGGAGCGACCAGCGCCGACTATCAGCACAGCCTTGATGCCGTATCAAAGCGCGTGAATGTCAACACGGAAGAGAGTTGGGCCAACCCCAACAATCGCGTCTTTGCCGAAGGCTGCCAGAACCTCGGTTATAACGTCGGCGTGATTCCGCGCAACGTGAAAGGCTGCGAAGAGTGCGGGTTTTGTAACTTTGGCTGTGCCTTTGGTGCAAAACAGGGCACGATGAAGACCTATTTGCAGGATGCTCATGCGAGTGGCGCACGGATTCTCGTCAATGCCGATGTACGGCGCGTCATGCATGAGCGCGGCGAGGTCACAGGCGCAGTTGTCGAGGCCAAAGACGAGCAGGGCCGCATCCATACGCTGACCATTCGCACACGGGCCGTTGTCGCCAGCGGTGGCAGTTTGAACACACCGGCCCTCTTGCTGCGCTCTGGCCTGACGAATCCGCATATTGGTGCAAACTTGCATCTCCATCCGACAACCGTTGTATTCAGTTTGTTTGATGAGGCGATCAAAACATGGGAGGGCGTGCCCATGAGCCGTGTGTGCCGTGATTTCAGCGATCTGGACGGCAAAGGCTACGGCGTCACGCTGGAGGTTGCCCCCGCCCATCCTGGCCTGACTGCGGCCTCACTGCCCTGGATCAATGCGCGGTCTCATCGTCATCTTGTGCGTGAGATGCCTCATCTCGCCAATATCCTTGCCATTACACGCGATACCTATGGCGGGCGCGTCACCGTCAATCAGCACGGCCAGCCGCTTATTCATTACAGGCTGGACCCGTATGATCAGGCCCATGTGCAGCGCGGTGTGCTTGAGGCCCTGAAAATTCATCGGGCTGCCGGGGCACGCGATATTTTCAGTCCGCACAACGCTCTCTACCGCTACGAGCGCCAACCCAATGATGACAGCCAGTTTGTGCGCTATCTGCGCCGCGTCGAAGATGCTGGCCTCGCCCCAAGCGATTATTCGCTCTTTAGTGCGCATCAGATGTCGTCATGCCGCATCAGTGCCACACCGCGTCAGGGCGCTGTGAAGCCCAACGGGGAAACCTATGAGGTCAAAAATCTCTTTGTGGCCGATGGTAGCGCTCTGCCAACAGCAACAGGTGTCAATCCGATGATCAGCATCATGGGCCTCTCGCATTATCTCGCGCAGCAGATTAAGGGGCAGTTGGGGGTGTAATGTTTCGTAGATGGACTATACAGCGATAAGAGGATTGAGCATTAACGTGCAAGGGCGGCCCGCTGGGTCGCCCACATGAGACATTTCATATGTTGCAGGCCGATTAGCGAATCGCCCCGACAAACTCCATCTCTGGGAACTTCTCCCTAAATCACACTCAATTGGGCTTCAGCGGCCATTGCAACATCATTGGTCATGCCCGCCCGTGTGAATATCTCCATCGCCCGCTGGAAAAGCTGCGCCGCAGACCGTTTGCGTCCGCGTTCCGCCATGCTTTTGCCCTGTGCAAGCAGTGTTTTGCCAACATCCCCCTCCGCTTTAATCTCATTGAAGGAATTAATCGCGGCACGATAATAATCATCAGGGTTATAGGTTTGATCGTGTTTATAGAGCGCTGTAAGAGCATTGCCCATCGCGCGGTTCGCCATACCGATAATGACGGCATCTCCCACACGCTGTGCCAGATCGAGGCCGCGCTGCGCATGTTTCACCGCATCCTCAATATTCTGGCGATATAAATACACATCGACAAAGGCGTGATGCACTTCACATTCACAGCTCATGCGTTCGCGTGTCATGCGTTCGGGTTCATCCGCCTGCCAGGGATGCTGGCACAGAGCGTCTGCCTTCAACAGGAGATCGTAAGCACTGTCATACTGACGCAGGCTGCACCAGATTTGGGCCTCATTCGCCAGGGCTATCGCCTGAGTACCCAGGTTTTCATACTGCTTGGCGATCTCGTGAGCCTCTTGAAAGTAAATCCGCGCCCGCTGGAAATTACCTCGTAGGCGGTTTGTTTCCCCAATATTGAGCGAGGCATTGCCAATGCGACTGCGTGCGCCACACACTTCATAAATGCGGCGTGACGTTTCAAAGTGCGTCAGACTTTTGCCGAGGTTGCTGCGATACCCCTCCATGATGCCCAGACTGTTTTCAATCAGTCCCTCATGAACAGGCGCATTCTCGCGAATCGTGCGCTGTCGCAGCTGCTCAATGGCAGCGAGAGCGTCGTTATACGCGAGATTGCTTGTCTGCCATTGGAAGACAATACCATTGAGTTCTGTTTGAAAATTAGGGTCAACTTGAGGCTCAGTCACTGGCGACATAGACTATTAACAGCTCCGTGAACAATACATATTAGAAATACATCATAATCCATACGTTGTTAAAAAACTATGCGATTTTAAGGTCCTGTTAAGACCAATATCACATTTAGCGCATGAGACAAACGAATCGTTCGTATGATGTGCCTACATGCTGCCATACTAAATGATTGGGGCGATCAGGAAGATCGCCCGTACTGTATGCGTTATGCGGACGGCATCATCGTACCAATGCTGGCGATGCGGCGAATGGGCTGATGCTTGGTTTCAACAATGAAGAGGCGGGCCACTTCCGTAATGGAGGCATACGCCCCAGGGAACTGAAGAATGGCCTGACCAATCAGTCCTGTTTCGAGCATCAAGGTAATGCACTCGTCATGGGAGGCCACGCGAAAATCCACGCCGATCCAGGTCATCGGCCCTTCCCAGTAGCCCACATCGGTAAACATCACACTGAAGGCCGCTTGCTCACGTTCCAGTGCACGATACACTCGCAGCG
>Ga0105044_10011518_pt1 | contig 12048 bp, 8 predicted proteins | sample MAT01_FD_78092 | JGI IMG/M metagenome (GOLD analysis project Ga0105044, IMG submission 78092) | Freshwater microbial communities from Lake Fryxell liftoff mats and glacier meltwater in Antarctica - MAT-01 | ecosystem: Environmental > Aquatic > Freshwater > Ice > Liftoff microbial mat | place...
CACTAAAGTACGGCGTGGTACATTAAAAATTACTATTGCTGAAGGCAAAAAACGCGAAATCCGCCTTTTGATGGAATCCGCTAAACTTCCAGTTCTTGAATTAACACGTATTCGCATTGGCGGTTTACATCTCGGCACCTTAGCTCTTGGCGAATGGCGAGAAATGACACCGCGCGAACAATGCCTAATTTTTGAGTAAATACTATGAAACGCAAGCCTCCTCCTAAATCTGATTTAGAAACTTTGATGCCGCTTCTGCTTGGAGTGTGGCGCCGTTTTCATAAGCTTTCGGGACCATCAGACTCATTACAAACCCGTGAATTCCGCGGAGTTGTGGCTGCAGTCAAAGAACTGCAAGAAATTGTGAATGGCGGACAACCTGCTAACAAAAATTACTTCGAAGACCCCAACCTGTTAGGTGCTTATGTCTTATACAATTGGGTTTTGCATTATCAACAAGCTCTTTCTTTAATTGGCGAGATTCCCAATAGACCCCGTAGAGTTTTAGATCTCTGCAGTGGACCCGCACCCTTTGCTTTTGGGGCACTCAAATATGGAGCTTCCGAAGTTTATGCTTTAGATCAAAGTCAGATGGCTTTGCAATTAGGCACTGAAATTGCGGGTCGTTATGGCTTGCCAATTCAAGTCAGAAAGTGGGAGTGTCCTTCCTCCATTCCAGTGGCTGGAGAATTTGATCTTATTATTTTAGGACACTGCCTTGAAGAATTATTCCCCCCGCAAACAAAAGGCTGGGGCGAAAGGCAAGAAAAATTCTTGGATTCCCTTATACATCGCTTAACACCTCATGGGCATCTTTTAATTGTTGGAAGTTCATTAACTGAACCCAACCGACGCATTTTGCAAATCCGCGAAATGATGGTTAAAAAGAAAATTCCTATTCAAGCCCCTTGCGTCTGGCAAGGAGAATGCCCAGCATTGCAGACACCGAACAGCCCTTGCTATGCTCAAAGAGAATTTGAAAAACCTTACTTAATCAAGCAACTTCAGCGAGGGGGCGAAATTAATTTAAGTTCGCTCAAAATGTCTTATCTTCTGTTGCGCAGCCCACAAGCTGCCTGGCCAAATGTAGGCCAACAGCCTTTATATAGAATCATCAGCCCACCAGTCGAATCCTTCCAAGGGAAAAAATTCTACTTATGCGGCACTGACGGCAAAAAAAGTTTATCTTCACGCCTCCCAAAACACCCGCCTGAATCTAAAGCGTTTGATTTTTTAAGAAGAGGGGATCTCATTTCTATCGAAAATCCGCTTGAAAATAAGTCAGCCTTTGAAATTAAAGAAGGCACCGCTTTAAAACTGCATACGCCAGCTGGAAAAGCTCTTCCCGAAACAGAGAATTAGACAGCTTAATAAAACCTTAATATTTCATCGACAAAGTAATTGAAATAGCCAATTTTTTATTGGGGAGAGTTTTGATGAGCCATAGACCCACCTACGATCCATCCTCAGCAGTTGATGCTGCCCTTACCAAACTTGCCAGGTTTACAGAACAAAATGCCGAAGAAACTATTCCTCACGTTTTTCATTTCGAGGATACTTCCGACCCCAAAAACACCTCTTCATCAGCTCTTGGGAAGGTTTATCAAATCAAGAAAGAAATGAAAATGTTTCGTTCTTGCATTGCGGCTATTTTTTCGACTGAAACCCGCCAAAATCATGACCAAATGCGTGAGGAAGTCCAAAATGATTTGCTCGATGCAATCGATATTTTAAAAGATCACCATCGGTACATCTACCAATTGAATGGCACAGATAATCCTATTCAAAAAGCATTGGTGACTCGCTTTTTTGCGACAATCAATGCTTTTAATGCCCTAATCGATACCCCTGCATCAGCCCCTAAACAACCTAAAAACCTTTGGCACATTATTAGGTCTTACCTGTGCACCGCTAGCGGGTTATCCATTACGAAAGAATTAACTTCCAATAAAATCATGTTTCCAAGCTGTCAAGAAGGACCTGTTGACGATGGCTCTTCATCCTTAAAAATTCTTAGCAACCGTTTTCAAATTCACTCTCAGACACCAGAAACTCAAAAAGTTGCCTCCCTATTTTTAAATAGTAAAATTTCTAAAGAACCCATTAAAAGTGAACAGGATCATGAACTTTTCTGGATGAAAGCCTTGTCTTTACTGAGAAATCAACATGTGCTTTTTGATTCCGTGGAAGAAGAGTTTGAGTGCGTCAAGCAAGCGCCGATCTACACAACTTTAACCCCCCATTATGCAGAAGGAAGCACATCCCCTTGCTGGATTCTTGAAATGCGCCAAATTTTAACGCCGTTCCCCGGCGAAAAAATGATCATTAAAGGTCAATTGATGAAAACTTCTCAAACATCGCGCAGCGTGCCTGTTCAAAACAGTTTTTCCTTAGCTTTTATCACAAATCAAACAGGTTTTCCTTATTGCTCGCAGTATACAGGCTGGGCTTTGTGCGACGCTCTCATCCCTAAATGCCCCCATCGATTGCATTTGCTGCCGCTCGTCTCTCCCCTGCTTCAAACCAAGCTTGAAACCAGTAAAGAACTTGCAGCTGCTGGTAGATATTGCCTCAAAGTCAAAACTATCTATCGACTCAAAAAGAAAGTTTTTAATGAAAATCATGCAGATCTTCTCCCGTTGCATGAAACTCTTTGCATCAAGCTCATGCAACAGGAAGCTAAACTTGAAATTATTTCTCAATATTTCTCCTTTCTACACACACATCTCAATCCTTTTGATTCACTTGCAGAGACTTTTCAATCGATTAATGAATGCTTCCTTATAAAGCCATATATGCGCTTACAACTTGCCTGGGTGGAACAAAACCCCACTCTTTCTGATGAAAGCGGCCGCAGGCATGCCGCAGAATTTTTTTTGAATCATGAAATTGAACTGCAAACTCAAGCCGTTCTTTTGCAGCAAGAAAAAGCTAATACCCAGATGGAAATTGCCGCACTAAAATTTATTGCCCACATGGGATCCTGGCTAGGAAAGGCCTCTATACCGATTATGCTGCAAGAATTTTCCGAAATCATGCATTTTGAGCCACTAGCACTCGACCTGTTTGCCCAAACAATTCAAATGCAAGTTTACCAGCAGCTTCTTTATTTCCAAAAAGAGCTTCTCGAATATGAAGACCTAAATTCAGAAGTCATTTTAAAAGCTCTTAAGACACAACTTGAAGCTGATATTGCGCTATTTTCAATTCCTGAAATATCTGCTGATAGTCGGCTCATGGCAATTTGTGAAGAACTAAGAGATTATTTTCAAGCACGTCACCTCTCACGCAAAGAAAAGTTGCGTTAAAATCTATTCAAAAGTACGCTGCTTAATCCCTCAGAAACTATTAAAAGCTTATAATCCCTCAATTAGGCTTTAGAAATTAGGGACCTCACTTCAACATATTTACATTCAACCAGGGAAGTCTTAGCTGCCAAGTGGACTCATACACTGACCCCTCAAATTAGTCATGAAGATTAATGAGATCTAAGCATTCGAAAGATCAATGCACGATCAATCTCCGAGTAATTTCAAGATTTAAATTATTAAAGGATTCATTTTTACTTTCCTTTTTTTAGGCTTTGACATAGCATACCGTCAATTTAAAATTTAGGTACGAAAATGCAAAGCCCAAAACAAATTTTAGTTTTTCTTTTTTCTTTATCCATTTTTTCCTCCACAATTTTTTCTGCAGAACGAGATTATTCCGGGGAAAAGTATTGCCACTTGCATCAAGAGCAAAATGATCGATTAAATCTAGTCGCAGAATATCTTTCACTTATTCCCTCCTACAACTATCAATGTCAAGATGTAATATGCTCACAATGCCAAAACGCATACCCTTTTGAATATGGTTTTTATGATGATGATACTGGAGAAGAATGGACTGAATGGGACTGGAAATGCTCTTGTAAAGATAATTTCTTAAAAAATAAAGACCGTCAAGGTTATAGAAATTTTTGGGATTATTGGATGCCTACATGGAAAAGGTGTCCTTCTAAAGCGATTTATCATGGATATCTCTCTAGAAATCATTCTAGATACTTTTCATTTTTCCATGAATACCTTCAATATCTTTCAGCAAATCAATCATGCACATGTCTTTGGCCAGAGCTTTCTGAAAAAGCTTCAACAATTAATAAAACTGCATATCTCCTTTTTAAAGACATTTTTAAAACAACTGACCTTAATCAACTTGTAAATGATAACATTGCTCAAAAGCAGTTCTTCCTTACTCCTCCATCTTCAGGATTTAATCTACACGGAACCACCCTTAACTGTGTTTGCCAAAGCTTTTTCTATTCAGATTACGAATGGATCTGTCGAGATCTTGAGTTACATAGCGAATCCAATTTCTCTAAAAATTCTATTCTTCAAATTAGAGACAAATTGGATGATATCCGAGAAGTTTTAGCAGCCCTATATTTAGATCTTTATGCCGACTGCTTAAAAAAGCATTCTCATGAACGTATAGAAGATGAGCTTGTTTTAGTGAAAGATTGTTTAAATATTTCTCCATTTCTAGAATTCCATGAACTTCCCGATTTAAAACAACAAAAAAATATTTCTGATTCATTTCACGTTATAGAACTTGAAACGATTAGAGAAGAACGAGCGATAAAGAAAAAGAATAAAAAGCCTAAATATTTTGGTCAGACTGAATCCTTTTTAGAAGATTGGTCAGATTATATGAGTTTAGCTGATCGACCCACAAACTGGATGAAATCTGATCTAGCACTAGTCAAAGGTACTTTTTTGAATGGACTGCTTTTATATAAAGAAGCTATTACAACATTAACTTTAGCTATACAACTTAATCCATCCAATAAAAATGCTTATATTGAAAGAGCAACAGCCTATTTCGAAACAAATCAACTCATACTAGCTTTAAGAGATTATGCAGCAGCAAAAAAAATAGTGAATCCTCCCTTTCTAGCAGAGAATATACAAATAAAAACTTTAGACATTTATCTTCCGCAAAATAAAATTCAATTTGGGCAAGGCCTTCTTATGGGGTTGAAAAATGGATCCAAAGTCGCTTTTGTTGAAGCAATTCCCTCAACATTAAGTTGTTGTCGTGGTCTTTTACATGGCCTTTGGTGGATGGCCTGTACATCCCCTACCGAAGTGGATGAAACTATCATCAATATAGCTTATGACTTAGGCGAATTTATCTCAGTACACAGTACAAGAGAATGCTTAGAATGTGTCGTACCCGAATTAAAAGAGCTTTGTCTTTCTTGGGATTGTTTAAACGATAGTGATCGAGGAGAAAAAATAGGTTATATTTTTGGCAAATATGGTTTAGATATCTTTATTTTTGGTGGCGCTGCTAAAGCATTAAAAAAATTGACAGCTTTGAAAAGAGCTAACACGATGTTTACGCTTGAAAATTGCGCAGCCTCTCAAGCAAAGCAAATCCCGATTATTAAAGAGAGCACAAAGCATGCAAATTTTAGAGCAAAAATAATATCTGATGCGGCTTCAAAAGGCAAAATTCTCATAAAGAATTCCAATACAATCCATCATATAATGCAGCCTAAACATGCCTGGGATAAACTTATAAAGCTTACAGGTAATATAGAAAATGATTTTAAGCAAGTTGTTGCTCTGCTTGAAGAGCATAAAATTTATTCAATTGAATACTCTATAGGAGAAGTTCAGCTTTCGAATGGTATCATACGAAAAGACCATGTAAAAACTATTTTAAATCAAAAAATCAAGGTAATTTTTAATGAATATACAGAAACTGGTGAATTTTTCTTAAAAGATGGATGGGTAATAACAAAGTGACGATTTTTTTTAGCAGAAGAAAAATACTCCAATATGTTTTTAAGCAACAATGGATTTCTTTAGTAGAAGAATTTAAACCTGAAGAAATTTGTAAAAGATTAGATTTCAAAAACAATATGGAACTAGCCTATGATTTATTTTTTAAAAATTTAGATGATGATGACATTCAAGATTTTGCAGTTCGCTTATTTTTTCAAATAAAACTCACTTATCCTACTGAATGGAATGCGGATTGGAAAAATGACGCTTTTTTAGGAAACCTTTGTTCAAATACTTGGCGCTACGATGAAATGTACGAATGTTATAAAGATGCTTATGACAAACTAGAGGATCCTCCTGATTCATTGCTATTACTTTTGGCAGGTTGTAATAACGCACCTGGCACCCCCCCCATTACGATTCAAGAATCAGAAGCATATCTCAAAAGAGCGGTCGCTAAAAAAATAACTTATGAGGCAGCTCTCATGATGAAGGGTTTAGCCAGGGAGCAAAAGAATCAAGAAAATGAAAAATATTGGGATTTCATGTGTAAAGATTTAAAGGAAAAAAATATTAGGACTGAAATGATTATTCCTGATGTGCTTTTAACGCATAAAAGATACCCATTTAAGGATTAGCCCTAGAAGTAGGGTTTAAGATTAATGCCTATGGAACAATTATTCCGCGATCGCAAATGGGATAAAATTATAAATTATTCTTTTGAAAAAGTTGTTACAACCTTATCTTTTGAAGATAACCTACGCTTAGCTTATCGCTTGCTTTATAACAACCAATGGGACGAGCTTTTACAAGAATATGCAATACAACTTCTTTACACAGTTCGAAATCATTATCCTGTTGAATGGAGAGCTTCTTGGCGGCATGATGGATTTCTTGGAGTTGCATGCAATATTAGATTCAAATATGACGAAAGGTATGCTGCCTTTAAACGAGCATATGACAATTCTTCGAATCCTCCTCCTGAACTGTTAATAGAATTAGCCCGTTGCTTTACTTGTCCAGGCTCCCCCCCCCCCATTTCAGCAGATCAAGCGATTAGCCTTTTAAAAGAATCTTTAAAGAATTGTTTATACATTGAAGCTGTCAGCACACTTTATAAAATATATTGGGATATAAATGATTATTCACCTGACATTCCTAGACCTTTAGGGGATTTTTTTTGAATTAGCTCTTGCGTACTGGTATTGTTACTCTTTTTTTGGAGAACAATATGACCGAAATATCGAATGGAGAAATTCAAACAGCAGTAATGGATCATTATGGTCTGGTTGCAGCAATATGCCAAGAGTTAAAAATTGCAGATAAAATTGATAACCGATTACCGCAAGACACCCAGAGAAAGATTAGCCCTGGTACCGCAGTAGTAGTCATGATTATTAATGGGTTAGGATTCACTAATAGGCGGCTTTATCTGACTCATCAGTTTTTTGAATCGAAGCCGATAGCGAAGCTTTTAGGACAAAACTTGGAAGCGAAGGATATCACTGATTATACATTGGGCCATGCGCTAGATGACATTGCGGAGTATGGGACTAGTCAGCTATTTGCCGAGGTGGCCTTTGAGGTTGCTTTTGAGCATAATTTGCTTGGATCGAACAATCACATTGATACAACAAGCATGTCAGTTCACGGGAAATATGACATAAACGACGCTCCCAATATTATTGAAGTTACACATGGTTTTTCCAAGGATCATCGACCCGATCTCAAACAAGTAGTACTATCTTTAGTTGTAAACGGGCCTAGCTCAATGCCTTTGTGGATGGAGCCCTTGGATGGGAATAGCTCCGATAAAGTGAGTTTTCATGAAACGATTAGAAGAGTGGAAGAATTTCGTTCACAAATAGATGTAGAGGCAAAGTTTAAATGGATTGCCGACTCCGCGCTATATACGAAAGATAGGTTATTGAAAAACAATGATTACACTTGGATTACAAGGGTGCCAGAGACAATTATTGAAGCAAAACGTTTTGTAGAACAGCCTAATGAGACAATCACTTGGATAGATCGGGGAAAAGGATATAAGACGTTAAGTTATAATTCTATGTATGGAGGGATTCCGCAAAGGTGGCTATTGGTATTTTCAGAGCAGGCCTATCAAAGAGAACAAAAAACATTAGAGAAAAAAATAGAAAAAGAAAGGGAAGCGCTGAAGCAAGCCTTATGGCATTTTGGAAACCAAGATTTTCATTGTGAAGGGGATGCGTTAAAAGCCTTGGACGCAATCAATAAGGGGTATAAGTGGCATACAATCGAGGGTCAAGTGGTTGCCTTGTGCAAGTATGCAGGAAGAGGAAGGCCAAAGCGAGAGGCTAAAAAAATAGCCGCATGCTATAAGGTGGAGACGACATTTAGTCGGAATGAAGAGGTAATTAAAAGGGTCTTGAATAGTAAAGGACGATTTATACTGGCAACTAATGAGTTGGACGAAAGCATCTGCACGGATGAGGAGGTCTTGGAGGAGTATAAAGGACAACAAGACGTTGAACGGGGCTTTCGGTTTTTAAAGGACCCATGGTTTATGGTGGACTCTGTTTTTCTGAAACTTCCCAGGAGAATAGAAGCGCTGATGATGGTGATGACTCTGTGCTTGATGGTATATAACTTTGGGCAGTATAAGCTTCGTGAGCGATTGAAAGCACAGCAAACAACCTTGCCTAATCAGCTTGGGAAGGAAGTGTGCAATCCAACTCTAAGGTGGATTTTCCAGCTCATGGAGGGTATTGGTATGGTGTATTTTTATGAAACATCATTTACTCATCTCACTCGAGAGGTAATTACCAACCTTACTCGACTACGTAGAAAGATAATTTTCCTGTTCGGGGAAACGGCAGAACGTATGTATGGATTAATTCCAAAAAATTCGTTGGAGGTCTAGGAATGTGGGATTCACAAGCTGATTATTGGAAAAAGTTATGGAACCAATTAAAAGATGGGCCTCATGCGCCCTCCTTAGAACCTCAATTTTTAATCGACGAATATCTAGCTGATCAGGATCGACATGAAGAGAATTAGAAAAAAATTGTGTGCAGTTCCTTTCGAGGTGGATTAAGTCTTTTCAGATACTGTTGACAATTTGAATAGAAGAGGTACGACAAAAAAAGGATTAAATTGTCTCTAGAACAAACTATAAGAATATATGGGGCACAGGAAGTTTATTTTAAAAAATACATTAGTAATCTCAGGGGATGAGCTCGTTATATATGAATACCATTTCAGAATTGTTTAAAGCGCATAAATTGAAAGAGATTTCTCAAAATTATAAACCAAATGAAATTATCAAGAATCTTTCATTCAAAGATGGAATGTTGCTTGGTTACCAACTTCTACTTAATGATGAAATGGATGATATCTTAAGAGAATATGCAGTTAACCTCATTGAAGAAAATCGTCAAGCTCATCCTAAAGAATGGGATGAAGATTGGAGGAATGATATTTTTTTAGGGGACGCGTATTATTTAATCATGAAATATGAAGAAAGATATGAGGCCTATAAACGTGCGTCAAAAAAGGTTTTCCCTGCCCCCCCCGCACTCCTAGTTTCCCTCGCGGGATGTTATCTTTTACCAGGTTCACCTATAACTTTAGACAAAGCGGAAAGGCTTGTTCTTGAGGCATTAGGAAAAGAAAAAACAATAGAAGCAGCTACATTAATTAGAGGAATATACAAAACAAAAGGGAATATTGATAAATATTACTATTGGGATGAAATTCTTCAAAAACTTGAAAATGAAAATACTTACATGAAAGATAAATGGCCAAAATTTTTAAGCAATTCTGACCTTGCCCCCTAATTACATTCAGCTTTAGGTTTTTAATTCTTGTTGGTACATTTTATGGAATTGGAATCATAAGATGGACTTTGTTCATCTTATGTAGAGCCTCGAGAATATCTTGATGACCATAATCGGCATTAAGAAAATCAGCCTCCACGTCAATTAAGTATCTTTTGAAGATAACCTGCACTTCTTTCGTGACATTTCCTACTGAATTTGATTATATTTCCCGTTCGAAGAATAAATTTTTAAACTTGAACCTTAGGAAATACTGTGGGATTTGAAATCAGCTTAGAAAAAGAACTACACATTTATGAATTGAATTTTAGAAAACATAATCCTAGAGCTGGCACAAAGTATGCAATCAGAGATTTAAATAATTTAATAGATAGCATCAACAAGACTACGAAGGAAGTTAAAAAAAATTTATTAAAAGAAAAACTATTCACAAAATGTTCATGCTATATAGCTTACTTTGAAACTGCAAACACCGCTCAAGATCTCAGGAGAATACTTCGCAATCTTATCGAAATAGAAAAAATAAAAGAAATTTCTCTAAAACAAAAAGTTAAACTTTTCCTTAACGTTTATGAACAAGATAAAGGTTCTCACTGCCCCTCAGGAAAAACCAAAGACGCTTTAAAAGATCTCCGTAACAATCTAAATCAAGCAAATTTAGTCAAAATAGTCGAAAACTATACACAGAACACAAAAATTGGATCTACTTTTCGAAAACTTCTCGAAAATGCTTTAGAAGATCTTGAGCCAAGTGACGATGACAGCTACGCCACTTCAAGTGATGATGACAGCTACACCACTTCAAGTGATGATGAAAGCACTTCTAATACAGACGACGGCTTCATCCTTTTATGCGATGATGAAAGCACCCTTAGTATTGAAGAAAGTGCTATTAGTGCTGATGAGATCGATTTTGATACTGATGATATAACCCCCGTTATTGAAAGTGCTTCAAATATTGATGAAATCGATTTTGATACTGATGATATAACCCCCGTTATTGAAAGTGCTTCAAATATTGATGAAATCGATTTTGATACTGATGACATAACCCCCGTTATTGAAAGTGCTTCAAATATTGATGAAATCGATGTTGATGATATATCCTTTAGATTTGATGAAAGCTCTTCAAATATTGATGAGAAAGACTTTGATGTTGATGACATAACCCCTGGTATTGATGATTGGAACATTTCTAGTGTTTATGAAAGTCCTACTACATCTAGTGAAGATAAAATTACTACCAATGTTAAAGTTTATATTTGGGAACCAGTAACAGTAGGGGTAAATGGCGATGTAGGACACGTAGCTATACGAGTAACTATATATAAAAATGGCATCAAGCAAAGAAGCAAATACATGAGCTTTTGGCCCAATTCTCAAGCTTCTGGAGTAAGTTTGCTCAAAGGCACAGCCAGCCAAGAGCATAGTTATGAAGATGATAAAAGGGATGAAGGCTGCCCTCCTACCCATAAAGTTACTTTTCATACTTTAGATGGTATAGCGATTGAGGATGGCTGGGAAAAATTAAAACAATCCAACTGGAAGGCTGCTTCTTGTGATAAAAATAGCTGCTCTAAGAATGGCGACAAAAACTGCGGCAGTGTTTCAGCAATACTCTTAGTGCTTGGAGGGATCAGAAAATTAGATCCACACGCTTTTAAAGCCCTTCCTCCTACGAAGGCAGTCAAAAAAATGATCAATTCAATCCCAAAACCAAAACGTTCAACTAAAAAGAAAATCCAAAAGAAACCTGTCTTTACCCAAGTTCTCTCAAGTCATGTCAAAATACAAAAAATGATTAATGAAATGGCGCGAACTCTCATACAGAGAAATATACCCTTACTTAACACAGCATCCCTCCCCAAAATTGCTTTAGAGAACACATTTAGCGTTATGGTTGTCAATATTTGGAAATTATTTGATGTGTTCTCATGGACAAGGAGAGTTTTGCCTAATAATTTCTTGAACAATATTCGAATGGCTGAAGAAGTAGAAAGAGAAAACAATCTCAATCAAATCATTGATTTTGAAAATGGCAAAAGAACAAACAAAAATTTGTTATATGATGAAATCTTCAAAAAGACCAGCATCAATCTAAAAAAACTCTTAAATATTTTACGTGATGACCATCTAGAAATTAATTCCATCCTGCATTCTGCAGCTGGAACACTTTCAGTTAACCTTGGATTCCTTGTATTTATGGACAAGGGTGAAAAGATCGATTTGCGAAATAACTTCCAAATACTTTTAACTTATGCAAATTCAGAGCTAGATGTGATTAGAGAATCATATTTTAATAATGAAAATAAAGTACCCAAGAAAAAAGTTAAAGTTCTATATAAAGAAATTTTTCGCTTCTACTCGAAATTGAGTGATTTAATTAAACATCAAGGTTATTTAAAACTTGGAGAGAGAGTGGGTGAAAGTAGTATGCGTGATGTCATTTTGAGATCAGC
>Ga0105044_10011519_pt1 | contig 12048 bp, 10 predicted proteins | sample MAT01_FD_78092 | JGI IMG/M metagenome (GOLD analysis project Ga0105044, IMG submission 78092) | Freshwater microbial communities from Lake Fryxell liftoff mats and glacier meltwater in Antarctica - MAT-01 | ecosystem: Environmental > Aquatic > Freshwater > Ice > Liftoff microbial mat | place...
CGATCGGTCCGATGGGCAGCTCCACGACCCGGTAGTCACCGGGTCCGGCCACCTCGCTGACATGGGTGGCGAACAACCACGACGTTCCGAAGACCGCGTCAGTCTCGAGCGCTGCGAACTCCGGGTCGGTGTACCGGCCGGCAGCAATCGGCGGGAGCGGGGGAAACCCGTCCGGTGGACCGGTCCGAGCGTCCTCGTGGTCCAGCCGCAGCCGGATGGCCGCTTCGAGTCGTACGTCCACGAAGGCCTCCTGGATCCTGATTCGCCGACAGAACCTACCCGCCGGGTCGGCCCCCGCACGTCGTTCGGAACACCCAGACCTGGAGAGCACCCGGACCCGACTCTCACTTGACAGTGACTGTCAAGAGCAGGAGACTCACTTCAGTCGTGAGGTTGGCGATCGAGGGGGAATCCGAGATGGTGGTTCGAACGAAGCGGGGCCGACGCGCGTTGGCCGTACTTGCGGTGACGGTGGCGGCGTCGGGGTTGGCGGCCTGTGCCTCGCTGAATCCGTCGGCGGGTATTTCGTGTGCGTGGGGGATCAAGGCGGACCGGGAAACGCTCAACGCGGCCTATCCGGATGCCGGGGCGACGTACTTCACCACCAGGTACACGTTGCTCTCCGGGCAGAGTCTGGTCCTCTCGGGCACCTACCCCTACGCCCGCTACATGTCGCTGATCACCTACAACTTCTCCGGCAATGTGGTCGACAAGCTCTCCGACGTCCAGATCAATCCGGACCCCGGGAGCGACAACCCGTTCACCGATGTCGCGGCGTCGACCAATCCCGCGAACCGTCGGTGGACCGTCACCATCAGTCCGGACGCCGCGCCCGGGTCGGGCCAGACCACCAACGGCCTCGCTGCCACCTCGCTCGGATCGGTGATCCTGCGGGTGTACGTGCCGGACAACCCGATCGACCTGGCCGGGAGCGTGCCGCTTCCCGACATGACGGTCCGTCATCCCGACTCGTCCCTGACCCCGCTGCCGACGTGTGCGACGCAGAGCTCGGACAGTTCGATCATCGACCTGATCAACAGCTTCGGGCCGGCCACCGACATTCCTCCCACCGATCCGCCGGTATTCCGGCGCCCCGCCAGCGTGGCCGGGCTCTACGCCAACCCCGACAACACCTACCTGGCCTCGATCGTGAACCACCAGCCCGGCAAGGTGATCGTGGTGCGGGGTAAGGCGCCGAGCACGCCGGACACCCGTGCCGGTCAGTCCGCCGCCACGCCGAGCCAGCTCCGGTACTGGTCGATGTGCACCAACGAGTACCGCAAGCCGTATCCGGTGAGTTTCTGCGCCTTCGACTCCGAGGCCACACTCGATGGCTCCGGGTACTACACCTTCGTCATGTCGACCCCCGCTGACAAGCCGACCAATGCCACTACGGCCGACGGCGTCACCTGGCTGGACTGGGGGAGCACCACCACGAACATGGTGATGATCCTTCGTCACATGCTCCCGGCGCCCACGTTCGTGGAGACGGCATCGAACGTCGCCCCGGGTCAGCTGGCCTCGGACGTCATGGGCGTCTACACCCCGGCGGCCAAGACGTGTAGTACCACCACCTTCCAGAACGATGGTCCAGCTGCCTGCGGACCGTGAAGCTCTTCGAGGAGGTCGAAGGCCACATCGGTCGGACCGAGGCCGAATCCACACCGTGGTGGCCGACCCCGGCCCACCCCGGCGACGATGCACCGAACGTCATCGTGGTCCTGCTCGACGACACGGGCTTCGCCCACCTGGGTTGCTTCGGATCGGATCTGCACACCCCGAACATCGATCGCCTGGCCGCCGGCGGGTTGCGCTACACGAATTTCCACGTGACCCCGTTGTGCTCGCCGTCACGAGCAGCGCTGCTCACGGGCCGCAACCACCACGAGGTCGGCATGCGGTCCATCTCGAACTTCAGCAGCGGCTATCCCCACATGCGTGGCCACGTGTCGGATCACGCCGGGACGGTGGCCGAGGTGCTGCGGGACGAGGGCTACACCACCTTTGCGCTGGGCAAGTGGCATCTGTGCGCCATGGAAAATGCCTCGGCGGCCGGTCCCTATGACCAATGGCCGTGCCAGCGGGGGTTCGACCGGTTCTACGGGTTCATGGAGGGGGAGACCGACCAGTTCCACCCGGAGTTGGTGTACGACAACCATCACGTCGACCCGCCGGCGGGGCCCGAGGACGGGTACCACCTGACCGAGGACCTGGTGGACCACGCGCTGGGCTTCGTCCACGACACCGTGTCGATCCGGCCCGACCGACCCTTCTTCATGTACATGGCGCTGGGCGCCATGCACGCGCCCCATCAGGCGCCGGCGGAGTATCTCGAGAAGTACCGGGGACGGTTCGACGAGGGATGGGACGTGGCCCGGGAACGCTGGTTCGCCCGCCAGTTGGACGAAGGACTCCTGCCCGCGGGCACACAACTTGCCCCCCGCAACCCCGGGGTCGAGCCGTGGGACACCATGCCGGAGACGCATCGGCGCCTGGCGGCCCGGCTCCAGGAGGCGTTCGCCGCGTTCCTGGACCACACCGACGCCCAGATCGGTCGGCTCCTCGATGGGCTGGAACGCCTCGGTCAGTTGGACAACACGATGATCGTGTTCCTGTCCGACAACGGGGCCAGCCAGGAGGGCGGACCGTTCGGGGTCATGCACGAGATGAAGTTCTTCAACTTCATCGTCGAGACACCGGACGAAGCGATCGGGCGAGTCGACGACATCGGTGGGCCCAACAGTCACACCAACTATCCGTGGGGCTGGGCCCAGGCGGGGAACACTCCGTTCAAGTGGTACAAGCAGAACACCCACGAGGGGGGCGTCCACGTGCCGCTCATCGTGCACTGGCCGGCGGCCATCAAGGATCGGGGTGGCGTGCGGGACCAGTTCCACCACGTCAACGACGTCGTCCCGACCATCTACCAGGCTCTGGGAGTTACTCCGCCCGACGTGTATCGAGGCCGCGAGCAGTTACCCATCACCGGCACGCCCATGAACTACACGTTCAGCGATCCCGATGCGCCCAGCGCCAAGTCCGTTCAGTACTTCGAGATGATGGGCCATCGGGCCGTCTACTCAGCCGGCTGGAAGGCAGTCACCAAGCACACGCCCGGCGTGCCGTTCGAGGACGACGACTGGGAGCTGTACCACCTGGCCGAGGATCGTTCGGAGTGCGTCGACCTGGCGACCGAGTTGCCGGACAAGCTCGCCGAGATGATCGAGCTGTGGTGGACCGAGGCGACCGAACACGGAGTGCTGCCGCTCGACGACCGGACCATCGAGCTGTTCGGCACCCGGTTCCGCGACCGCTCACCCCATCCGGCCAACCGCCATTACACCTACTACCCGCCCATGACTCCGCTCCCGGGCCAGGTGGCACCGGCCATCGGCGGCAGGAGCTGGGACCTGGTGGCAACGGTGACTCGTCCGGCCGGCGCCGGGGGAGTGTTGTATGCGTCGGGCACGGCCAACTCGGGACTGAGCCTGTTCGTCCAGGACGAGCGTCTGGTGTTCGACTACAACTGCTTCGGCGATCACTCGATCATCGTCTCGGATCGTCCGGTTCCCGAGGGTCGGTGTGAACTCGGGGTCGAGTTCCGCCGAAATCGTCGCGCCGGTGTGGCCACGCTCATCATCGACGGGACGTCGGCCGGCCAGGTCGAGATCCCGTTCGCCATGTTCATGATGTCGAGCATCGGCCCCAGTGTCGGTCGCGATCACGGCTCGCCGGTGAGCGATCGCTACGACCACTCGTTCCCGTTCGAGGGCGACCTGGAACGAATCGACGTGCAGTTGGTCAGCTCCATACGCACGACGGCCGGTTCGAACCCCGAGACCGACGCGGCTGCGGCCGACGAGCGCAGCACCATGTCCCGCCAGTGACCTGATGGGCGTTCCGGCCGGTCGTGAGCGCGCTGTTGAGTGCGATGGTCGGCCGATCAGGCCGCGCGAGCGCGACGCAACCGTTTGAACATGGCTCGTTGAGTTCTCGGGAGACGGATGAACTCGGCGTGCATGGGGTCATGGGCCCGCTGCGCCGCGGCGTCGGGTTCGAAGACTCGATCGATCTCGACCCGGCCATGGATGTCCGCCACATCGATGAGGCCCAGGACCAGCCCGGCGAAGAACGTCGCGCCGCGTACGTTCACCATCAACGGATCGGCCACCCGGTGGACCGGCCGGCCCAGCACATCCGCGTGGATCTGGCACCACAGGTCGGACCCGGCACCGCCGCCCATGGCGCGGACATGGGAGAGCGGGTGGCCGAGCATGGCCTCGGACTCCTCGAGCAGCCAACGGGAGTTGTGAGCCACACCCTCGAGCACCGATCGGATGAGGTCGGCTCGAGTGGTGGCCAACGAGAGGCCGTGGAAACCACCTCGGAGATCGGCATCGGCGACGGGCGACCGCTCTCCGTTGAGCCACGGCGTGAACAGCACACCTCGGCTGGCACTCGGGGCGGTGGCCGCCACCGAGTCGAGCGCCGAGAACGCGCTGTCGGCCGGCTCGGTCAGGCCGTCGGGCGCCGTCACGAGCAACGAACGAGCCCAGTCCAGGCACACTCCGGCCGTCTCGTGGTTGTTGACCAGTATGTACTTGCCCGGAAGGGCCGAGGGAACGGTCGCCATCTGTCGTCTGATCGACGTGCGCTTGCCCGGAGTGTGACACCCCACCCATCCCGAGGTGCTGATCGACAGGTGTGGCTCGTAGAGCCCGGTCGTGCCCGACCCCAGCGCTGCAGTGTGGAGGTCGGGCAGCGCGTTGACCACGGGGAGGTCGGCCGGAAGGCCGAGTCGCTTCCGCAGTGACGCGCTGACCGTGCCCACCACCGACCCGTTGCGCACCAGGGGCGGAAGCCTGGCCGGATCGACTGCGGCCAGACGGACCAGGGTGGGGTCGTACCGGTCGTTGTTCAGGTGCCGGTTGTCGCACAACCACGACAACATCATGGAGACCTGGGTGGCGACAACGCGCCCGGTGAAACGTGACGTGATGAAGTCGATCGGCTCGATGAAGGCCGCGGCCGCCCGGTAGCAGTCCGGTTGTTCGTGCTCGATCCACAATCGGTGCCCGAGGGGATCGTTCCCGTCCAGGCTGGGTACACCCCCGGAGTGCCGGATCCAGGTGGCAATGGTCTTGGGAGCGAACCCCTGGATCCGGATGGGACCACCCAGGATCCGTCGGGCGTGCGCCCGCCCGCGGGTGTCCATCCACAACATGGCCTCGCCCACCGGACTCCCGCCCGCGTCGACCGGCACGGTGGAACCGAACTGACCGGTGACGGCCACTGCGGCCAGGCGAGCGGCGTGGCTCGGATGGGCGGTGGCCAGTTCCCGGATGCCGGCGGTCACCGCAACCCACCAGGCCTCGGGGTCCTGCGTCGCTGCGCCGTCGGGGGTCACCGTCGGCTCGACGCGCCGATGGACGGATCCGATGATCGAGCCGGACATCGAGACCAGGGCGGTCTTGGGGCCGCCCGTGCCGAGATCCACCGCCAGGACGAGTGGCTCGACGACGTCCGTCATCGCTGAAGCCGGGGCTCGATGTCATCAGGGAGGGCCTCTCCACCGGCGAGGTCGATCATGTGCGAACGCTACCGGCGCGGTGGGCTGACAGGAGTGTCTCGACGTGTTCGAGGAGATCCACCGCCACGTTGCCAGCCTCGGACCGACGGTTCCGTTGTCGGCGGGCTGAACCCCGGCTGAACCCCGGCTGAACCGCGGGGGACCGATCGTGACCACGGGTGGTACGGTGGAGGCCGATCACATCGCTGAGGGAAGACGCCTCGTTGCCAATTGGGCCTCGCCCAACACGAACCCGTCGCCTGCTCTGAGCCCCGTCAGAGGCGTGCACATGAACAGTCTTCCCAGCGATTCGGTCTCCCGTGGGCGTGACGCGTCCAGATCCCAGGGTTCGACCGCCGTGGTGTACTGCGAGGCGAACTTCGGTGAACTCGACGGAAAGACGGCCAACGGCCTGGTGCGGTACTCGGATCGCTACGAGATCCTGAGCGTGATCGACAGTCGACGGGCGGGCCTGGATGCCGGCGAGTTCCTCGATGGTGTGCCCAACGGGATCCGGGTCGACCGGGACATGGACTCGGCGATCAACCGACTCGGCCGGGTCCCCGAGGTGTTCATCTTCGGGATGGCGCCGGCCAGCGGCATGCTGTCGACCCGTGAACGCGAGGTGGTCCTCGACGCCGTCGCCCGAGGTATGGACATCGTCAACGGCCTGCACGAGTTCCTCAATGACGATCCGGAGTTCGTCGCGGCCGCCCTGGCCCACGACGTGACGATCCTGGACGTCCGTCGGCCCAAGGCCAAGGCGGACCTCCGGGTCTTCTCGGGGCGGATCTTCGACGTGACCTGCCCGCGGATCGCCGTGCTGGGGACCGACGGAGCGATCGGGAAGCGGACGACCGCCACGGTGCTGACCCGTGCGCTCAACGCCCGGGGCATCCGGGCGGTCATGGTCGGGACCGGTCAGACCAGCCTGATCCAGGGAGCGAAGTACGGCGTTGCGCTCGACGCTGTGGCCCCGCAGTTCTGCTCGGGCGAGGTCGAGGCGGCCGTGGTCGATGCGTTCGAGCAGGAGTCGCCCGACGTCATCATCATCGAAGGCCAGGGCGCCTTGAGTCACCCTGCGTACCTGACCTCGGCGTACATCCTGAGGGGCAGCCGGCCGGCCGGCGTGATCCTGCAACATGCGCCGAAGCGAGGCGTTCTCGGGGACTTCCCGATGCTCCCCATGCCGACACCGGCCAGCGAGATCAACCTCATCCAGACGTTCGCCGACACCCGGGTCATCGGGCTGACCATCAACCATGAGCACATGACCGACGCCGAGGTGGAGGCCGCCATCGTGGCCTATGAGTTCGAACTGGGCCTGCCCGTGACCGACGCGTTGACCCGTTCGCCCGACCGGTTGGTCCAGATGGTGCTGACGGCGTTCCCCGCCCTCGAGGGCAAAGCGGTCCCGAGCCTCAGGTGACTGCTCCCCGGCTGGTCGTCGATCTGGGAGCGCTCGAACACAACGCCCGGGCGCTCGTGGCACGGCTCGCGCCGTTCGGCATCGAGATCACCGCCGTCACCAAGTCCTTCCTGGGTTCACCCGTGATGGCCAGAGCGCTTCTGGCCGGCGGAGTTCGGTCCCTCGGCGACTCCCGGGTCGAGAACATCGTGCGGTTGCGCGAGGCGGGCATCGAGTGCCCGATGACGTTGATCCGCTCCCCGATGATCAGTCAGGTCGACGATGTGGTGCGCTGGGTCGACACCAGCCTGGTGACCGAGGTGGCGGTCATCGAGGCTCTGTCCGCTGCGGCGGTTCGCCAGGGCCGACCTCACCGGGTAATCGTTATGGTCGAGCTGGGTGACCTGCGTGAGGGAGTCATGCCCGAGGACCTGGCGTCCATGATTCGGCTGATCCTGTCCCTCCCACAGCTTGACCTGGCGGGCGTCGGGACCAACCTGGCGTGCCAGAGCGGTGTGGTTCCCGATGAGCAGAACATGGGCGACCTCTCGCGGGTCGTGGCGTCGGTGGAGGCCGAGCTGGACCTGCGGCTCGAGGTGATCTCGGGCGGGAACTCGGCGAATCTCGATTGGCTCGAGGCTGGACTCGGGTCTGGTCGGGTGAACTCGTTGCGGCTCGGGGAGGCGGTGCTCCTCGGTTGTGAGCCGCTGCACCGGCGAGTGCTGCCTGGTCTGCGGACCGATGTGGTGACCCTGGTCGCCGAGGTCATCGAGTCCAAGGTGAAACCGCGCCTTCCGTGGGGCGCCCAGGCGCAGGGGGCATTCGGCGAACCTGAGGCCATGTCCGGCTCGGGCCACATGCGTCGCACCATCGTGGCCTTGGGCCGCCAGGACGTCGACCCCGACGGGTTGACGCCGCCGACGGGTGTTCGGGTCCTCGGCTCGAGTAGCGATCATCTGGTCCTCGACGTGTCGGACACTGCTGAGCCGAGCGGTGAGGTGGGGTCCGAGATCACCTTCGGGCTGAACTACAGCGCGGTGTTGCGAGCCATGACCTCGCCCTTCGTGTCCATGGAGTTCATCCGTCGATAGTGTCCCCGGACAGGCCCGCGTCAAGCCGATGGCGATCGGTGCAGCCGGGTTGAGGAGTGACAGATGGACGATGTGCTCGACGGTCGCACCGCTCGTCGCCAACGCAACCGCGACGCAGTGCTCGATGCCGTGCTCGAACTCTTCACCGAGGGCTCGTTGTCTCCAGGCGCACCCGAGGTGGCCGAACGGTCAGGCGTCTCGCTGCGGTCGGTCTACCGCTATTTCGACGACACCGATGAGCTGATCCGATTGGCGATCGCCCGGAACATGAGCCGAATTCGGCCGCTGTTCGTCGTCGAAGGCCTGGGAGAGGGAGCCATGGAGGAGCGTGTCGAGCGGATCGTGGCCAGCCGGGTCCGACTGTTCTCGGAGAACGCCCCCATGATGCGGGCCACGCTTCGGACCGCGCCGACCAACGAGATCATCCGCCAGCAGTACGAGCACAACCTGGAAGAACTCCGGCGTCAGATCGAGGCGATGTTCGAGCCTGAACTCGGGCTGCTCGACAGGGTCGAGCAGCGGGAGGTGGTCGCAGCGATGGACGTGCTCCTCGGCTTCTCCGCCCTCGAGCATCTGATCGCCAATCGTGGCTGTTCGGTCGACGAGTGCCGCCGGATCCTGCGCCGGTCGGTGTCGGCCGTCCTCGCACGACCGAATTGAGTCTGGCCGGCCCGGCCAGACTGACCGCGACCGGACCGACCGAACCCTCACCACCCGACCCCTGAACACTGGAGCTCTCGATGCATTTCGGAATCGCCTTCGCCAACACCGGGCCCTTCACCCGACCGGATGCCGCTGCTGATTTCGCCCGTGCTGCCGAGGACGCCGGCTTCGAGTCGCTGTGGACGGTGGAACACGTGGTGGTTCCGTCGGGCTACGCCTCGACCTACCCCTATGACCCGTCGGGCAAGATGCCGGGCGGTGAGGAGTCGCCCATCCCCGATCCGCTGATCTGGCTGTCCTACCTCGCTGCGGTGACGTCGCGGATCAAGCTGGCGACCGGTGTGCTGATCCTTCCGCAGCGCAATCCCGTCGTGCTCTCCAAGGAGCTCGCCACGTTGGACCGCATGTCATCGGGGCGCATGCTGCTGGGGATCGGTGTCGGGTGGCTGGAGGAGGAGTTCGACGCCATCGGCGTGCCGTTCTCCGAACGGGGCCGGCGGACCGATGACGCCGTGGCGGTCATGCGCGCCCTCTGGACCGGGGAGAAGGCCTCGCACCGCAGCGAGTTCACCCAGTTCACCGACTGCTACATGCGCCCCCGTCCCACGCAGCCCATGATCCCGGTGCACGTGGGTGGGCACACCGACGTGGCGGCCCGTCGAGCCGGTCGGCTGGGCGACGGCTTCTTCCCGGGGAAAGGGGAGCACGCCGAGCTGGCCCGTCTGTTCGATGTGGTGCGGGCATCCGCTGACCAACACGGCCGTGACCCTGGTGCCATCGAGCTCACCACCGGCGGGAACGGTGCGGTGGGGAGCAGAGCACTCGACGAGGTCGCCGCGTTGGCGGAGCTCGGGGTGACCCGGGTGATCGTGCCGGCGTTCCTCTTCTGGGAGAACACTGCCGAAGCGTTGGCCCGCTACGGCGAGGCGGTCATTGCCCCGTCCCGAACTGCGTGAGGCCTCAGCTGGTCATTCCGCCCAGGCCGACCAGGCCGCGAGCCAGCTCGATCTCACCCATGTGACGCAGCCCGTGCTGGTAGATCCAGCACTCGAACCCGTCGAGCACCGTGATTCCCTCGGGCCCGGCGCATCTGGCGCTGTAGGTGCTGGCCACCACATCGGGGAAGGGCCGGGGAATCAGCACGTTGATGAATGTCGCCGGGTCGATGGTGACCAGCCAGGCCTCGGTCCGGTCGAACACCGTTCGTTGGTAGGCCTTGAACTGCTCGTAGTCGCCGATGCGCTGGTGGACCATCTCGTCGACCGTGCGTTCCTTGCCGTGGTCGTTGATGGCCATCTGAACTTTGGACTGCCAGTCGTCGTTCCAGATCGGCATCTCACCGGAGAGGAACATGAAGCTGGTGTCCTGCATGTTGGTGTAGTGGAACAGCGAGAAGGCGATGGGCAGCACTCCCTGGCGTTCGAAGTGGTTCACGTGCTCCAAATCCATGGTGTCCACCGCCTGGTAGTACAGCGAGTGCATGGTCGCCATCCGGCGTTGCAGTGAGTCGAGGATCAGTTCGGTCATCGGTGGTGCTCCTGGGTCTGAAGATGAATGGGTTCGGGTCGGTCGGGAGGTTCGGGCCGGGATCAGACCCAGCCGCCGGCGTACCCGACGAACTGTCCGGTGGTGAATCCGCTGGTCCCGTCGAGGAAGACCATGGCGAATGCTGCGAACTCTTCCATGGTACCGAGGCGTCGCATGGGGACCTTGGACTCCACGAAGGCGCGGACCTCGGGGTCGTTCGATCCGGTGGCGGCGTGGAACTCCGGGAAGTCCATGAAGTTGGTGCCCACCGCATTGACCTGGACGCCTGTTGGGGCGATCTCGTCGGCCAGGTTCCGAGCCAGCATGGTCGCACCGGCTCGCACTGCTGAGTAGAGGGGTGCTCCACGGGTAGGGCGCGCGCCCGCAGCGCTGGTGATCAGCAGGATCTGCCCGGACCGCTGTTCCACCATGGGCGCAGCGACGGCTTTGAGGAAGTGGTACGGGCCTTCGAGGCATCCCGACACCAATTGATGCAGGTCCTCGATGGTCGAGTCCAGGAACTTGCCGCCGATGATCTGGCCGCTGAATGCCGTGGCCGCGTCGATCCGACCGAAACGTTCGATCCCGGCGGCCACCAGTCGAGGTGCCGATTCGGGCTCGGCCAGGTTCCGGACCCCGTCGACGGACACCACGGTGGCGCCCAGGGCGGTGAGCTCGTCCACCAGGCCGGGGGCCGGGTTGCCAATTACAAGGTCGTGACCCCGTCGGGCGAACTGGCGGGCGACGGCTGGTCCGACGTAGCCGCCGGCTTCGCAGACCAGGGCGACTCGTCGCTGTGGCGGAGCGTCGGTCTCGGCGGGAGTTGGGTTGGAGTTGGACATGGGCGTGGCGGTCCTTCGTTGCGAGTGTTGTGCGGGACTGGTTGATCAGTCCAGCGCCGGTGGCGGATCGTTCGGTCCGCCGATGCGGTCCAGGGTGATCCTGCGCCCCAGATAGGTCCAGATCAACTGGTCACCGTCGAGTTGTCGGGTCACCTCGACCGGCATGCCCACCGGACGCAGGACGTGGACGCCGTTCTCGAACGTGGCCACCACCGTGATCGGCGTGGTGAAGTCCCGTTCGGCCACGTCGCGGACACCGTTCTCCTCGGTTCCGTCGACCCGCATGTCGTGGACGACTCCACCGGCCGTCACGATCAGACGGTTACCGCACTGTTCGATGCGTTGGATGTGGCGGGCCAGCTTGTCGTCGAGCGGCTCGGACTGCCCGTTCCGCTCGACGCCGACGGCACGCCACATCCCTCGCAGGTCCGGGGCACCCTCGACCAGGGGCTCGGTGCAGGTGGTGAGGACCGGATCGGGGAACGAGTCGCCGTAGCCGCCCGCCGGCGTGTGGGCGACCGGGATGTCCGACGCCAGCACCACGCTGGGGGAAGTCATGGTCGGTGGTCTCTTGTCGCTGCTCACATCGGCCTCCTCGTCGGTGCAGCCGGTGAGTGCTCCCAGCAACGCCAGGAACGCCGTGCAACACAGGATCCAGCGAAGGTCGGGGTGCCCACGCCGAAGCACCGGGCGGCGATCCGGCAGACCCACCGGCCTTTTCTATCATCTGACACTCGACCTGCCAATTCAACGGGGCGCCCACGCTCCGGGCCGGCGGGCCGTCGGTCCGGGTGGTCCGTGCCCGAGCGCCCGGCCGTCGGTCGTATCGCCCAGCTGCTCGGGCTGGAGCCCGCGGAGTTTCAAAATGGCGATCCGCGACGGGTCCCGCTGAGCAGCCGGCCCGATGCCGGCCCGATGTCACGGTTGAGTTCGGGACGATCGGCACTC
>Ga0105044_10011520_pt1 | contig 12048 bp, 6 predicted proteins | sample MAT01_FD_78092 | JGI IMG/M metagenome (GOLD analysis project Ga0105044, IMG submission 78092) | Freshwater microbial communities from Lake Fryxell liftoff mats and glacier meltwater in Antarctica - MAT-01 | ecosystem: Environmental > Aquatic > Freshwater > Ice > Liftoff microbial mat | place...
AGCCCACAAGCGCGGATGGTACTGCCCTGGACACGGGGTGGAAGAGTACGCGGTTGCCAACGCTCACCGATCCCAGACACATTGCTTGGTTCGTCTTGCTATCTCTCTCGTTCTTTTTGATTCATGGTAAAAACCCAAAATAGAGGATATATCCTTTAAAAACCCTCCAATTTCTGCTTGAATTATATTTCTAAATATTGCAAAGACCGTTTGTCAAGACCGCTTATTTATGACGATTCTATGCAGAAGCCGACAAACTGTCATTCTATTGTAATGTGTCTTATGGCCTGTATGAGTTAGAATAGAGCATGTAACATCCATTGTATATTTCTTTTGGAGCGATGTATGGCCCGTAAACGCTGGTTATTGTTAACCCTTGTCGCGGCCTTGTGCCTGTCAGCGGGCGGGGTTCTTGCTATCGGGGAGAAAGACACCACTCCCACACCTCCCGCTGCTGATGCCACCGCCGAACCCACCGCCATTCCCAATAACGAACCACCGGGCGAGGCTGTTCTGCTCCATGCGGATGAAGGCGGCACACGCAACATCACCGGCAGTTTGTCCTACAGCAACCCGTTCTTTACGGCGGGCGTCTCACAGCCGCTCATCATCCTGGAAGATCAGGCGGGCTTCGTGGATCGCAACGAGCGTTTCCTGATGTCGCCGCAGTCGCAGGTGTTGGCCCAGATCACCTCCAATTTCTACGAATCACCCTTCACCTACAGCCTGAGTCTGCCGATTGAGCCACGTGCCGAACTGCGCGATGTCGATCATGACGCGCAAAAAGAAACAGGCGTGATGGTGTATGCCGTCGCGTACTGGACAAATGTGTATGGCGATCCCTATCTGGAGAAGCGCGATCTTCAAGGCGGCGGTTGGTCAGGCGCGTATGCCTCAACCGTCTTGAGCAATGATCCCAAGCTGCGCCTGGAACTGACGGGGGGCAAGTATCTGATCTATGCGCCCGATGACAAGCAGTCCTTCCCGTCAGGCTTTGGCACGGATAACAAGCTGTTTACGGCAGACGATCCCATCGTCAATATTCCCCAGGGCTACATGCTGGTGGATCTGGATGCGAAACCGTTCACGTTTGATCGCGCCCAGAGCGTCACAGTGGAACTGCTGGAGCCGAAAGAAGCAGCTCTGGTCGACTTCTCAGCCAAGACCTATACCGACGCCTTTGATGCGATGGTCGATCTGTTCAAGACGCGCTACGCCTTCACCGAGTATCACAAGCTGGATTGGGAAGCACTGCGAGCCAAATATCGCCCGCGCTTTGTCACGGCAGATGCTGAGAGCGACAATGTCAAGTATGCGCTGGCGCTGCGCGACTTCCTGTGGGAGATCCCCGATGGACACGTCGGCATGGATTTGTCGCTCATCAACGATCTCTTCATGACGCAGACAGCGGGCGGCTTCGGCATGGCGATTCGTCAGTTGGATGATAGCCGCGTGATCGTCAATTATCTGCTCGATGGCGGCCCAGCAGCTCAGGCGGGCATCGAGTTGAGAGCCGAGATCACCGCGATTGATGGTGTGCCGATTGAAGACGCGCTGAATAAGACGTTCGTCTGGGCGCATCAGGTGCTTGGCTCCAAAGAGGGCACGCGCCTCCAGCAGCTTCGCTATATCACGCGCAGCCCGCTGGACACACCGAAAGAATTCACTTACAAGAATCCCGATGGCACAGAGCAGACGATCACACTGACGCCTGTCGAAGAACGTCAGAGCTTCGCGTTCTCGTCCTTCAACAAGTCTGTGACAGGCAATGAACTGCCCGTCACCCATGAAATTCTTGCATCGGGCTACGGCCTGATCAAGGTCAACTCCTTCTTCGATGATGAATATCTGACGATTGCGCTGTGGGAACGGGCCATCCGCGAACTGAAGGCCGCAGACGTGCCGGGCATCATCCTGGACATGCGGAACAACGGCGGTGGGTCGGGCTTCCTGGCAGATCAGATGGCGGCTTACTTCTTCAATAAAGAGGGCATCATCACGGGCAAGGGCGGTGCGTTCAATGAAGTCACCGGACAGTTCTATTTTGATCCGCGAGGCGTAGACGAGATGTATCTGCCGCCGGAAGAACTGCGCTATCTCGGCCCAATGGCGGTGATGGTTGGGCAGGCGTGCGCCAGTGCCTGCGAGTTCTTTAGCTACAATATGACCTTCAACGAAAACGCCATGATCGTCGGCCAGTATCCGTCGGGCGGTCTGGGCGGCGGCGTCAATGACTTCCTGATGCCGGAAGGTTTGAGTATCCGCTTCACCGTTGGTCGTGAGCTTGATCCTGATGGCAATATCCATATTGAAGGCAAGGGCGTGGCCCCGACAGTCAAAGTGCCTGTGACGGAAGAAACGCTGTTCGCAGAGGGCGATGTCATCCTGCAATACGCCGAAAAAGCCCTGACGGAAAAGATTCGCGGCAAAATCGTTGAGGCAGGGGCACTGGCGATCAGCACCTATCCGACGACACTCACCGTCAATGGCACGCTCAATGTGGGCGAAGCGATGCAGTACAAAGTCACGTTCAAGGCGGGCAGCACGGTTGATCTGCGTGTGACCGATGCAACGGGCAAGCTCGATACCGTTCTGGCCGTATACGATGAAGCTGGCATTCAGAAGTTGGCTGAAAATGACAATTTCGATGACACAACCGTCAATTCGGGCCTGACGCAGCTTGACATTGGCGATACGGATGTGATGGCTGTGCTGGAAATTCGTCTGGCCGATGGCGTTGAAAATGGCGGCGATTACACGCTGACGATTGATGCTTATGCTACAAGTGCTGCCAACTCGCAATAAAAATCGAGAGTGACGTAGCGCGAGATGCAAAAAGGGCAGAGGTTGATCTGCCCTTTTTGTATTGTCTATAACCCCTCACCCCCGGCCCCTCTCCCACAAGGGCGCGAGGGGTGTAAAACGTGGCGAAAAGCCCCTCTACCACGATCTGGGAGAGGTGTGGAGGTGAGGGGCAAAGTTAATCGCCTGCTGGCGCTGCCTTTGGCTCAACGACGCTGAGGATAGGTTTTTGCCGCTGGCCCAGACGAATATTGACGATGCCAATCGCTGTAAAGATCAGGCCCGCGCCCAGGATGATATAAATATCGAGCTTCTCATGCAGGAAGATCACGCCCAACAGCAGGCCAATCGCAGGCACAATGTATGTCACCATGCTGGCACGGGCGGCCCCAAGCGCACGCACAATTTCGTAGAAGATGAGATAGGCGACAAATGTATTCACAACGCCCAGGACGATCACGGCGATCAGGGCATCGGTCTTGAGATCGACAGGCGTGTGTGAGGGCATGAGGCCCGCCGCCGTCCCGATCCCGATCAAAAGGGCTGCGCCGAGCGAAGCGCTCAACATGGCGATGGCGGACAGCACCACCGGTTCGACCTTGCTCTTGATGACGGTGCGGCTGAAGGTCGCGCCAAACGCATAGCACAGCGAGGCCAGAACAATCGCAAGTTGTCCTGCCAGTGCATCAGCACCCTGTGTGCCGCCCTGACTGCTGCGGGCGGCCAGCACGACCACGCCGACGAAGCCGCACAGCAGACCAATAATTTTACGTGGGGTCATGCGTTCATCGTTAAAGGTGAAGTGAGCGATGATGAGTGTAAACAGGGCGGCGGTGGCTTGCAGCACGCTGGCAAGGCCGCTGTCGATACGGACTTCGCCCCAGGTGATGAGCAAAAAGGGCAGCAGCGTGTTGATGAGTCCGACGGCAACGAGCGAGAGAATGGTTTTGGGATCATGGGGGATGGGCCGCCGAAAGGCCACCATAATCAATCCCAGGCCAATCGCCGCAATCCCGGTGCGGATGAAGACCAGATGCAGGGGGTGAACGTACTCCACGCCGACGCGAATCAGCATGAATGACGAACCCCAGATCAGCGCCACGAGCCAGAATCCCGCCCAGATACGCATAGAGTGTTATCCTTCGTCTGTATTTCAGAACCAATGTTCAGTCTAACGGGAGCAGCAGCATGGCGTCAATCACTGATGGACTTATGTGGTTTCATCGCGCCCCTCTCCATCTATCCTAACCCGATGCACCTGTTGCAGCGTAATCATTCACCTCTCCGTGAGAATCGCGGGTTTGTAGGGGCAGGATGCATCCTGCCCAAGCCAAATCTCCTACAAATCAAACAGGGCGCGATACATCGCGCCCCTACAACCGCCTTCATCGCATGGATAGATGAATGATTACGTCGTGGCCTATCCAATTCTTGTACGTCATATAGGAATGCTCATCAGGTTGCTTGGGAGAAAGTCATGTCAACGGTTACAATGAGGGGCTATTGTGAAAAGAGGGATCTGTATGACTGACACTAAAGGCGTGATCCTCGTTGTTGATGATACGCCTGCGAACGTCACAATTCTGGTCGATCTGCTGCAAGATGAGGGCTACACCATCCATGAGGCCCGCGATGGACAGGCGGCGCTGGATCTCGTGCCGACGCTTGCGCCCGATCTGATCCTGATGGATATCAACATGCCGGGCCTCAACGGATTTGAGACGTGCCGTCATCTGAAAGGAAATCCTGCAACCCAGTCGATTCCTGTCGTGTTCATTAGCGCCTGGGGTGAACTGGACGATAAAATTAACGGCTTTAAAGCGGGCGGCATCGATTACATCACGCGGCCCTTTCAGATTGAAGAGGTGGTTGCCCGCGTCCGCACCCATGTCACGGTGGCGCAGCAGCACCGCCAGATTCAGACGTTGAGCCGCCTCAAAGATCAACTCGTTCGCACCGTCTCGCATGATCTCAAAAATCCGCTGACGGGCGTGCGCGGCTACGTTGATCTGGCGCTTGAGGAAGACGACCCGGTTGAGCGGCAGCGGATGCTGGTGCTGGTGCGGCGCAGCGCAGATCGCATGTATCGGCTCATCTCCAATCTGCTCGATCTGACGCGGATTGAAGAGGGCTTGCAGCTTGAGCCGCGCCCGATGCTCGTCTCAAAGTTGATTCAGGACACCTTGAATGATTTTGAGGTGCAGGCCCAGGCCCGTCAGATTCAGATGGTGATGGAGATTCCCGAAGGTGATTTTTCCATCACGGTTGACCCGCTGCGGATGGGGCAGGTGCTGGCGAATTTGCTCTCGAACGGGCTGAAATATGCGCGTGAGCAGGGGCGGGTGGTGGTGCGGGCTGAACTGATTGAGATGCGCCTGCATCTGTCGATCATTGATGATGGCGTGGGTATCCCGCTGGAGGTGCAGACGCGCTTGTTTGAGCTGTTCTATCGCGCTCCGACCAATGCCAATCGCAAAATTGAGGGGACGGGATTGGGGCTGTCCATCGCCAAAGGCATTGTGGAGCAGCATGGCGGCAGCATCGAGGTTCGCAGCATCCCCAATGAAGGCACGACGTTTGAGGTGATTCTGCCGCTGGATTGAGAAACAATTTGCCGAAATCATTGTAGTCGTAGGGACACGGCCGGCCGTGTCCACACCTTCGGACAAGGCGGGCCTTGTCCCTACAAACCGCCATAAATACCCCTCACGATCATTATGGTGCGGCCCTATATATCTCCCCGTTTATGACCGCGCATCCAACCACTGAACAATCGTATCAATCACATCAACGCTGCTGCGATCATTGTGAATCTCGTGGCGCATCCCCGGATACGATTTGAAGGTCTTATCAATCGAGCCAGCCCGATCCCGCACCAGATACCCGCCTGAGATCGGCGTGATCTTATCCGCTTCACCATGCATGATGAGCAGGGGCAGCTTGAGATCGAACAGTTTTGATTGCAGCTTGCGCCCCTCCACAATCAAGCCAATGCCCATGCCAATGCGCCACGCGCCGCGATACACCAGCGGATCACTGTCATAGATTTTGGCAAGATTGGGATCGCTGGCGAGTTCGCTGGAGGGCAGCCCCGGCAGCAGCGGCACACGCGGGATGAAGCGCTGCAAGAATTGGCCCACCGCAATCAGCGGCGCGGGCACAGTTTCATCGCCTGTGAGGGCTGTGCCTGTGACGATCAGGCCTGTGATATCGTTTTGATATTGCAGCGTAAAGGCGATAGCGATGAGCGATCCCATGCTGTGGCCGTAGAGGAAGATTTTCTGGCCGGGATGCTGCTTCTGGATCGTCTCAAAATAGGCGCGGAGATCAGTCACGGCCTCCTGCACCGATGTGAAATAGGCTTGCAGGCCCTCACTCTTGCCATGCCCGCGATGATCGATGCTGTACACGGCGTAATTTGATTTGACCAGCGACTCCGCGACATGGGTATAGCGCGTGCTGTGTTCGCCGTAGCCATGCACGATGACCACGATGGCACGCGGCTTGCCCTGTGGCACCCAGGATTGGGTGAAGAGCGTCAGACCGTCAGCGGTTTTGAGGAAGGAGGTGGCATGAGGCATAAAAAATCCTTTTTTGAAAGAAAATTTCAGGTGCTGCCCCTCTACCACGAAATGGGAGAGGGGTTGGGGTGAGGGTGAGTTAATAAGACAGCGGTACATCCAGGCGCAGCCATGTGCGCCCGACGCGGAACAGCGTGCCCGGACGCAGCGTCATGCGCGATTCGGCGGGATTGGAATCCTTCTCGACGAACGTGCCGTTGCGACTGCCGCCATCTTCCAACCAGAAACTCAAAAAGGCCGGATTTGCGACAGAATCGGTGGCGGTCACGGCCCGCGCCTGACAGCCCAATCGCAGATGCAAACGCGACACCTGATTGTCAAATTTGAGCATGACATCGCAGCCATCGCGCCGCCCAATGCTGATGATACGCTGCTTGCCCGGCTCCGGCTGCTCAAACGAGAGCGTTTTGCCATCGAGCGGCCCACTCATAAAGGTAACCGAAATTTCACCACGACGCTTGGAGGGCATATTTGTACTCCTTCTCATACAGGACAGCGATTCGTCTTCACCCTCACCCCAACCCCTCTCCCAAGGGCGAGAGGGGTTTTTACCGCACGCCCTTATTCGCTCACTGTAGGCGAGGATAGTCGGGTGGTGAGAGGTATTTGTGCCTCTATTTTAATCGTCTTTTTTGTCGTCACTGCCTTCAGGTTCCGACACGGGTGCGGCGGCGGCGGTGCTGTGGCCTGTATTGGGATATGTGGAATTGTCTTCCGGTGGACGCACCGCCCGCGCATCAGCCGTTGTGGGGCCTGTGGGCGGCGTCTTGGGGCGCGGCGGATTTTTGCGCCGCTTGAGGCGATCCCGCACCATCGTCAGCTTTGTGCGGGCCGCTTCCAGATAATGATCGAGTTCCAGGGCGCGGCTCAGGGCGCTCTCAGCCTCATCAAACTGGTTGAGGCGCGTCAGCACATCGCCCAGGTTGTGCCAGAACCACGCATCGCGCTCATCAAAGCGCACCGCCTGACGGAAGCAGGCCAGCGCCTCGTCAAGGTGATGAATCTCCATCAGCGACATGCCTTTGCCATTCCAGCACCAGGCATAATTGGCATCGATTTTCAGGGCGCGATCATAACTTTCAACGGCGGCGTCGTGCTGCTTCAGGCGGCGCAAGACCTGGCCGCGCCGCGCCCAGACGGTGGCATTGTTTGGCGCAATCTGGATCGCGGTCTCGGCCACGCGCAGCGCCTCTTCCAGGCGGCCCATATCCAGCAGCAGCGCCAGCGTATTGAGATGATTCCAGGCGCTCTGTGGGTCAATCTCAAGCGCCCGCTCATAGCTGGTCAGCGCCTCTTCCAACTGGCCGAGTAAGCGCAGCGTCAGCGCCCGCGCATTCCACGCCCAGGCATACAGCGGCTGATATTCAACCGCCTTGTTGAAGGCCGCCAGCGCTTCATCCAGGCGGCCCATCTGCTGGAGGGCCTGCGCGCATTTGCCCCAACTTTCGGCATGATGCGGATTCAAGCGCAGGGCTTCATCCAGGGCTTCAATCGCATTTTCGGCCTGTCCCTGGCGCAGCAGTTCTTCAGCGTAGTTGTACCAGTACCAGATATCCTTGGGGCTGAGATCAATCGCCTGCTTGAAATTAATGAGTGCTTCTGCGCCCCGTCCCATATCGCTCAGGACGAGGCCGCGCCCGCTCCAGGCCCAGGCATACTGTGGATCGATCTCTACCGCCTGACCATAGCTGATGAGGGCCTCCCCCATCCGATTGAGGCGGCGCAGCACCTGCCCATGTTTGGCGTAGAAATTGGCACTGCGAGCATTGATCCGCAAGGCCCGCTCAATCGCCGCCAGTGCATCGTCGTAGCGATTGAGCAGCACCAGCACATCGGCCTGCTTGTAATAGGGATTGGCCTTGTCCGGCTCATGCCGTGCCACGTTGACATAAGCTTGCAGCGCGTCGTCATAGCGATGCATGATCTCATACGTGAGGCCGAGTTCATTCCACGCCCAGGCATAGCCCGGATCAAGGCGCGTGGCTCGTTGCAAGGCTTCGAGCGATTCGCCCAGGCGTCCCATCTGGCGCAGGATGCTGCCGCGCAGGGCATGGCTGCGGGCATAATCGGTATTGATCGAGATGGCATGTTCCAGCAGCGGCAGCGCCTCATTGAAGCGGCCCAGCAGCATCAGCACATTGGCCTGATTGTAGTAATACCAGTCCCGATCCATGTCCAGCAGCGTGGCCTGACGATAGCATTCCAGCGCCTCTTCGTAGCGCTCCAACTGTTCCAGGATGATGCCCTTGCCATTGAGCGCCCAATCAAATGTCTCATCGAGTTCAACGGCCCGCTCATAGGCATCGAGCGCCTCCTCGTAGCGCTTGAGATAGCGCAGCACCTGACCCAGCTTGCCCCAGGAGGGCGCGTGCAGCGGATCCATGCGCGTGGCTTCGCGGGCAGGGGGCAGAGCTTCGGTATAGCGCCCGGTCATGATGAGCGTCTCAGCGAGGTTGTACCAGTGCCAGACGATCTCCGGTTGATAGCGCGTGGCGCGGCGGAAGCTGAGGATTGCCTCGTTCAGGCGGCCCAACGCTTTGAGCGCCAGCCCGCAGCCGTTGTGCGCCCAGGCATATTCGGGCAGCAGCCGAATCGCCTGCTCATACGCTTGAATGGCGGCGTCGTACTGCTTTTCATTGCGATAGATCTGGCCGAGGCGGGCATGGCTGTTGGGGTGGCGGGCATCAATCGACAGGCCGCGCTGTAAGGCATCCATTGCATCGCGCCGCCGCCCCAATTTGTCGAGCAGGTCGCCGCGATTGTACCAGTACCACACATCACGCGGGTTGAACTCTGTCGCTTTTGTGAAGCAGACGAGGGCGTCCTCTGGCCGTTGCAAGCGATCCAGGATGATGCCCTTGCCGTTATACGCCCAGGCATAATTCGGGTCGAGCGAGAGGGCGCGATCATAACAGGCCAGCGCCTCCTCATAGCGTTCCAGCAGGCGCAGCGTGCGGGCGCGGCGTGCCCAGGCCCAGGCATAATCCGGTTGCAAATTGATGGCGCGGTCATAGGCTTCGAGTGCCTCTTCCAGGCGGCCTAACTCCGTCAGCGAATAGCCCTTGTCCATGAGTTCGCGGGCTTGCAGCGCCGTCCCATCATTATCCAGCACAGGCAGTTCGCCCACCTCTTTGCGATAAATGCCCGACAGCGTTTCCACCACCGCCTGCCATGTCTGCGGGCGATCTTCGGGCTTTTTCGCCATGCATTGCAGCACCAGCGCCCGCAGCGCGGCCGGGAGTTTGGCCTTCGCCGCCCGCTCAAACTCAGGAATCTCTTTGAGATGGGCTTCTTTCCACGAGTTGGCGCGATTTTTGAACGGATGCCGCCCGGTGATCATTTCATACACAACGATGCCGAAGGCGTAAATATCCGAGCGCAGATCGACATCTAGCGCCTCGCACTGCTCCGGCGACATATACGGCGGTGTGCCAACAGCGGCATTGACGCGGGTCAGACGGCCCAATGTATCGCTGCCATCGCCATCATCCTCAACGCCGTCAGCGGCGGGGGCATCAAAGGCGCGGCTGGCATCCAGCGAACGCACCAGCCCGAAATCGGTGATTTTGGCGATGCCATCATGCGTAACGAGGATATTGCCCGGCTTGAGGTCACGATGCACGAGGCGCGGCACTTTGGTCGTGGCGTGCTGCATCCCCAATGCGATATGAATGCCATACAGCATCGACTGGGCCACTGTCAGGCGGTTGTGATCGATCCAACTACGCAGATCAACGCCGATGCCTTCCATGCCGCTGATGTGCTCCAGGAAGATGTGCGGGCGCTGATGAATATTCTGCACCAGCCGCGCCTGCACGATATGCGAATGGCGTTCGAGTTGAATCCAGGTGAACGCCTCATGCTCAAAGCGGGCGATGGCGCGTTCATTTTCCAGGAAGCTGCGCTTGAAGGTCTTGATCGCAATCGGCTCACGCTTCTCCTGGTCGTAGCAAAGATACACCACGCCCATGCCGCCGGAGCGAATATCGACGACCTCATAGCGGCCTTCAATCCGCTGGCCGACATTAAAATCATATTCCTCATCGAGATGGGTGGGCGCTTTGATCGGGGCCGGGCGCTGATAGCCCGTGATATCCACCGCATCTTCTGGGATTGAGGGCAGGCTCGAGGGCGGTGAATTGCTGTCCTCGATGCGCGTCACCGAACTCATCGCGCCGGATTCGGGCTGCTCCTGCGACAGGATTTCAATATTCATATCGATACGTGTTTCCGAAGCATCGCTCAGCGCGTCTTTGAGCGCGTCAAAGCTCGTCGCCGGGCTGCTCGGTGGAGCGGCATCGAAGGCGGTGGCTTCTTCCGCCGCACTGGGATTGCTTGTGTCGCCAGCGACGAGGGTAATGGCTTCCTGGCTGATGGGCTGGCGGTAGGAGTCGAGCAGGCGGCGGATCAGCGGTGCATCCACATGCGGCACGAGCGCATCATCGCCTTCATCCTGGGCCGCGGCCCACAGCGCCACAGAAATATTGCGCTGCGTCGGGGCGGCCAGCGCCACATCGATGAGCCAGCGCACATATTGATCGAGGGCGTTGCGGGCTTTGGTACGATCTACATCATTGCGGCCCATCGTGTGGGCGCGGTTGTAGGCAATGATGGTTTTGCCGACGTAAAAGACACGCAGGCGATTCTCAGCGCCGATGCTGCGCTCGGTGCACACATCGGCCAGCGCAAAGGCGTAATCGACATCTGGCACGCGCAGGGCGAGGCGGCCCCACTCGTTGACTTCCGGGTTGGGGTCGGTGGCGAAGGGATCAAATTTATCTTCCTCTACCCGCCGCCGCAGCAGTTTTTGTTTTGCGTCGGCAGTCAGAGGGAGGGGGCGGCGTCCGGTTTGAGGTGGTTTGAGTATAGGCATAAGGGCTTCGCGTGTGGCCGATCATGAATGCGGAGTATAACGCACTTACACGCCCTTGCCCAAACTCTTAAAAGAAGGATTAGCAAGGCGATGATCTTTTCCCACGTTACCGATGGGGTATGACGCCTGACAGGGTGGATGTGATTGGAATTAGGCGAAGGCAAATATGTGTTTGGGGCGGACGAGGCGGGCCTCGTCCCTACGAGAGAATATTATGAGGGCGATGTGTAGGGGTTTGGCGTGCTGGTGGGTAGACAGAACAGCGTTTTTGTAGGGGCGCGATATATCGCGCCCGTGTGATTTGTAGGGCATTTGGTGGGCAGGATATATCCTACCCCTACGAACCTAAAATTCACATGGAGAGGTGAATGATTACCAGAAATTGGGCTTCCAAATTTGATTTTCTAAACCAAAACCATCACAAAATCGAGACATGCACCATTGCTTATATAACCAATGGTGCATGTCGTAAATTTGAGGTGGGATTGGCGTAGGGGCGCGATATATCGCGCCCCTACAAAGACGCTTTGGCCCTCTAAGAACCCTTAGCCATCAAAAACGTAACCATTCACCTCTCCGTGAGAATCGTGGGTTTGTAGGGGCACGATGTATCGTGCCCTGGTGATTTGTAGGGGATTTGGCGTGGGCGCGATATATCGCGCCCCTACAACCGCCTTCATCGCATGGAGAGGTGAATGATTACCAAAAACGTAACTACTCAGGCTGGTTTTTAGGCATCACTTCATCCTTTGTTAACTCTTGTGCTTGATTATCTGGTCAATAATTTAGGTC
>Ga0105044_10011521_pt1 | contig 12047 bp, 9 predicted proteins | sample MAT01_FD_78092 | JGI IMG/M metagenome (GOLD analysis project Ga0105044, IMG submission 78092) | Freshwater microbial communities from Lake Fryxell liftoff mats and glacier meltwater in Antarctica - MAT-01 | ecosystem: Environmental > Aquatic > Freshwater > Ice > Liftoff microbial mat | place...
CGGATGGTCGAATTGCTAAAGCAACCGCAATATCGACCGATGAGTGTCACGGACCAAGTGCTGAGCTTGTTTGCCGGAACTCGGGGTCTGCTTGACGACGTGCCAATCAAGGCCGTCCAAAAGTGGGAGAAGGATTTCCTGCAGTGGGTCCATGATAAGCATTCGCTACTGATCGCCGAAATGAACGACAAGAAAGACCTGACAGACGAGATTACGAAGAAAGTTACCGAGGCGATCAAAGAGTTTAAATCGGGCTACAAGATTTCTTGATGGCAAATGAGCAAAACCCGTACGGACGAGATTACCAAAGGGCAGTTGACCTTGGACCGAGCGGGTTTGATCCTCACGCGCCCTACCAACCGATTGACCCAAATTCGATCGATACAAATTCATTGCCAACCAATAACGACGAGAAAAACTTAGCCTTACTAGCTCACCTGCTGGGTTGCATCGGTGCGATCTTCGGGTCGATTTTTGCGTTTGCAGGTCCCTTGATCATTTGGTTAACGCAGAAGAGCAAGTCGGTTTATGTGGAGCAACAAGCAAGAGAAGCCCTGAATTTCCAAATCACGATGCTGTTAGCAATGTTCGTTTGTACGATCATTACTTTCGCTTCGTGCGGAACCCTGTTTCCGATCCTGTTTGTACCGATGATATTGCAAATCGTTTTTGGAATCATCGCAACGTTGTCGGTATCCAACGGAAATGCCTATCGCTATCCATTCAATGTCCGATTGATCAAGTAATTTACAGACACTTTAAACTTCAACCTTAAAAACCTTTCAACGCCCCGCAATCCATGGCCAACGCCCGCGCCCTCGATAAACGACGCAAATCCATCCGCAATATTCGCAAGATCACGCGAACGATGGAGCTGATTGCGACCGCACGTTACAAGAAGGCGATGGACCGCGCTGCCGCTGTCACGTCTTACACAGACCAAATCACCCGAATCGTCTCGCGTTTGATCGCGGCGGGCGCAGAGGTCGATCACCCGCTGCTGAAACAACGCGAGAAGACAGGGGTTGCGCGCGTGTTGGTTCTTTCAAGCAATCGAGGGTTGTGCGGTGGTTACAACGCCAGCGTGCTGCGGGCCTCGATGGTGAAGATCGAAGAACTCAAGGCTTCGATTCCCGAAGTGATTGTCGACGTCAGCGGCAAGCGTGGTATCAACGGACTCAAGTTCCGCAACATCGCGACCGTCAATAAGCACACGCATTTTGAAGATCAACCGGCTTACGACCAAGTCGAGAAGATCGCGAACGAATACCTGCAACAGTACATTGTCGGCGAGGTCGATCGGCTGGATGTCGTCTACACGAAATTCATCAGCACAAGTCGACAAGTGGCAATCGTAGAAACGCTGCTTCCGATCGGCTCGCTCGGAGCGGACTCAGGCAAAGTCGCCGATGAAAAGTCATCCGAGTTCGAGTTCCTGCCCTCGGCGGAAAGCATCTTGGAAGAGATCGTCCCGACGAGTTTTAAGGCCAAGCTTTTTAAATGCTTCCTGGATTCCGCCGTCAGCGAACAAGTCGCGAGAATGATTGCCATGAAAGGCGCAACGGAAAGTGCTGGTGACATGATCAAGCAGCTTTCGAGGACCTACAATCGCGCTCGCCAATCGCAGATCACCGGCGAGATCATGGAAATCATCGGCGGCGTCGAAGCTCTCGAAAAGTAAACTGACGAATCAAACCAAAACTAAAACTAGAACCAAATCCAAACTCCACTCATTGTTGTCGAAGCCGTATGTCCACAGCCACCTCCACTACCGTCGGTCGCGTCACTCAAGTTATCGGGTCAACTTTCGACGTTGAGTTTCCGATCGGGCACCTCCCCGCAATTTACAACGCGCTGCGAATCCAGTCGCAGCACAAAGGCGTCACCATCGACTTGGTCGGCGAAGTGCAACAGCACCTCGGTGGCAGTCGCGTCCGCGCGATTGCTCTGGGCAGCACCGAAGGCATGATGCGTGGCCTGGATGTCGTGGATACCGGCAAGCCGGTTACCGTTCCCGTTGGCAAGGCAACGCTCGGTCGCGTCTTCAACGTGCTCGGCAACCCGATCGATCAACGCGGTCCTGTCGCCGCCGACGATTATTGGCCGATTCACCGTCAAGCACCGCCGATCAATGAATTGTCGACCAACACCGAAGTTTTCGAGACAGGCATCAAAGTTGTCGATTTGCTCACGCCGTTTGTTCGCGGTGGTAAGGCCGGTTTGTTTGGTGGTGCAGGTTTGGGTAAGACCGTTATTCTCACCGAATTGATCGCTCGAATCGCCAGCAGCCACGGCGGATACTCCGTTTTCGCAGGCGTGGGCGAGCGAACTCGCGAAGGCACCGACCTGTGGCTTGAAATGCAGGAAACCGAGATCGGTAGCACCGGACGCAAAGTTATCGAGCAAACTTGCATGGTGTTCGGTCAGATGAACGAACCACCAGGTTCACGACTTCGCGTGGCACTTTCGGCGCTAACGATGGCCGAGTATTTCCGCGATTCAACGGGTGCGGATACGCTGTTGTTCGTCGATAACATTTTCCGCTTCTCACAAGCAGGTAGCGAAGTGTCGGCGTTGCTTGGTCGGATGCCGTCCGCTGTGGGTTATCAACCAACGTTGGCGACTGAAATGGGTGCTTTGCAAGAGCGAATCACCAGTACCAAGACCGGTGCGATCACTTCGGTTCAGGCCGTTTACGTTCCTGCTGACGATCCGACGGACCCGGCTCCTGCGACTGCGTTCGGACAATTGGATGCGTTCATTTACCTTGAGCGTTCGATCTCTGAGAAAGGGATTTATCCGGCAATTGATCCGTTGGCTTCGAATTCGCGAATTCTTGATCCGCAATACGTCGGTGATCGACACTATGCGATCGCACGACGCGTACAGACGATTCTGCAGCGATACCGTGAGCTTCAAGACATCATCGCAATTCTTGGTGTCGACGAGTTGAATGAAGATGACAAGATGATCGTACACCGCGCCCGGCGGATCGAGCGATTCATGTCGCAACCGTTCTTGGTCGCTCAAGTCTTTACCGGCAAAGCTGGCGAAATCACGCCGCTTGCCGAAACGATTCGCAGCTTCGAAGAGATCTGCAATGGCAAGTGGGATCACCTGCCTGAGCAGGCATTCATGTACATTGGTGTCATCGAACAAGCCGAAGCACAAGCCAAGAAGATGGCAGAGGGTAAGTAATCACTATGCCAATTCGCTGCATTGTTGTCACCCCGGAACGTACCGAGCTGGATCGCACCGTTGAGCAGTTGACCCTGCCGATGTACGACGGCGAGCTCGGTGTGCAAAAAGGCCGAGCTGCGATGATCGGTCGGCTCGGTTACGGAATGCTTCGATTTGAAGGGCAATCAGGACCAGAGCGTTACTTCATCGACGGCGGCTTTGCGCAAGTCGAAAACGACGTTGTTTCGGTACTGACGGCACGCGCCATCAAGGTCGAATCCATGAACGTTGAAGAGGCGAAGACCGCTTTAGCTCAAGCTCTTGAAATGCCGGGTTCGACGCCTGCGACACAAAAGCTGCGATCTGATGCGCTCAATCGCGCTCGCGGAATGGTTCGGACCGCTCGTCGATAAACGTAGGATAGGCGAGGTATAAAAAAGCTGGACGCCGATCTCGCGTTGGACAAGCGACATAGTGCGAGGGCAACGATGGTACAACGCCTGCGAAACTCGATCGCACCGATAATTCTTGCGTACTCGTTGCTTGTCTGTTGCATCGGCTCGCTCCTGGGGCCAAGCCTCGCCGGATTCGAGCGGCTCGCGTTTCGTGACGTCAGCCATTTTTATACGCCGCTATATGGTTACGTCGCGGCGAGGCAGGCTGAAGATTGGTTCCCGCTTTGGAACCCGCTCGATCTCACAGGGATGCCGCTGGCGGGCGAAACCACGACGGCCGTCTTCTATCCGATTCGAATGCTCGTCTACGCACTCGCCCCCACGCCAGAGACAGGAATTGCTTGGTATGTGGTTGTACATCTGTTGATCGCGGCGGTTGCCGTTCACGTCGCAGCAAGATCAGCGGGCGCGGGACCGTTCGGCTGTGCGATTGCGATCTTAACGTACCCGCTGGCTGGACCCGTTTTTTTTCTCATCTATAACCCACCGTTTCTGGTCGGTGCCGCTTGGATGCCAATCGCCATTGCCGGTGGACTACGACTGCTCAACTGCGAGTCGCATGAGGCTGCTAGGGCTCGCTTTGGCTGTGCCTCAACTGGGATCGCACTAGCAATGCCGGTTCTGGGCGGTGATCCGCAATTAATCGTCCATGTGTTATTTCTTGGTGCGGCAACATGGTTGTTGCGATTCTGGCGTAACGATCGTCAGCAACTAGGGCTTCGGATTCTGGAATTCCGCCGTCTAGCCGCCGCGATCGCTCTCGGCGGCGTCATTAGCGCCCCGCAGCTTGCGGCTTCAATCGACTGGAGCCAGCAAAGCGATCGAGTCTTGAACCAGAGCCTTACTGATCGTTATGACTTCAGCGTTCCACCGTGGCATTGGCTGGAGTTGATCGTTCCCGAAGCCTCTGGTCGATTGTTCCCAACTTATGAGCGAATCAGCCATGCGATCCCTGGCGATGGTCGCACCTGGGTGATGACTTTGTATGCAGGTCTCGTCCCTATCATCTTGGTGCTTCATCGTTTGCTGACTCGCCGTTGCCGCCGCTTGGACCTTTGGGATTACTTAGTACCGGTCGGGCTGGTCTTTTCCATCGGCAGTCTTTACGAATGGATCGTCGCATTGGTGCCTGGCTACGACGCCTTTCGTTATCCAGGTAAGTGGTTGCCCTTTGTTTCTCTTGGTCTTGCCGTGGTTGCGGCGCGGCAGGCCGAAATATTAATCAATGCACCATTGCGATTCATTCAGTCGATTTGTTTGTTCGTCTCGTTGGTAACGATCACTGTCGGTCTGCTGTCGATGCTGGCTTCGCGTTTTGGCGCGTCGGATTACTTGGACTCGCTAGCGCTGGTCGATCGGTTCTGGGGGCCATTGCAACCGAATCTTGCAATTCGATCGATCGCGTGGTCGGCGTTCGCATCAACATTAGTTGCATGTGTTCTATGGGGTTTGCTACGTGCGCAAGGCTACTGGCTTCGCGCATCGGGAGTTGCCTTGGGGATCGTCGGATTGATCGCCTTTGATCTGTTCATCTCTGTTCGGCATCAAGTAGCGACAGTTGCCCAGTTGGACGAAGAAGCAATCCAAAGCAAAATGTTTGGAGCTGAGAGCGACCCGGTAATAAGCGACTCGACCGTACCAGCCAACGGTCCACCAACATTACCCGCCCAGATCGGGCGCGCCATGCGAACTTCGAGTCGACCGCCGTGGCCCAGTCAGTGGCTTGAACAACATGATGGCCGCAATCGACTACTCGAAGTCGAAGCGAGCCAGCGTATGACGAGGTTCGGTCGCTGGCACCTCGCCAATGGTGAAGCCATATTCAATTCCGTTACGTCGATAAGGCCGCAGCGGATGGATGGCTTTTGGTCAGCCTTGGCGAGCAGTAAGCGACTGGATATCAACGAAACAGGGCGTTCGAACTGGCCAGCGATTGAGAACTGGCTGGGTATCGACCGTCATATTGCCACCAAATTGCCGCCAGAGCAGAGCCTGTCTGACACGGACTACGTCGTCGCTCGTGTCCAGATAATTGTCAATCCGGATGCGTCGCCGATGTATCGCTGGGATGCACGATATCGGCAGATTGCGCATCAGCATTTGATTTCAGTTGCCGACTGGGAAACTCGTCTCTGGGAAATCAGCACCGCGGACGTGGAGTCGACGCCGATCGTTGAAACTGAAAATTTTGCGGCCCTCGAGTTAGTGCCTAGCAATTCAGCTCCCAAATCGATTGAGCTAGTTTCAACAATGCCTGAACGATGGATTTTTCGTTTGGCAACAGAGCACTCAGGTTTGTTGACGGTGAAGTCATACCAAGACGGAAACTGGCGTGCAGTGTTGCGAACCCTAGACACGAAGGATTCGACTCCGCCGGTCTCGCAGTCAGCCGTTAGCGAAAGCTCGACCGCTTTACGAGTCGACTATTTATTCATGGGAGTCCACATTCCGCCGGGTCGATGGGAGATTGAATTTATCTATCGTCCATGGTGGTTGATTCCATCGCTGACGCTTGCGGTCTGCGGAGCGACTCTCGCGTTCGTGATGCAATACCAGAGCTAACGGTTTGGATCGACGATGGACCGCGCCATCTTCTGTTGAACGATGACGAACCAACCGGTATTGGAAACTCTTGGGTCGACACGTGTATCGATATGTACTGGGCAATAAGCGGCAAGCCACTGCTCTTTGTCGTTCGTTTGGATTGGATCTTTGTATTTTCCCTCCTCGAATAATATAGCGACGCTGTGGCTGGTCGGATGATTCGAAACCTCCGTGGTTTGGCGTGCCATCATGCGTAAAGTTTCTTCGTCAATTCGTTTTAGATTATTGAACTGCGGCTGATACAAATCGCTTTCATGATGAAGCAAAACACCTGACGACCATTGTGGTGATCCCAAAATCAAAACCTGTTGCTTCTCGTCGCTCCATTCCATCTCCATCATCGGATAGCCACGACTTTCAATTAACAGCAACTGCTGGTCGCCAGACTGTTCAAGTTCCAAATCACTAAACTCTCTGCATTCCACGCAGACAGAAAGAACGCCGATTCGGTTTTTCTCTAAATCAACAATGGGAACGGTGAAGTTGACGGTCATCTGCTTGTCCATCGTGCTGAAGATGGCGGCAGAGTTATGCGGAACATCAAGTGGCGGAACCGAGCGTGATACCGGCGGTAAATCCTGACCGATTCCATTGAAGTAATCTCGAAATGCAAAGTTCTTACCGATCGAGGCTGAACGCTTACCCGAGGAAAACTCTGGGGTTCTTGCTAGGAATGTTCCGTCGGCTGCCATCACAAACCAAGATCGAAACTGCATCGACTTTGGCTCGGTCGCAACCGTTTTGTCCAACCAAGCCTGAATTGACTTCGCGTCGTTGCTCCCGCTGTCCTTGGTTTCGTTCCAAGCTTTGAGGCTAATCTGCAACTCATTCTCTAGCGAACGAAGTTCTAACGTTCGATAGATCAGGTCCATTTTGTTTGCTAGCGTACGTGCGGCCAGACTCGCTCCCATTTTGAGACTCTTTTCTCGCAATGACTTTTCGTTCACGGCCAACGTTGTTTTGGATTCACTTTCTAATTTTTCATTGGACAATGCGAAGCTCTTCCAGATTCCAATCGCGCCAACGCTTAACGCAACGAACGCGATCCCCAGCATCGTCACCAGAACAACTTGCGTGTTATGGCGCATCCAGCGAGACAGTTTGCGATAACGAGAATCAGGATGAGCGGTGACGGGACGATCAGCCAGATATTCACGGATGTCCGCTACCATTTCGTGCGTCGTACGGTAGCGCTCGTTGATCGGTCCCCGCATCGCCTTCATGCAGATGGCTTCGAGTGCGGTTGGTAGATTGTTAACCAGTGCGCTGGGGCGGGGGAAATCACAATCGATTGCGAGCTGACGAACTTCCATGACGGACTGGCCTTGATATGGCGGTCCGCCGGTCAGAATCGTGTAAAGCAATGTGCCAAGGCTGAAGATGTCAGCAGCCGGCGTCAGCGGGACGTCGCCGCGCGCTTGCTCGGGGCTCATGAATGCTGGGGTGCCGATGCAACCGATGCTGTTGCGGGTGTTCTTTCCTGAACGAGGTGCAATGGTTTGTTCGGCAACATCCTTGAAAACGCCTTGGCGAGCAATCGGCAAGGCCAACCCCCAGTCGATGACAATTGTTTCGCCGAACTTGCCGTGGATCACGTTGCTGGGTTTGATGTCGCGATGCAAGATGCCGCGTCGATGCGCGTAACCAATCGTATGACAGACCGAAATGAATAGTTCCAGCAGTTCCCGGAGGTCCATCGCCTGTGTCGAAGAAGTGTCAGTCGAATGGGATTCTTCGGCTAGGTTTGCGATTTTCTCAGCCGATGAAGTTTTACGGATGCTGTTGAGCTTCAATCGTTTCAAGCCAAACCACTGACTGCCGTGTTCGTGCGCAAATTCTTTGTGGTGCTTACGAATCAACTTGTCTAATCGCGTCCCACGGACATACTGCATTGCATAAAACAATCGTCCCTTACTGGTTTGACCGATCGAGTAGACGATGGGAATGCCTGGGTGATTCAGCCGACTCGTCACTTCCGCTTCGACTTTAAATTGTTCGCAACTCTCCACATCGTCCGTCAAATCCTCGCGGATCAACTTGACGGCAGCATCGCGACGCAGCGCTTCGTCTTCGGCAATGAAGACTTGTCCTAACCCGCCTTCGGCCAAGAACCGCATGTGCCGTAGGTGAGAGACCGTTTGTAGTTGTTCAAGGAGCGCGGTTGGCAATACGGTTTGATCGTTGCGCTGATTTTCATACGCTTCGTTCACCACTGACTTGTCATTGGGAAAGCGGCCGAGAACTTCCTCGCGCGGCAGCGGACGCCCGGCGATCTGTCGAACTTGAATCTCGATCGTGATCAGCTCGCACAGCAACTTGGATCGTTCCGGTTCCTCCCAATTGGCAATGCAGCTAGTGATGCTGGCATCTTTGCCTCCGCGGAGGTCGGACTCAAACTGCCGACAGACTTCCTCGATGTCTTGAACATCCTGGCTGGCTTCAGAGACATTCTGCTTGGTTTTTGCCATTTCTTGGACTACGACGGAAAAAATTAGGCTCGTTTTTGAAGCGGTCACACAGGCTCCCTATGCTAACCGCTGATGACGCCCAGGTTCAAATCATTCATGCCGTTGCTGACGCGAAATTGATGCAAAGTTTGGTCTCGTCGGACCGGTCGCATCGCTCGCTGCCCCTACGACCCCTACATTCGTTCCAATTTCTAATTGCCGCAGACTTTTTTCTTGGACTGTCTCAAGCGGTGCGCTGAATTCGCTAGCGTCACCAGTCACAAACAAAGCTGGTTTAGCTAGCTGACGCAGTTTGGCTGAGCATCGCCGTTTTTTCACGTTGACGCGCCTGGCAACTTGACGTTGCGTCATCGGCTTCATTCTTTGTACGGAAACAGTGTAGGTAATCACTGTTGTCGAATTCCAGGAAGAGTTGTCAGTATGATGTTGAGTCCTCACGAGTCGCTTGCCGCGCTAAATTTTGAACTTACCCACGATGACACTGACCGTCGTTGCTTGGCGATGCGAAAGCTTGCCCAGAGCGGTCGGAAGCAATCGGGGGTCACCGCGAGAGTCATTTTGCTTGTTGCAGACGGCAGCGAGGAAATTCGCGAATGGGCGTGCGAGGCGTTGGAGTCGGCGATCATGCCAGTGCCCCACGAAGTCAATGATCTGATTCAAGTATTGCGAGAGACGCGAGACGGCGAGGTCGAGTACTGGACGGCAACAATGCTCGGGCGCTTAGGTGTCGTAGCCTCTGGAGCAACGGCGGTGCTGGCTAGCTGCTTGTTGGATTCACCATGTCTGGCAGCGCGCGAACGTGCGGCATGGGCGTTATCTGAAATTGGGCCAGCGGCGCGTTCTGCAATGAATGCCCTCCGTCAAATTGGCCCCGAGGATCCTCCACGCCTACAAAGGTTGGCATCATCAGCCATCCAGTCGCTCGTTGGACGAGCTGCTTAGGATCGTCTTTGTAACCATTGTCTGTCCAGACGGATTCGGCATGGAGGCCGACCGCGATGTCACTGCTCCGTATGGGAAAGCGCCTTGTCAGAAGTCGCGTTTCACCAATTCGATTTCTTGGGCCTTCGGTTTCGCTAGCTGGCCTAGTGGCCTTTGGGTTCATGCTCCTGACCGGACGGATTGACCTGTCCAGTCTTGATTTGAGAGCTCTCGTTGGGCAAACGGGAACGGCTGAAGTTCCCGGTTCCCCTGGTGCAGAAATCACACCGGTCAAGCTGGATCGAGGTTCGCCAAGGTCCGCGGATCGCATCCGAATTGCGACATTTAATATCCAAAAGTTTGGCGATACAAAGATGCGCAAACCGCACGTGATGCAAACGCTTGCCGGTATCATCGGCAGCTTTGATCTCGTGGCGATCCAGGAGGTCCTCTCGCCCAATGCTATGCCTGTTGCAGGCTTAGTCGATCTGATCAATCGAAGCGGCGGTCGCTATGAAGCGACTCTCTGCGAGCCCATCGGCGAGAAAGACAATTCATACCGGGAGCAATATGCGTTTGTTTGGGACACGACTCGCATGCGAATAATTCCCTACTCAAGTTATGTCGTTGCCGATACTGCCGATCGCATGCACCGTGAACCAATGGTAACCAGTTTCGAGTCTCGTGTCCCAGTGGCGCCGGGACAAATCCCCTTTCGCTTTACAATCATCAACGCGCATACCGATCCCGATGTTGTTTCGAATAAGGCGGTCACCAATGAGATGAACGTGCTTGATGACGTCTTTATCCGCGTTCGCGATTACGAATATACGCAACATCAAGAGGATGATATTTTCGTTGTCGGCGATTTGAACGTCGATGTTCAAAACCTAGGCGAATTGGGCCAAATCCCTGGCATGATATCGATCGTCGGACGAGAGCCAACCAATACTGCTGGTACAAAGACCTATGATCATATCCTGATCGACGGTAATACTACCAAGGAGTTTTCAGGGCGATATGGTGTAATCGACTACGTTAGTGACCTAGGACTGACTGCTGAACAGGCGCTCGAAGTCAGCGACCATCGACCGGTCTGGGCTGAGTTCAGCGCCTACGAGATTCCTCCCGTCTTCAACGTCGCGCAGCAAAGTCAACCTGTTCGCTGATTCCCATCGACGCCATCAACAATTCGTGCTCGGTCCAATCTTCGGCGGATCGAATCGCAACGAGCTGACCGCGTGACATGACGGCGATTCGGTCGCACAACTCGAGTAGCTCGCGGAAATAGCTGCTGACAAACACGACAACTCGTCCCTCAGCCGCAGCTTGCCCGATAAGTCGATAGATCTCTGATTTTGTTCCAACATCGACACCGCGTGTCGGTTCATCGAGCAACAAACAAATAGCATCCTGATGAAACATTCTGGCTAGCGCTACCTTTTGTTGATTACCACCAGACAGTGAAGCGACGCTCTGGTCGGCACTTGCGGCCTTGATGTTCAGCATCTTCATCAGGTCATTGACGGCACGGGTCTGTTTTCGTTTGCCGAGCCAACCCCAACGACTGTACGGAGCAAGCCAGCTTAGCGTCGCGTTGTCACTGATCGACATCAGTTGCGCAAGCCCTTCGGTCTTCCGATCCTCGCTAACCATCGCCAGCCCAGCCTTTAAGCGAGCTGCTACGGTGCCATCTAAAGGCCGATTGTCGAGGCTCATCGCGCCACTTGTGGTTGCATCAAGCCCGATTAGCGCACGCAATGCTTCCGTACGTCCAGCACCCACCAATCCCGCCAGCCCGAAAATCTCTCCACGTTTGACTACGAGGGACATATTTTTTGGGAGCAGCACGCCCGACATATCCTGCAATCGCAAGCAATCGTCGCCCAGCTTGTGTTCGATTTTCGGAAACAGGTCATCGACGGCACGACCGACCATCAACTCGACAATCTGTGATTCGGTTGTATCTGCCAGGAGACCTTGACCGGCGACTTGGCCATCGCGGAGCACCAAGTATGAATCGCACAACTCGCGCACTTCTTCCATGAAGTGGCTGATATAGATGATCGACAATCCCGCAGCGGCGAGTCGGCGAACGGTGTCGAAAAGCTGACGAACGTCGTCTCGCGCAAGCGAGCTTGTCGGTTCATCGAGCACCAGAACGCTTGCGTCACTGACCAAGGCCCGAGCGATTTCAACCAACTGCCGCTGACCAATGGACAAGGTTCCAACCAAGCGAGTTGGTTCAATCTCGGAGTGCCCAAGTCGCTCCAGGACATCGCGAACGCTTGCGCGACCTTGCTTGCGATCGAGAATGCCGCCACCGTAGGAGAACTCTTGGCCGAGCAGGATATTGTCTTCAACTGACATATCCAAGCAAACGCTCAACTCTTGGTAAACGATCCGAAAGCCAGCTTGC
>Ga0105044_10011522_pt1 | contig 12046 bp, 8 predicted proteins | sample MAT01_FD_78092 | JGI IMG/M metagenome (GOLD analysis project Ga0105044, IMG submission 78092) | Freshwater microbial communities from Lake Fryxell liftoff mats and glacier meltwater in Antarctica - MAT-01 | ecosystem: Environmental > Aquatic > Freshwater > Ice > Liftoff microbial mat | place...
GCAGGCGCGGTTGATGAGTCAGGCGCTGCGCAAGCTGACCGCGGTGATCTCGCGGACGCGCACGGTCGTGATCTTCATCAACCAGCTGCGCCAGAAGATCGGGGTGGTCTACGGCAACCCCGAGACCACGACGGGCGGCAACGCGCTCAAGTTCTACTGCTCGGTGCGGCTCGACATCCGTCGCAAGAAGCCGATCAAGCGCGGCGAGGAGACGATCGGGAGCGAGTGCAAGGTCAAGGTCGTCAAGAACAAGCTCGCGCCGCCATTTCGTGAGGCCGACTTCGAGATCCTCTACGGCATCGGCGTCAACAAGCTCGGCGAGCTCGTCGATACCGCGGAGAAGCTCGGGCTGATGGAGAAGTCGGGCACCTGGTACTCGTACGAGGGAACCAAGATCGGCCAGGGTCGCGAGAAGGCCGTCGCGCATCTCGACGAGCATCCCGCGTTGCAGCAGCAGCTGCGCGATGCGCTGATCAAGCAGTCGCGTGCACTCGCGACCGGGGCGGCACGCACGCCGAACGGAGCCGTGTCGTGAAGGTCGATGTCGAGCTCGCGATGTATCCCATCATGAGTGATCGCAGCACGCCCGATCCGATCGAGAGCACGCTGGAGGACCTGGTGTACGAGCACCTCGTCGATCTCGTCGACTTCGATCGCATGTATCAGCTCGAGCAATTGATCGAGCTGCGACTCGAACAGCTGGCAGAGGCCGGCATCCTTCCGGACCGCGATCCCGAGCAGTACGCCGAGCAGGCGGCGGCGATCGTCGCGCGTGCGTGGCATCGCTTGATCGAGGATCCGCGGCGCTACGTTGATTTCCGTGGAGAATGGAAGCCTGAAGATGACTGCGAGATCTGTCAGGCGCTCGCGAAGGCAGACGCGAAACCGCAGGCCAGTTCGTGAGCTCCGAGGGGTTGGGCGCGGGTGTCGCGGGCGGAGAGGGCCGACTGTCCAATCGAGTGGACACTCCCGCGGTCGAGGTGTCCTGAAAAGTGGACACCTCGGAGGTGGCCGAGATCGCTCACGAAGTGTTTTCTGGAAGGCACTCGTTTCAGCGATACTTCTCCTGTGGTGGAGACTACTCGCGATCCTTACGCGAGCGAACGTGACTTCTATCGGCGTTTGCTCGACCTCGGCGGCAAGCAGGAACTCGAACCGCTGCTCGATGAAGCACTCGCACTGATCGTCGACGTGACGTCGGCGATCACGGCGTACGTCGAGCTCTACGATGACAACTCGACCGCGCCTCGGTTCTGGCGGGGATATCGCCTCAGCGATCAGGATCTCGCGAAGATCCGGACGTCGATCTCGCGCGGCATCATCGGCCGTGCGGTGACCGAGGGACGGACGATCGAGACACCGTCCGCCAGCATGGACGATCGGTTCTCGGATCTCGGGAGCGTGCGACAGCATGCGATCCAGGCCGTGCTCTGTGCACCGGTCGGCGTCGATCCTCCGATCGGCGTGATCTATCTCCAGGGTCGAACGCGGCCGGGCATGTTCACCGCGCACGACCGCGAATGCGTCGAATTGTTCGCTCGCCAGCTCGCACCGTTGACCGATCGGCTCGTGCGACGGAGCAGCGAGGTCGTCGTCGACCACACGCGCGAGGCGCGTGAACGCATCATCGTTCCGCAGATCATCGGACGATCGCGTGCCTTGGCTCGGCTTCTGCAAGATGCGGCGAGCGTGGCGCACCTGAACGTGGACGTGCTGATCACCGGGCCCTCGGGGACCGGCAAGTCCATGCTGGCGCACGCGATCGCGAACAACAGCCCACGTCGGGGTGGGCCCTTTGTCGAGCTGAACTCCGCGTCGCTCCAGGACAGCTTGTTCGAAAACGAGATGTTCGGAGCGGAGCGTGGTGCGCACTCGACCGCGACGCGAAGGGCGACGGGGCACGTGGCGGCGGCGGAGGGGGGCACACTGTTTCTCGACGAGGTCGCCGACCTCACGATGGTCGGGCAAGCGAAGCTGCTGAAGCTCCTCGAGACGCGCGCGTACCACCCGCTCGGATCATCGTCGCCGATTCGCGCCGACTTCCGGTTCATGAGCGCGACCAACGCGAACCTCAAACAGCGCGTCGCGCAGGGGCGGTTTCGCGAGGACCTCTACTATCGCTTGCACATCATGCCGCTCGAGGTGCCCGCGCTCGACACCCGCCGGGACGACATCCCGGATCTGGTCGAGCACTTCGTGGCGGTGGCGTGCACGAAGCACGAGCTGACGCTGTTTGCGATCTCTCGTCGTGCCCTCGCAGCCTGCCAGAATGCGCAATGGCCGGGGCACACGCGGCAGCTGCGAAACGAGATCGAAGCAGCGGTGATCCGTGCGAACGGCGAGAAGTCGACGACGGTCCACGCGCATCACATTTTTCCGGCGCTGCCGACGGCCACCGCCGATGCCGCGCTGCCACCACGCACACTGCAAGAGCGGACCCGCGAGTTTCAGCGCACCGTGGTTTGCGAGGCGCTCGAGGCGAACGATTGGCACGTCTCCAAGACCGCCGCTCAGCTCGAGCTCGCCAGGTCGCATCTCTACAACCTGATCAACGATTTTCAGCTGCACCGGGCGGCGGGAAAGAACGCGGCAGACAAGCAGGGTGGAAAGGAATGACGACGAATGCCAGCATCTCGAACGATCACCTACGGCTTCGGTTCGTGGGTAGGTTCGCAAACGGGGCTGACGACCTGCGGATGGTGGGCGCAGGATCCCGCCACGCTCGTTCCGCCGTTCGATACGAACAAGCTGATCAGTAGCGATCTGTCGAAGAACCTCCAGGCGGTTCGCAATGGCACGATCACCGCAGCGCAGATCCAGGTCGACGACGCACCGGCCAACGGTGGCGAGACCAAGATCGGCCCGACGTTCCCGACGGGATCGGTGATGAACGGCTGCTGGCTCGAGAAGGGCGACTACGACGCATTGTCCGCGACCAAGAAGCCGCCGCGTGTTCCGGCCGGCATGCAGTGTCGCGCCTACGAGCTGACCACCGTCTGGTACTGGAACGGGACGATGGCCAATCGACGATTCTGGGGCTTCTACGCGGAGATCGCGCAGGAGCAGGGGACGAGCGCGCTGGTCTCGATCTGGCCGGCGGGGAAATCGCTCGAGCCGGGACAGGCGGCGGCGGGGTCGTGGTGGCTCAACGTACCGAACGTCGCACACCCGATCGAGGCCGGCTTCACGCAGATCGGCACCGGCCTCACCAACCCCAAGCAGGGCGCGTTGTTCATCGACGCCCCTACGCGTCTGAGCCTCGGGCTCGGCGGTCCGAAGCTCCCGAAGAGCTCGGGCGATACGAACTGGAGAAAGTAGCGAATGACGACCTTCCTGCTCTCTGGAGTCCAGCTCTCGTTGATCTCGTCGCCGGTGGATGGCGAGATCGCGACGATCGCCGCGAAGCTCGAACACTCGGCGGACATTGGTGGGCGGGAGGATCTGGAGGGGGTGTTGTGTGAGTTGCTCGCGGTCGATCGCCCAGCTCCGGTGCTGCCGGACCGCACGCTCGATCTGATCGGCCACTCGACGCCCGATGGCCTGCTGCGCCTCGGGACGTGGGTGATCGACGCCTCGAAGCGCAGCGTCACGGCGTTCTTTCGCGAGCTCGCCGAACAGGACGTGATGGCGCGCCTCGGCATCCGCTCGCTGCGGTTGCTTGGTTGCGAGACCGCGACGACCGCCTGCGCGCGCTCGACGATCTGCGCGATCTCCGAGGTCCTCGGCATCGAGGTGTACGGCACGCGCGTCATGCTCGGCGCGATGCACTACACGCCGGCAGGGTTCAGCAACGACTGTCTGCACGTGCTCGCACCCGCGAGCGAGCTGCGCAGCTCGTGCGCTCCCTTGCCGCTGCTCACCGGCGAGCCGTACCGGCGCACGCTCGATGTCGGCGCGCTACCGGCCTCACCGCTGACCACCAGACCATGGCCGGTCGCGGCTGCGACGACGGAGCAAGGGCGAGAGATCGTGCAGCTGATCCGCCGTGACGACGGCGCGTTGATGCCAGATGGTTCTGTCGTGCCCGAGCTCGAGATCGGGTTGCCGTCGATGATGAAGCCGGGCTGGTACCACAGCTTGCAGATCATCCAGGACGGCTCGTTCGTGCGCGTGTTCCCGGATCCGAGTGGGCCGGGTGTGGTGTTTCCGGTGATCGATCCTGCTCGCCTGCAAGAGCTGGCGAAACAGCTCGAGCGCCGCTAGTCCCCTGGAAACGGCCGCGTTGCAATCGTTCGGCAGGATCTGGTGGGTGCGCGTCACGGGGCAGGCCATCCCTGGTGCTTGACCTGCAGGTGCTCCTCCAGCCCATCGGCCTCGGTGGCGAGCGTGACCCATGCCATCGCGTTCGCGTCTCTTCGCACGCTGGAGTGTATGTTCCTGCACTTCGCCGAATTGCGTGCGAAGACAGCGAGTTGACGAAACCTCGGTCCGCTGCGCGCCCTGCTCGTCCGCTGCAGCTGCGCATCCGCTGCGCGCGCTGCACGGTCCGCTGCGCGTCGGCTGCGCGCGCTGCGCGGTTTTCGCGCTTGTCCTGCGGGGTCAGCGCGAGCAGCGGACCGCGCAGCGGTACCAAGCTGACGTCGAGAAGATCTGCGGCATCTACCACGACGCACCTCAGCTTGCGGCAGTGGGCACGCACGTGATCAGCACCGACGAGAAGACGGGCATGCAGGCGCTCGAACGGCTGCACGAAACGAGGCCTGCACGGCCCGGTTTCGTCGAACTCAGCCGAGCACATCTAGCGCGTCACGCAGCGCAACCCGAGGCCGTAGTGGATCTGCTTCTCGGCGCGCGGATTCTCGAGCGCGACGAAGTCGTTGAAGTCACCCTCCGTCGAGACCTCGTTCCAGTTCGCGCCCCGGGCGATCCGGAACCGGTAATCCGGGTTGTCCTTGTCGGCCGGCGTGTCGGTCCACTCGGTCGCACTGCCGGAGAGATCGAGCACACCGTACGGACTGACGTCGCGGGGGAACGAGCCAACGTCGCCGGGACCGCCCTTCATTTGATACGAGGCCGCGATCGGTTCGAGCGGGAGACCCCACGGCAGGTTTCGATTCGGCACCGGGTTCGGCTTGCCGTCGATCGTGAGCCCTCCGCGCAAGGCCTTCACCCACTGTTCATTGGTCGGTAGCTTCTTCCCGAGGAACTGGCAGTAGGCGCGTGCCTCGTTCCACCGCACGCCAACCACGGGACCTCGCGGCCGATCGATGTCCCAGAAGCCCGTGACACTGCGCGGGTAGTCCGGAGCCTTGATGCCGGTCCAGCGCGCCATCGCCGTGAACAACCGGAACTCGGCGTTGGTGACCTCCGTGCGATCGATCGCGTAGGCCGGGAGATCGATCGTGCGCTCCGGCGGTGTGGTGTCCACGTTGTTGCTCAGCAGCTTCGAGACAGGCTCGCCCAACCCACCAAACCGATACGGCCCAGCCGGGACCTCTCGCGTGTTCGCGCGAATCATCGCGCAGGTCGGAACCCGGAGCTCGATACGCTCCGGGCTGTCCCGTTGCTTGAATCCCGGCACGTCGAACGGGACGATCGAGCTCGTGCAGCCCGGTCGCTCGACAACGAGAAACGCACGACCACCGTGGGCTTCGAGTTCTTCGACGATCTCCGTCCCGGTATGTGCAGGCGTGCCGGGAACGAGCCAGGACTCCTCGAACGGCTCGCCCGGAGCTTCGGGATCGGCGCGATCGGGGGTGTGCAGTTTCCAGTGGATCGCCTCGGCTGCGACCGGCTTCGGCTTGGCAGTCGCGTCCCACTCGATCAGCTCGAGCACGAGCTCGAAGCGACCGAGGTCGAGGGCCTTGAGGCGCTGCTGTTCGACCGTGTGTGCGGCTTCGACGCGGTAGCGATAGAAGCTGAACGCACCCACCGCGAGCGCGACGACGATCACCGAGACGATCATCGTCGCCGTACGACGCCATACGGACCGCGAGCGCGCGACCAGGCTCGAGGGCGTCCAGCTATCCTTGGTCGCGCGCTTCGCATACTCGGCGTCGAGCTCCGCGACGGCACCCTCGTGCGCGGCGAGCTCGCGCAGCTCCTTGCGGCCGAGGAGCGACGGTCCGACGTTGTCGTTCGAGTGACGCACGTGCTGGCGCAGCAGCTCGATCGCGCGACGGCGAGCGAGGTCTCTGCGATCGATCCACGCCAGCACACGCGCGACCAGCGAATCGTGCACCAGCTCCCACGAGGCTTCGCCGTCACCACGCACACGCACGAGCAGGCCGCGCGCTCCGAGGATCTCGAGCACCGCGAGCACGTGTCCTGCACCACCATGCTTGGCGCCGACGATCGACAGCAGCTCCGCTTCGGGACGGATCGAACGCTGATGCGCCGAGGTCACCAGCGCGAGGAAGATGTCGCGCGCGATCAGGTCGCGGCCATCGGCGAGCTGGTTCTCGATCACGTTGTCGAGGTGCTCACCGACGATCGCGTCGAACCGGCCGAGCTTCTGGTACGTCTCGAGCGTCAGCTCGGTCGCGCCGGCAGCCATCGACTCGTAGAGCACCGAACATGCAAGCTGGAGGTGTGGTGGGAACACGGCGGGCTCGTCGCCCCACCCCATCTCGGGACCGATCGCCGCCGCGGCCGTCTGTAGATCTTCGAGCAGCGCATCGAGGAGCGCGGGCTCGATCCCGAGGCGATGCTCGGCGAGCGGCGCGACGATCGCGGTGCGCGCACCCTCGGGAGAGAGCGGCGGCAAGCGCACGATCGGCAGGTTCGGTTCGATCTCCTGCGTGCGTGCGAGGAGGCGCGCGAGCCAGTCCTCGCGAATCGCCAGCACGATCGAGACGTCGGCGCCGGTCGGCCAGCGATCGAAGCCGAGGAGCGCGGGAACGAACTCGGGATCGGCGAGTGCCGCCTCGAGCTGATCGACGACGATCACGAGCTTGCCGCCGCGGTTCTCGTGGAATTTGGTGATCGCGTCGGCGATCGACGTCGCGCCGGGTGCGATCGCCTTGACCACCGACCACATGAAGTCGGTGCGGCAACGGATGTAGACGGCGTGGATGCCGAGCGCCTCGAGCCGCGGCAACAGCCCCGCGCACAGCACGCTGGTCTTGCCGGAGCCCGACGGAGCGGCATAGACGACGACGCGCCGGTACAGCGCGTGCTCGGTGATCTGCGCGACGTCGGCCTCGCGACCGTGCAGCCGACCGCGATCGGCCTCGGTCAGCGGCGCGAGATGGCGAAACGGCAGGACCGGACGGATCTCCTGCGACGGTCGCGTTGCCATCGGCGCGGGATTGCCGACCAGCGCCGCGGCGAGCTCGCGCGCGGTCTGAAATCGATTCGCCGGATCGGAATCGAGTGCCTTGATCAGCACCTCGCAGAGGTGCGTGTCCTCGATCAGGTCGTTGACCGGCGGCACCAGCGTCGCCGCGTTCGGTCGCCGCCAACCGGTGAGCAACCAGACGAGCACGAGCGCGACGGAAAACAGATCCGAGCGCGCATCGACGCGGCCCTCGTGGAGCTGCTCGGGTGCCATGTACGCCGGGGTGCCGCCGACCGACTCGGCCGGTTGATTCGCGGGGCGCAGGCGAGCGAGCCCGAAATCGACGAGCACCGCACGCTCGCGAGAGATCGACGCGCTCGCATCGTGACCGCTGCGCGGGGAGACGACGATCGCGTTCGCCGGCTTGATATCCGCGTGAACCAGACCGGCCTCGTGGGCGGAGTTGAGCCCGGCGAGCAGCTGGCGCACGAGCTCGACCGCGCGATCCTGCGGGATCCGCTCGGCGATGCCGATGGTCTGCAGGTCCTGACCGTCGAGGTGCTCCATCGCGAAGAACAGCCGGCCATCGTGGGTGATGTCGGCCTGGTAGATCCGCACCACGTTCGCGTGATCGATCCGTCCGACCGCGCGGATCTCCTCGACGAACAGCTTGCCGTCCCCCGAGGCGGGATCGATGTCGGCGTGGAGGACCTTGATCGCGACATCGCGTTCGACCGCGAGCTGGCGTGCGCGATAGACGGTGCCGAACGTGCCGCGCGCGACGAGCTTGTCGATCCGGAAGCGGCCGGGCAGCACGACGCCGGTGAGATCCTCGGCCGCGCCCTCGCGACGCGCGCGCGGGCGCGCGCGCTGGCTCTGGCGAACGTCCCAGAATCCGGCGAGCGGAGGGGGCTGCGCGATGGTCTCACCCACGGAGGACGTCTGGATCACCCGGGTGTGGGAGGCGAGGTGTGCCGACAGGCTCGCCATCGTCACCGTCCCGGTCTGGCGATCGAGCGCATCGCCGCACAGCCCGGCGAGGAGCGCGTCGATCATCGGGTTGCCCTGCGTGGGCGCATCGATCGCGACCACGTGTGCCGCGTGTTGCGTGCCGAGCGCGCCGAGCCAGCGCTCCGGCGTACCCTTGCCACGCGCCGACATCGCGACGACGACACGCTCGGCCTTCGCGTTCGAGAGACGACCACGGATCCACGACAGCGGGAGCGTCGCGTCCTCGGGATAGTCGTGGGCCTCGGCGCCGGTCACCAGCGCCAGCTCGTTTGCGACCTCGATGATCTCACCGAGCAAGACGACGACGCCGACGCGCACCGGATCGTCGATCAGTGCCGCGAGCGAGCGCTTGATAGTCTTGCGATCCGCGGTGTAGCGATCGCCGAGGGTCGCGGTCAACCGGCGCACGTGCCACGGCGAGCCGGTCGCGCGTAGCGCCTCCCCGATCTGCCCGAGCGTATGCACGACTGACGCGTCGAACGCACCGACACCCGGCGCACCGTGGCCGGCGATCAACAGCGCCGAACCTTCGACTTGCCTCGGCATCAGGTGAACCAGCGCGAGATCCGGTCGGCGATCGCGGTCGGATCCTCGAGATGCAAGAAGTGACCGACGCCGGGGATCACCGCGAGCTCACGCCGCACGAAGCGACGATCGTCATCACCGGTCGGCGGCAGGATGCAGCCGTCGTCGGCGCCGTGGAGCTGGAGGATCGGCGTCGAGATCGGGGCCGCGAGCTTCTTGATGCGCGAGCGGTACTGCGCGAACGGTCGCAGGATCGCGCGGTAGTACCCGAGCGGCGCGGGGAGGCTCTGCGCGAGACACGCGTGCAGCGCGGTCCGGCGCGAGGCATCGAGCTGAAAGCCCGGCGACCACGTCTTCCAGATGTGATCGATCATCGCGAATTCGTTCGCGCGCACCAGCCGTTCGGAGCCCGGGATCTGGAACAGCGCCATGTACCAGCTGCGCCGCATCTGCGCCGTGGATTGCAGCGCCCGCAGGAACGTCACCGGGTGGGGCAAGGCGAGCGTCGCGGCGCGGCGGATCTTGCCGGGCACCGCGAGGCAGGTCGCGTAGGTGATCGCGGCGCCCCAGTCGTGACCGACCAGATCGACCTGCGAACCCGTGCGATCGATCAGCGCGACCACGTCGGCCACCAGCGTGTCGAGGTCGAACGGGCCAACCAGCGGTGACGGTGCGTAGCCGCGCAAGAACGGTGCGATCACGCGGTGGGTACGCGTCAGTTGCTCGAGGAACGGCATCGCCGTCGGCGGGTGATCCGGGAAGCCGTGAAGCCAGATCAACGGCGGTGCATCGCGATGACCGATCTCGATCACCTTGAACCCACCTCGACCGCCGAGCTCGACCACAGTCACGGTTGGCGAGCCTATGCCACCACCCACGCGAGCGACACTCAGATCCGGCTAGAATAAGGCGTGCGCGATCTGCTCGTGGTGTTGCTCGTCGCATGCGGAAGCCCACCGCCCCCGCGCGTCGGGCCTCGCCCGCCGCCCACGCCCAACATTGCGGTCGCTCAGGACGACGTCGAGCGGCGGAGCGATCTCACGGTCGAGGTCGAGCGGGTGAGCGTGCCGTCCACCGGGCGCTCGCTGGTGTCGCGGGCCTCGGCGAACGCGCAGCGTGCTTCGCTCGCGCAATCGACGCGGAGCGCGACGCGATGAGACGCGGACTGGCGATCGGAGATCAGCGGGATCGCGAGGCCGGCGAGTGCGGGCCGCAGTTGATCGCGCGCGAATTGCCGCGACCGACCGGGATGGCCGCCGATCCGACGCACGTGTTCGTCTACTGCGAGAAGGATCGCGTGCTGCGCAAGATCGACGTCGCCACTGGTGCGCAGGTCGAGCTCGCGCGCGAGCTGATCAACAGCGATGAGGTGCTCGTCGACGGGGACTGGGTGTACACGCGCTCGTGGGGTGTGCGCGGAGAGCTGCTGCGCGTGCCGAAAGCCGGCGGTGTGCGGCAGACGATCGCCGATGACCTCAAGTCGCCGTATCGGATCTCGAGCGATGCGCGGGCGATCTGGGTGACCAGTCGCGACGATCGCCGGATCGTGCGGATCCCGAGATCGACGTTGATGCCGTGAGTGACGACCAGTCCACGTTGCGCGAGCGGCCTGGAGAGGAGCCTCGCGCGAACCCGGAGCCCATGGTGCCCGACCGGGAAGCCGAGACCGGGCGGCCGATCTCGACGGCGCGCTACCTGCCCGGCGATGAGATCGCACGTGGCGGCATGGGACGGGTCGCGCTGGCGACCGACACGTTGCTCGAGCGCGTGGTCGCGGTGAAGCAAGCGTTGACCCTCGATCCCGAGATGCTCCGGCGGTTCGCGCGCGAGACCAAGATCACCGCGCGGCTCGAGCATCCATCGATCGTCCCGGTCTACGACGCCGGCACCGACGGTGATGCGCCATTCTACGTCATGCGGCGCGTCGAGGGTCAGCCGCTCTCGGACCTGATCATGGCGCACCCATCGCTCGACGCGCGGCTCGCCCTGGTCCCGAACTTGTTGGCAGCTGCACAGGCGGTCGCGCACGCGCACTCGCGCGGGATCGTCCATCGCGACATCAAGCCGTCGAACATCCTCGTCGGCGAGCACGGCGAGACGGTCGTGATCGACTGGGGCCTCGCGAAGGTCGTCGGCGAGCCCGACGACGAGGATGCGCTCGAGATCTCCGCCGGCGACTCGCTGCGCACGCGCGCTGGCACCGTGTTCGGCACGCCAGGCTTCATGTCGCCGCGGCAACTTCGCGGCGAGCCGGTCGACTTCGCCGCTGACGTCTATGCGCTCGGCGCGAGCCTGTACTTCATGCTCTCCGGCAAACCGCCACATCACGCGCCGACCGGCGACGCGATGATGGTGCTCGCCGCGGAGGGTCCACCCGAACTGCTCTCGATGCTGGTGCCTGGCGTACCGCGCGAGCTCGCGACGATCGTCGACACCGCGCTCGGCTACGGCGGTAAGCACTATCGCGATGCGAGCTCGTTCGTCGAGGATCTCCGGCGGTTCTCGACCGGTCAGCTGGTCGCGGCGCACCGTTATTCGTCGACCGAACGGGTGCGCCGATTCGCGCGCAAGTATCGAGCGGCGCTCGCGATCGCGGTGGTCGCGCTGATCGTGATCGCCGTCGGTGCAACGCTCTCGATCCAGCGCGTCCTCGAGGAGCGCGATCGCGCCGACTCCAAGGCTCGCGACGCCGAGCTGTCGCGCCAGGCCGAACGGGAGCGTGCCGATCAGCTGCTGCTGTTGCGCGCACGCATGCTCGTCGACACCAACCCGACCGAGGCCGTCGCGTTGCTCAAGGAGATCGATCCGACGTCGCGACGGCTCGCCGAGGCGCACGGTGTCGCGAGTGCGGCGATCATGCGCGGGGTCCCCCGCGGCCTGCCCGGCTCCGATGTCGTGCTGACCTTGACCGAGCTCGATCCGACCGGAGCTCTCCTGCTCCAGATCACGCGCACCGGCGAGCTTCGCGTCATCGAGCTCGAGCGCGGTGAGACCCTGCTGGCAGAGCGCTTCAAGCCGGGGCTTCGCGCGATCTGGATCGGCGACCGCGTGCTCCTCTACGGCTCGGTGTCACCGACCTGGATCGATCCGATCACCAAGGCGCGCACCAAGCTCGCGCTCCCGTCGCTGCGCGACGTCAAGAGCAGCGACGATCAGACGACGCTCGTCGGAGAGCTCGAAGATGGTGAGCTGATCCGCTTCGATCGGGAAGGTCGCATGACGCGGGTGTGGCCCGGGCATCGCGTGCTGGCGTCGGCGATCGCGGGCACCGGCGCGTGGTGCGCTGCCAGC
>Ga0105044_10011523_pt1 | contig 12045 bp, 11 predicted proteins | sample MAT01_FD_78092 | JGI IMG/M metagenome (GOLD analysis project Ga0105044, IMG submission 78092) | Freshwater microbial communities from Lake Fryxell liftoff mats and glacier meltwater in Antarctica - MAT-01 | ecosystem: Environmental > Aquatic > Freshwater > Ice > Liftoff microbial mat | place...
GCGGTGTTGGATACTGGATGGTCCAGTCGAGTTGGGAGCGGGCTCCGACGCGGACCAAGGTGCGGTCAACATCGAGCTTCCCGGTTGGGATCTGAGCGGTGGCAATAGTGGACACGATCGGCAGCAGACCTAGAAATAGGCCAGCGACCGAAAACCGTCCACCACGGGGGGGGTGTGGATGTTTCATTATTTGGGGGGGATGGGGGGAGTCAGCACTTGCGAACTGACGCCGTCATTAAATGCCCGAATCTGGAGAAAATCAAGGTGTCCAGCGTAATCTACGTGATCATGTGGGAATATTACCACGCCGTTTTTTCGAGAATGTTAGATCTTAACATCCTAATCATTAGGAGTTTATGGCAAAAATAAAAAACCCTGTTTCGTCCGGTTAGGATAAAACAGGGCGGGGTGAATTAGTTAATGAATCCTAACTAATCTGATTTCAGGCGATTATTTACGATCTAAAATCGAGTTCCAATGTTCCAGATTGTCCTTTTGGGATTCAAAAAGAGCGGTGGTGTCCTCGTGGATGGTGATGGAAGTGATTTTATCGCCTTTCGCAATTTTGTTGACCACGTCCTGGCCGACAATGACTTCGCCAAATACGGCGTGTTTTCCATCGAGATGCGGGGTGGCAAGATGGGTGATGAAGAATTGGCTGCCGTTGGTGTTTGGACCAGCGTTGGCCATCGAAAAAATACCTGGCTTGGTGTGCTTGAGCGAGCTGTCGATCTCGTCGGCGAACTTGTAACCCGGGCCACCGGAGCCGGTGCCTGTCGGGTCACCGCCTTGGATCATGAAGTTGGCGATGACCCGGTGGAAGGCGACGCCGTCGTAGTAGCCGCGTTTGGCGAGGTTCAGGAAATTGGAACTCGTGACCGGGACTTGTGAGGCAAAGAGTCTCGCGTTGATGTCGCCTACGGTGGTGTGAATGGTGATTTTAATGTCAGACATGGGAGCGAGGAAACACGGGTTACGGGCATCTGGCAACTGATACTCTTTCTCAATGAGATCGACCATCAAGATGATCTCATTGAATAGTCATGGTACCTACAATCGCCGTGAGATCGAGGGAATTCCTGAGTTTGATTTGAAAAATTGCAAGTTCTTTCGATGTGGCTGGTTGACAATCGTGGGGGGGCTTGACCAAACTTCCCAAATCATCGCAACGGCAACTCGGCTGATTGCCTGGTTTTAGAAATTCAAATTCAAGGACTCAAAGCCCAGTGTTTTCGAACGAAGATTACCTCTCAGAATTGCTCACCGAAGCCGGAATGGTGAGTGCCGTCGAAGTCGATCAAGCGCGGAGCGCCCTTTCCGGATCAGAGACGATTGTCGAGTATTTGTTGGCGCATACCTCGCTCACGCAGGAGGGGGTTGCCCAAATCCTGGCCGTGAACGCAGGGATTCCATTTATCCGGCTTGGCGACGTTGTTTTTGACCCCGGAATCACCGAGTCGATTTCTGACGAAGTCGCCATCCGTTATCGAGTCATTCCAGTGCAGGATGACGGGCATTTGCTTACCGTCGCGCTGGCGGATCCTCTGGATTTCGAGGCCCTCGACAGTTTGCCCCATGTCATTGGTCGTGAGTTGAACTTGGTCTGCGCCACCCGGCGGGATGTTCAAGAATACCTGCGGCAGTTTTATCATTCCGATGAAGCGGCCGCTGCGGCTGAATCGGGTTACTCCGTGACGGGTGGTGATGACGAAGCCGGACCAGGCGCGGCTGATGCGCCAATCATCAAGCTGGTCATGCAAACGCTGACGGAGGCGTTCCGGCTGCGCGCGTCGGACATCCACATCGAGCCTCTCGAGACTTCTGTCAGGATTCGTTATCGCCTTGATGGCAAGCTGGTCCACGTGGACACTCACCCGAAAAAACTCCTTCCCGCGATGATCGCGCGTTTGAAGGTCATGAGTGGCTCCATGTCCATCGCTGAAAAGCGTCTTCCTCAGGACGGTCGGATTCAATTAAAGATGGGCGACAAGGAAGTGGATCTTCGGGTTTCCTCGGTACCTTCCAATCACGGTGAATCCATCGTCATGCGGATTTTGGACAAAACGGCGCTCCTTCTCGGATTGCCGGAATTGGGCTTTTTCTCGGATGACCAAGTCGTCTTTGAGCAGCTTCTCGGTCTGCCCGATGGGATTTTGCTGGTCACTGGCCCCACCGGCTCGGGGAAGACCACCACGCTCTACGCGTGTCTGAATGTCATCAACAAGCCTGACAAAAAAATCATCACCGTGGAAGACCCCGTCGAGTATGAACTTCCCGGTATCAATCAGGTCATGGTCAAGGCCGACATCGGCATGACCTTCGCCGCAGCTCTCCGGGCGATGTTGCGGCAAGCGCCTAACATCATCATGATCGGGGAAATCCGGGATGCGGAGACGGCGAACATCGCCATCAACGCCTCGCTCACCGGTCACTTGGTTTTCTCCACCCTCCACACCAATGATGCACCGTCCGCAGTGGCCCGGCTTGCCGACATTGGCGTGAAACCGTTCTTGATTGCCTCTGCGGTTCGAGCCGTTCTCGCGCAGCGTCTCGTCCGCAAACTGTGCCCGATTTGCAAAGGCCCTGCGGAACTCTCCGAGAAAGAAATGCGGGCACTCTCGCTCGATACTTCACGAATGGCCGAAGCGACCATCTTCGGTCCGGTCGGCTGCGATAAATGCCGGGGAAATGGTTACAAGGGCCGGATGGGAATCTTCGAAACCTTCCTCATCGACGACGAAGTCCGCGGCATGATCAACACCGGCCTCACCACCACCCAGCTTCGGCGCCGTGCTCGCGAACTCGGGATGCGGACCTTGCGCGAGGACGGCATCCGCAAGGTGCTTTCCGGCCTGACATCCGGCAGCGAGGTCGTCCATGCCACCATGTCAGACCTTGACTGACCCCTGCCCACCACGACCTTCTCTCCGAAAAATCTTCCGACTTTCGTCCCATGGACAATCTACAGATCCTCGAACTTTTCCAATCGCGCGGCCTCATTGACAAGGCGCTTTCCCAAGACATTCTCGCCGAGGTTAGCCACAGTGGTAAGCCAATTGCGGAAGTCCTGGCCGATTTCCAAGTCATCCAATCGCGTGATGATATCTGGCCGGTCGTAGCCTCCGAGCTCCACACCACCATGGTGGACTTGAAAAACTGGACCCCACCTGAAGCCCTGCTCGCGCTGGTCCCCGCCGGCACCGCACGTCTTCACGGCGCACTGCCGGTCAACTTCGATGAAACAGGTCTCTACGTTGCGCTGGTGGATCCACTGAATCCACAGACTCCGGAAGATTTGCGCTTCGCTCTGGGTCGTGAAATCAATGTCGTGGTCGCGCCAGACTACTTGGTCGAGGCCAAGATCAACGAGTGTTACGGCGGCGAAGGCAAGGCGATGGAAGACATCCTCAGCCAGCTCGAACTCGGTGGTGACAGCCTCAACGCCGCCGACCTCGAAGCCGAGGCGAATTCCGCTCCGATCATTCGCTACGTGGATCTCGTGCTCTATCAGGCCATTAAGGAAAAGGCCTCGGACATCCATTTCGAACCCTTCGAAAAAGACTTCAAGATCCGCTATCGGGTCGATGGTGCGCTCTACGAAATGGCTCCTCCACCGATCCATCTGGCAGGTCCCATCATTTCGCGCGTCAAGGTCATGTCGAACATGAACATCGCCGAGCGCCGCATCCCTCAAGACGGCCGCATCGTCAAACAGTTCGGCGAGCGCCAAGTGGACATGCGGGTTTCCTCGCTTCCCACCCACCACGGCGAGTCCATCGTTTTACGGGTGCTCGATCGCTCGTCCATCAATCTTTCGTTGGAAAATCTCGGGCTTACTGATCATATCTACGACTACATCACCGACACCATCGAGAAGCCTAACGGTATTTTCATCGTGACCGGCCCCACGGGTGCGGGCAAAACCACCACGCTTTATGCGGCCCTTCGTCGCATCAACACGATTGATGCCAAGCTTCTTACCGCTGAAGATCCAGTCGAGTATGACATCGACGGCATCATTCAGATTCCCATCAATGAAGCAATCGGCTTGGATTTTCCACGGGTGCTCCGCGCGTTCCTGCGGCAAGATCCGGACCGCATCATGATCGGAGAAATGCGCGACAAGGAAACCGTCACGATCGGGATTCAAGCGGCTCTCACCGGGCACTTGGTTCTCTCGACCCTCCACACCAACGACGCGCCCGGAGCCGTGACCCGTCTTGTGGACATGGGCTGTGAACCGTTTCTGGTCTCGGCTTCCCTCGAAGGAATTCTCGCGCAGCGGCTCGTCCGGACGATTTGCAAGGAATGCAAGACCCCCTACGAGCCCAACGAATCCATCCTCAACCAGCTCGGGATCTCCGCGCACGAACTCGGGGACAAGCAGTTCTTCACCGGCGCAGGATGCGATGCCTGCGGGCAGTCTGGATATCGTGGCCGCCGTGGGTTGTATGAGCTGCTCAATGTCACCGACCCGATCCGCGAGCTGATCACCGCACGCGCTCCTTCCGTAGTTCTCAAGCAAAAAGCCGTCGAGCTGGGAATGAACACGCTTCGTGAAGATGGTCTCCGCAGTATTTACATGGGAAACACCACCATCGAGGAAGTACTTAAATATACCTAATTTCCCGGCGTCTCATTCCATCATTCTCTGATTTAATTTTCCGATTGATCCACTTCCATCCTTTACAGGTCCTCATTTATAACGCAAAAACCTCGAAACCTCATGGCTAACTTCCAATATTCAGCACTCGATGCCAAAGGCGAACAAACCACTGGCGCTGTTTCTGCCGCAACCGAAGCAGAAGCAATCCAACAACTTCGGTCCAAAGGCCTCTATCCGACTCAAATCAATGAAGAGGGCAAGACCAAGGGCAAGGGTAAAGCCGCTCCCTCCAAGTCCAAGGGCAAAACAGCCGCCAAGCCTGCTGCTTCCAAGGGCAACCTCGGCGGCCGCATCAAGCCGAAGAGTCTCATGATTTTCACCCGGCAGCTAGCCACGTTGATCGACTCGGGCCTGCCGCTTCTCCGTAGCCTAACCGTTCTCGAAAAACAGGAACCCAATCCTGTGCTCAAGGCCACCGTCAGCGCTCTCGCAGAAAACGTCCAAGGCGGCTCCACCTTCTCCGAGTCCCTCGCCCAGCATCCGAAGATTTTCAACAAGCTCTACGTAAACATGGTCAAAGCCGGCGAACTCGGCGGTGTTCTTGAAATCGTCCTCAACCGTCTTGCCGAATACCAGGAAAAGGCTCAGAAACTCAAGAATAAAATCGTTTCCGCCATGGTCTATCCGGTGATCGTCATGTTCATCGCCGTTGCCATCCTGGTCTTCCTGATGATTTTCATCGTGCCGAAGTTCAAGGAAATGTTCGCCAACACCGATTCCGAGTTGCCGCTCATTTCCAAAATCGTCTTCGGGATGTCAGAGTTTTTCCTCGCCCGTCCGCTGTTCGTGCCGAACGTGGTGTTTGCCTTCATCGCCTTCGGCATCGGGGTCTTCCTTTTCAACATCTGGGGCCGCACCCCCGGAGGGCGCAACATCATCGACAACATGAAGCTGAAGATGCCCATCCTCGGCGACATCCAGCGCAAGAGCGCGGTTTCCCGCTTCTCCCGCACGCTCGGAACACTTGTGACCTCCGGCGTTCCCATCCTCCAAGCCCTCAACATCACCCGCGACACCGCCGGGAACGTCGTCATTTCACACGCCATCGAGAAAGTCCACGAAGCCGTCAAGGAAGGTGAAACCATCGTCACTCCGCTCATGGCTTCCGGCGTCTTCCCCAACATGGTCATTTCCATGGTGGACGTGGGCGAAGAAACCGGACAACTCCCGGAAATGCTCCTCAAGGTCGCTGACGTCTATGATGACGAAGTGGATAACGCCGTCACCGCCCTCACTTCGATTCTCGAGCCGATCATGATCGTGATCCTCGCCCTCATCGTCGGTGCGGTTGTATTTGCATTGTTCCTACCATTGATTAAAATGATCTCGACGATGGGCAATCAGTAAGCCACTGGCAGCCATCGCAGAAGCTCCAAAATCCCAGGATCATGAAAACGAATCCACGCCGCAGCATCGCCGCCTTCACACTCATCGAGTTGATGGCGGTCATCACCATCATCGTCATCCTCGCCGGCCTCGTCGTCGGTGGTTTGGCTTTCGTCGCCGAACGCCAGGCCAAGGAAAAAGCGCGGGTGCAGATCGCCCTGCTCTCCAAGGCGATCGAAGAATACAAGCTTGATATGGGCAAGTATCCGGGATCTGCGAACGACACTCCTGCTGCGGGATTGATTTCGGCCGAACTCTATGACCGACTGTTTTTTCAGGGTTGGGAGTTCGGCAGGAATCCCGCGAGGACTGATACACCTGCGGATCCCAAAGCGACAAAAATCTATCTCGCTGATCTTGATCCGACATCTACCAAGCAGGGTTGGGTGACTTCGTCAACGGCAGCCAATCCACCCGCAAGCCAAGTGATTAATGATCCATGGGCAAAACCTTATCACTATCGCAAAGGAACCAATGCGATGAATCCAGATTTCGACCTGTGGTCGGAAGGCAAGGATGGGAGGACGAAAACTACAACGACTGCAGCTGATATGAATCACGCAGACATGAGAGACGATATCAAGAATTTCTAACGACTATTTTCAGATCCTGCGGAATTGCAGGTTGTCATTTACCAGAAGCCCGCCACCACGGCGGGCTTTTTCCATCTCACACCACCGGCCACTCTCCGCGATCTTCGAGCAGCCTGCGGAGGAACAATCGGTCGATCTGGTCCTTCTCCCGGAAAGTCTGTTTCGTTTTCCACAGCAGAATGGGCGAGGCGAAAGGAATCGTAACTCCATCCTCCACCACCGGCCTGATCATATTCTTGGCGGATTCGATTCAGTTCACGGCAGATCCCGACCAAGTCGCCCATTAACGGCCGCCGGGTGCGTTCCGCATCATCAGGTTCGTCTTCCATTCGTCGAATTCCTTCATGCTTTTGAAACGATGAACCCCTTTCGGGAAAGGCAGGCTGCCCCACAATTGTTGAAAATTCCGTTGGCGCCAGTTGAATTGCTCCCAGTCGCCTTCGCCGTCAGCAGGGGGTAGTCTGCGCTTGCCGACCACTTTTGCCTTGGGATTTCCCGATTCGATCAGCTCATCCATGCCAAACCGCAAAACCAGCTGACCCATGATGGCAAGCGACGTTTAGCGGGAAAATTGGCAAAAATAGAAGCAGCAAATTCTTTCCTCCATGAATCCAATGCCGCGAATACGGCACGACACTTTCTGGCATGCCGGCCAGGAGTGATGCGTTTGAAGCGATAAGTTTTCCCGCGTTCGATACGGACGCGCATCATGAAATGGGTTTTTGCATAGCCCCAAGGAGCGGCGAACTCCGAATCGCCGTTGCTCATGCGGGGACAATGAGAAGGAGCTGTCGCGCTTACCATTGGCGTTCCATGAACCGTGCGGTTCGGAGACCGCAGCTCCTTGCAGCGAAGATCCGGCTCACGCCTTACGCAGGACTATCTTCATTTCCCAGAATGGTCATTCGCGTCTGTAGATCAAACCTCCTGAGAAGCTGATGCCGCATTTCGTGGCAATTTAGTTAGGATGAATTCAATCACCTTTTCGTCGCTGGACGGGTGGGGCGTATTTTTTCTGAGGAATTCTCTGGATCTTCTATCAAAATGGGATAACGTCCGAAGTCTGTTAAAAATATAACACCACACGAATATGAAATCAAAAAAGAATCTAACTCGCTTCACCTACGAAACTTCAGCCTTCGAAGGTTGGCGGCTTTGCATCAGCAGGGCCGGTTCGACATTCACCCGTTACTTCCCTGACAAGAAGTTTGGTGGCGAAAAGAAGTCTCTGGCAGCCGCCGAGAAAACGCTCGCGGAGCTCAAGCCTTTGATCGAACTCTCGAAGCGGGTCGAAGGCAAGCTCACTCCTGCCACCATCAAGAAGGCCGAGAAGCTGCTTGCTGACGCGGTTTGAACCTTGATGCCCGGCTCCAAACGGGGCCGGGCGTCAAAAATGGCCTGATATTGAGGTAAAATCGCGATTTTTTCATTTTGGAAATCGCAATCCTTGACATCGGTGGTCAGTTCAATGGACCGTCGTGGATGTCCAAAAAATCAGCTCCACTTAAAGACAAACTCAACAAGACACAAATCCTCGATCAGATCGCTGCAAGCACCGAACTGAGCCGCAAGCAAGTTGCTTCGGTCATCGATGCCCTTACCGACGTGATCGAATCCCACATCAGCAAAAAAGCTGTTGGAGAGTTCGTCCTGCCTGGTCTTATCAAGATCGTAACGGTCAACAAGCCAGCGGTGAAGGCTCGTAAGGGCATCAGCCCGTTCACGAAGGAAGAAGTCATGTTCAAGGCCAAGCCTGCATCCACCGTGGTGAAAGTGCGTGCGCTTAAGAAACTGAAGGATATGGCAGTCTAAGCGTTTGTCAGGGTGGCCGTGGTTCATTCCACAGGCCACTGGTGATCTGAGCGGCCCCGGTTTTCCGAGGGCCGCTCTTTTTTTGCGTTAGAGGTATTTGTCGGTGACCGCACCTTCGCTGGCGGTGGCCACCAGCTTGGCGAATTTGGCGAGCACTCCTTTGGTATAGCGGGGGGCGGGCTGGACCCAGGCGGCTTTGCGGGTGGCGATTTCTTCGGCAGTTAGATCCACGTCGATGCGGTTGTTGACGGCGTCAATGGTGATTTGGTCGCCTTCCTGGAGAATGCCGATGGTGCCGCCGCAGAAGGCTTCCGGGGTGATGTGGCCGACGACGAAGCCGTGGCTACCGCCGGAGAACCGACCGTCGGTGATGAGGGCCACTTCCTTGCCGAGTCCCATGCCCATGACGGCGCTGGTGGGTCCTAACATTTCGCGCATCCCAGGGCCACCTTTGGGGCCTTCCATGCGGATGACGATGACGTCGCCCTTGATGATTTGTTTGGAGAGGATGGCTTTCATGGCATCGTCCTCAGAGTTGTAAACGCGGGCGGTGCCGGTGAAGAGTTCACCTTCCTTACCGGAGATTTTAGCGACGGAGCCGCCTTCTGCCAGGTTACCGTAGAGGATGCGGAGATGGCTGTCCTTTTTGACGGGGTTGGAAAGCGGGCGGATGATTTGCTGACCCTCAGGGTAGGGGGTTGTGAATTTTTGGATATTCTCACGCATGGTGCGACCGGTGACGGTCATGCAGTCGCCGTGAAGGAGTCCGCTATCCAGCAGCATTTTGAACAGGGGCATGGTTCCACCGATGGCGACAAGGTCGGACATGGAGTATTTCCCGGAGGGTTTGAGATCGGCGAGGACGGGGACGTTTTTGCCGATGCGCTCGAAGTCGTCGATGGTGATATGCACGCCGGCGGAGTGGGCGATGGCGGGAATGTGGAGCACTGCATTGGTAGAGCCGCCGAGGGCGATGAGCACGGTGATGGCGTTCTCAAAGGCTTGCTTGGTGAGGATGTCGCGGGGCTTGATGCCGAGTTTGATGAGGTTGAGGACTGCGGCTCCGGAATCGAAACAATCACGCATTTTATCGTCTGAAATGGCATTCTGAGCCGACCCGTTAGGAAGAGACATGCCGAGCGCTTCGATGGCGGAGGCCATGGTGTTGGCGGTGTACATGCCGCCGCAGGAGCCGGCACCGGGGATGGCGTTTGACTCGACGATCTCGAGTTCTTCATCGGTGAATTCGCCATTGGCATGTTTGCCGACGGCTTCGAAGACGGAGACGATGTCGAGGTCCATTTTTTCGCCCTTGATGGTGGCGCAGCCGGGGAGGATCGTGCCGCCGTAAACGAAGACGGAGGGGCGGTTCATGCGGGCCATGGCCATGAGGCAGCCGGGCATGTTCTTGTCACAGCCGCCGATGGCGACGAAGCCGTCCATGCCTTCGCAGCCGACGACGGTCTCGATGGAGTCGGCGATGACTTCGCGGGAGACGAGGGAGTATTTCATGCCTTCGGTGCCCATGGAGATACCGTCGGAGATGGTGATGGTGTTGAAGATGATGCCTTTTCCGCCGGCGGCGTTGACGCCCTTGGAGGTCTCGATGGCGAGTTTGTCGATGTGGATGTTGCAGGGGGTGACCTGGCTCCAGGTGGAGGCGACGCCGATTTGGGGTTTGGCGAAGTCGTCTTTTTTGAATCCGACGGCGTAGAGCATGGCGCGGCTGGGAGCGCGGTCGGGTCCGTCAACGATCTGGCTGGAGAATGGGCGTGTGTTGTCGTTCATCGCGGTGAGCATCTTGCCGATGGGGGGTGGGCGTCAAGGCAAGTGGAAGAAGAATTTTTGGATTTGGGATTTCCGAATTGGGAATTGTGGGCATCTTGGCGCGGTGGATTGGCTGATGCAGGCCGCGTTGGGCGCGGCGATAGGAGAGTGGATGATGGGCAAGCGACTGGGGAACCGGGCGCTGGCGTGGGGCGCGCTTTTCGGGATTCTGCCGGGGTTTGAAGCGGTTTTTGCGGGTTTCTTGGACACGGCGCACGAGCTGGCAGCGCAGCGGGGGGCGAGTCACTCGCTGGTGGTGATGGGGCTGGGATCGTGGGGAATGGCACTGGGATTGGTAAAGATCTGGACGCGTGAAAAAATCACAAAGCGGCAGGCGGGAGGTTTTGTTTTTGGGGTGTGGGCGATGCATGTCCTGGTGGATTGTTGTTCAGTGAAAGGGGCTGCTTTGTTCTGGCCGATTTCTCAAAAACGTGTCGCGTTCGGTTTTCTGGATTCCAGCGATTGGTTTTTCACGATTCCTTTGGTGCTGGCGGTAATTGGGTTGGCGTCTTTCCGGGATCCGGTGGTGAAGAAAACGCGTGGCAAAGCGACCACCCCGCCGTCCACCCGCAGGAGGCGATTTTATTGGGGGCTTGGAATGAGTGTGCTCTATGCTCTGGCAGGTTTGGGGCTGAAGTTCTGGGTGGCTGCGGGATTCGAGTCGGATCTCGCGCGGCGTGGCGTTCAGTCCCAGCGGCAGATGGAGTCGCCCACGCGCTCTAACATTTTTCTGTGGCGCTCGGTGGTCGATCAAGGCGATCAGTTCCGGGTGGGCTATCGCAGTGTGTTTGAGATGCCAGCCACACCTGTGAGGTGGACCGTGTATCCGAAGGGAGAAACCGCGCTCGCCGGGGTGGCCACGCTGCGGGAAACCAAGACGATCATGGCCGTCACCGATGGTTGGTGGCTAGCGCGGCCCCATGCCAAAGGGGCATGGGTAGGAGATCTGCGTTTGCCGGAATTCAGAACCTGGGGGAGTAAAAAAGGGATGGTGGACAGTCGGTTGGTGGATTCATGGGTCATTGATCCAAAATCTCAAGGTGATCGCTTGCGGCGGAGCTACATCGAGCAGGTGGATGCAGGTGAGTATTGGAAGCGGTTGTTTGCGAGGATGTTAGGGAAGCGGGAAAACTGGGAGGGCAATCCCCGGCTAGCAGGTGTGGCGGGGAGTCTTCCGGAGTTTTTATTCGTGGAGGATTGACGGGTTTGTTAGAAATCGCCGGTCCCAACACTTGCAGGTTTTTCCGGAATCGCGATGGATTCGAGCAATTGATCGAGACCATCCAACACCCGCATGATTCCAGCGGTCCAGTGAGAGTCCTGCCATGCGGGTTCCGCGAGTTCTAGCAAGTGATCGAGGGTCTCGGTTTTCAAAAATGCTTCCAAGCCGTAGCCGGGCATGATGGCGGCCTCGCTGCGATTGGGGTCGAGAGCAATCAACAAGGCATGATTTTCTTTTCCCCGCTTGCTGTCACCCGCGAAGTTTCCCGCGTTGAACAGCCAGAACACATGCATGGAAAAAGGGTGCTCTTCGGGAAAAATGTGCATCACCACTTGCAAGACGAGCTGGGGGAAACGCCGTTGGATGGCGGCGATGCGTTTTTTTAATTTTGCGTGGTCCTGAGCATTGATTTGACGGGTGGTATCCGCCACCACAGGGCTGAGTCTTGGCAGCGCACCGACGAGTGCGCTGGTGCGTGGAAAAGTCAGGCGACACGCGGGGCACTCGCACGCGTCTGCTTTAAGGGAGGTCTGGCAGAA
>Ga0105044_10011525_pt1 | contig 12042 bp, 13 predicted proteins | sample MAT01_FD_78092 | JGI IMG/M metagenome (GOLD analysis project Ga0105044, IMG submission 78092) | Freshwater microbial communities from Lake Fryxell liftoff mats and glacier meltwater in Antarctica - MAT-01 | ecosystem: Environmental > Aquatic > Freshwater > Ice > Liftoff microbial mat | place...
AACAGCCAGCAGTTCCGGGCCGCAATGCTGATGCCGAGGGTAGCGGTTTGAGGGCCTACTTCTGCTTGGTCTTGTCTGGCTAATGGCTGATAGCTGACAGCTTCTACTTGGTCTTATCTGGCTGACGGCTGATAGCTGATAACTGACAGCTTCTACAAAAGTGTGACGCCCGGCCGGCGAGGCGCACGCATTCGACCAGCGTTTTGCAGGTCGGGCACGGTGCGCCGGTGCGACCGTAGACGGCGAATTCGTTCTGGAAGCCGCCACGCAGACCGGAGCCGCCCACGTAGTCGCGGATCGTGGAACCGCGCGACGCGATGGCTTTCGTCAGGACGGCTTCAATGGCTTCGCGGAGGCGGTCGCACTCGTCGGCGGTGAGCGAACTCCCCGAGCGGCCGGGGTGCAGTTTCGCACGAAAACACGCTTCATCGGCGTAGATGTTGCCAACTCCCGCAACGATGGTTTGGTCGAGGAGAATCGCTTTCAGGTTACGAGCGGTGCCCACCATCGAGAGCCGGAACGTTTCCGCGTTCATTCCGAATGGCTCGGGGCCAAGGTCGGCGTTCATCGCAGTGTCCAGTGTCCCTCGCGACGGAAAAAACTCGGCGGAGCCGAACCGCCGTTGGTCGCGCAGGCGAAGTTCCGTGCCGTTGTCGAGGGCAAGTACGAGGTGCAGGTGATTGGGTTCGGGTTCGCTCGCGTTCACAACGGTGAATTGGCCCGTCATACCGAGGTGAACGCGGAGAACGGGCGAGTCCTTGGCCGATTTGCCGCGAACGTCCACGAGAATCCACTTCCCCCGCCGACGCACGCCTTCGATTCGCGTGCCCGTGATGGTGGCGGTCCACTGTTCTTCCCACGGCCGACGCAAATTCTGCGCGCTCCGCCGCACTGATGTGATGGTGCGGCCGGCGAGCAATGGTCGCAGATCCCGGACGACGGTTTCGACTTCGGGCAGTTCGGGCATTTTCTTGAGGTTGGTGTTGAGTGTCCGCGACGGTCAGTGCACTAGTATAATGCCAACCACCCGTCGGACTCCAGACGGGCTTGCCTCGCCCGTTAACCATCACGGTCACGCCTTCATGACGAAGACCACCTCTCCCGTTTCGCAGGTTCCCGATCAGCGAGGACGGTTCGGCCCTTATGGTGGTCGATTCGTCCCCGAAACGCTGATGTTCGCCCTCGAGCAACTCGATGCGGCTTACCGTGCGGCCAAGGCCGATCCGGCGTTCGCTACCGAGTTTAGCCGGTTGATGAACGAGTACGTCGGCCGGCCGAGTAGGCTGTACTTCGCACCACGACTCACGGAAACTGCTGGCGGCGCTCGCATCTTCTTGAAGCGAGAAGACTTGAACCATACCGGAGCGCACAAGATCAACAACGCGCTCGGGCAGGCGATGTTGACGGCGCGCATGGGCAAGAAGCGGGTCATCGCCGAAACCGGGGCCGGTATGCACGGCGTCGCCACGGCCACGGCCGCCGCGTTGTTCGGCATGTCGTGCCGCGTGTACATGGGCACCGAAGACATCCGCCGGCAGGAGTTGAACGTCTTCCGGATGCGGGCAATGGGCGCGGAAGTCTTCCCCGTAACTTCCGGCAGCAAGACGCTCAAGGACGCCACGAATGAGGCGATGCGCGAGTGGATGAGTTCGGTCGAGGACACGCATTACATCATCGGCAGCGTGGTCGGGCCGCACCCGTTCCCCGAGATGGTCCGCGACTTCCAGAGCATCATCGGCATCGAAACGAAGCAACAGTGCCGTGAACTCGTGGGCAAACTTCCCGATGTCGTGCTGGCGTGTGTCGGTGGCGGCAGCAACGCGGCCGGCATGTTTTACCCGTTCGTGGATGACGCCGGGGTCGAACTCGTGGGCGTCGAAGCGGGCGGTCGCGGGAATGCGGCGGGGCAGCACGCGGCCACGCTGAACAACGGCGCACCCGGCGTGCTGCACGGCAGTTTCAGCTACGTTCTCCAGGACGACGACGGGCAGACCGCCGATGTGCATAGCGTGAGCGCTGGCCTCGATTACCCTGGCGTCGGCCCTGAACACAGTTACTGGCACGACACGAACCGGGTGCGCTATTGCAGCGTCACGGACCAGGAAGCCCTCGACGCCTTCCACCTGTGTGGCCGCCTCGAAGGCATCTTGCCGGCGCTCGAAACGGCTCACGCGGTGGTCGAAACGATGCGAGTTGCGGCCGCTCGACCGAAGACCGATGTGGTGGTACTGTGTTTCAGCGGTCGTGGCGACAAGGATTGCGCGGAGGTTGCCCGCCTGAGTGCGAAGAAGAGTTGAAGGCGCTTGACTCGCTGCCTGCGCTCCCTTATCTTCAGCAGTACGATCCACGAGACTCGAAGTTGTTCACCCGACTTACCACACTCCGGTTTGCGGTTGCGGTCCTGGCCATGATTGGCCAGTTAACCCCGGCTGTTGCCTTGCCCATGTTCGCCGCTTTCCGCGTGAAGGCAATGGCGGGTGCGGGGGGCTGCGCTGCGGGGTCGTGTGCGTGTCCGATTGTGGAACAGGTCACCAAGGGTTGCTGTTGCGGGAAGCCCGAACTGGACCCGGCATCACTCTCAACCCCAAAGCCAAAACGTAAGTCGTGTTGCTCGCCGACCGAAACCGCTAACGAAGTCAAGCGTTCGGGAGCGGAAACTCCGCGTTCGCAAACGCAGCAGTCAACGCCCGCAGTGTTAAGTTCCGGCGAAAAGTGTTCGTGCGACCGGCCCGCGCCATCCGCGACCGCTGATCCCGCGATACCGTTCTTCCCGCCCAACCCCCGACCACTTATCGATGGATCGGCGACCTGCCTTGCTCTCCCCACCAACGAGACTCCTGTCTCATGTAGTCAGCCTCCGCAACCACCCCCACCGCGAGTTTGAAGGCCGTTCCGCGTATTCATTCGTGTCCACTGGGCACGCTTCCGAAGTGCGCGAATCATTGCGCCAGTTTCGGTGAATATCCCACGAACGGCCCGCGTCTCAAACGGCGAGAGGTCGGCGTTACAACGACAACCGCGAGGGATGGTCGGACGCGAGAGGTGATTCTGTGAGAGGAACCCCACGCTCTTGGTGATTGGCAACAATCCGGCCGGGCATCCCACCCGGTAGTCTAGTCGGCAGCGGGTTCGATCCCCGCCGCAGGCCACTGCAACAAGCAATATGTAATATTAAACGTTCAACGTTTAATGTTTAACGTTGAAGACAAGACTCGGGGACGTGAAGAACCTTGTTCTGAACGTTAAACGTTAAACATTAAACGCCGCTCACGCAACTCCCGCGTGGGTTTAATACAGTCTGCCATCTGGCCGTTTGACGGTCACTCAGCCAAATGCAGACGGTTCTTGTCAGGAAAAGGTGTTTCGATGATTCGGAAGGCGCTGCAGGCTGGCGTGTTCGCCGCCCTTGGGATGTTAGCGATTGTGGGTTCCTACGGTGTGGCCAACTCGGCCGACGACAAAGTCCCAGACATCGACACGATCATGTCGAAGAGTTTCGAGAAGGAAACCGGTTACAAGTTCACGGTCGCGGCTGCGGTCAAGGGCGAGAAGTGGGAAGATGCCACCAAGTTGGCCAAGGAATGGAACCAACTCGGCCAGGCGCTCGGTAAGAACAAGGTTCCGAAGGGCGATGCCAAGTCGTGGACCAAACTCTGTGCCGCCTTCGGCGATTCGACCAAGGCCGTCCTCGACGCCTCCGAGAAGAAAGACGCCAAAGCGGCCACCAAGGCCATCGGCTCGTTCAACTGCGGTGGTTGCCACAAAGCCCACAAGGGTGCGTGAGTAATCCGGTTCGCGTAATATCGATCGCTGCCCGCTGCCCGGCCCCGCGCCGGGCGGTTTTGTTTTTGGAAGTTCTGATGAACGATTCGTTTGTACATATCGCAGCCCAGAGAATGACACATTGCCGGTCTGCCCTGTTCGTGGCAAACCGGCGACCTTACGGTGCGCCGCTCACCGTGGCCTTGGCTCGCCGCGCTCGTGGTGAGCGGCCGGTAGACTCAAGTGGCAAACCGGCTATGTGTCAATCTCGGCCGCGTGGCGTATAAAAACAGGCTGAATGAGCTTCGTCTTTGCAGCCCGGAGGGCGACCGGCGTGTAGCCTGGGGTGAAGCGCAGCGCAACCCCAGGCGGGCGAACGGAGAATGTCCTGACGCCAAACGCCTCAAGGCAAAAATGCCTCATTCCTGACCGCGCGGAGTATAATCGGGTGCGGATAGCACCAACACGCGGAAGACTTCGCCCAGAAAGTCTACGACGAGTTCCTGGATTCCGGGCGCGGTTTCTTCCGAGTTGCCCGCGACGTTCAGCACGCCGATCTTGTTCAACTCAATCCATTCGATTACATCTATCGGGGTCCACTTCCTGCCGGGTGTGATCTCGAAGTGCGCCTTCTTGTGCTTGCGGCACAGATCGAGCGTCAGCACTTCGCCGGCCGATTCCCAGTCCGTGGCGAACCGGATGGTGGCATCGGATTCGCGGACGTTGAGCGCCGTTCGCCCCGGGTACTTGGAACTACCGGTTTCTCGCATCCCGTATTCCGCGGCGAACTCTGGATGGTGTCCGTCTTTTGCGCGGAACCCGGCCGGCATCCAGCCGCCGGTGGGGATGCCCGCCGCCTTCGCCGCGATGAGCGCCGCCCGGTCCGCGCCCGTCTGACCGCCGGAGATGACCCGAATCAGCGTCATGGTTTGTTCCCGTGGAACGAACCGGTGTAGAATGTGCATTCAGGGTGCGAATCTTCATCTTCACTATATGAAGAATGCGATATGTCCCTCCTTTGGCTCAACGGCACGCTCATCGACAAGGCCGACGCCAAGGTCAGCCCGTTCGACCACGGGTTCCTTTACGGCGATGGCGTGTGGGAGCCCCTTCGCATCTTCGCGGGCAAAGTCTTCCGCGTTGAGCAACACCTCGAAGCATTGTTCAGCGCTGCCAGCGTGTTGGGCATCGAGATTCCGCTTTCACGCCAAGAGTTGACTGCCGCCATCGAAAGCACGGTAACAGCAAATGACCGCACCGAAGGTTACATTCGCGTGATCGTCAGCCGTGGGCCGGGGACACTCGGGCCGGACCCCCGCAGGATCGCGGCGCAGGTCGTCGTGATCGCGGAAGAATACCAGCCGTTCCCATTGGAACTCTATGGTCACGGCCTGCACGCCGCGATTGTCCCGATTCCCATTGATGCCGAGCAATCCATCAATCGGGTGCGCACGCTTGGCCGGCCGCACGTCGTTCTGGCGAAGCAACACGCGCTGCGGAACGGCTGCCTGGAAGCGATATTCACCCAGAAAACGGGCGAACTCGTCGGCACGACCGAAGGTTTCCTTTTCCTCATCAAGGATGGTGCGGTGATCGTGGCAGGCGGGCAACCACATGACGTGACGGGGTTCGCGGTCGCGGCGATGGCGGGCGACTCGGGACTCGTCGTTGCGGCATATGCCGTGAAACTGGCCGATCTCGTCGCTGCCGACGAAGCCTTCCTCGCGGGCACGGCTTGTGGCGTCATCGGAATTGTCCGCGTGGACGGCCAGGACATCGGCAAGGGCACCGAAGGGCCAGTGACCGCCGCGATCCGCGATGGGTATCGCACGCTGACGCGGGGCAGCGGGTAGAATGATAGCTGATATCTGCATACGAACCGGAGACACTGCCATGATCGCGTTCCGTAGCATTCTCGTTCCCACGGACTTCGGCGACTGCTCCGCGCCCGCGGTTCGCTATGCCGCGATGCTCGCCGAGAAGTTCGGGGCAGAACTGATTCTGCTTCACGTCATCCAAGACACGGCAATGGTGATGCCCGATGCCGTGATGCCCGCGCCCGTGTCCGTGCCGGACCTCAACCAACTTCTCGACGCGGGGAAAATGGGCCTTGCACATTTGATTGATCGCGAGAATCTCGCGGCGTTGAACCCGCGTGTGGAAGTGCGTGTGGGGTCGCCCGTCGCGGAAATCGTTGCCGCCGCCACCGACCTTAAAGCCGATCTCTTGTGCATCGGCACCCACGGCCGCACCGGCCTCGCGCACCTGCTACTCGGCAGCCAGGCCGAGCGCATCATCCGCGAAGCCCCTTGCCCGGTCCTCACGGTGAAAGCCGGAACCGCGTGAGTGGCGAGATTTCCCAAAGTTGTGTCCGTATTCGAGTGTGCCCTTTCCGGAAGTGCCGTTGTTCCTACGTTAACAGTTCAACCAACTGAACTGCCCTGTGCGGTTCGGGAATCGAGCGGAGGCCGGCAAGTGACCCTCTTCGGCGCGGCGTGGTACTCCCACCTCCTGAACGTCGTGGTGATCGGCCTTGGGCTGTTGCTCATGTTGATCGTCCTGATCCAGCGCGGCAAAGGCGGCGGGTTGGCCGGCGCGTTCGGCGGCGCGGGCGGGTCCAGCCCGTTCGGCTCCCGTGCGGCGGATCAATTCGTGAAGATCACCCTCTGGTTCGCCGGCGTCTGGGTGCTCGTCATCATGATTCACGTCAAAGTCGTGAAATACGATGTCGCCGACCCCGACAACGCGGGGTTGATTAGCACGAAGTAGCCGCGAACCGCGTGGCTGCAAGTTCGTCCATTCTCCTGAACCATCCACTCGAGGCCAACCGCGTGTTGCTCAGTATGACGGGGTTCGGGGAAGCCCGGACCCAAACCGACACACTGGCAATCGGAATCGAGGTCCGCGCGGTCAACAACCGGCACCTGAAGGTCACCGTTCGCGGAACGGACCCTTACCCGATGTTCGAGGCGGAATTCGAGAAGACTGTCCGTCGGCACATCCGGCGCGGAACCATCACCATTCAACTTCGCGTTGATCGCCAGAACCACGCCGCCAACTTGACCCTGAACGCGACCGCGCTGGCGGCCTATCTTCGCCAAATTCGTGCTGCTTGTGAATCGGTCGGCACGCCCGAATTCGTCGCCCCACTGCTGGCCGGGGTTCTCGCACTCCCCGGCGTCGCCCCCGAAACCCGATACGGCGGGACGCCACCCGACGACGAATGGCCCCTCGTCGAATCGACTCTCGAAACGGCCCTCGGCAAGTTGGGGAGCATGCGCCAGGGCGAAGGCCGGGCGATGGCCACCGAGTTGTTCGCGCTGCACGGCACAATATCGGCCGAACTCGCGGCGGTTCGCGGCTTGCTGCCCCGTGTCATGGCCGATTACCGAGAGCGGATTCTCGAACGTGTCCGCCAAGCCGTGGCCGACGCGGGCGTTTCCGTTCAACCCGACCACTTAATCCGCGAAGTCGCCCTCTTTGCGGATCGCACCGATGTGGCCGAGGAAGTCACCCGCCTGAGCGCCCACCTCAATCAGTTCGCGGAGTTAGTACGCAAAGGTGACGAGGCCGGCCGTAAACTTGAGTTTGTTCTCCAGGAAATGGGCCGCGAGGCGAACACGCTCGGTTCCAAGGCCGGCGATGTCACGATCTCGCGTCACGTCTTCGAGATCAAAGCCGCTCTGGAGAAACTTCGGGAACTCGTGCAGAATGTAGAGTAAGGTGGCGGGTGCCGGGTATCGGGTATCGGCACACGCTTCGGGAACGCGGAACGGAGAACGCGGGATGCCAAGCACGAACCCACAAAGCGAGACGGTTCCGACCGAGCGGGAACCACTCACGGCTTCCTCAATACCCGATACCCGATACCCGATACCCGATACCCGCTTCGTACCCGCTCCTCTCGTGGTTGTCTCTGGCCCAAGTGGCGTGGGTAAGACGACTGTTGTTGAAGAGTTGTTGAAGCTGGGAAGCCTGCCGTTGCGGCGAGCGGTCACGGCGACGACACGGCAACCCCGCCCAGGCGAAGTGGACGGCGTGAGCTATCATTACTGGTCGGCGGATCGTTTCCGCGCCGCCGTGGATGATGGCCGCATGCTCGAATGGGCGATGGTGTTCAGCACGGACTTTTACGGCACGCCGCGTTCGGAAGTCGATCCAGACCGCGCGGCGGGGATCGGCGTCATCCTGGTGATCGACGTGCAAGGCGCGGCGCGGGTACGCGAGTTGTGCCCTGATCTCTTGTCGGTATTCATCCGCCCGCCGGATGTTGTGGCACTTGAAGCACGGTTGCGGGGTCGGGGCGATGTCGCTGAAGATCGCGTTTTGCGGCGACTGGAGACGGCACGCAGTGAACTCGCTCAAGCCGACGAGTTCGACCACACCATCGTCAACGCCGACCTGGGGCAGGCCGTCCGCGCCTTGGAAGTTTTGGTCACCGAACGGTTTAACACGAGGAGATAGCGATGCTCGCGGAACTTCAAGAAGAGGGAATCGTCAACAAGGTGGGTGGGCGATTCAAGCTCTCCACCCTGATCCAAAAGCGGATGGTCGCGCTCAACACTGGTGCCAAGCCACTCGTGGACATCCGCGGCGCGGACAAAATGTACATCGTGATTCAGGAAATCTTGCAGGACAAGATTTACCTCGACGCGGGTGGCCACGTCCAAACGAACAACCAGACCGTGATGGCGAACTTGCCCGGTTCCTACCCCGGCATGCCCGGCGCGATCGCCCCCGCCCCCGGCTCCACCGCTCGCCAAAGCTCGGATGAGTAAGCGATGCCGCCAGGGTCTCACGACACCTGGCTACCGACTACGGCCCCATCCGGGGCTAAGAAATGCCTCATTGAGGTTGGTCTTCAGCCCTGGAAGGGCGGCAGTCGGTAGCCAGGTGTCGTGAGACCCTGGCGCGAGACTTCTCTTCGCCAGCGTCCGAACCACATCCGAACCGCGACCGTAGAATCAGCGGTTGTCTCGCACTTCATCCGGGTTCCGCACCATGACCGACGCGACACCTTCCCCGGCGCTGCCCCCCACCACGGAAGAGGCTCCGTACGTCCCTATCTCCTGGATGGCGGTCAGTGCTGCCACGGTTGCGTGCCTGTTCGTCGCCGTCATGCTCTTCGCTGGCTACTCGGCTATCATTTCCCAGAAACCGCTCATCGTCTCCGAACTCCTGGTCCTACCCGTACTGACGGGTGTGTTGTGCTTCGCGGCTCGACGACTCGTGCAGAACTCGGAAGGCACCCGAACGAGCGTGGGGAAATACGGCATCGATCTGATTAACTCCGCGTGGTGGGTGGCCCTGATCGGCGGTTTGAGCTATGCGGCGTACCTGTTCGGGATCGAGTATTCCGTGCGCCGCGATGCCGAGGGCGAAGTCCAGAAGTGGGTCGGGTTCGTGGTTAAGGGAGACCTTAACCGGGCGTTCATCCGCACCCAGGATCCGGGGCGGCGGGCGAAACTCAATCCCGACGATACCCAGGACATTGTGAACCAATTTCGCAGTGAGTACCAGGCTTTCGGTCAATCCGATGTGGTCCGCCTCGCCAAGCGGAACCCTGGAGCATGCGAGTTCATTCCGATTGGCCTCAAGGACTGGTCGTACAAGCCTGGGACGATGGAGTGTGTCTTCGCGGGGGTCATCAAGTGCCCTGAGGGTAAGTTCCCCATTGACGTGCCGGTACGCGGTTTCGAGGCCGTCGCGGGTTCCGAGAGCGTGGGCCGGCAGTGGAACATCGGGGTTACGCCGACCGGGTGGATCGGTCGGGACATCACCCGTACCCCGTATGGCTGGCGAATCAGCGACCTGGAGCAATCCGCCAACGATAGAGGCAAAACCTTCGTGAATGAAGCCGGGCTGGGGCCGTTCGAGCGGGCGATGATTTACCAGTCGGGCATCCGGGAGGACGCAAACCCCCAATTCTGGAAGGGTGTCGAGTTGTTCTCGTGTGTCGGCAGTTTCCCGCTTTGGCGTGGGCCGCTTCCCATCTTGGTTATGCCCTTCGTGGACTACGGCGAGAACGTCAAGGCGAAGTTCTTCAAGCTCCCCGGCGGTGGCGAACCGACCTCGGAACAGAAAGCCAAGTTCCTGATTGCCTGGCACGGCGGTGGGCTGAAAAAGCCCGGCACGGTCCTCCAGGGTAACGACAAGATCGATGTGAACGATGTGATGACCATCACGGACACGGCTGTCGAAGTCCGCGTTCCATGCGAGATTCCCCTTCCGCCCGTCGGAGGAGTCCAACTCGCGGCCCGTGCCCGTGTCGTTCTGGTCTGCACCGATTCAGAAATTCTCGCGGACCTCAAACGACTTCGCGCCGAAGCGAACCCTGACCAGGGGACTCTTGTACCGTCCGCCGACTTCCTCCGCTCGAAACCCAACTGGCGAATCGCACGCATCGAAACGGACCTGCACGAAGTCCGCAACGCTCCGCCGCAGGGTGGCCCCGGCGGTCCTGGTGGTGGCATGGGCGGCCCTCACTGATCAGAAGACAGTGGAGAGTGGACAGTGGGCAGTGGCCCGAGGGCAGCAAAGCCAAGGCTCATTTACCCTCTTGCAGCCCGGAGGGCGACCGGCGCGTAGCGAGGGGTGTAGCGCAGTGTAACGGAGCGCAACCCCTGGCGTGGGGCGTCGAGAGTCGCGCGGGTGGACGCTGGCAGATATTCTCCGTTCGCCGCCAGGGGTGGAGCGCTTCGCGCAACCCCTGGTGTGAGGCGTCGAGAGACACGAAACGATGGTCGCCAGAATGATGTTGCCGGCTCGACAAATGTCTCAAACCTGGCCGCGCGCAGTGTAACGGAGCGCAATCCCTGGCGTGTGGTCGCCGCGCCTACAATTGCGATAGTGGCGCGGCGATACCCTGCACGCTCTCGAAACACATGACCACACCCGAACCGCATTTTTGCTCGATTGACGAGGCGCTCGACGAACTCCGCGCAGGCCGCATGATCGTTCTCGTGGACGACGAACACCGCGAGAACGAAGGCGATGTGGTGATGGCGGCCCAGGTCGCGACGCCTGCCGCTGTCAACTTTATGATCCGCGAAGCCTGCGGCCGGCTTTGTGTCTCGTTCGCCCGCACACACGCTGACCGTCTCGGGTTGAACCTGCTTCCCGGTGTCCACATCGACCCGACCGCGACGCCGTTCACCCACAACTTTGACGCCCGCTTTGGTGTCTCAACCGGCATCTCGGCGTTCGACCGTTGCCGGACAATTCAGGTGTGTGCCGACCCGAGTAGCGGCCCGCACGACATTGTCCGCGACAAAGGCCACATGGACGGACTCATCGCGCGGCCCGGTGGCGTGTTGGTCCGCGCCGGGCACACCGAGGGAAGCGTCGATTTGTGCCGACTCGCCGGGTTGCGGGAAGTCGCCGTCATCTGCGAAATTCTAAACGAAGACGGCACGATGGCCCGCCTTCCCGATCTGCGCGAGTTCTGCGGCAAACACGCCCTGAAGATGTGTACCATCGCGGACTTGATCGAGTACCGCCGACGCCGCGAGAAGCTCGTCAAGCGCGAGATCGCGTTGAAGTTGCCCACGGACTTTGGCGTCTTTGACCTGTTCGCATACTCGTCGATCGTCGATCAGGAACCGCACCTCGCACTCACGCTCGGCGGCATCGGCACCGAGGACGTGGCCGGGTTCGTGGCTTCGCAGACGGAATCGGTGTTGGTTCGGATGCACAGCGAATGCCTCACCGGCGATGTGCTGCATTCCGCGAAGTGCGACTGCGGCCCGCAACTGAAGTACGCGATGCAACAGGTTGCAGCAGCGGGCCGTGGCGCGATTGTGTACATGCGGCAGGAAGGCCGTGGCATCGGGTTGCTGAACAAACTGCGGGCGTACAAACTGCAACAGGACGAAGGGCTGGACACGGTGGAAGCCAACCGCCGACTCGGGTTCGCCCCGGACCTGCGGCACTTCGGCATCGGTGCGCAAATCCTGCACGACCTCGGTGTGCGCGACATCCGCTTACTGACCAACAATCCACGAAAAGTGATCGGTCTGGAAGGCTACGGCCTCCGCATCGTGGAACGTGTGCCAATCCAAATGCCTGCCGGCGACCACAACCGCGATTACCTCCAGACGAAGAAAGCGAAACTCGGCCACCTTCTGGATGGAATCGATCTTGGCGGCGAAAACTGAAGCCGAATGCACGACACCTTCGCGGGGTGATTTCCTCCCCTGGTGAATACTCGGGATAGGGCTGGAGTCTTCCCAACGCAAACGGGATGATTCCGGTCAGGACGGGAATGGTTCCGGACGAAAA
>Ga0105044_10011526_pt1 | contig 12042 bp, 11 predicted proteins | sample MAT01_FD_78092 | JGI IMG/M metagenome (GOLD analysis project Ga0105044, IMG submission 78092) | Freshwater microbial communities from Lake Fryxell liftoff mats and glacier meltwater in Antarctica - MAT-01 | ecosystem: Environmental > Aquatic > Freshwater > Ice > Liftoff microbial mat | place...
GATACTCGTGTTGGCGATCTGTTTTTTCAGCCCTTTCTCTTTGGCTTCGGCGGTAAGGATACCGAGGTCAACGTCTTCTATCTTGTTTTTGGGCGCAGCTTCCCCTTCGATGAGGTTGGTGAGACGTTCTTTGTCTTTGCGGAGTTTGGCGAGGTTGGCTTGGGTAGCTTCGAGTTCGATGCGCAGGAGCTCGTCGTCTATTTTGGCAATGATCTCCCCTTCATTCAGCCATTCACCTTTGTTTTTGTAGGTTTCCAACACGCGGCCAGCGGTTTCGGAAATGACAAACATTTCCTTGAAGGGCAGGAAAATGCCATCGGCCTCAAGGTGGTTGGCGAGGGTTTCCAATTTGGGCACAACAACTTCCACGGGCACGAATGCCCGGGTCATCTTAGAAAGTTCGGCTTCTTGTTCAAGTTGTTTTTTATTGGAAAAAAGTTTCCAGGCGGCAAAAGACACAGCCGCAAGCAAGAGGAGCCAGAGTAGGGAGCGATTTTTCATAAATGTGGTCAATGTGGTCAATGTGGCACGAGCGCAAAGGTAGCAAAAGCCCCCGCCCAAAATCCTTTCCATGAGGTCGGCTCATTTTGTAGTTTTGCAGGCATTTTCACATTGACCACATTTGCCACATTAAACACATTAAATTTGACCACATTCATTAAAGCCAGCCGCATCGCGCACCTCACTGACGCCCGTTATTTTGCCGCTAAAGAGGTTGATTATCTCGGTTTCAACCTCGAAGAAGGCACGGAGGGCTACCTCGACCCGATGTATATGAAAGCCATCCGCGAGTGGGTGGCAGGCCCGAAGATCGTGGGCGAATTCAGTCGCACACCCATCCGGGTTGTACGGGAAGCGGCATCGTTTTTTGGCTTGGATGTTGTGCAGGTTTCGGCTCAAAACCATGGGGCGCATTTGGCTGATCTGGAGGGCCTGGAAGTTATTTTAGAGATTGAAGCAAGTGAAGAGGGGCTTCCATTTTCAAAAACGGAACTACAAGCATTTGCAACCTACGCAGATGTTTTTTTGTTTAATTTTTCTCAGGCAAAGGTTTCAAAATCAACTTTTTACGCCGAAACAGGTTTTTGGCGAGGGGTGTTTTCCTTGCGTCCTTCTTTGCTCCAGGCGGATATCCCGGCCGCTGATTGGGCTGAACTTTTGGAAACACTTGGACTTGCCGGACTTGGCCTCGTGGGCGGCGAAGAGGAGCAGGTGGGTGTGAAATCTTACGATGAAATAGAAGAAATTTTTGAAGCGCTGGGGAAAGAGTAGCCGACAGCGGACGGTTTCTATGAATTGTCATGTCGTAGTGAGACGGAGACATCCACACAAGCCAGGCTTTTTGAATGTTTTTGCGGTGATACCTGTGATGTTTGGCCTGTGTAGATGTCTTCACTTCGTTGCGACATGACAATGATGGTAATCGCTGTACAACATGCGGATAAGCAGTTTAAATAAAATTTGGCCAGCCAGTCAACGATTAATCGTCAACAGTCACCATGCTCAACATCATCACCTACAACGTCAACGGTATCCGCTCTGCCATATCCAAAGGTTTTTGGGAATGGCTGGAGCAAGAGAATCCCGACATTATTTGTCTCCAGGAAATCAAGGCGCTTCAAAGCGATGTTCCCTTGCTCGAACTTGAAGCACTGGGCTACCAACACCATTGGTTTTCAGCCGAAAAAAAAGGGTACAGCGGCGTGGCGACTTTTTCCAAAAAAGCCCCTACCCTCGTAGCACAAGGCTGTGGGATGCCGGGTTACGACGGCGAAGGCCGCATCATTCGCACCGATTTTGGCGATTGGACGCTGCTCAACTGTTATTTCCCGTCCGGCACCACGGGCGATGTGCGACAGGATTTCAAGATGAAATTTCTGGAATATTTTGCTGGCTGGGTAGAGGCGTTAAAAAAGGAGCGTCCGAAACTCATCATCGTCGGCGATTACAATATTGCCCATGAGGAAATTGACATCCACGATCCCAAAGGCAATAAGAATAGCTCCGGCTTTTTGCCAGATGAACGGGCCTGGATGACGAATTGGCTGGCCAGTGGTTTTACCGACGCTTTTCGGTACAAAAACCCTGAAATGAAGGAATACAGCTGGTGGAGTTTTCGGGCGGGATCTCGCGGAAATAATAAGGGCTGGCGCATTGATTACCAGGCGGTTACGGATAATTTGAAAGATAAAATCTCTTACGCCCGACAACTCAATGATGTCATGCATTCAGATCATTGCCCGGTGAAGATTTTGATTGATCTGTGATTTGATTGTGTAGATGTCTTCACTTCGTTGCGACATGACAAATGTTGGTTCACAACGGTTGGCACACAATATACGGATGGTCAATTTATTCATTTTTGAAACCTTGCTGCAAAAAATTGGTTTGTGGGGGGATCATATCGAATAGTCTTCGCAGCTCTAATGGCCGATACTCAAAAATTCAACTTCTCCCTCTTTCGCCAGGTGATGCGCATGGTAAAACCCTACATCCGGGTTTTCTGGCTCACCGCGGGACTTACGCTCATAATCTCGCCACTCGCGGTATTGCGCCCCAAACTCATCGAGAAAATGGTGGACGACTACATCCTACCTGGCAATGTGAGTGGACTTACGATGATGGCTTGCATCATTTTGGGAGCGCTGATCCTGGAGGTTCTGTTGCGCTATTTTTTTCTGTATTACGCCGATTGGCTTGGCCAAGCTACCATCCGCGACCTGCGCGTGAAGGTGTTCAAACACATTACTTCGCTGAATCTCAAGTATTTCGACAAAACGCCCATCGGTCAGAGCAGTACGCGCACCATCAATGATATCGAAGCCATCAACACAATTTTCAGCGAGGGCAGCGTGACTATTTTGGCTGATTTGGTAACCATTTTAGCGGTCTTGGTGGTCATGTTTTTCACTTCGTGGAAACTGACCTTGGTGGTGCTTTCAGTGTTCCCACTGCTGATTTGGGGCAGTTACCAGTTCAAAGAAAGTGTGCGCAAGAGCTACGAAAAAGTGCGCAATCACATCGCCACGATGAACTCGTTTTTGCAGGAACGTATTAGTGGCATGCGCATCGTACAGATTTTCAATGCAGAATCCCGCGAAGCCGATAAATTCCGCCAGATCAACCGCGACTATACTTCGGCCAACTTGAAAGCCATTTTCGCCTACGCTATCTTTTTCCCAGTGGTGGATATAATATCGGCGCTCTCGTTGGGTCTGATGGTTTGGTACGGCGCCGGCGAAGTGCTCAGCGAAGAAATAACCATTGGGGTTTTGATTGCTTTTCCGCTGTACATTTCGATGTTGTACCGCCCGATTCGGATGTTGGCCGATAAATTCAACACCCTTCAAATGGGCCTTATCGCCGCCGAACGGGTGTTTAAACTATTGGAAAACAATGACACCGTTCAAAACACCGGAACACTCGCGCCCGAAAACCTGCGCGGCGAAGTTGCTTTCGACAAGGTCTGGTTTTCATACTCGGACAATCTCGAAACTGATGCCGTATTAAAAGACGTGTCGTTCAAAATAAACCCCGGCGAAACGCTCGCCATCGTGGGCAGTACCGGAAGCGGCAAGACGACCATCATCAGTCTGCTCAACCGTTTTTACGAAATCCAGCAAGGACATATCCGGGTGGATGGGCGCGACATACACGAGTACGATGTGTATGCATTGCGCCGTCATATAGCGGTGGTATTGCAGGATGTGTTTCTTTTTTCCGGCACCGTGTTGGAAAATATCACCCTGCGCGATACGAATATTTCAGAAGCCCAAGTCAAAGAAGCGGCTAAAATGATCGGGGCGCACAAGTTCATCAAAAAACTTCCCGGCGGCTATGACTATCAGGTGATGGAACGTGGGGCCACACTTTCGATGGGGCAGCGGCAGTTGATTTCTTTCGTTCGGGCACTCGTTTTCAACCCGGAAATCCTGATTTTGGACGAGGCCACGTCTTCCATTGACCCGGAATCGGAGGCTATTATTCAACATGCCATCGAGAAACTCATCGCCCGCCGCACGAGCATTATCATCGCGCACCGGCTGAGTACCATCCGAAAAGCCACCAATATCTTGGTACTCGAAAAGGGGCAGGTGCAGGAATTTGGTCCGCACGAAGCACTGGTAGAAATCGAAAACGGGAAGTACCGGGAATTGTATGAAAAGCAGTTTTTGGCGGCCGTGGCGGCGTGAGGTTTGGTTTTACGCGGATGTTACACAGATGTTTCACACAGATACCCTTAAAATACAATAAAGATACCCGGGATGAAACACCTCGCATGGTATATAATCTTCATCGTCCTGCTTTTAGCCGGCGACCGCCTTGCCGGGGGACTCATGCGAATACAAGCCAGCCAGAGTCAATTTCGGTATTCCCGGCTCTATGGCAGGTTGGGGGAGGCTGATATTTTGCTGCTGGGCAATTCGCGCGGACTGACATTTTACCAACCCTATATCGAAGAAATTACCGGACTGACTACCTGCAACCTAAGTTACAACGGTCTTCCGATGGATGCCGCCAAATGCCTCTTGCTCGACTACCATGATCTAAAGCACTTCGATGGCACGAAGAAGCCCGAAACCTGGCTGATAGACATCACGATGTGCGACCGGGAAAACGACGAATTGCTGGCGGGGTTTCTGATGTACACCCATCGGTCAAGTCACTTTGATACGTTGATTCACAACAAGTTGCCCAAGGTCTGGTGGGGAGGGCAAGTATCCTGGCTGTTCCGATACAACAACGAGATTTTCCAACGTACGCTGGCTTACCAAAACAAATCAGACAGGGATTGGCTGCTGGATCGGGAGATTCCGACGACTTTGTCCGAAGAGGTTTCGAAACATTCTTATGATCTGGAAATTCACCCGTATTTGATCCAAAATTTAAAGGAAATCGTGGAAATGGCTCAGGCATCAAATATAAGGGTGGAACTGGTCATCAGTCCGTATTTCCCTGGTTTTCAGGTGAAAAATCTGGATGCGCTTAAATCTGAAGTTGAAAAATCTACCCGGCTTTCAGTACACGATTACCGCGCTGCATTGAGCGATCCGACCGATTTTGGCGACTTTATGCACCCGAACAAAAAGGGGAGCATGAAGTATATGGATTTGTTGAAAAGCGACGGGGTGTTTTGAGAAACTAACACTTTTTTAACAAAATATACTTAAAGCCCCGTTTATTTGCAGCGAAAGATGTGCCTTCATACTATCTTTATACGATTTTAATGCAGCTAATTAAACATATTGAAAAGCTTCCAAACCCTCCGCTACAAGAGGTTATTTTTGAGATTCATTGGATGCTCGAAACTAGCGCAGACATACCTCGTGAACATGATGGTGGTTTTGAGATGGCGCAAGGTATTTTACGAAGAAATCTCAGAGAGAGATATTCACATTATGAGCGCATGAAGGTTCCTTATATACCAGGTTCCTTATCAAATAGAACAATAATTCATCGTTTTTGGAAAGAAAAGGGACGTTTTCCCCTTATTCAATTTGGTCCGGGCATCTTATCCGTAAATGAAACTGATAAAAATTATGTATGGGAATCAGGCTTTTTTCCTGAAATAAAATTTGCACTAGAACAACTTTGCAAAAGCTACGAAAACGAAATTATCTTTACTCAAGTCGAATTGCGTTATATTGATGCCATTGATTTGAATCCGGAAGTCGATTTGAATATTTTAAGGTTTATTCAGCAAAATTTGCAAACAGAGTTTAGAAAACATTTTGAGGTTCCAGGGGTTCTTTCCGACTTGCATTTCAATGAAACATACAAACTTGAAGATGATTCTCTGTTAAATCTTGTAATTGCTTCTGGTGTAAGGACTCAAGATCAGCAACCAGCCGTTATTTGGCAGAATGCAATCATAAAAACCGGTGAGTTTGACAAATCAAATATTATTAGTTGGTTAGATAATGCCCATTCAATAACTTCAAATCTTTTTAAGAAGATGGTTAGCCCTGATTTTTTTAGATCTTTTACCTATGATAAACACTAAGTACCAGCAAAAAACACCTCTTCCTATTTTTGCCTATAACACATTGTTCTCTCAAGAGAGGCTCAAAATAGTTGATAGAAATCGAACAAGCGTCACCACTGGAAGCCTTGGTGGATTCGAGTTAAGTGAAAATGCAGAAGCAATGCTTCGCCGATTGGATGAGTTTAGTATACTGCCAGAAAACTGGGACGGCTATGGGGCTTCTGCACCTCTCAAGGATGCAATTCAAGATGGCAAAAGATTTGTTCGAACATTAGACCGTCTCAGGCAGTATATTGACTTTACTTCTCCCGGCCCTAATGGGGAGGTCTCTGTTGAATTGAAATTTGGCTTGAAATATATGGAGTTCGTTTTTTATCCTTCAGGTAAATGGAAGTACACATCCTTTGAAAATAAAATTTTGGTCAAACAAGGCAATTATGAAGCTAAAGACCTTCCATTGCTACTTGGGTGGCTCCGCAACTGAATTATCCTAAAATATATGGAAAAAGGAGACCGGATTCCTGATGAAATGTGGCTTTGGCGAAGAGTATTTTTAACCCAAATTAAGCCTGATGGCTCTGTTTCTCCTCGCGCTTTCTCGCCTCGCCCCAAAGATGAGGGGTTTCTTTCAGTTGATGTTGAACAGAATACCACATTTGAGCGCAGTATCTTGGATGATTCTAAGTTCTCGATCTTTCGATTTCATGCGGCTATTCCACACGCTTTCCCGGATGTGAATTGTATTTATGACCCAATAGAGGGCAATGATGCACATACGCTTGTGGGCAGAATTGATCCAAATGACGAAGCAGTGGCAGCCTCGATCGCGCTCCATGCGGAGCGGATTTTTATCCAATGATAACCCACTTTTCCTTTGCGTGACTTTACTATCGTTCGGCAGTCTCCACTGCTTAAATCAACACATTCATTTACCATGAAAAAAATCGTAACGTTTGCTCTTTTCGCCTCATTCCTCGCCTTCTCTTCCTGCGATGTACTGCAAGAAGTTGCCAACCAGGCGCTCTCCGAGCCAAGCCTCTCCGAAATCGGTCAAGGCCTAAAAGAGGCCCTGAAAAACGGCATCAGCAAGGGCGCCGATGCACTCTCACAGCGCGATGGTTATTTCAAAAGTGCCTACAAAATCCTGCTCCCAAGCGATGTGCGCAAGGTGACGGACAAGCTCAAAAACGTGCCCGGGTTCAACAACATTGAAAACGAATTACTGGAAAAAATAAACCGGGGCGCCGAAGATGCCGCCAAAGAAGCCAAGCCTATTTTCGTCTCTGCCATCACCGGAATGACCTTTAGCGATGCCACCAACATCCTGCTCGGTAGCGACAATGCCGCCACGCAGTACCTCAACCGTACTACCAATTCCCAGCTTTACGAAAAATTCAATCCGAAAATCGTGGCTTCGCTCGACAAAATTGGCGCGAACAGCCTCTGGAAAAAGGCCGCGGATACCTACAACAAAATCCCGCTCGTCACCAAAGTCAACAATGATTTTGACGACTATGTGACCAAAGAAGCACTCAAAGGCTTGTTTGCCAAAATTGAAGTAGAGGAAAAAAATATCCGCCGCAACAAAGGCTCTCGTACTTCCGAGCTGCTTAAAAAGGTGTTTGCAAAGCAAGACGCGAGTAGAAAATAGTTAGGAGTTAGGAGTTATGAGTTAGGAGTTATGATTGCGCTCGGCAATAACTCATAACTCATAACTCCTAACTCATAAACACCTACTTATACCATTTCTTCAACACATTCTCCCCCAGTTTTCCCTGTGGCGTGTAGTCGCGTTCCGGGTATCCTTCGTGGCCGCGCATGTTCGGGAACCACTTCCAGAGAAAGCCTCCTGCCCACCAATCTTCGGGCTGGAAGGTGGCAAAAAGCGCTTCCAGGCAGTTGGCTTGGGCTTGTTCGTTGATGTTGCGTTCCGCTATGCCACGCTCTAGTTCCCAATTGCGCCAGCCGCATCCATCTACGCTCAAGTAGCCGAATTCGGTGAACAAAATCGGCTTCCCTTTTTCTTTACTGAGCATTTTCAAACGCTGGTGAATGGGCTTCCACGCGATTTTTAACTGCTCCACTTCGGGTGTAACGGCCTCCACCAGTGGGAAATAACCACCCAAACCAATGTAGTCCAGTTCGTTCCAAAAGGGCACGCGCTCCCAGTCGTCCCAATTGGAGGAATAGGTGAGTTTGCCGCGATAGACTGACTTGATTTTCTTGATAAGCCCCGACCAATACTGCGGGCGTTTTTGAATAGCATTGTTGAATTCCGTTCCAAAGCAAAACAGTTCGGCTCCCGACGAATCGGCCAAGGCTGCAAACCGCAAAATGTAGCGCTCGTAAGCGGCCTCCCATTTTTCCCAGTCCTCGTCCGTTTTGAAATCGAGCGCACCCGTCCAGCCGTTTGGGATATAAACCTGGGGTTTGAGCATCACTTTGATCCCGTGTTCGTGGGCTGCTCGGATCGTTTCACGCACCCCCTCGGGTCGCTCACCCCACCATTGTCCGCCGTGCTCGCTGAAACGCACATTCGGCACATCGAGTCGGGTGAACGCGTAGGGGACTACCGAAATCCAGGTTGCTCCCACTTCCTTTACATGCGGCATTGGGTTCACTGGAAAAGGCTCAGGCGGTGCAACGAAGGTGAGTCCGTGCATTTTTTCAGTGGGCAGGATTTGGCCTGCGAAAGGATAATCAGGCGCTGGCAGTGCCTGGGCTTGGATCTTGGGTGGAGTAACCGGCTGCGATGACTGGTTGCAAAAGCCGAGGGTGAAAAGGGGGAATAATAGAGCGAGATAGTTCATAGGCTTTTGTTTATTTTGAACATCCTTGAAAATGAATAATCAACAAATTAGCCTTAATTCCGTTTCGATTTTCCGTCTTTGGCCTTCTGTTCTTCTAAAATGGATGGTTCAATAAAACCCCACAAATGCGCCATTTTCCAGTAAATATCCGTGTTGTCCATGATCCCGCCAAAATGCTGAGCACCAGGACCATAAGCAAACACGGGCACCATCGTGGCCGTATGATGTCCCGTGGTAAATTCAAGATCCAGCACATCAAATCCGTCCCCCTGCTCTAGTGCCATTCCGCCCGTTTCATGGTCCGCAGTAACGATGACAAGCGTATTACCATCGGCTTCGGCAAAGCGCAGAATCTCACCGATGGCAGCGTCGAAATCGAGCATTTCAGCCACGGCCCGAGGACCATCCTTAGCATGACAAGCCCAATCAATTTGAGAACCTTCAAGCATCAGAAAAAAGCCTTTTTCAGAGCGCTTTTTTAAAAAATCGGTTGCCAAACGCGCGGCAATCGGCAGGTAGTCACGCCCACCGCTTACGGAATCCGGCTCGCCAAGGGCGGAAAACCACCCAAATGGCTGTTTGGGATCGGGTGTGATCTCTGAAAGTTTTTGTTTTTGAAAATCTGATATCCAATATCCTTTTGACCTGAGTTCGGCGTAGAGATCGCGTTGATCTGTCTTCCGTTTATTGAAATAATCAAGTCCGCCTCCTACAAAAAAATCAAGTTCTGTTTGCACAAAAAACTTCGCAATATCCTCCATATCAGCCCTGCTTTTCACATGAGCAATGAACGATGCTGGTGTGGCATGGGTAATACTGGACGTAGCAATAAGCCCGGTGGCAAGTCCGTTTTTTTCAGCTTGTTCAAGAATCGTTTCGCAAGTTTTTTTCTCTTTTGTAACCCCTATAGCACCATTATAAGTTTTACAGCCGCAGGAAAACGCAGTAGCCCCTGCGCCCGAATCCGTGATGAGATGGCTGCTCGAATGGGTTTTCATCAGTCCGGTGATGGGAAAACGCTCCAGGTTCAGTTTGTTGCCATTGGCATACATCCCGGCAGTAATCTGGGTAAGTCCCATGCCATCTCCGATGAGCAGGATGATGTTTTTGGGGACTTCCGTCGTGTTCTTTTCAAAATTACGAGGTTTGTTTCTATTAGCATCATTGCCAACAATTTTGTCAGAACATCCTGCTGAAAATACAACAATTAAGGCCGGAAAGAGCACTAAAAGGGCTTGCGTGTTACATCGTTTTACCATCATTTCTATCATTGCAAAAAAATGTATTTGTTATTTCATCGGTACTTGGCGAAATGAATTTCGCACTACGCAGATACAATATACCTTTTTCCTGGCAAGGTTCGGATAATTCCCTTGAATTCGAGGTTAAGAATGTGTGACGCAAGTACTCCGGGTCTAAATTGAGCAGCCAAAGTCAGTTGGTCAATCGGGATTTCAGGTTTGTCGCGGATAATGCTGACCAGTTTCGTCTCATCCTGAGAAAGGTCTAGAAATAGTTGTGCCTGCGTTTGTTTGGGATTTCCTGGTTCGCCCCATTGCATCCGCTCGGCAATATCCGCAGCAGATTCGGCAAGTTTAGCGCGTTCATTTTTGATCAAATAATTGCAGCCTACACTTTTTGCATCGTGTGGCCGGCCAGGGACAGCGAAAACTTCACGGCCATGGCGTTCGGCGCATTGCACCGTTATCATGGAGCCCCCGCTATTGGCCGTTTCCACTACAAGCACCACATCGGAAAGGCCGGAAATGATACGGTTCCGCATTGGGAAATGCTCGCGGTCTGGTTTAGCATCGTGGGCATATTCGCTGACTAATCCACCGTTTTCAATCATCCGCTGGGCCACACTGCGGTGCTGACTGGGGTAAATGCTGCCCAGACCATGCCCTAAAACGCCCACATTCGCAATACCAACAGAAGAAGCTTTTCGATGTGCTGTCACGTCTATCCCAAATGCCAAACCGCTTACAATCAATACATTGTAGTCTCTAAGCCCTTCAACAATCTCTTCACACAAGGCTTTGCCGTGATCGCTGGGCTGGCGTGTGCCGACAATGGCGACTATCCTCGGCATATCAAAAATTGATATAGAACTGCCTTTAAAAAAGAACATTGCAGGACTGTCCTGGCATTGGCGCAAGCGGGCGGGGTAAGCTGGATCCGTATAAAACACGGCCTGTACATCGTGCTGTTCCATGAACGCAATTTCGCGCTCGGCCTTGGTGAGTGGTTCGACTGCAACCGACAGTGAATCAACAACGGTAGCGCCAATGCCGGGTATTTTATACAATTCTCTTTTGCTGGCTCGGAACACGGCTTCGGCACTGCCACAATAACTGACCAGGGTTTTGGCGGTTACTGCGCCAATCTGCGGCACGAGCATGAGCGCGATTTGATGTTGGAGGCTGTCCATCTTGCGATTTGGATATTGGGATAGTAAAATATTTAGAAATTGGTGACAGAAGTCAAAGTTAGAACCGATGGACGAACTTTACAAACATTTTGTCTCTATTTATATTTTTCATCCTCGAACGGGGAGGTAGTTTCGATGAAACACATAGGCATACCTCATCCCTAAAACCGTGTGAACCGCTCCGTGAACTCCTCCTTTTTTATGCGCGAAACGGGCACACTCACCTTATTGGGCATCACCACGTAGCCTCCATCGCCGCGTATGTAACTGCGGATATGGCGCATATTTACCAAAAACTGTTTGTGGATCCGGAAAAAATCACTCCCGAAAGCATTTCTTCCACGTCGCCTAAGGTCTTGGTAATCAGGTACATTTCGCCCGTAAGCAGAAAAAATTTGGTGTAACTGCTGTCCGATTCACAGTACATCACGTCGGCGAGCTCGACAAAAGTGTAGCCGTGCGCATAAGGCAAGGCGATTTTGTCGAAGCGTTTGGCATCGGGTGCATAGAGTTGCTGGCGCAGCAGCTCCAGTTGTGTTTTTTCAACCCGTTGTTTTTCGGCGACTTTGTCCACGGCCTTACGGAGTTCTTCGGGATTGACGGGCTTGAGCAGGTAGTCCACGAGCGTGTTCATAAATCTGTGTCAACTGCCGGTTACACCCCCTTCAGGCAAATGTCGTTGACTTAAGACCCTGAAAGGGGTATAACCGGTGTAACTGGCAGTTGACACAGATTTTTGAATGCTCCCCCAAAAATTCATCGGACTTCTATTCAAAGGTAACCATCACTTATACCTTTCAAAAAATCTTAAAAAC
>Ga0105044_10011531_pt1 | contig 12040 bp, 11 predicted proteins | sample MAT01_FD_78092 | JGI IMG/M metagenome (GOLD analysis project Ga0105044, IMG submission 78092) | Freshwater microbial communities from Lake Fryxell liftoff mats and glacier meltwater in Antarctica - MAT-01 | ecosystem: Environmental > Aquatic > Freshwater > Ice > Liftoff microbial mat | place...
CCTTGCGGTCGGCGCGTGCTAGCATGACGCGGGCCGCAAGGCTGAATTCGGTCGCGCCAGGCAGCGGGTTATTGATGATATCCTCAAGCTGCGCGCGGCCTTCTTTCTTTTCCTGCACGCTGTTCAGGTCTTCGGCGATGGAGTATTTCAGGATCGCACCGCGCAGGCGCGCAAACATGGCGACACGCGGCTCGTTCAGTGCGACGGCGCGTTTCCCGACGTCCCTGTAAATGCGCTCAGCTTCATCTGGGAAGCCCGGTTTGGCGCGGCTGTCGCCCACCTCAGTCTGTGCCACCAACGTGCGCGGATCATCCTCGCCCACACCCTTTTTCAACGTGTCGCGCATGTCGAGGACAGACAGCTGGAAATTCTTGGCCTCGCCCGTGTGCTGGGCGATGCGGCTGTTGGCGCGGAACAGGTCGGACACCGGCACGGGATAAGCCTGCCCATGTTTACGATTGCGACTGACTGAGCGCAGCAATGTGGTGCGGGCCTTGTCATAATCGCCGCCGACGAACAGATTTTCGGCATGCGCCAGGGACGCAGCGACATCTTCATCGGGCGGGCAGTCGCGCGCGAGACAGGCAGCAAGCGCGTCGGAGGTGTCTTTCAGCGAGCGGCCAGTGACGACAATTTCCCGGGTATCCGAGTTTTCGCTCGATTGCTGTGCCTGAGCGGCGAGCGGCGCCGTCAAGCAAGTGGCAGCAGTAAGCACGGCGACGAGGTGCAATTTGTGGCGCATGAATTTTTTGCCCAGAAAAAATAGAAAGAAGTCATCTCATTAGGCGATACCCCAGATGGCAGCAATGGTCAGGCGCGCCATTTACCGGAAGGAGTCGGCGGTTGGTCGAACCTTTGGTTGAGGGCCAATATCGATTCGCCGTTGCACGCGCGGTGCAAACGCGTAACATTTGCCCAAGAGCGCAAGATAGCGCCGCTTTACTGGGAGAGTGATGTGTCGGCAGACAATCTTGCCACGTTCGATGAGTTTATCCGCCACTGGGCACAACAACGGCCGACGACAACCGCGCTGCGTGAGGGCGACGCGGCGCAAAGCTATGCTGAGCTGGAGGAGGCAAGCGCGCGCATCTGCGGCGGGCTGGCGGCCCTGGGGCTGAACAAGGGCGACCGTGTGGCGTGGCTGGGCAAGAATAGTGCGCTCTACTTTACGCTGTTCTTTGCCGCCGCGCGGATGGGGGTGGTGATGGTGCCGGTGGGCTGGCGGCTGGCCTCGCCCGAATGGGCCTATATCATCAATGACACCGGCGCGCAGATTGTGTTTCTGGGTGACGGGTTTGACGATGCTCCCACGGCGCTGGCGGGTCAGGTGCCGGGCGTGCGGAACATGATGACGGCGGCAGCCACGCGCGCCTGGATCGCCGCAAGTCCGCGCGGCGATTTTGTCGGGGCCGGGCCGAACGATGCGGTGCTGCAACTTTATACATCGGGCACGACCGGCAATCCCAAGGGCGTGGTGCTGTCGAACATGAACCTGTTCGGGCTGCGCCGCTTGGCGGCCGATGCACAGCTGCCCTATCAGCAATGGGATGATGACGAGGCGTTGCTGGTCGCCATGCCATGCGCGCACATTGGTGGCACTGGGCTGGGCGTGATGGCGCTGTCAGCGGGGTTGCCCGGCGTGATCCTGCCCGAATTTACCCCCGACGGGGTGTTTGATGCGGTCGAGAAAGGCGGGGTGACGCGCTTTTTCATTGTGCCCGCAGCGCTGCACATGCTGTTGCTACACCCGCGCTGTGCGAAGGTTGATTTCAGCCGCCTGAAATATGTGATTTATGGGGCCGCCCCAATCCCGCTGGAACTGTTGCGGCAAGCGGTCAAAATATTCGGCGCACAGTTCATGCAGGCCTATGGCATGACCGAGACGACCGGCACGATTTGCATGCTGCCGCCCGAAGACCATGATCCGAACGGCAATATGCGGATGCGATCGGCAGGCAAGCCGCTGCCCGGCGTCGAGCTGAAGATCATCGGCGATGGCGGCGAACCGCTTGGGGTGGGCACAGTTGGCGAGGTGTGGACGCGGTCGTCCAACAATATGATTGGTTACTGGAATTTGCCCGATGCCACGCGCACAACCATGACGGACGACGGCTGGATCGCGACGGGCGATGCGGGTTATCTGGACGAGGACGGGTATCTGTATATCCATGACCGGGTGAAGGACATGATCATCACCGGCGGCGAGAATGTCTATCCAGCCGAGGTGGAGAGCGCGATTTATGGCCACCCGGATGTCCAGGAGGTCGCTGTGATCGGCGTGCCGGATGCCAAATGGGGCGAGGCGGTCAAGGCGTTTTGCGTCCCCAAACCAGGCGCGACAATAGACCCCGACAGCGTCATCAGTTGGGCCAGGGAAAAGGTTGCAGGATTCAAGGTGCCAAAGACGGTCGATGTTATCGATGCACTGCCGCGCAATCCGTCGGGCAAGATTTTGCGCAAGGATCTGCGCGCGCCCTATTGGGAGGGCATGGAGCGCCAAGTGAACTGAGCGGTGGGCACAGACTATAATATTTTCCGCGCTGAGGTCCGCGAATGGCTGGCCGCGAACCTGACCGACGATCTGCGCGATGCCGCGGCGCGGGCGACGAGTGTGTTTACCGACATGCCGCACGTGCTCGATTGGCAGCGCATCCTGCACCGCCGGGGCTGGGCCGCGCCGTTGTGGCCGACCGAATATGGCGGGCCGGGCTGGGACGAGGCACAGCGGAGGATTTTCGATGCTGAATGTGTAGCGGCAGGCGCTCCGTCGCTGTCACCCATGGGGCTGCGCATGGTCGCGCCGTGCATCATGCGCTTTGGTTCTCCAGAGCAAAAGGCGCACTATTTGCCGCGCCTGCTGTCGGGGGAGGATTATTGGTGCCAGGGCTATTCCGAGCCGCAATCGGGGTCGGACCTTGCCAGCTTGAGTCTGCGGGCTGACTGTAATTCCGGACATTATGTACTGAACGGGTCAAAAATCTGGACCACCCATGCGCACCATGCCACCCATATGTTCGCGCTTGTCCGTACCGAGCGCGGCGATCGGCCGCAAGCTGGCATCACCTTTTTGTTGCTGCCTATGGCGACGCCGGGAATCAGCGTGCGGCCGATCCACGCCCTGTCGGGTGACCATGATTTCAATCAGGTGTTCTTTGACAATGCCCGCGTGCCAATTGCGGGGCGGTTGGGGGAAGAAGGCGCGGGTTGGGGGGTGGCCAAATATCTGCTCGAATTCGAGCGGGCGGCGGCGTATGCGACCGGCCTGCGCGGAAGCTGGATGCGGTTGAAGGCGTCGGCGGTGCGTGACGGCTTGCTGTGCGCGCGCGGTTTGGTACGTCGCTTGTCCGAACTGGCGATGGAGATTGAAGCGATTGCGGCGCTGGAGGCGCAGCTGTTCGCGCGGCTGGCGGGCGGCGGCAATCCGGGGCCGATGTCTTCGCTGCTAAAGGTGCAGGGAACCGAGTGTCAGCAAAGGTTGCAGGAACTGGCGGTCGAAATTGCTGGGCCTTACGCGGCACCCGATCAGTTTGCCGCACGCCAACCTGGAAGCAATGTTGCGGCGCTGGGCCCGGCAGAGGCGATGTTGGCAACCGCGCGATACTTCAATGGCCGCGCGGCATCGATTTACGGCGGGTCGAACGAGATTCAGCGCGGGATCATGGCGAAACTGTTGCTGGGGGTTTGACCCTGTGGCGCGCTGCCTGGCAACAGCGCTTCGGCTTCGCTGATAAAGGTGCGGGTCAGCGGTATGGCGCGGCGTTGCCGAACAAACTGGATCTGGAAATTGGCCATGCCGCCATGTTCGAACGCCGCTGTCGCGCCGGCGAGATAAAAACGCCACATGCGATAAAAACGTTCGCCAAACATTGCGACGATCGCCGCGCGATTTGCGGCAACGCGCTGGTCCCAGGCCCGCAGGGTCAGCGCGTAGTGCATCCGCAGCAGTTCGACATCGCTGACGATCAGCTTGACCGGTTCACTAGCCGACAGAGTTTCGGACAGCGCAGGAATATAGCCACCGGGAAAGATATATTTGCGGGTAAAGGCGTCTGTCGCGCCCGCCTTGCCCATGCGACCGATGGTGTGGAGGAGCATCACCCCGTCGTCTCGCAACAGACTGGCACAGGCGCGAAAAAAGGCCGGGAACTGCGGCACGCCGACATGTTCGAACATACCCACTGACACAATGCGATCATAACCCCCGGCGTGGTGCGCCGCGAGATCGCGATAATCGATCAGCTGGAATGTCACCCGGTCGGCCATGCCCGCCGCCGCAGCGCGCTCGCGGGCGAGTGCCAGTTGTTCTTCGCTCAATGTGATACCGTGGACGGTGACGTCGGCCTGCTGCGCCAGATAGATGGCCATGCCGCCCCAGCCGCAGCCGATGTCAAGCACACGCTGGCCGTCCGCGAGCCGCAACTTGGCCGCAATATGCGCTTTTTTTGCCGCCTGTGCAGCTTCGAGCGTCAGCGCGCTTAGTGCCGGACCGCCCGCTTCGGCAATGGCGTCGGGCCAATAGGCACAGCTGTATTGTAAATCGTCGTCGAGCCAGAGCCGATAAAAATCGTTCGACAGATCATAATGGTGAGCAACATTGCGGCGCGACCGGGCGAGATTGTTGAGCTGGCGCAGCGGGCGTACAAGCATTTCGGCAAAACGCTTCAATGGCTGCGGTTTGCCAATTTTACCGCCCTTTTCCCAAGGGTTGTTGCGTCTGACCAGTTCTACCAGCGCCATGACATCGTCGTCATCAACGCTGACGGCCCCCGACATATAGGCTTCGGCCAAACCCAGCCGGGGGTTCAGCAGGATGCGGCGTTCGGCACCGGCATCATGGATGCGCAGGGTTGCCTGCGGCCAGGCCGGGTCACCATCACCGAAAGGTCGGGCCTGTCCATCGACACCGATGATTATCAGGCGTCCCTTGGCCAGCCGTCCGGACAGGAGTCGATCAAGTAGCGCCATGATACTACCTCAAAGCAGTTTATGGCGCTTCTGCGGGGCAAACCACAAGGCTTAAGTGGATATGTAGCGCTACTGGCCCTGGCGCTTTCGTGCCCGAGCAAAGGCCGGTCGTGATGTGCAGCGGTTGAGCCAGGCGCGGGTCGCGTCGCCCAGTTCGCTGTCGGCGCCGACGCTTTGGGCTAGAAACGCCGCATAGCCCACCGCAATATCGGCGATGGTAAAGCGCCCACCAACGAGCCAGTCGCGGCCATCGGCGAGCGCGCTTTCAATGCTGCGTGCGCGGCCACCAAAAAAGGCGCGGTAGTCGTCGACGGCTTGCACGAGGCGACGTTCCGGTTTCTCGACGCGGGTATAGCGCAGCATGATCGCGAGCGGGAAGGTGAGCGTCGCATCGGCGCGGTGGAGCCAGTTGCGGTAGGCCCAATAATCGGGATCATACAGCAGCAGTTCGAGCGAAGTGCCGACCGCGATGCGTTCACAAATCGCAACAGATTCGGTCATCAGCAGGCCATCCTCAACCCAGCCGGGCACGGTTGCGAGCGGGTTTACCGCCTTATATTCCGGGGCAAAGGCGCGGGGCGGGAACGGCAGGACGGTGAGGTCAATGTCAAAGCCGACCTCCTCGGCAGCCCACAGGCAGCGCAGGCTGCGCGCGTCGGCACAGTGATAGAGCATTGGCTTGGTCGTCATGCGGCAATCTCCTTGGCGCGGGCAATGGCTTTGACATGTTCGCGCCACGCGATGAACAGGCCGCTGGCGATGATGATCGGCGCGCCAAGCCAGGTCGAGGCGGCAGGCAGCGTGCCAAAAAACCACCATCCAAAGGCGATGGCCCACAGCAGGCTGGAATAATCCATCGGGATCACGACCGACACGGGCGCCAGACGAAGCGCGCCGGTCAGACACATTTGCACCACCGCGCCTGACAGACCGAGCAGCACCAACAATCCCCAGTCGGCCGCGCTGTGCGGCACCCAGACGAAGGGCAGGGCCAGCCCAAGCGGGATCAGCGACAGCAGGCTGAACCAGAACACGATCGACACGGTGTTTTCGGTGCGACCCAGATCGCGCACGGCGATAGTGATGAGCGCAGTCATGATGGCGCCGCCCAGTGCGATGAGCGCGCCGGTCAGGTGGCTGCCGCCAAAAGCACCGCCGTTACCGGGTTGCACGACGACGAGGACGCCGACAAAGCCGATGACAACCGCGCTCCACCGCGCGCGGCCGGTGGGTTCGCCCAGCAGCAGCGCGGCAAAAATGACGGCAAAGATCGGCACCGACAGGCTGATCGTCGTAGCCTCTGCCATGGGGAGCAGGATCATGCCGCCGAAATTGAGCGTCATGCCGGCAAGGCCCATGGCGGCGCGGCGGCTGTGTGTGGCAAGGCGCTGGGTGCGCAAGATACCGATACCGCCGTGGGTCAAGGCCCAGACAAAGACGAAGGGCAGGGCAAAGGCCTGCCGCCAGAACAGGCTTTCGGCGATGTGGATACCACGCTCCGCCACCAGCTTGACCACCACAAACATCAGCGACAGGCCAAGCATCGCAGCAAGGCGCAGTGCGATGCCGCCGAGCATGTTGGTGGGGGCGGTGGGAGTGTTCATCTCGCTTGTCCCCCTAGACCGAAGCCCTGACCCTGTCGAAGGGCGTTTCAGCGCAGGTTGGTAATAACGGCTTCTGTATCTGACGACAGGCCTTGGCCAACCATTTGTCACGCGCCCCCTTGCGCCAAGGGGGGCACTGGCGCTAAAGGCCACCTCCGGCATAGGGGTATAGCTCAGTTGGTAGAGCATCGGTCTCCAAAACCGAGGGTCGTAGGTTCGAGTCCTACTGCCCCTGCCAGGCCATTGTGACGCGTTGCGGCGCAAGTTGCCATTTTGGCACCTGGTCCACGGGACGTTCAGCACCGTTGATTTCTAGTGTAAGTTGCAGGATGGAGAAGGGGACTTCTTGACACGCCTGTAAGCAGTGTGATGTTGCGGCCTGATGGCTACTGCTCCCCTTTGCTCTGATCCTGATGTACAGCTGCCCCGGCGCACTGTTGCCTTCTATGCGCTTTGTGTGGGGCCATCGGCGATATTGGGGCTGCCATTCAGCGTTTATCTGCCACCGTTCATCAGTGAAAGCGGGGTGATTGCGGTCGGGATGGTCGGCCTCATATTCTCCATATCCACGCTTTGGGATGGCGTGGTGGATCCGCTGATCGGCAGGCTGGTCGATCACAGCAAGGCCGGGGGGACGACGCATCGGGCCTGGATGTGGCGCGCCGCCGTGCCGCTGGCGGTTCTGTTGTTGCTGTTGCTGGCGTTCGGTGATGTGCTGCCCTTTTGGGCGCTGCTGCCCCTGCTGCTGCTATTTTATTCATCGTACAGCCTGTATGATGTGGCCTATCTGTCTTGGGGGTCGGCACTTGCACCGACGGTGGATGCGAGCAGCCGGTTGTTTGGCGCCCGTGAATGGTCGTCGAAAATTGTGCTGGTGCTTGCTTTTGCAACGCCTGCTGCGGCGCAGGCACTGGTGCCCGGGCTTAGCCTGGAGGGGCGGATCATCGCTTATGCCAGCTTGGTTGCGCTCGCCCTGCCGCTGGCGCTTGCTGCAACGATGCGGATCCCGCCGCGTCAGCCACAGGACGAAGCGCCGGTTGATTGGCGCAGGGAACTCATGCTGACGCTGCGGTTCCGCCCATTGCTGTTGTTATACGGCATTCAGTTTTTCAACAGCTTCGCCTTTGGCACGCTGACCGCGCTATTTGTCTTTTTTGCTGATGCGGTGCTTGGGCTTGATGGACAAAGCTCGCTGTTGCTGTTTGCGACGTTCATTGGCGGGGCATTGAGCACGCCGTTGTGGACCTGGGGCGCGCGGCGTTTCGGCAAGCAGCGCGGCATGATCGCAATGGTGCTGTTCGTGGCGGCCATCATGTCAGCTGCGCTGGTTGTGCGGCCGGAAGGGTTGATGCAGGCATTGGCGTTCACGCTGTTGCTGGGGTCGGGATTTGTTGGCCTGGTTTTCATTTATGGCATGCTGACCGATCTGGTGCCCCATGACCGCGCGCGTTGCGGCCGCGACCGCAGTGCATTTTTGTTCGCAATCACGATGCTGATGCAAAAGGCGGGCGTGGCTACGGCCATTGCGGTGGCTTATACGTTGCTTGATGCGGGGGGCTTTGATGCGAAAAATCCGGCGGCCTCGGCGACGCTGATCCATCAGCTGTTTGCTGGACTGCCCACGCTGTCCTGGTTGATCGTTGCCGGTCTGCTGGTGCTGTTAGGGCGGGCGTTGCCGCCGCAGCCGCCATCCGAAGCGCCCCTTGCAACATTCACCCAATCGCACTAAATGCCGCAATATCCCGACATCAGGGTTTCCGTCGCACCGGCCATCAGCCGGTGACGGGCCGTAGTGCGGGCGAACAAGGAATGAAGCATATGGCCAAGACCAGCCCAGGTGAATTCGTCAATCAGGTGCGTGCTGAGGCGCGCAAGATTGTGTGGCCGACGGGCCGGGAAACGATGATGACGACCATCATGGTGTTCATTATGGCGACGATTTTGGCCTTTTTCTTTCTGGGCATCGACACGGTATTCGGCGCAATCGTGCGCTGGTTGACCTCGCTCGCCGGTTAAGGCCGGCCGGGACGAAACGACTTTACGGGAATTGGGGCATATGGCGGCGCGCTGGTACATTATTCACGCCTATTCGGGGTTTGAAAACAAGGTTCGCGATTCGGTGCTGTCCGAAGCGGGACGACTGGGGCTGACCCCGTTGGTCGAATCGGTGGAAGTGCCGACCGAAATGGTGACCGAGGTCAAGCGCGGCAAAAAGGTGCAGACCGAGAAGAAGTTCTTCCCCGGCTATGTACTTGCCAAGCTGACCATGACCGACGATGTTTATCATCTGGTCAAAAACACGCCGAAAGTTACCGGATTCCTGGGATCATCGGGCAAGCCTCAGGCAATCACCGAGGCCGAAGCCGCGCGCATCCTGAACAGCAAGGCCGAAGCCGCCGCCAGGCCCAAGACCGAAATTCGCGTTGATTATGAAATCGGCGATCAGGTCAAGGTGCTAGAAGGACCGTTCGCCAGCTTTAACGGGATGGTCGAAGAGCTTGATTTCGACAAGGCGCGGGTCAAGGTATCGGTATCGATCTTTGGTCGTCCGACCCCGGTTGAGTTGGATTTCGAGCAGGTTGAACGGATGAAGTGAGCTCGCCTGGGCTTGCTTTTCCGGATAACCGGCGCTATCGGCGCTAGCTTCCAAACCCATTGGTGTGGATTTCGCGCGGGAGGAGGGTTCACCCTCTGTCTGACCGCATAACTTGAGTCCCGGCCTGTGCCGGGGCGACAGAGAGAAGAAGGAGGCCGTTATGGCCAAGAAAATTAGCGGCTATATCAAGCTGCAGGTGCCTGCTGGCGCTGCTACGCCATCGCCGCCGCTTGGGCCGGCCTTGGGCCAGCGCGGCGTTAACATCATGGAATTTTGCAAGCAGTTTAACGCGGCGACCGGCGACCTGGAAAAGGGCACGCCGACCCCAGTGATCATCACTGTGTTCGCTGACAAAAGCTTTACTTATGTAACCAAAACCCCGCCTGCATCGTACCTGATCAAAAAGGCCGCGAACCTGAAAGCGGGTTCAAAAGAGCCGGGTAAAATCAGCGCTGGTTCGATCGCACGTTCCAAGCTGTCTGAAATTGCGGAGATCAAGATGAAGGATCTCAACGCTAACTCGATTGAACAGGCGACCAAGATCATCGAAGGCAGTGCGCGTTCGATGGGCCTTGAAGTCGTGGAGGGCTAAAATCATGGCACTGTCCAAAAAGGCGAAGCTGCTCGCCGAAAAGCACGATAATCAGAAACTGTTCGCCATCGCCGATGCAATTCGGACGGTTCGGGAACTTTCATCGACCAAGTTCGACGAAACGATGGAAATCGCGATGAACCTGGGTGTTGATCCGCGCCATGCCGACCAAATGGTCCGCGGCGTCGTGACACTGCCCGCCGGAACCGGCAAGGATGTCAAGGTTGCCGTGTTCGCACGCGGTGACAAGGCCGAAGCCGCGCTTGCCGCCGGGGCCGACAGAGTTGGCGCCGAAGACCTGCTCGAAGATATGCAGGCCGGAAACTTGGATTATGGCCGCGTCATTGCGACACCGGACATGATGGGCATAGTCGGCAGACTGGGCAAGATACTCGGTCCCAAGGGCCTGATGCCGAACCCGAAGTTAGGCACCGTGACCCCGAATGTCGCCGAAGCGGTCAAGGCCGCCAAGGGTGGGCAGATCGAGTATCGCGTTGAAAAGGCCGGGATCATCCATGCCGGCCTGGGCAAGCTTTCGTTTGGCGAGGAAAAGCTGCGTCAGAACTTCGATGCGTTCGTCGATGCCATCAGCAAATCGAAGCCGTCGGGCGCGAAGGGCAAATTTATCCGCAAGATCGCGCTCAGTTCCAGCATGGGGCCGGGCGTCAAGGTTGACGTGGCGGAAGTTGTCGGCGGATAAACGTCAGTCACCGCGAAGAGATAAGCAGGGGCCGGAGGAAACTTCCGGCCCCTTTTGCATGGCGAAGTCTATTTCACAGCGAGTGATCGTTGACGCTGGAGGCAGGATTTCATGATATCACGATGCTTATGGCCGCCCTGCCATTTAATGGACATCATTTCTTCGCCCTTAAATTCCAGCGCGAACAGCATCTCGTCCGTCATCCCGGCCATGGCAGCGTCAATGTCCGGCAAGGCGAAATGGACCATACCCAATTTGTCCAGCCACGGGGTTTTACCGCTGTAGACCTGCAATTGCTGTGGCGGGTCGGTATCCTGTCGCAATGTCACGGTGATGGTTTTAAGTCTGTTCGATCTGGGCACGGCATAGCCATATAAGCTCAGCACGCCGCCACTATATTGCCCGCTCGGCCCGGCGATGACCACGCCCTGACCCTTGCGCGTGAAATGTATCATGCAGGAGCGGGCCTGGTCAGCATCGTCCGCCCCTGTTTTAACCCAAAAACCGTTGTAAAAACGACTATAGGCGGAATCTTCCTTCAATCGGCGTGGATGTTCGGCCTCGTTACGGGCGTCCAATTCTTTCGCATCTTCGATCATTCTGTCCAAATCCTGGGCGGTCATGGGTGCGCGCCTTGGAGCGTTGTCATAGTCGTCATCATACCCCCCACCCCACGGCGGTGACGATGCAATATCCATCATGTTCTGATGATGCTGGGCATTCATCTGGCAAATATTGGGAAGGTCAGAGCAGGCCATCGCCGGCGTTGATGTCGACACGGCGAACCATCCGGAACCAAGCAGGGCAGATAGGAGAAAGCGGCGCATGATAAGCTCCCGTGACCGAAATATCGTGAAAAATAATAACGTCGTGGCTGGGGTGCAACGGTTATTCCGTACCGGTACGCGGCACAGGTCCCGGTGGCATCACTCCCGCAAGCTGCGAAGCGCCGCGCCGACGGCAAAAGGGCCGATGGCGGTCAGAAGCAGGCTTGACGCCGCTAGCAGCTTGAGCGCGCCTGTGCCAGCTGGATTGAGCAGGCCCGCGCCAAAGATTAGCAGCGGGACAGCCAGCGGCAGCACGAGCAGGCCCGCGATGGCGTTACCGCCCTTCAACGGCGCGGTCAGTGCGGCGCTGAGCAGGGCGAGGGTGGCGAGGCCGGGCGCTGCGATAGCAAGCCCAAGAGCGGTGGTGGCAACGGTGTCGCCCGACAGGCCAAGCAGCGCGGCGGCAGGGAGCAGCGCCGCCAGCAGTGGCAGCCCGAACCCCACGGCATGCGCGGCAATGCGGACGGCGGCGACGGCTTCGTCAGCCAGTCCGCGGACCACAAGCTGATCAAGCACGCCCGCTTGCCAGTCGGGACGCACCAGCCGATCAACAGGCAGGAGCGCGGCGAGCAGTGCCGCCACCCACATCATGCCGCCCCCGGTCCGGGCCAGCAATGCGCGATCCGGCCCGACAGCAAAGGGGTACAGCGTCGCGACCAGCAGTAAGAAGGCAACGGGCAGCCAGATGGTGCCGCTGCCCCAAGCGCGGCGCAGGTCGCGCGCGAACAGGCGGGCGAGCACAGTCACCGCGCAAAA
>Ga0105044_10011532_pt1 | contig 12039 bp, 7 predicted proteins | sample MAT01_FD_78092 | JGI IMG/M metagenome (GOLD analysis project Ga0105044, IMG submission 78092) | Freshwater microbial communities from Lake Fryxell liftoff mats and glacier meltwater in Antarctica - MAT-01 | ecosystem: Environmental > Aquatic > Freshwater > Ice > Liftoff microbial mat | place...
GCTCGGTGCTCGCTCCCCGACCCGCCAGCCCAAGCTGGCGGGCGTTCAGCGGCTCGCGGCATGCTGCTCGAAAGCCCGCTTCCCCGGCCCGCTAGCCCGAGCTAGCGGGCGTTCAGCGGCTCGCAGCATGCTGCTCGAAAGCCCGCTTCACCCCCCTCATGTTCCCCCTTGTACATTGCGGTTCCGATGCACCATGGATGTGCGAGTGTCGCGTAAGGCAGGATGCCGGAAGCGACCCAGCGCCGTGCGCCTTGCACTCGAACCGCTTGGCGAACGGTTTCTTTAAGGTTCCCAAGATTGCCATCGGTCATATCGGCAAGTCTTTTTCACCTTGAACTTATAGACTCAGCCCCTCTGGGGGGTTTCACATGTCTTCTACATCGTGGTTCAGGGCGGTTGCGGCGGGCGCGAGTCTTTGCGTTCCCGTGCCAGCACTGGCCGCCAATCAAACGATGCTCGTCTACGGTGGTGTGGTTGGCGCGATTGCGCTCGCCTTGGGCGTAGCCATTGGCTGGGCGCATGGTTTGCGTGTTGCCAAACGCGCCAATGCCCTATTGCCTGCGGCGATGGATTCAGACGAGCGTTTGCGTTGGGCGCTGTGGGGAAGCGGTGACAGCTTCTGGATCTGGGAGCTCAGTGATGACCTGTTGTCCTGGTCGGGTGCGGGTCAGACTCTGGGCTTTGCCGGCGGGGAATCATTCAAAGGGCGCGAGCAGTACGCCAGCATCATCCACCGCGAGGATCGCGCGCGCGCAGAAGCCGCCTTCGACGCGCATTTGGCTGGAAAATTGGATCGCTTCGAATGCGAGTTTCGTTTGCGCGCAACGACCGGCGTGTGGACTTGGGCGCGTGCTCGCGGAAAGATTGTCAGCCACCATGCTGATGGCAGGCCAGCGCTCGTCGCCGGAACGTTTCGCGTGATTGAACGCGAGCGCGCGGAGGAATCCGAGCGGCGTATTAGTGCGCAGGTGCTACAACACATGTTGGAAGGTGTGGCCATTACCGATCTGAATTTCTGCTTCGTTGCGGCGAACCCGGCCTTTTTAGGTTTGACCGGCTATGCGCAGCCAGAAGTGATCGGAAAGTCTGCCTCGCTGTTGGATTCCGATCGACATTCGCCGCGCTACTACACCGAGATCCGGCAAGATTTATCGGCGCGCGGGCGGTGGTCTGGTGAGATGTGGCAGAAGCGCCGATCGGGGGATGATTTTCTTGCCTGGCTGCAGATCGGTGAGGTCCTCAATCCAGAAGGCGCCCGCTCGCACTATGTTGCGGTGTTGGCCGATGTCACCGATCGCAAGCGCGCCGAGCAGCGCTTGCGCTATCTGGCGCATTTCGATCCCTTGACCGGATTGCCCAACCGCGCCTATTTGCGCCAGCGCTTGCGCCAACGCATCGATGGCGGTGGCAGCCGGCGATTCGCCTTGCTGTTTCTGGATCTGGATCGCTTCAAGCACGTTAACGATTCGATGGGACACGCGGCCGGCGACGAGTTGTTGCGACAAGCGGCGAAACGGCTCGCGCATGCCGCCGGTGAGCCCGAGAACGTCGCGCGATTCGGCGGCGACGAGTTCACTGTGCTTGCGACCAAAGACGCGAGTAATGAAGCGGTCGAGCGGCTTGCAGGCGAAATTCTCGACGCGTTTTCTGGCCCATTGCTGGTGGCTGGGCAAGAAGTTGCGATTTCACCCTCGATCGGCATCGCCTACTACCCAGATCATGGCCGCAATATGGATGACATCTTGCGTCATGCGGATGCAGCGATGTACGACGCCAAGGCGCGTGGCCGCAATACTTGGCGTGTCTACAGCGCACGCTTGGCCGAGGATGCTAGCGAGCGCACACGCCTGGAAGGCGCATTACGCAAAGCGCTTGATCAAGACGAGTTGCGCCTGATTTATCAACCCAAACTGAGTTTGCGCAGCGGCCGCATCACTGGCGTCGAGGCACTTTTGCGCTGGCGTTCCGCCGAACTCGGGCATGTGCCGCCGTCGCGCTTCATTCCTGTGGCTGAAGAAACCGGATTGATCCTGCCGCTAGGCGAATGGGTGTTGCGCCAAGCCTTGTCGCAAGCGCGCGCTTGGGCTGATGCAGAGATGCCGCCGTTGCGAATCGCGGTCAATGTTTCGGCCTTGCAGCTCACGCGCGGGGATTTCACCGAGTTGGTCAAAATGGTGCTCGATGGCCACAATCTGCCACCGACTACGCTTGAGATCGAACTCACCGAAAGTGCGCTGATGGCCGATCCCAAACGCGCTGGACGCACCATTGCGGATCTGCGCCAGCTCGGCGTGAAGATAGCGATCGACGACTTTGGTACGGGCTATTCCTCGTTGAGCTATTTGCGCGGCTTGTCGATCGACACGGTCAAGATCGACAAGAGCTTTGTCGACGGTATCGAACACAATGTCGATGACGAGGTGCTTACCTCCACCATCGTGCTAATGGCGCATTCCTTGGGGTTAAGCGTGGTCGCTGAGGGCGTTGAGACCGATCGGCAATTGAATTTTTTGCGCGGCGAGAACTGCGATGAAGTGCAGGGATACTGGTTGTCGCGCCCCTTAGAAGCCGATGCGTGCCGCCAGTTTGTTTCCCAGTACCAGATGCCCAAAGGATTGGTCTTGCCGGGCGCGGCCTGACACTTGTCAGCCCGGTTGGCTGACCGAGCGCGCTGCCACTGGCCGGTGAAGCGCGGCACAATACAGTTTGGCGACGTTGTAAAAGGGTGCCCCTTGAGAGCCTTTCCTGAGCGATTTCGTCCGCTGGCCGGGGTGCTCTTCGGCCGCAACAACAGGCAAGCGCTGTTTGCGCTCGGCAGCCTGTTTTACCTGGTCTTCCTGTTCCTGCCGATCTTTGTTCCGCATCTCGCGCGCTCGCGCTGGCTGCTGGCAACAGTCTTCAGCGTGATGTTGTTCTTGCCGCTATACGTCGCTGTGTGGCGCATGCAACGCCCGTGGCGCGATCTGGCGACGCTCGCCATCGCGCTCTTGGGCTTTGCGCTATTGCCATACAACGTATCGTCCAACACCTATGTAATTTACACCGCCGCGGTGCTCGGTGGCGCCTTTCCGCTGCGCCAGGCGGTGCCTGCGGTGGTGCTCACACTTGCGGCCTTTGTTGCGTGGCATTTGCACTGGCAATTGCCGCTGGTGATGGCTGTTATGACCTGTCTACTGGCCATCGCAGTATTCATCGGTAATGCCATCGGTGCGGCCTATGCGCGCACCGATGTCGCGCTCAAGCTCAGCCAGGACGATGTGCGTCAACTGGCGCGCGTTGCCGAGCGCGAGCGCATCGGGCGCGATCTGCATGATCTGCTCGGGCACACTTTGAGCGTGATTGTGCTCAAAGCGGAATTGGCGAATCGCCTGTACGAGAAGGACCGCGACGCGGCGCGACGTGAAATTGCCGATGTCGAACGCATCGCGCGCGAGACCTTGGGGCAAGTGCGACGCGCAGTGACCGGGATTCGCGCTGCGGGTCTGCGCGCTGAATTAGTCAGCGCCCGGCTGGGGCTGGATGCGGTCGGTGTCGATCTGGATTTTGAGGGTGAAGTTGACGATTTGCCGCCGAGCCGCGAGACCGTCCTGGCGCTAGTGCTACGTGAAGCAGTCACCAACATCGTGCGGCATGCCGGCGCCAACCAGACGACGGTGCGCTTGCTACGCAATGGCCGCGAAATCGTCTTTAGCATCAGCGACAACGGACACGGCGGAAAGCTGATTGCAGGCACTGGCCTCACCGGCATGCGCGAGCGGGTCGAGGCGGCCGGCGGGACATTGGATTGGCATGGTGACGCAAACGGCACACGGATCGTGGCGAGACTTCCCGTGCACGATGCGACGGCCGAGCTGCTCACAGGCGCAATCGCGCCCAGTTAGGCTCGGCGTTTGGAGTTTTGTGTGTCAGGCATTTTTGAGCAGCGACCGTCTCGGGATCACGCGAATCGGCAGCGGAGGAATCGCAAATCGAGCCTGCGGCGAGAACGATGCGGTCATCTATCAGCCCGACGGGCAGCGAAGCGCAAAATGGCGGCATGACACAAATCGGTGCGCTTCCTTTCTTTTCTTCGTCTGCGTCTTTGCGTCTTTGTGTTGAACGCTTGGTCTCAATGCCCTTTTCACACGATCGGCTAAGCCCCCGGCGTGATAAAGGACAGACCCATTTCCCCGAGCACCGGCGGATTTTCGCGAACGATGGCCGTATCTGACGCAAATTCTCCATCACCGCTCGGGTAGCCATCGGGCAGATTTGCGCCGTCTGCCGGTGCCGGTGGTTCTAGGCGCACCGAGAGCTGTCCCGGCGGAATGAATGCCCTCGACAATGCGCCGTCGGTCCAGTGGCTCACGTAGCCACCGTAGTCCCAGCCGAAGCCCAGAAAGCGGAATGGCTTGCCATTGATTCGTTCCAGATCGCTTGCCGTCATGCCCAGCTTGAGCCCGAACGGCCCGGACCAATTTGACGCCGCTTCGCGCACGTAGATCGCGCTGATCGGTTTGCTGACATCACCATCGACGAAATAGACATAGGCGCGTCTTGTGGGGTCATTTGGATGAATCACGGCGCCGGGCTCGGTTTGTCCTTCGCCCATATCGACCTCCGCCTCCACCACTTCAGCATCACCGAAGCGCTGGCGCAAACCGGCCAAGCCCATCTCAGGTCGAAAGCCATTGCCGCCGACGGCGAGCACATGCAAATCCTGCGCGGGCACCGCGGCTGGCAAGGCGGGCGGCGCAGGAGTTGGCGCCACCCAGCCTTGCGTTGCGGGAGGCGTCGGGGTGCTGCTGTCATCCGCGCTGCAGGCGGCCAGCGAGATGCACAGGGTAAGACAGAATGTGCGTAAGCTCATGAGCGGCTGATCGGCGTGCGATTCGCCATTCTGGCACGCGCCGAGGATTGTCGGGCCTTACTCGAAGTCTTCTCGAAACAGCGGATCCACCGGTGCATTCGAGCACGCAGACATGCCACCGGTGGCGTCCACGCTATCGCCAAACCACAACACCGCATAGTTGCCAACGATGCCTACGCCCATGCCGCGCCAGACCTTGCTGGCCCAAACACCACGATTCAAAATCACATCGGCATGTGCTGAGCTTTGCTGCCAAAGTGAGATGGCCGTCAGCGCGCTGATCGTGCCGCCGCCCCAGGCCGCATTTTCATAGCCGTTGCCGCTGTAAAGGTTCGCCGATACCTGACGCGGCTTATTCCACATCTGCGAACCCGGGCCATTGGAGTAGCACACCGGCGACCATAAAGACGGTCGCGAATTCGACCAACTATGCACGTTACAACTTGGCGTGACTGGATTGTTGGCGGTCAGATCCCACACATGCCATTGCGCCGTCGAGCTCACCCAATAGGAAACTGGCACGGCAGGCAAGCCATTGGCCAGGCGGTAGCTATTGACCAGCGTGACCAACTCCGATTCCTGCGCGTTTAGACACGCGCCAGTGTTGCTGGGGACGTTTTGAGCATGCGCCGACAGGGCCGGGAGCGAGCAAGCGAGCAGCAATGTGAGCCTTAGTCTCATTCAATCCCGGTGCAAGAGCGATGTCGCGAGCGCCGCTAAGGATAGCGTGCTCACCGCAATTTCACCTCTATCGGCATGACGCGAATCACGTAAGTTGAGGATTTCATTAACATGGGCCTTCACGAACAGCCTCTGTCTCCTAGCGTCGCCGATCTAACGGCTTGATCGAATCCGCGTCGGGACTGCAAGATGCGAGCCCTTTTTGACCCACAGGCGCCGACGATGGATTCCTTCATGCAAGCCGCGATCGGAGAAGCCCAAGCTGGCCGTGCCGAGGGCGGAATTCCGATTGGATCGGTGCTGGTGCACAAGGGGCTGATCATTGGACGTGGGCACAATCGCCGCGTGCAGAAAGGCAGTTGTACCTTGCACGGCGAGATGGACGCGCTCGAAAACGCCGGACGGCAATCGGCGGGCGTCTACCGCGAATCCACGATTTACACGACGCTTTCGCCGTGTTCGATGTGCAGCGGCGCGATCTTGCTATACGGCATCCCGCGCGTGGTCATCGGCGAGAATTTAAGCTTTCTCGGTGAAGAAGAACTGCTCAAAAGCCGCGGCGTGCAACTGACCGTGCTCGACGACCCGACCTGCAAACAGCTCATGGCCGATTTCATGCGCGACTGCCCACAATTGTGGAATGAGGATATTGGGGAGTAGCTACTTGTGGAAGCCAGAGCGGGGCTGGGTGGTGGGGCGTATTCATCAGCGACGCGGGCGTTGAGAGGTCGTTTCTTTAGGCGAAGTGTGCTTAGCGTTGATGCGCCTTGAGCGATTGTGCGAGTGTGTACTTTGAGCCAAGCGGAGGTCGTCGACGCAGGCGCCCCAGCATTAGCGCCCCAGCACCGAGCCCTGAGACCCGCACTTGCTCTAGCAGATGCCGCCCCAACACGGCGGCCGCTCTGGAGTAATGTAGGCACCCTTTTCCGCCGCTGGCCTCAAGGCAATCCGATGACTGATGTAGCACCGTCCACCGACGTGGGCGAGATGAATCTCGATCCTTACTGGATGCCGTTTACGCACAACCGCTATTTCAAAGCGAAGCGGCCGCTCGATCGTTTGTTGGTCTCGGCCAAGGGCGCCTATTACACGACCAGTGAAGGTCAGCGGTTGTTCGATGGTTTGTCGGGACTCTGGTGCTGTGGCTTGGGGCATGGCGATCCGCGCATCGTCGAGGCGGTCAAGCGCCAGCTCGATATCGGCGAGTATTTTCCGGCCTTTCAGGTGGCCAATCCGGAGACCTTTCGGCTCGCGAATCGCATTGCCAATCTCGCGCCGGGTACGCTCAATCGTGTGTTCTTTACCAGTTCGGGATCGGAATCTGTCGATACGGCCCTCAAGATTGCCTTGGGCTATCACCGCCTGCGTGGCGAGGCCTCGCGTACGCGATTCATCGGCCGTGAGCGTGGCTATCACGGCGTCGGCATGGGCGGTATTTCGGTTGGCGGCATGGTCGCCAACCGGAAGATGTTCAGCGCGGCGATGATCGCGGGCGTGGACCATTTACCGCATACACATAATCTTGGAGAGATGGCATTTTCCAAGGGCATGCCGACTTGGGGCACGCACTTGGCCCTGGAGCTGGAACGCATCGTGAGCTTGCATGACGCCTCGACGATTGCGGCAGTCATCATCGAACCAATGCAGGGCTCGGCGGGCGTGATCATTCCGCCCGAGGGTTATCTGGAACGCATTCGCGCGATCTGCGACAAGCACGGCATTCTGCTGATCTTCGACGAGGTAATTACCGGCTTCGGGCGCATGGGTGCAAATTTCGGCGCGCAGGCTTTTGGCGTGACACCGGATCTGATTACCTTTGCCAAAGGCGTGAATAACGGCACGGTGCCGCTGGGCGGCGTGATCGCGCGACAGGATATCTACGACACCTTCATGCAAGGGCCGGATTACGCCGTAGAACTCTTTCATGGTTACACCTATTCTGGCCACGCGCTGGCGGTGGCAGCGGCGCACGCAACGCTGGATATTCTTGCCAGCGACGATATTCCCCAGCGCTTCGCGGTGCTCGGCAACAAGCTCGGAGACGCGGTGCATAGCTTGCGCGGCGAGCCCAATGTTATCGATGTGCGCAACTATGCTGGCGCGGCGGCTTTTGAAATGGCTCCGCTGCCCGGAAAGCCCGGATTGCGCGCGATCCAGCTTTTCGAGGACGCATTGAAGCGCGGATTGCTGGTGCGATTTACCGGCGACACCATCGCGCTGGCGCCGCCCGTCATTAGCACCGACGCCGAGATCGACCAGTTGATCGAAGGCCTGCGCGCATCCATCCGCGCGGTCGCTTAAATTCTTTGGAGAGGCTCATGAATGCAGTACGTCAGTTGCACGCTTCCGGCAATGAATCCGCGCCGACGCGCCTCGCGCATTACATCAATGGTCAGCGCGTCGAGGGCAGCGATGCGCGCACCAGCCCCATTTACAACCCGGCCACCGGCCAGCAGAGCGGCACGCTGCCGCTGGCCAGTGTGGACGAAGTGGGGATCGCCGTCGCGGCCGCCGTTGCGGCCTTTCCCGCGTGGTCGCAAACGCCCCCGATCAAACGCGCGCGGGTGATGTTCAAGTTGCGTGATCTGATCGAGAAGAATGCCGATCAGCTCGCCTCGCAAATCACGGCCGAGCACGGCAAGACGCACTCTGACGCGCTGGGCGAAGTGGCGCGTGGCATGGAAGTGGTCGAGTTTGCTTGCGGCATTCCGCATTTGCTCAAGGGCGAAACCACGGAAAACATCGCCGCGCAGATGGATGCTTACTCGGTGCGTCAGCCACTCGGCGTGGTTGCAGGCATTACACCGTTCAACTTTCCGGCGATGGTGCCATTGTGGATGTTTCCCATCGCCATTGCCGCCGGTAATTGTTTTGTGTTGAAGCCGTCCGAACGCGATCCGTCCAGCTCGATGTTGCTCGCGCAATGGCTTGAGGAGGCGGGATTGCCGCCGGGTGTCTTCAATGTGGTGCATGGCGACAAAGTGGCCGTGGACGCCTTGCTGGAACACCCGGACGTCAAGGCCATCAGCTTTGTCGGTTCAACCCCGATTGCCAAATATATTTACGAAACCGGCGCGCGCCACGGCAAGCGCGTGCAAGCGCTGGGTGGCGCTAAGAATCATATGGTGGTGATGCCGGACGCCGATCTGGAACAAGTCGCAGACGCGCTGATGGGCGCAGGTTATGGCTCGGCTGGCGAGCGTTGCATGGCGATTTCCGCTGCCATCGCGGTGGGTGATGAAGTGGCCGACGCGCTGATCGCCAAACTCGCGCCGCGCGTGCGTGCGCTCAAGATTGGAGCAGGTGATCTGCCCGATATGGATATGGGACCGCTGATCACGGCGCAGCATCGTGATCGCGTCAAAGGCTATGTGGACATCGGCGTCGATGAGGGTGCGCAATTGGTGGTCGATGGCCGTGGCCATAAGGTCGCGAATGCCGAAGGCGGCTATTTCCTCGGTGGATGCTTGTTTGATCACGTTAGCCCGCAAATGCGCGTCTACAAAGAAGAGATCTTCGGGCCGGTGCTGGTGGTGCTGCGCGTTGAGTCTTACGAGCAGGCGCTGAAGCTGGTCAATGAGCACGAGTATGGCAATGGCACCGCAATTTTCACGCGCGACGGCGATGCCGCGCGCGATTTCGTGCATCGCGTGCAAGTGGGCATGGTCGGCGTCAACGTACCGATCCCAGTGCCGGCGGCTTTCCACAGTTTCGGTGGATGGAAATCCTCGCTATTTGGTGATCTGCACGTCTACGGTCCGGATGGCGTGCGTTTTTACACGCGCCAGAAGGCCGTTACCACGCGTTGGCCGACCAGTATTCGCGCTGGCGCGCAGTTCGTGATGCCGCACTAACCATCTTGTCGGCGCATCGCGGTTCCGCCGCGATGCAGCGTGCAAGCGGCCCCTTAACGTGGCCGCAGCGGCGCCATTCACGCGCATTTTTGTCTTTTTCGGGTTAGCAACGAGGCGCTAGCGTGCCATCATCGTTCATATCCGCGTTACACGCGATTGCTGGTGCCTGACTAGGGCACGTTTCGGAGTGATGATGAGCAAACGTATTCGAACGTTTTTTACCGCAAGCCTTCTGCTCGCAGCGCTTTGCGTCAGCGTTTTCGCTAACGCGCAAACTTTCAACGGCAGCGCCAATAGCACCGCCGGCACCAGTCTGATTCCGTCGTCGGGCACGGGCGGTTGCACGGTTGGCCCGCAAATCGTTGGCGGCACCGTTTTCAATGCGACCGTCGCGGGCTTGAGCGCGGGCGCGGGCTTGCAGAACGCTCGGTTGAATCTGACTCACACATTTGACAGCGATCTGCTAATTCAACTGCGCGCCCCGAATGGGCAATTGCTGCAATTGACAGCCAACGTTGGCGGTGCCGGTGATAACTTCACCAACACGGTCTTCCAAGACGGCGCGCCAAGTATCGCGACGGGAACTGCGCCATTCACGGGAACTTTTGCACCCGGAGGCCTGATTCCACCACCCTGCGGCACTGCCGCCGCGCCTACTATCACGACCATCGGAGCATTCGCTGCTGGTCAAAATGGCGTCTGGCAGCTCGTGATTTACGATGACGCGGGTGGTGACAGTGGCAACATGATCAGTTGGTCTTTGACTTTCCCGGGGGCAGATGCCGATCTGCAAATTGTGCTCTCCGACAGCCCGGATCCAGTGGTTGCGGGCACCAATCTTAGCTACACCGCGACGCTCACCAATACCGGCCCGGCCGCTGCGATGGACGCGAGTTTGGCGTTTCCCATTCCAGTCGGCACCAGCTTTGTCTCGGCGACGCCTAGTGCGGGTGGTACTTGCACGCTGGTCACACCGATCACCTGCACCTGGGTTGGCGCGACAGCGAATGCCGCCGTGCGCAGCGCCGTGATCGTGGTGGCGGTTCCCGCGAATGCCGCCAACGGCAGTCTGATCTCCGCCTCGGTGGTCGCCTCATCGGCGTCCCCGGACTCAGACCCGGCCGACAACACCTCGACCACCGGAACTGCCGTGACCACGGCAGCGGATTTGTCGATGACCCTCAGCGATAGCCCGGATCCTGTGGTTGCCGGTGCCAATCTGACCTGGGTGGCAAGCCTGTCGAATGCTGGTGCATCGGATGCACAGGGCGCCTCGATCACGCTGCCGTTGCCGGCGGAAACGACCTTTGTGTCGGTAACGCCAAGCGTCGGCGGCATCTGCAATGCCGTGAGTCCAGTGGTCTGCACCTGGGCAGGCGCTACGGCTCCCGGCGTGACGCGTATGGCGACTGTGGTTGCGTTGGTCAATCCGGCTACGCTCGCCGGCACGAAAATCTCTGCAACGGCGGTATCCGCCTCGACCACCACTGATCCTACGGCTGCGAATAATTCTGCATCGGCCACGACCACGGTCAGCACATCGGCTGATCTGGCGATCACCCTGACTGATGCGCCAGATCCGGTGATTGCCGGCAACAATTTGACCTACACCCTGACCTTGACCAACGCGGGCTTGTCCGCGGCGCAGGACGCAGCTTTCAGTTTGCCGCTGCCTGCCGGAACTAGCTTGGTCTCAGTAACGCCGAGTGCCGGCGGTGTCTGCAATGCAGCAAGCCCCGTGGTATGCACGTGGTCGGGCCTCACCGGCACGACAGACGTTCGAGCGGCAACCGTGGTGGTTGCGGTGGCAGCGTCGCAAACCGGAAATTTGAGCGCAACAGCGACGGCTTCGTCGATGACGCCAGATCCGGCTGCGGCCAACAGCAGTGCAACGGCAAGCACATTGGTGCAAGCACAATCTGATTTGTCGATTACCTTGACCGACGCGCCGGATCCAGTATCTGCCGGTACCAATCTCACCTACACCGCCGTCGTGAGCAATGCCGGACCGTCCAATGCGGCAGCCGTCGTCGTGAATCTGCCCACGCCAGCCGGCACCAGCTTCGTTTCGGGCTCGGTGAGCGGTGGCGGCAGTTGTGCGGCCGGTATCAGTTGTTCGGTTACCGGCACGATCGCGCCCGGCGCCACGCGCACCGTCACCATTACCGTGTTGGTCGCGGCTTCAGCGATCAATGGCAGCGTGATTGGTGCCACCGCAACCGTTTCGACAAGCGCGACCGATCTGAATGCGGTTAATAACAGCGCCAGCACCACGACCACGGTCGCTACCCGAGCCGATCTGCAACTCACCTTGACCTCCTCAGCGGCTACCGTGTTGGTCAATGTGCCAGTGACTTTTGTCGCGACCAGCCAGAATCTTGGCCCGGCGGATGCGCAAAATCTCTCGATCACACTGACCTTGTCGCCCGACTTCCGCTACGCCAGCCATGTTGCGACCGGTGCCACCTGTACCGTGCCGCAGATTGGGAACTCCGGTGCGATTGTGTGCACTTGGGCGGGAGCGACTGCAGCCGGCGGCACACGCACCCTCGCCGTTACCGCCTACAGCAATGTCGAGGGCAGTAGCGGCGTGAACGCCAGCACCACCTCGGCGACCACGGACCCAGTCGCAGGCAATAACGCTGCAGCGGTGAC
>Ga0105044_10011535_pt1 | contig 12039 bp, 11 predicted proteins | sample MAT01_FD_78092 | JGI IMG/M metagenome (GOLD analysis project Ga0105044, IMG submission 78092) | Freshwater microbial communities from Lake Fryxell liftoff mats and glacier meltwater in Antarctica - MAT-01 | ecosystem: Environmental > Aquatic > Freshwater > Ice > Liftoff microbial mat | place...
CAGTTTGACTATCTCCAGCAAGTATTGCTCCTTCAACAGGTGATGCTCCGCGGTGTTTTGGAAGTAGGGAATAGTGAACATTTATAGTGCCGTGACTTGGTAGGTTTATAATATTCTCAGGAATTATTCTTCCGTAAGCCACAACTATAAAAATATCACAATAGTATTCTTTCAATTGATTAAGGAAATCATCATTAAGTTTTTGTGGCTGAAGTACAGGAATATTGTTTTTTTCTGCCCATATTTTCACAGTAGGTGGAGAGATTTTCATCCCTCGACCAGATGGTTTGTCTTGCTGACTTATGATGACACAGGGAGTCAGATCATTTTCTTTTAATGATTCTAATATAGGCAGACAAAGTGCCGGAGTACCAAAGAAGGCGATTTTGTTTTTTATTTCTTTATTCATTTTATTTATCTTGTTCTTCTGGATTTTCTTTTCGTACATCACGAGCCTTGTCGATAAAGAGAATGCCATTTAAATGATCTATTTCGTGCTGAAAAATATGCGCCAAAAGACCTCCAGCTCCGCGAATGAACTTCTCACCTTTTTCATTATGGGCAATTACTGTAGCATTTGTTGCTCTTCGTACTTCTCCATAAAATGGTCGGACAGACAAACATCCTTCCTTCATCCACTTTGTTGTTTTTGATTTTTTAGTAAATTCTGGGTTTATAAAAACCATGTCTTCATTTATTTGCTCATGTTTCTCTGGAATTTCACTCGTTTTAAAATTTTCATCAAATATTTTTCCAGCCACAACAAAAATACGCAAAGACTCTCCTATCTGGGGGGCAGCTATAGCCACACCATCTTTTTGTCCATGAAGTGCATTTTTCATGTCGGTGATTATCTTAAAAATTTTTACACCTTTGATATCTTTTATGTCAACATCCTTTGCTACTCTTCGAAGAACTGCGTTTTTTTGTTGGACAATTTTTGGAATCATAAACTATTTTAAGTTTTTTATATATTCTGGAAGTTTTGCAATTTTTATAACTTCTTGAGAACGGTTTGCCATGGTACGAACAATAACGGTTCCGTCGAGTGCCTCTTTTTGTCCAAAAATAATAGCATAGGGTATTTCTAGTTTTTCTGCGATAGCAAGCTGGGCACCAATAGTGTCTTTTGAAAGTGTTTGGTATATAGAAATATTTGCTTTTCGTAAAATTTCGATAATGTTTAAACTTTTTAGTTTTGCTTCAAATCCTAGTTGGATGAAACAAATTTTTGGTTTTTTAATGATACGAGGATTTAGTTTTTTATACCAAGTGGATTCCACTATTCTATCTACGCCAATACCTACACCTATGGCAGGAACGTCTTTTTTGGCACCTAGAATTTTTCCGAGATAATCATATCTTCCTCCTGCGGCAATAGTAAGAGGGCTTCCGTCTTCTCCGCCATCTTCTTCGGTGATTTCAAAAACAGTTCTTGTATAATATGAAAGTCCGCGAACAAGATTTTTGTTTAGGCGATATTCTACACCCATTTCTTCTAGGTATTCTAAAACTTCTTTGAAATGTTTTTTGCAACCACTACATAGGTGGGCGAGGGCATCTGGTGCTCCACCGTTTATTTCGATAGTTTTTTCTTCTTTGGAGTCCAAGATTCTGAGAGGATTTGTTTTTAATCTTTCTCTGTCAATGACAGGAAGGTTGGATAGGTGTTTTTTGTAGTAGTTTGTAAGTTCGCGAATATAGCCGTTTCTACATTCTTTGTCCCCGATAGAGTTTATGTCTACTTTTATATTTTTCCCACCAGCTTCTTCTATTATTGCAAGAGTGGTTTTTATAACTAAAGCATCAATAATACTTTTTTCATTTCCTAAAACTTCAAGACCAAAACTTTTAAATTCTCGGTATCTTCCACGTTGTGGTTTGTCATGTCTAAAAAATGATCCGTAGTAGTAGAGCATGACTGGCTGGGGGAGAGATTGCATGCCATTTTCAATGTATGAACGCATGACGCCAGCAGTACCTTCTGGACGAAGTGCTAGTTGGTCGCCACCTTTTGTTTTTAGGGTGTACATTTCTTTATCAATGACATCTGTTCCTATACCGATACCCGAAGTAAATACTGCTTCATTTTCAAGTAACGGTGTTTCTATTGGCTTGAAACCATAGTACATTGCGACCTCTTGAGCTTTTTCAAAAAAACCTTGGAATTCATAATATTTTTCTCCAGTGATATCACGCGTTCCTTTTGGAGAATTAAAAGGTGCTTTGTTCATTTCTTTTGTTTTCTTTTTTTCTGACATAATATTTTTTTAAAATTAAAATTTAATTTGTAGCGTAGGTTCTATGTTCTCCTGGAAACATATCTATATTTGAAATAGGGAGTAGTCTTAAAAATGCACGGCCTTTTATGTGGTCACGAGGAAGGGCTCCCCAATATCTAGAGTCAGAGCTGTACGGTCGATTGTCACCCATAACAAAATATTCTTTATTGTTAAGTTCTTTTGCAAGTGTACTTGTACCGATTTCAGAAATGTAGGGTTCATTTAGTACAAAACCGTCTGGGTTTTCTTTGTTTATGATAGTTACAATACCTTTTTTTATTGAAACAGTTTCACTAGGTAGTCCTATTATGCGTTTTATGTAATAAACAGCCTCATCTTGCGGTGGATGGAATACAACAACATCACCACGAGTAGGATCTCCTAAATGATAACTGATCTCGTCTACTATTAAATAATTTTTATCTTGAAAGGTTGGAAACATAGAAGCTCCTTCAACAATGAATGGTTTGGCAATATAGGTGCGTATAGGTATCACGATAATGAGTGCTATGAGTGCAAACCTTACAATCTCCCAAAAATCCTTCATTTTTGATTTCGGAGGATTTTCTATAGGTATATTTTTTACGATGTTATTTGTTTCCATGAATATGATTATAGTATGAGAATGGTCTTGACGGAAAGCGTGTTTAAATGTTCTATTACAATTCGCCCCTAGGTCCGACCTAGGGGCGAATTGTATAATATATTTGAATGGCTACATAGAGATCAAAAATTAGTGGTGGACGAATATTATCATATCTACAATAGAGGTAATGGTAAAAATTCTATATTCTTAGACAAGGAAGATTACAATCGTTTTATTAAATTACTCTATGTTTGTAATTCAGTGAAAAGTTTTAATTTTAAAAGTTCTATTGTTGATAAAAAAATTGATGCTTTTGATTTTGATAGAGAAGAAAAACTTGTTAATATTTGCGCTTGGGTTTTAATGCCAAACCATTTTCACATCCTCCTTATCGCCCCTAGGTCGGACCTAGGGGCAGAGGATTTTAACCAAATCACTGAATTTATGAGAAAGATTTCAACCTCTTATGTTATGTATTTTAATAAAAAATATAAAAGAACTGGAGGTTTGTTTGAGGGAAAATTTAAATCGAAACATATTGCAGAAGATAATTATTTTAGATATTTATTTGCTTATATTCATTTAAATCCAGTTAAACTCATTCAATCAGACTGGAAAGAGCTTGGTGTTAAAAATAAGAAAATTACAGTGGATTATATTAAAAATTATCCTTATTCTTCATTTCAGGATTTTTATGGATCTGGGCGAAAACAAAATAAAATTTTAAATAAAGATTCTTTACATGATGGTTTGATTATTGAAAATATTTCAGATGTATTTAAATGGATTTCGCCCCTAGGTCCGACCTAGGGGCGGGGTTTTATTGTGTTATAGTATACTTATGTTTTTAATCGTTCCACTTGGAAATCCGGGAGAAGAATATAAAAAAACTCGCCACAATGCTGGGCGAATAATTGTTGATGAGATTGTGGAAAAATCTGATTGGGATTTTTCAAAAGCCGCAAATGCTTTTTTTTATAAAACAAAAATTTTAGATAAGGAAGTGCAATTTTTAAAACCAGAAACTTTTATGAATGCTTCCGGATGTGCCGTTTCATATATTTTTAAAAAAAAAAATATAAAAAGTGGGGAACTTATCGTTATTCATGATGATATAGACTTGCCGATAGGTGAATACAGAGTTTCTTTTAATTCTGGATCTGCTGGTCACAATGGTATCGAGAGTATAATAAACTCTATTGACACAAAAGAGTTCTATCGAATACGAATCGGTGTTTCGCCAAAAGATGAGGATGGGAATACAAGGCGACCAACAGGAGGTGAACAAGGGGATTTTGTTTTAAAAAATTTCTCAAAAGTAGATTTTGAAAAAATAGTTGTATTGAAAGAAAAAGTTTTAGAAGAGATTGAGAAAATAATTTAAATCAAGAAATAAAAAAAAGTGATATTTCTCTCACTTTTTATGTATATTCTGCTATTTTTAATACCGTTTATGTAATCTTAAGCTTAGGGCTTATTTTACCAACAACTGTAGTAACTTCTACAAACGGAGAATTTTTTTATTTTTTCCCAAATTCCATCACCCCTTCACAGATTAGATTTCTTGTCAGAAGGGAAACTGCTTCTTCAAAAGGATAGAGTACCTCCAAATTTAAGGCTGTAGTTAACACTTTCAGGTAATAAAATAATGGTTTCTTTTTGGGTTTGTCCAAATAGGAATTTTAAAATATTTTTCATGGATAGTATGGTAAGGTTTTATAAAAAATACATATTTAGTATACAAAAGTAAAGGCGCTTCATTTTTGAAGCGCCTTTACTTTTGATCTATATTCTTACTTCTTATCATCTATGCTATGTGCACAAGTGTCATTCTTTGTTCCTTTGGTTCAAAGAGGGTGATTTGGAAGGTATAACTTTTTCCAAGCTCTAGAGTTTCGCGAAGTTTGAGTTCTCCACCAAATGTTGAGTTGTGAACAAGTCCAGCAACACCTTCTTTTATAGCAATAAGCGCACCGTGCTTATTGTGTTTAATAACTGCACCTTTCACAATGTCACCTTTTTTTAGTTTTCCTTCAAATTCTTTCCAAGGATTTTCACGAAGTTGTTTGATAGAAAGTGAAATCTTTCCATCTTTTATTTCGATTATTTTTGCCTTTATTGGATCGCCAACCTTAAACATATTGCGTGGGTCTTCAACAAGCCCCCAGTCTATTTCAGATATATGTACGAGTCCCTCAAGTCCTTCTTCGAGTTTCAAAAATATTCCAAAATCAACGATTCCAGCAATAGAACATTCTACTTCGTCGTTAACACTATATTTATTAACTATTTCATTTCTCTCTTCTGGGTTGTTATCTTTTTCAGAGAAAATAAGTTTGCCTTCTTTTGGAAGAGCGGTAATGATAACTACTGAAAGTTTTTTACCGATAAGTTTCTTGAGTTCTTTCAAGATTTTATCCTTATCTGAATCTTCTACACGAGGATAGTGCTCAGCCTTTAGTTGTGATGCTGGGAGAAATCCTGCGATTCCTTGCCATTCGAGTATGAGTCCACCTTTGTTTGCATCTTTGATTGGGATTTCAAGAATTGTTTTATCAGCGATAGCCTTATCAGCTTCACCCCAAATCATTGCTTGTTTCGCTTCTTTTAGAGAAAGTTCAATATAACCATCTTCGTTTTCTCGGTCTATAATTTTTGCCTTTACCATATCACCAATACTTATTTTCTTGATGATATCTTTTGCAATCATGTACTCACGACCATAAATAACACCTGTTCCGTATGGAGCAAGGTCAATATATATAGAACTCTTACCAATATCAATAACAGATCCTTCTATGAGTTGATCTCCCAAAATAGGAGAAAGACTTTTTTCGTAAAGATGAGCGATAGGGCTCTCTATAATTTCTTCAACTGTATCTATTTTTTTTGCCATATTAAATAAAAAAACCGCTTACATCAGCGGTCGGTATACCTTTCGAACTTGTGTCGCCAGAAAATTACTTTTTAGGCGGGTTAATCAAGTACGGTTGCTGATAATTAGGTACGCGAAACATAATACTATATGTTGGGTTTGTTTGCAAGGTTTTTCAGCTTTGTGTTTGTGGGATTCTTTGGTAGAATATAGTTCATGATTATAACCTACCTCGGACGACAGTTTGTAAAAATTCAACAAGGAGACACTGTGCTTGCATTAAATCCTATTTCAAAAGATTCAAAATATGATGGTAAGGTCGCAAGGTTCGGATCTGATCTTGCACTTATAACCGTCAATCATCCAGATTTCAATGGCGTTGAAACAGTCACCTATGGAGAACAAGATCCCTTTGTTATTTCTGGTCCAGGTGAGTATGAGGTAAAAGGAATAAGTATTGAAGGTGTTGGATTGAAGACAGAGATTGATGGTAAAAGTTTTATGGCATCTGCATATTCTATAAACATTGAAGGTTTGGTTGTTGGGGTTTTACCCAACATTCCAGAAGATTTTAAGGCCTCTGATATTTCAATGGGAACACCCAATATTTTAATAATTCCAATTACAAGCGAGAGCGATGTCTCAAAGGTTTATAAAACCGCGGTTTCTCTTGAGCCAAATATTATTATTCCAGTTGACTATGATGAAAAAACTCTAAAGGCTTTTCTGAAAGAAGCAGGGCAGAGTGTTGATGTGGTGGAAAAGCTTACCATCAAGAAAAAGGATGTCGAATCAAAAGAAGCTTCAGTTGTGGTATTATCTTTTTAAGATTTTAAATATGAATACAATTAATAAGACAATAGATTTAATAAATAAAAAACCAATCCACGCTCGTCGTCAAACTGCATTTTTGGTTGTTACTTCGATAACCGCTATTATTTTTATTGTTTGGATTTCAAACCTAGATATCGGGAAAAATGATAAAGAAATAGCACAGTCTTCTGATCCGTCCTCTTCACCGTTTTCTATTTTAAAAGACAACATTGTTACGCTTTATGCATCTGCTAAGGATGGTTTTAAAGAGGCAAATAAATAATCAGAAAGAAAAATTTTATGGCAAAAAAAGATAAAAAAGAATCAGAAGAGGCAGTACTTCCAGAATCTCCAAGATTGAGTATTTTGCCGATGTCGATTGTAAATGAGATGAAGGAGTCTTATATCAGCTATGCGATGAGTGTTATCACTTCTCGTGCTCTCCCTGATGTGCGTGATGGTTTAAAGCCAGTTCATCGTCGAATACTTTTTGCTATGAATGAGATGGGACTTTCTTCTTCTGCAAAAACAAAAAAATCAGCAGCAGTAGTTGGAGATGTGCTTGGAAAATATCATCCTCATGGCGACTCTTCTGTTTATGACGCAATGGTTGGCATGGCTCAGGATTTTTCTCATAGATATCCCTTGGTTATAGGACAAGGAAACTTTGGATCAATCGATGGTGACAATCCAGCTGCAATGCGTTATACCGAAGCAAAAATGTCCAAACTATCCGGAGAACTTTTGGCTGACCTTGAAAAAGACACAGTAGATTTTAGGCCAAACTATGATGGCACTCGTCGTGAACCTATTGTTTTTCCATCTGCTGTTCCAAATCTACTTTTAAATGGCACGCTCGGTATCGCGGTTGGTATGGCGACAAATATTCCTCCTCACAACTTGACTGAGGTTATCAATGCTACACTTTTGCTTATTAAAGATAAGGATGCAACAACAGAAGATTTGATGGAGTATATTAAAGCACCCGATTTTCCAACTGGTGGAATAGTTTACAATTCTAAAGATATTTTACACGCGTACTCTACTGGTCGCGGAGGTATTATTACTCGTGGTGAAGCAGAAATAGTTGAAACAAAGGCTGGTCTTGCACAAATCATCATCACTTCTATTCCGTATCGAGTAAACAAGTCTACTCTTATAGAGGCTATAGCCTCTCTTGTCTCAGAAAAGAAGCTTGAGGGTATAAAAGGTCTACGAGATGAATCAACAAAAGACATTCGTATTGCTATCGATTTAAAAAATGGTGTTCATCCACAAAAGATTTTAAATTATTTATATAAACATACTCAGCTTGAGAGCACCTTTCATGTAAATATAGTTGTGCTTGTCGAAGGGATACCTCAAACTCTTTCAATAAAGGGTATTCTTGAAGCCTTTATTGTTCATAGGCAGGTAATAGTAAGACGTAGAACAGAATTTGACCTTAGAAAAGCTGAAGAACGCGAACACATCTTGTTTGGTCTTAAAAAAGCACTCGATCATATCGACCGTGTCATTACGATTATCCGTGGTTCAAAAGATGCGTCTATTGCAAAACTAAATCTTATGAAAGAGTTTAAGTTTTCAGATGCGCAAACAACAGCTATTCTTGAAATGCGACTTCAAAAACTTGCTGGACTAGAAAGAAAGGCAGTAGAGGAAGAACTAAAAGAAAAACAAAACATGATCAGTGCTCTCAAAGAGCTTCTCTCTAGTGCAAAAAAAATATTAGCAGTTGTGTCTGATGAGCTGGAAGCTATAAAAGAAAAATATGGAGATGAAAGAAGAACAAAAATAGTAAAGGGTGGTTTTAAAACTCTCTCCGATGAAGATTTGATAGCGGACAAAGAGTCGGTGCTTGTTTTCACTGCTGGGGGTTATGTAAAAAGAACTGATCCTCTCGAATATCGGAGTCAAAAACGCGGAGGAGTTGGAGTGATAGATCTTGAAACCAAAGAAGAAGATTTTGTTAGCATGCTTTTAACTACAAGCACTCATTCTGATCTTCTATTTTTTACAAATCTTGGAAAAGCGTATCAGATAAAAATGTATGATATTCCAGAGGGTCGTCGTGCAACTAAGGGTAAGTCTATAATGAACTTTCTTTCGCTTGCTGATGGTGAACGCGTAATGTCTATCTTGCCTGTTATGAAAGAACAAAAAGGTAAAGAACAATATCTTATGTTGGTTACTACAAATGGAGTTTCTAAAAAAATGTCCTACACACATTTCAAGGATGTTCGGCGCAGTGGTCTCATAGCTATTAAGCTCGATGCAAAGGATTCACTAAAGTCTGCGCTTCTTGTTGAAAAAGGAGATGAAATAATGCTTGCAACAGAAAGTGGACAGTCTATCAGATTTAAAGAAGGAGATATTCGTGAGATGGGTCGCACAGCTGGAGGGGTGCGAGCAATGAAGATTTCATCTAAAGATTCTTTGATTGGAGTTGATGTTGTTTCAAAAGAATTTCTTGATAAGGCATTTTTCTTAACTATGAGTGAAAATGGTCTTGGTAAAAAAACAAATTTAAAAGAATACAAGGTTCAAAAAAGAGGAGGTAGTGGTATAAAAACTGCAAAGGTTACTGCAAAAACGGGTCTGCTTATTATGGCAAAGGTTATTACCAAAGAATCCGAGCTTATTGCTATGTCAAAAAAAGGACAAGTGATAAAGACTACTCTCGATTCTGTACCTTCACTTGGTAGACAAACTCAGGGCGTTTCTATAATGAAACTTCGATCGGGTGATGGTGTGGCGACGATTACATGCATGTAAAAAGACCTGTAAGTTTTTAACAACTTACAATTTTTATATAACATAAATTTATTATGGTATAATATGTTTATATGTTCTTGACCCCCGAAAAAATTATTTCTGAATGTTTGTTTTCTTCCGGTATGCGTGTTGCTGATTTTGGTGCTGGTAGTGGTTCTCTTTCTTTTGAGGTTGCAAAAAGAGTTGCACCAAACGGGAAGGTTTATGCTATTGAAGTGCAAAAAGATTTGATAACTCGCATGAAAAATGATGCACCTAAAAATATTGCGAGTTCCATCGAATATATTTGGGGTGATATAGAAAAATTGAAGGGCACAAAACTCGCAGATAGTTCTATCGATTTTTCTGTTGTTTCAAATGTGCTTTTTCAAGTAGAAGATAAAAATACTTTTCTGCAAGAAGTTGCCAGAGTTACAAAAAGAGATGGTAGGGTACTTCTGGTTGATTGGAGTGAATCTTTTGGTGGTATGGGGCCAAATGTCAATCATATTGTTTCCCAAAAAGATTCGATAGCTATGTTTGAAAAAATAGGATTTAAGGTAGACAGAGAAGTCTCAGGAGGAGATCATCACTATGGAATTATTTTTATAAAAAAGGCATAATAATATTAGTAAAAGGCTATGCAAAAATCAAAATTTCAAATCGTTATACTTGTGGTGTTTGTTTTTGGAGCAATCGTGGCACTCATCATGTTTTCTTCAAAAAAGAATTCTGGTTCTACTCCAGGCGAGGGAGGTATTGTTATGGTTTGGGGCACACTTCCAAAAAATATTGTCAATCCACTTTTTGGAGATTATAACAATAAAAATGATGGGGCGAGTATTCGTTACGCACAGGTGGCAATCGAAGGTTTTGAAGCCAATCTGGCTGAGGCGATAGCATCTGGTGTGGGTCCAGACCTTGTTATTGTTCCTGATAGTAAAATAATAAATCTTGAAAATAAACTTTATCCAATACCTTTTGAGAGTTTATCTGAACGTGCTTTTCGGGATGCCTATATAGAACAGGGTGAACTTTTTCTTACACCAGCAGGTACTATTGCTCTTCCTCTTGTTGTTGATCCAATGATTCTTTTTTATAATCTGGACATGCTTCAGGATGTCGGTATTACACGTCTTCCTTCGACTTGGAATGAGCTAAAAGAAATGACTCCTTTTTTGACCAAGAAAAAAGATTTAGAAATCCTTCAAAGCGGAGTGGCGCTTGGTTTGTCTAAAAATGTTAGTCATGCAAAAGATATTTTTTCTCTTATGCTCCTTCAGCTTGACAACCCTATAATAACTCGAATATCTTCAAGCGTCGGATATCGATCGGTCTTGGGTAGTGGTGCAAGTGGGGGAATACTTCCAGCAAGTAATACAATAAAATACCTAACAGTCTTTACTGATCCGCTCGGAGAGTTTTATTCTTGGAATAGAGCAAAAAAAATGTCGCAAGACGCCTTTGTTTCTGAGGAACTTGCTTTTTATCTAGGTTATGCAAGTGAGATACCAAATATTCGTTCAAAAAATCCAAATCTAAACTTTGATGTTGGGCGAGTTCCTCAAGTTAATCTTACTTCTTCTAAGACAACCTTTGGTAAAATGATAGGTGTCGGTATTGTAAAAACAACTAAAAACTTCAATAGTGCTTTTTCTGTGGCAACAAGTGTAATAGGAAACAAAGATTTTATTTCTGCGATATCAAACGCAACACTTACAAAATCTCCACTTGCACCAGCTAGGCTAGACTTACTTGGCAATCCTCCAGAAAATCTTTACGGAGCCCTTCTTTACAATGGTGCTCTTATTTCAAAGGGATGGCTTGATCCAAATGATGATGAGACAACAAAGGTTTTTGATAAAATGTTAGAAGATGTTGTATCTGGTGCGTCTACTCCAGATCAGTCAGTCGGGACTGCACAAAGTGAGCTTAGTATTTTATTGTCAAGATAATTTTAAATAAAATGAGAAAAAAATATTTTCAAAAAATAATAAATACTCGTTTTATAAAATTTTTTTCTTTAGGGATTGTTTTAGTTGTTATTTTTTTGGGAACTTCACCGCTTTTTTCTCAAATGGTTATGGGTATCAGCATGACAGTTTCGCAAGACGGTGAAGATCTTGTTATAAATGCTTATTTTAATCCAACCTATCTGGATACCACTGTAACCCTTGTTCCAGATGGAGTAGCTTTTGCCAGCATTTCTTCTCCTAAAATTGTTTATGTTGACGCTAGTACTTCTATGGATTTTCTAACAAACAATACTGTAACTCATTCATATACTATTCCAGCTGAAAATATTGTTGTTACTTCGAGTGGAGATATAATGCAGATACTTTCTTTTCCATCTGGTGATCTTTCTTTTGGTACAAATTATTATTTTCGTGCCCGTGTAGGTACTTTTTACGGAAGCGTAGTTTCTTTTGGGACTACTACTCCTCCTTATGGAAGCATCGACCAAAGTTCAAATCCAAATTTTCAAGTTCTTTGTGGTGGTGATTTTGGTGACACTGTTCTTTCGTCAAATTATGCCACTCTACCTTGTCTAGTTATTGGAAATATTTCTGGTTCAAATCCAAATATTGCGGTTGCTTATGGAGTGGGTGAAGTTGTCAATTGGACTCTTTCTCCAAATATTTTAAATATTCTTTTAAACCAAGATCAGGAATTTTCTTTTAATTTTACACTACCAGGACTTACTCCTTCTACGACTTATTCTTTCAAGA
>Ga0105044_10011537_pt1 | contig 12033 bp, 7 predicted proteins | sample MAT01_FD_78092 | JGI IMG/M metagenome (GOLD analysis project Ga0105044, IMG submission 78092) | Freshwater microbial communities from Lake Fryxell liftoff mats and glacier meltwater in Antarctica - MAT-01 | ecosystem: Environmental > Aquatic > Freshwater > Ice > Liftoff microbial mat | place...
TTGCCACGCGGCCTGTCCGCGCAGCCTGCTGCAGGCTGCGCGGACAGGCCGCGTGGCAATGGCCAACGCGCTCGGCAGTGCGTTCCTGGAGTCGCCTGCCGTCCAGGGCTTCCTGCCCGCCATCGCCCAGCGCCTGATGGACCAGACCTTGACGCTGCCGGCGCTGCCCACCTGGTGGTGCGGCGAGGCGGCGTCGTGGCAGAACGTGCGCGGTCAGCTCGACGACAAGGTGCTGCGCAGCACCTTCCCGCGCGACGGCCGCATCACCCGCATCCACGACGCGCTGGACCCCCACCACAGCCAGCGCGCCGCGGTGCACGAAGACCCCGACGCCTGGACCGCACAAGGCCGGCTGCGTTTTTCGCGCGCACCCATCTGGGGCAGTGGTGCGGTCGCGCCGCGCCCGGCCCTGGTGCGTGTCTATGCGATCGCTGAAGGCAACGGCCGCTGGCACGTGCTGCCCGGGGGCATGACCCGCGTCGCGCAGCGCGAAGACGCCAGCGTCTCGATGCAGCGCGGCGGCACCAGCCTGGACACCTGGGTCATGACCGAAGGCGCGGTGGACAGCTTTTCGATGCTGCCCAAGCGGCTGCAGGTGGACGACATCCTGAGCCGCCGCCGCCCTGTCAGCAGCCGCACGGGCGAGAACCTTTTCTGGCTGGGCCGCTACACCGAGCGCACCGAACAGATGGTGCGCCTGGCGCGCGCCACGCTGGCTCTGATCGACGTCGATGCCGACACGCCGATGCCTGTGCTGCAGGCGATGTCGGTGCTGGCCGTGGACACGGGCCTGGCGCCGCGCGGCGTGCCGACGCTGCAGAAATCGGCGCGGCATTTCGAGCGCGCGGTGCTGGCCGCGCTGGGGGATCTCAAACAAAGCGCCAGCATCGCCTACAACCTGGCCTCGCTGGAGCGCTGTGCGGCAGGCCTGCGCGAACGCCTGTCGCCCGAGCAATGGGGCCTGGTGCGCAGCATGGGCGAAAACTTCGCCAGCGCGCTGGACGTGCCCGACGGTGAACTGCCCGTGCTGGCCCAGGTGCTGCCGGCGCTGGACCGGCTGGCGCTGCAGCTGGCGGCCGTCACTGGCACGCAAACCGACCGCATGACCCGCGACCACGGCTGGCGCCTGCTGACCGTGGGCCGTCTGCTGGAGCGCCTGCAGGGCGTGGCGTTGCGGCTGGAAGTGTTCGTCCAGGAGCAGGCCCTCTCCACGGTGCCTGGCGTCGAGGTGCTGCTGGACCTGTTTGACAGCCTCATCACCTTCCGTGCCCGTTACCAGCGCCATGAAGACCTGCTGGCGCTGACTGACCTCTTGGTGCTGGACAGCGCCAACCCGCGCGCCTTTGCCGGCGTGTTGAGGCGTCTGCGCACCGAACTGTCCAAACTGCCGGGCGGTGCCGACAGCCTGCAGCCCTTCCTGGCTTTGCTGCCGGCGCATGGGGCGGGGATGACGCTGGAGTCGCTGCGCGACGCCGACGATGCCGACCTGTCGCAGCGGCTCGAAGCACTGGCCGCCGACCTGGGCGCGACGGCGTCGGCGCTGGCCGAACGCATCGGCGAGCGTTACTTCACGCTGGCGCAGGGCGTGGACCAAAGAGTCTGACAGTGGACATCGAAGTCATCCACGACACCCACTACGCCTACGCGGCGCCGGTGTCGCTGGCGCACCATCTGGCGCACCTGCAGCCCTTGCAGGACGACGCGCAGCAGCTGCTCAGCTTCAGCCTCCTGATCGACCCGCTGCCGGCGCCACCCAACTCTTCACCGGTGGCCAGTGTGGACTCGATGGGCAATGCCCAGTGCCACTTCAGCCTGGCGCAGCCGCACCAGCGGCTGCATGTGCGCGCCAGCAGCCATGTGCGCCTGGCGCCGCGCTTTGGCGGCCTGCAAGCCGAAGCCTCGCCGACGGTGAGCGAGGTCGCTTCGCGCCTGCGCTACGTGGCGGGGGCCGACTTCGAAGCGGCCACGGAATTTGCCATGCCGTCGCCTTACGTGCCGCGTCTGCGTGCGCTGCGCGACTATGGCGCGGCCAGCCTGGCGCCGGGGCGGCCGCTGGCTGCCGCGGCGATCGACCTGATGCAGCGTGTGCACGCCGACTTCCGCTTTGACGCCCACAGCACCGACATCGAAACTCCGTTGACCCAGGTGCTGCTGCAGCGGCGCGGCGTCTGCCAGGACTTTGCCCACCTGATGGCCGGCGTGCTGCGCATGTGGGGCCTGCCGGCGCGCTACGTCAGCGGCTACCTGCTGACCCACGCGCCGGTTGGCGGCATCAAGCTGCAGGGCGCCGATGCCAGCCATGCCTGGGTGCAGGTGTGGTGCCCGGGCACGCCCGGCGTGGGCAAGGACTGCTGGCTCGATCTGGACCCCACCAACAACGTCGTGCCCGGCATGGCCGGCAGTGGGCACGTGCGCGTGGCGGTGGGCGGCACACACTCCGTGTGGGCGTCAACACCCGCTGGCTGCCCGAAGACCTTGACGCCGTCAGCGCCGAAGCCGCGGCGCAGGACCGCGAGTTGCTACAGTGAATTGCCTGGAGAGCGCTGAAAAATGAAGTCGCCATTCGACGAGATGCACACCGCCGACAAGGGCGTGCGCGAACACTACCGTGTCTATGACAGCTGGTTGCAGCGCCAGCCGGCGGCGCAGATGCAGGCCCGGCGCCACGAGGCGGAAATGATCTTCCGCCGTGTCGGCATCACCTTTGCCGTCTATGGCGCCAAGGACGAAGACGGCGCCGGCCGCGAGCGCCTGATTCCCTTCGACCTGATCCCGCGTGTCATCCCCAAACACGAGTGGACGGCGATGGAAGCCGGCCTGCGCCAGCGTGTGACGGCGCTGAACCGCTTCATCCACGACGTCTATCACGGGCAAGAGATCCTCAAGGCCGGCATCGTGCCTGCTGAGCAGGTGCTCAACAACGCCCAGTTCCGCAAAGAGATGATGGGCGTCAACGTGCCGGGCAATGTGTACTCCCACATATCGGGCATCGACATCGTGCGTGCGGGCAACCCCGACGGCAGTGGTGAGTACTACGTGCTCGAAGACAACCTGCGTGTGCCCAGCGGCGTCAGCTACATGCTGGAAAACCGCAAGATGATGATGCGGCTGTTCCCGGACCTCTTCAGCATCCACCGCGTCGCACCCGTCGCCCACTACCCCGACCTGCTGCTGGAAACGCTGCGCGCCGTGGCCCCGGCCGGTGTCAACGAACCCACCGTGGTTGTGCTGAGCCCCGGCATGTACAACAGCGCCTACTTCGAACACGCCTTCCTGGCCCAGCAGATGGGCATTGAACTGGTCGAAGGTCAGGACCTCTTCGTGCGCAGCGGCTTTGCCTACATGCGCACCACGCAGGGCCCGAAGCGGGTGGACGTGATCTACCGCCGCGTCGATGACGACTTCCTCGACCCCGACGCCTTTCGCAAGGACAGCACGCTCGGTTGCGCCGGTCTGCTGGAGGTCTATCGCGCCGGCAACATCACCCTGTCCAACGCCATCGGCACCGGCATTGCCGACGACAAGAGCATCTATCCCTACGTGCCGAAGATGATCGAGTTCTACCTCGGTGAAAAACCGATCCTCAACAACGTGCCCACCTACCTGTGCCGTGAAGCCGAAGGCCTGAAATACGTGCTGGCGAACATGGCTGAACTGGTGGTGAAAGAAGTGCATGGCGCCGGCGGCTACGGCATGCTCGTCGGCCCGGCGGCGACCAAGGCCGAGATCGCGGAGTTCAGCGCCGTCGTCAAGGCCAACCCCAGCAACTACATCGCCCAGCCCACGCTCAGCCTGTCCACCTGCCCCACCTACGTGGACAGCGGCATCGCGCCGCGCCACATCGACCTGAGGCCCTATGTGCTCAGCTCGGGGCAGGACGTGCAGACGGTGCCGGGCGGCCTCACCCGCGTGGCGCTGAAGGAAGGTTCACTGGTGGTCAATTCGTCGCAGGGCGGGGGCACCAAGGACACCTGGGTGCTTGAGGACTGAAAGGAGAAGAAGATGCTTTCACGCACTGCCGACCACCTCTTCTGGATGGCGCGCTACATGGAGCGGGCCGGTCAGGCGCGAAGCGCTTGCGACGCAGTCAGAGCACAGCCGCGCGCGACAGCGCGCAGCGGTGTTTTCGGCCCACAGGAGATCGAAGATGCTGTCTAGGACTGCCGACCACCTCTTCTGGATGGCGCGTTATATGGAGCGGGCCGAAAACACCGCGCGCATGCTCGACGTCAACTACCAGACGTCGATGCTGCCGCAGTCGGCCGACATGGCGCTGCAGGGCTGGAGCGGGCTGCTGTCGATCAGCGAACTGACGCTGCCCTATTCGAAGAAGTACGACTCGGTGAGCGCACGCAATGTCATGGAATTCATGGTGCGCGACGAGAAGAATGCCTCCAGCATCGTCGCCTGCCTGCAGGCCGCGCGTGAAAACGCCCGCGCCGTGCGCGGCGCTCTAACGACAGAAGTGTGGGAAACCCAGAACCAGACCTGGATCGAATTCAACCGCATGCTCAAGGACGACTCCTTCGAGCGCGACCCAAGCTCCTTGTTCGAGTGGGTCAAGGTGCGCAGCCACCAGAGCCGCGGCGTCACGGTGGGCACGATGCTGCAGGACGAAGCGCTGCACTTCCTGCGCATCGGCACCTTCCTGGAACGTGCCGACAACACCGCGCGGTTGCTCGACGTCAAGTTCCAGGCCCTGGCCGGCGGCGACTACTTCGGCCCCGACCCGGCCAAGGACCTGCAGGAAGTGGACTTCTACCACTGGAGCGCGATCCTGCGCTCGGTCTCGGCCTTCGAGATCTACCGCCGCGTCTACCGCAACGTCATCCACCCCGGCAAGGTGGCAGAACTGCTGATCCTTCGCCCCGACATGCCGCGTTCACTGGCCGCCTGCATGAACGAAGCGGTGTCGAACTTGGCGCTGATCGCCAATGAACAAAGCTCTGAAACCCTGCGCCGCGCCGGCCGCCTGAAAAGCGACCTGCGCTACGGCCGCATCGACGAGATCCTGGCGACGGGCCTGCATGCCTACTTGACGCAGTTCTTGGACCGCGTGAACGACCTCGGCGCGGGCATCAGCCGGGACTTCCTGGTGCCCGTAGCGGCTTGAGTTTCACGCGTCGGCCCCAGTCGGGCAGACGCTGCTCCAGCACGCGCTGGGTGAACGCTTGGCGCCTGGCCTGAAACGTGGCTTCGACCTCGGCTTCGTTCACAGCCCGCATGGCGGGTGCCTGGGCCTGCGATGACGCCGCCAAGGAGGCTGCCCCCGCGCCCGGTATCACCGGCAGCAGGTAGGCGTCGTTGCGGTTGTCCAGGTCGGTGCCCGACAGCACCACCAGCGGCAGGAAGCGGTTGCCGTCGCTCACCAGGCCCATGTAGTCGCCCAGGAACAGGCCGCGGGCATTGGGGGCCTGCGCCATGTCGAAGCGGCCCCAGACGACGGTGTCGGCCCAGGCACTGCCGTCGCGCGAAGTCGCCAGCCAGCTGGCGGCCAGCAGCGTGGTGCTGTCGGCGGTGTCGGGCCGCAGGTCGAAGTACAGGAGGCCCACCAGGCCGTCGGCACGCACGTTCAGCGTGGGCGTGAAGGCGGGTGCGCCGCCGCCGTGGCTGGCCTCGACCGGCGCGCTCCAGGTGGCGCCACCGTCGGCGGACCGCGACACGGCGATGGCGTCGCGCACGCCCCCTGAAAAGCGGCTGTCCTGCCAGCCCACCCACAGCGTGCCGTCAGCGCTGGCGGCGATGGTCGGCACGATGCCGCCGTCGCGGATGGCCGTGCCGGTGCTGGCGTCGCGGGCACCGACGGCGCGGTGGTCGGCAACGGTCACGGCGGCAGTCCAGGTGGCGCCGCGGTCGGCCGAGCGCAGCACGCGCACGCTGTTGCTGACCGCGCCGGCGGTCACGTCCACCTGCGTGAAGACGTTGACGAGCCAGCCACGCCAGGCGCCACCGGTCAGCACGACGATGCGGTTGCCGATCGTCTGTGCGCTGCCGCCAGCCGTGGCAGGCGGGCGGTAGATTTCGCGCACCGGCTCCCAACTGCTGCCTGCGTCGGTGGACCGCGCCAGCAGCGTCGGGCCATTGCCGTTGCTGTCCAGACGGTCCCACACCGCATACACGAAGCGCGGGTCCAGCGCGTCGACGGTGAGCGTGTTCTTGTCGTTGAAGAGCGTGGCGCCGTCCTGCACCAGGGCGATTGGCGCCGACCAGGTCCTGCCACCGTCGGTGGAGCGGCTGGCGAGCATGGCACTGCGGCTGTTGGTGGCAAAGGTGGCGCCGCTGAAGGCCAGGCCCATGGCGTGCATGAAACCGTCGCTGCCGACGTCCACCCAGGGGTCGCTCGCCCTTTCGTAGTCGCCGGCAGAAGCCACCGTCGCGCCGCCGCAGCGCGACATCGGCAGCAGCGTGCGGGTCCAGTTGGCGCCGCCGTCCAGCGACGCGGCGGCCACCAGTGCCCGCGCGCCACCGTCGCTCCAGCGGTCTTGCTGCCAGGCGGCCAGCAGGCGCTGCGGGTCAGCCGGCGAGCGCGCGAGCATGGGTTCGACTTCGGCGTTGGCGTAGAGCACGCCCACCGCGCCGCCTCCGGTGCAGCCTGCGGCCACCGGGCTGTCGGCACTGACGCGGCCGGTCGTTGGTGTGAGCGCAGCGGCTGGCGCCGATGCGTTCTCGCCGCCGCCGCCGCCGCAGGCTTGCAGCGCCAGCACAGCCCCAAGCAGGGCGAGGCAGCTTGCCAGGGCTGCATGCCGGCATCCACCCGTGCCGAAGGCCTGCTTGTTCATGTCCGCAGGATAACCAACCCGCGACCTATCATCTTGTCCATGAAACTCCGCCTGGCCCTGCTCATGATGACTTTCGCTGCGTCTGCACCCACGCACGCTGCCACGCCGCCCGTCGCGGCCACCGTGCCCTACACCGTGCACGGCCCGCAAGGTGACCGGGTGGATGAGTACCACTGGCTGCGCGACGACGATCCCAAAGTCAAGCGGCCGGAAATCATCCAGTACCTTGAAGCCGAAAACGCCTACACCGCCGCCACGCTGGCGCCCCTGCAGCCGCTGCAGGACAAGCTGTTGGCGGAGATGCGCGCGCGCATCAGGGACGACGACAGCAGCGTGCCGCAGTACGACCATGGTTGGTGGTTGTGGCGCGAATTCAAGCCCGGCGCGGAGTACCCGCTGTTGATGCGCCAGCGCGGGTCGTCCGAGCGCCCCGACCCGAGGGCGCCGAAACAGTTGCTGCTGGACCAGAACGCCCGCGCCGCCGGCCGCGCCTTCTTCAAGGTCGGCTCCACCCGCATCAGCCCGAACGGCGAGGTGCTGGCCTGGACCGAAGACACCGCAGGCCGCCGCATCCACACGCTGCGTCTTCGCAACCTGCGCACCGGGCAAGACCTGCCCGACACCGTGCCTGGCGTGCTGGAAGACCTGGCCTGGGCCAACGACAGCCGGACACTTTTCTACATCCTGCAAGACCCGGTCACGCTGCAGAGCGGTCCGGTGTACCGCCACCGCATGGGAACGCCGGCCGCCAGCGACGTGCAGGTCTTTGACGAAGCCGACAAGACGCTGTTCGTGGGCTTGTCCAACACCGCGTCGCGCAAATACGTGCTGATCCAGATCGGCGGCACCGACACTTCTGAGACCCGTGTCATCGACGCTGACGCACCCACCACTCCCGCGCGCGTGGTGCTGGCGCGACGCGGCAACGTGCGCCACACGGCCGACCACCTGGACGGCCGCTGGGTCATCCGGACCAACGAAGGCGCGCCCAACTTCAAGCTCGTGGCCGCACCGCAGCGCGCGCCGGACGACCGGCGGCTCTGGCGCACGCTGGTGCCCGGGCGCGAGCAGGTCACGATCGAACACGTGTCACTGATGAAGGCCGGCATCGCGCTGCAGGAACGGGTGGACGCCGACACGCAGGTGCGGCTTCTGAGCGGTGCGCGCGGCACCCGGTCCACACCCGTGGCCGCCGCGCCGGCCACCACTGTGGCGCTGGGCGGCAACCCCGACCCGCACGCTGCACATCTGCGTTATGCCGTCACGTCGATGGTGCAGCCGCTGGCCACCTGGGACTTGAATTTCGCCACCGGCCATAAACTGTTGCGCAAGGTGCGCGAAGTGCCCGGCTACGACGTCACCGCCTACAGCACGACACGCATCTGGGCAGGCGCGCGGGATGGCAAGCGCGTGCCGGTGACGCTCGCCTGGCGGCCCGACAAGGCGCGCGCCGACGGCAAGTCGCCGCTGTACATCCTGGGCTACGGCGCCTACGGCAGTTCCTACGACGCCACCTTCTCGGCCAGTCGCGCCAGCCTGCTGGACCGCGGCTTCGTGGTGGCGATCGCCCACGTGCGTGGTGGCGCGGAACTGGGTGAAGGCTGGTACGAAGACGGCCGCCTGATGCAGAAGAAAAACACCTTCAACGACTTTGTCGATGCCACCGACGCGCTCGTCAAGGCCGGCTGGGGCGCGGCCGACAGCGTCTTTGCCAGCGGCGGTTCAGCCGGTGGCTTGTTGATGGGTGTGGTGGCCAACGAAGCGCCGGCCAAATACCGCGGCATCGTGCTGGACGTGCCTTTCGTGGACGTCATCAGCACCATGCTCGACGACACGATTCCGCTCACCGCCAATGAATGGACGCAGTGGGGCAATCCGAAGGAAAAAGCCGCACACGACTACATGCTGTCGTATTCGCCTTACGACAACCTGCGTGCGCAGGCCTACCCGGCGATGCTTGTCACCACGGGGCTGTGGGATTCGCAGGTGCAGTACTTCGAGCCGGTGAAGTTTGTCGCCCGCCTGCGCGCCCGCAAGACCGACAAGAACCCGCTCCTGCTGGCCGTGAACATGACCGCCGGGCATGGTGGCGCGTCCGGGCGCTTCTCGGAACTGGCCGAAGTGGCGCGCGAATATGCCTTTGTGCTGGACCTGGCAGGGAAGCGCGAGTGAGTCCGGCTAACGCTGCAAACGCGTAGCCCGCAGCGCGGCTGCCAATTCGATGACCGCCATCGCGTAGTAGCTGCTCCAGTTGTAGCGCGTCACGACGTAGAAATTCTGCGTGCCGGCGACATAGCTCGGCGCGGCGTCGCCGTTCTGCAGCTCCACCAGTGCCAGCGGGCCGTCGTGCGCACGGCCGGCGCTGCTGAGGACAGCACCGCGCTCTGCAAACTGCTTGGCGCTGAAGGTGGGCACGATGTCCGGGCCCAGCAGCACGGCGCGGTCCGCGCTGTCCACCGGCACGGCCACCTCAAAGTGCGTGGGCAGGTCGCGCTGCCAGCCGAAGCTGGCGAAGTAGTGGGCCACGCTGCCGATGGCGTCGGCGGCGTTGCGCTGCAGGTTGATGTGGCCGTCGCCGTCCATGTCCACGGCAAAACGGTTGATGCTGCTGGGCAGGAATTGCGGCAGGCCCATGGCACCGGCGTAGGACCCCTTGGCACTCAGCGGGTCGTTGCCTTCACGGGCGCAGAGCACGAAAAATTCTTCCAGTTCGCCGCGGAAGAAGCTGCTGCGGTCCTTGCGGCCGGGCGGGAAGTCGAAGGCCAGCGTCGCCAGCGCGTCGATGATGCGGAAGTTGCCGGTGACGCGGCCGTAGAAGGTTTCGACACCGATGATGGCCACCACGATGTCTGCCGGCACACCCCAGCGGTCCTGCGCTTCCTGCAGCCAGGCTTCGTGGTCGCGCCAGAAGGCCAGGCCAGCGGCAATGCGCTGCGGCTCGATGAAGCGCGCGCGGTAGGCCGCCCAGTTCTTGGCCGTGCCGGCGGGCGGCGGCATGATGAGTTTGCGCACGCCGTCCAGGCGCTGGGCTTGGGCCAGTTGCGCGTCGATCCACGCCGCCGGCAAGCCGTTGCGTTCGGCCACTTCGGTGGCAAAGGCCTGGGCAGCTGGGTGGCGGGCGTAGGTGGGTGTGGCGGCGCTGCCGGGCTTGGGGCGCGCGGCCTGGGCCCACAGGGGCATCGACAGCAGCAGGGTCAGCGCGGCGCGGCGTGCAGTGGGCGACGTCGAGGCAATGGGTACAGATGGTGAAGGGGGCATGGCAGGATTATCGGCATCGCCGCCCTGGCACCGCCTGTTTCAGGGACTGCAGCAGGGCCTACAGCAAAGTGCTGGCGGCCCGGGTGCTTTGCGGGTCTGCCTGCTGCAGTTCGCGTTCGCCCAGCAGGCGCAGCAGCGCGTCGCCGTTCAGCGGCTTGGGCAGGCAGGCGTCGGCGCCGGCCTGCCGGGCCCGCAGGTGGTGGACTGCATCGTCACGGTCCAGCAGCAGCACCACCGTGGGCGGCGGGCGCTGGCGCGCGGCGGTGCTGCGCTTGATGGTCTTGCAGAGGTGGAAGCCGTCCAGCCCGTCAAGCCCGCTGGCGACGAAGACCCACTCGAAGTGGTGGCGCGCCACGCGTTCGATGGCCTGCGTGGCTTCTCGCACCAGGTGGAGCTGAAAGCCAAAGCGCTGCAGATGGTCGGCCATGAAGCGCAGCACGGCGTCGCTTTCATCCACCACCAGCACGTGGTCCAGCGGCGCACGGCCACGCCGTGGCGCAGGCGCTGGCGAGCCGCCGGGGCTTGCGGTAGCGCGTGGCTTGTCGGCAGCACTGGGGGCAGCACTGGGGGCAGCAGTGATGGAAGCACTGCGGGCAGCACTGTTGGCACCACTGCGGACAGCTGCGGCGCCAAAGCGTGCCAGTTCGTCCTGCACGCGCTGCACGGCTGCAGACACGGCCGGGCTTGCCTGCACCAGGGCTTGCAATTCACGCCAGAGCGCAGCCATGCTGATCGGGCGTGGCAGCTGTGCCGCCGCGCCCGGCCGTGGCGTGGTGCCGAGCATGACGGCGCTGGCCATGCGACGCTGGCGCAGCACCGCTTCGACGCTGGGCTCATGGTCGGCGTTGACGACGGCCACGCTGCAGGATGCCAAGTCCTCGGCGAGCACAAAGACCATGTCGGACTCGCTGCCACCTTGCAGGCCGGCCCGCAGATGGTCGCGTTCAAAAGTCGTGAATCCGATCAAGGCAAGGCGTATGGCTGGGCGCATGGGAGGGTATCGTGACTGCACACCACGATGTCGGCCGCTGGCGGCTGCACTTGAGGCCTGCCGCGGGTCAGCCGCTCAGGACTGGCGCGCGCAGGCCTTGGCCGCCGCCCTGAATTCGCGCCACCAGCCGGCATGCGATCGAGTCGAACCCGCCGCACCCGCCGCGCCTGCCGCAGCGCCATACCGCAGCCGGTCTAGCGCGTCCAGCTGCTGCGCCACGGCTTCGCCAGTGATGCCCAGTTGTTGCCGCACCTGGGCGGCGCGGCCCCGGGGTGCCTGGTGCGGCAGCACCACCACGCCCAGTGCCTGCAGTTGCCGCATGACGCGGGTCTGCAGCCGTTGCCACGGGTCCTGGTGGTGGCGGTCCCACCAGGCCCAGGCCGCGCCGGCCAGCGCACCGCTGCACAGCAGCAGGATCAGCGTGGTCGCCAGGTCCTGCCAGTTGGGGGACTCGAAGCCCAGGTTCTTCAGCAGGTCGAACTGCTGGCCGCGAGAATAGTTCAGCACCCACTGGTTCCAGCGGTTGTTGACGGTTTCCAGCGCCGCGCGCATCTGCGCCGCAAAGGCCGGGCTGATGCTGTTCATGGCACCGGCCACCAGGCCCGGGGGCGGGCGCAGGCTGCGGCCGCGCTGCACACGGTCGGGTGCCACGGCGGCGGTCGGGTCGATGCGCAGCCAGCCCACACCGGCCTGCCAGATTTCGGCCCAGGCGTGGGCATTGCGCTGGCGCACGACGACATAACCGTCCTGCAGGTCGGGGTCAGCGCCCTGGTAACCGGTGACCACGCGCGCCGGCACGTCCATGGCGCGCATGACGACGACGAAGGCACTGGCGTAGTGCTCGCAGAAACCCAGCTTGCGGTCGAGCCAGAAGTCGTCGATCGCGTTGCCGCTGTAGGGGCCTGGCTCCAGCGTGTAGGTGTACTCGCCGCTGCGGATGTGCGCCAGCACGGCGTTCGCCAGCGTGCGCGCGTCCGCGTTTTGCAGCGCCGGTTGCTGGCGCAA
>Ga0105044_10011538_pt1 | contig 12032 bp, 7 predicted proteins | sample MAT01_FD_78092 | JGI IMG/M metagenome (GOLD analysis project Ga0105044, IMG submission 78092) | Freshwater microbial communities from Lake Fryxell liftoff mats and glacier meltwater in Antarctica - MAT-01 | ecosystem: Environmental > Aquatic > Freshwater > Ice > Liftoff microbial mat | place...
AAAAAAGCGCCTTCCCGTGTCTGGGAAGGCGCTGGTTGTGCGTGCGGCTAAAGGCTGACGTTAGCGGCGAACCATCCTCGACACGTGCGACGACGCGACCCTATTGGTCGTGACCGAATTATCGGTCGAATTATTGTCGTTAGTGTCGACGGTCAAAATGGCCCGTTGCATGTGCCGGGGAGTATACAAGCAAAACCTCGTGGAATGATTGGCAACAAGCCTGTCTTCCGTATGTTTAGGCTTTCGTCCACTCACCCACCAACTCCAGCGCCTCGCGCAAAGACGGCACCGCATAGTTGGTGGCATCACTTAGCGGGTAATATAACAAAATTGTGGTGATGCCGAGGGCTTTGGCCGGCCGCGTATTCACCGGCGTATCCTCGACAAAAATGGTCTCCTCGGCCGTCACTCCAAATCGATCCAGCGCCGCTTGATAGGCGCGTGGGTCGGGCTTGGAGAAGAAGTTCATCGCTCGAATATCGACCACACCTTCAAACACATCCCGCAAATTTAAGTGCGTTAACACGCGCTCGGCATGCTCGATGTTGCTGTTGGTGAGCACGGCCCGCCGCAGCGGCAGTTGCATCAACATCTCACGCGCCACGGGGTCGACCTCCAACACATCCACCAGGGGAATGTCGTGCACATATTGCAAATAAGCATTGACGCCGTCCATGTCTGACAAATGCTTCTCTTCCATCAGGCCGCGCAGTGCGGTGCCATATTTCTCGCGAAAGATTTGCCGCTGTTGCGCGGCTTCTTGTGGCGTCATGCCCAACTGATCGATCATGAACTGGGTGATGCGCTCGGTCACCGTCGGCATCAACGTCGTTGCTCGCGGATACAACGTCTCGTCCATGTCGAACAAAATCAATTTGAATTTATTCATTTATTCACTTGCTCACTTGTCCATTATTAACCACTCGCTCACAAGCATCACGGTGGTTCGCGCATGAATGAACAAGTGAACAAATCAACAAGTGGCTAAATTCTAAAAGGCCCAGCCACCAGCCACTATGACAGGCTGGCCCGTGCCGATAGCTGATCCAGCAGTTCTACGAAATCGTCGGAGGGAGCAAAGCTGAGTTGGTTGCCTTCCAATTCGTAAGGGAGCTGTTCGAAGGCACCATCGCGATACCAGAACAAGTTGGAGGTGATGGAGCCGGGGCCATCGCGGTGCATGCCGACGACGGCTTGCAACATCGCGCCCACGGCCTCCACCGCGCCCACGTTGCGAATGTAGTGAGCCAGCAACACATCCCGCTTGGGAATGCCGACCAATGCACCGTAATCGGCCACCGCCGCCCCCTTCTCAATCTGTTGCGTCATGTAATCTCCAAAGATCAGGGTATGGCTGGCCGCGTAAAAATTATCGCCTGAATACAGCAACAGAGATGTACCTTGCTCCAGGGCCACGCTATTGGGCTTCAAGAGCCCTCCGGCGCGCAAGTTGCGCCGGCCAATCAGCAATAGCTCTTCCTCGGTAAACCCCCACTGCGCGGCTTCTTGCTTCGAGACGGTGCGCACGGTGGTGGGCAGGTCGACCACCAACACTTCCAATGCGCCGGCCAGGCTGGGTTGGCTGACAATTTCGTTGGTGTGGGTGGCGATGTCTTCGGGATACACACGGGCACGCAGCCGGGTCTGCACCTTCTTGAAATCGCTCATATCAACGTGCAGGGCGCTGTTTTCATCCTGCACGGCAAAGATCGAATCGAAATGCGCCGTGATCAGCGTTTCCCACTCCTTCTCCTCGGCCTGATGGCACACCTGCGCGATGTTTTGCAAGCCAAAAATGCTGCTTTGAGCCGACACGGCCATAATCGGCCGGATCACCCCATCGTCTGAGTCCACCTTGATGGTGATGTTGCGCAGAGCAAAGTAATGTTCAATTAAGTTCAGAAATGTTCTGAAGCCGCTGTCGCCCAACATGCGCGCCCAGACAGGCACGCGAGAGGACGGGTGGAGTGTGTTCATAGCAGGAATTGTATTGAAAATAACCCGTGGTTGCTGACGATTAGTCTGACGAAATCATCTCATATTCGAACGTGATATGAACGTTATCTGGACGTTGAAAAGACCCCGAAAAGACTCCATAGAAGTGCTCCGGCGAAACGTCTCTACGAGGTCGGGGACTGTTGATGATTCCAGTCTTTCACCAGCATGATAAATAGGATGCCAGCGGCAACGCGCATGATGGCGGACAGCACAAACAAAGGTTGATAGCCGATCACATCACTCAAGACGCCACCCAGCGCCGGCCCGATGGCCGCGCAGATCGAGATCACAAAGGTGTTAAGTGCAATATAGCGCGCCCGGCCAACTTCCGGCGTCACACTCAACAGGCCATTAAATGCCGCCAGTTCGTGGCCGCTCCAGATGGCACCGGCCAGCGCCTGATTCAACGCCCCCAAAATCGGATCGCGAATGAAGATCCAACCAAACGGCACCACCGCCGTCAACAGGCGCAACACCCGCATCACCCGATAATCGCCGTAGCGCAGGAAGATCAGCGAGCCGTAGATGCGACCCGCCACCAGATTGCTCAACAACTCCGCTGTCACGATCAGGCCGATCTGGCCGGCATCAAAACCCAGTGCCCGGGCCTGATAGATCTGAATAAACGGCCCTCCAATTCCCACCGCCAGGGCGAATGCGCCACCGGCAAGGGTGTAGCGCAAAAAGGCAGGATGATCTGTAAATTGCGAGCGGAGGCTGGACACAGGCGATTGCGATTTGACCCGCGTTACTGGCAACACAGCGCGCTGGGGATATTGCGAGATGGGGATGCGCGCAAAGATATAGGAGGCCACGAGGCCGACCAGACCCGCGATCAAAAACAACCACTGGTAGCCCAGCGGCGCGCCCAGCCACGCAATCACCTGACCGGCCAGCAATGTGCTCAACATGCTCGCAATCGACATGGCAAACGTGCGGGCCGAGAAGTAGCGCACGCGCAACTTTGGTGGCACCAACTGGCCCACAAACGCCGTCCAGGCGGCCGTGGTGAATTGCGAGAGCACCGCGCGCGCGATAAACAGGATCATCGCCACGGTCACGATGGCTGTGCCCTGTGCGCTGCCGAACACGATGGGCAATGCCGCCAACATCAGCAGCCCCAACCGCGCCAGCACATTGGGCCACAGAATGATGCGACGATACGCGCCGGTGCGCTCGGCCAGGGTGGCGCCGGGCAATGGGGTGATGGCCGTGGCAACCTGGATCAGCGTGTTCAACAGCCCAATTTGGGGGTTCGTGGCATTCAACGACAGCAAATACAGGTTGGTGTAATTGGCGGTGGCGCTCTCGGAGAACATGCCAATGACGCCGTTCCAATACAGGCCGTTGGTGCCGACGGCCTGCTCACCCGAAAATCGCTCATCGCCGACCAGGTCGTCGGCATAGTCCAGCCCCAGCACACTGCGAAAGTTGATCTTGATGCGAAGGTTCATAGGGATGGGTTCGGGTTCCAACTTGCAGCAATAGCTGTCATTAGCAATTTAGACGGATGGATTTTTGGACAGAATTTTCAAAATGAAGCAGGAGAAGAATCCTCTGCATTCTGTTCAATTTTGTTCATTCTGTCCAAAGTTCCCTCAGCACTTGACCGGCGGTCTCAAGGACGACACACCGTCAACCGGCTCAACGCCTCTCCCACCCCGGCGCGGGTCGGTGTGCCATGCGCGGCCACATCGTCGGCAACAGCCCGGAGCACCAGCCGTGTGGCCAGATATGCTTGAATGGAACCTGAGCCGGCCACAGGTCCGCCCGACACCTCGGCAAAGTGTTGCATGGCAGCTCCAGCCTGCGTCTGCTGCTCCGGCGTTGCGTTGACGAAACCAGCGTAGGCACAGGGCGGCGTGCGGCAGGTTGTGTCTGGGCCGGCCAACGTGATCACCGGCATTTGCGCCGTGGCATACACCGGCATGGCCGCGGCCGAGGTCTCGGGCAACAGGTGGCCGATCACGGCCAGCACCCGCGCGTCTTCGACCACATTGTGCGCCACCCGCGCCGCAAATGCCGGATCGGCATTGTCGTTGTAGGCCACAAATTCAATCTGGTACGGCCCAACGCCACCAGCCGCGATCTGCTCGCGCAATGCCAGCCGAAATGCGGGAAAGGCATCGTAGCCGGCCTGCCGCAGGTGGCCCTCAAACGGCGCGGCCAATGCAATCTTGTACGTGGGCCGTGGCGTGGTGCATGCCGTCAGCAGGGTCGCGATGATCACGCCCAGCCCCATCAGCACGGTCGGCAAGAATCTGTGCCGATGCGAAATGGATGATCTGGCATTCAGCAAAACTGACACCCTGCGATTCTACTTTCTGTGTGAGATGGACCTGGGGAGTAAGTGCATCTGCGCTCAATGTTTCTTGTCAGTACGTATTTGCGATGTATCGCCCTCTATCGGCCCAGCGGCAACACCACAAACCCCTCTTGCGCCGGCCCAGCATTCCCGTTCAAGGTGACGCTGTCAATCTCCTGCAGCGACAGCGCGGAGTACCACACCACCCGCACCGTGAACTTTTCATTGGGCCGCAATGCACTCGCAATGGGCACATTGCACTTGCTGTCGAAGATAACGACATGAGCCGGCCAGGCCCACGTGGGAGCCAGGCCCGCCAACGGCTGCCAGTCGGCCTGGGCAATCTCGCGGCCATCATCACCATATACCCGCATCGACACCTGTAGCGCATCAGCCATCGGATGATCGGTGCGCGACCACACGGTCCGGAAACAAGCATCGCGCTCGGTGGTGCGCAGAATGTCGGCCTGGTGCAAGGTGATGCCGTTGACAAAGGTGTGCAACCGCTCTGGCGGGGCATTGGCGGGTGTGTCGGTGATCGTGGGCCCGACAATCATCGCGCGCTGGCCGGCAACGTCCTCGCCGTTCGGATCGAGTGAGAGCCGGAGCAGAGTGGGGCCGGGCAACGCCTCAGAAATGGTGCGATGCATGCTGATGTGGGCATCGCCGCTCGACACGAGATTTTGAAAGCGAAACAGTTGCTGCTGCTCGGCGTAGGCGCTGGGGTTGGGAAACTCCTGGCGCACCGTTATCTGGCCTGGGGCGCGATCATCCTTCCAGCGCAGCGTCAACGTAAACGGCTCCCCGGCGCGCAGTTGCGTCGGCGTCACAGTGGCCCCCATGAGTTCGTAGGTGGTGGTATTGACGTCGGTGCTGGTCAGAGTCAGTGGGCCGCGATGGGGGAACAGGCGGGCCGTGTTGTCCAGCGCCTGCATGGATGTGGATGGCTCGGCCGGCGGTTGCACCCCGCGCACGCCCAGCGCCACCCCCATCAGCCCCGCCAGCCCAACCATGACAATGCCAATGCTGATTCCAGCTCGCTTTGCCATTCGGATGAACCAGCGTTGATTCGGTTGCACCGCACTGGCAAAGAACACTACGATGCAAATCAGCACGGCCACGCCAGACACGTGCTCACCCCAGCGTTGCAAGGGCGTGCCGATGTAGCGCAGGGTGATCAGGTGGTCGCCACCAAACAACTCCACGACCTGCCAGCCCGAGCCACCATACGGCCCCATTCGGGGTGCGGCTCGCTCGGCCGGCGTTTCGGCGTAGGGTTCCAACTCCCAACCGGCCGAGGCCAGCACCGGCAACACAAAGCTGGCGTATTCCGTCTCGGCCCTCACCCGCCAGGTTTGCGCGTTGGGGCTGGATGAGAGCAGCTGCGCCGACACCGGCTCATCGATTCCCTCCTCGGCATGCGTCGAGATGGCGTGGCGCGGCTGCCCCATCAGATCGAACCCAATGCGCGGCCACGGCTGCACCGTTTGGGGCAAATACTCGGCGCGGATGGTGGTGCCGATGTTGCCGGTGTGCCACTCATACAGCTGCACACTCAGCGGCGTCACGTCCTCGGCACGCACATTCAGCCGCTCATTGGGGAGATTCATCAGGCTGGTGAACGCCATGATCGCAATCAGGGGAAGGGGGAAGGGGAAAAGGGAACCCCAGTGGATTTCCCCTTCCCCCTTCCCCCTTCCCCTATGTCCAAGCTGCCCCATCAGCAAAGCCGCAAACACAGCCTGCACCGACAAAAAGCGCCACGGGAATTGCGCCAGCGACAACAGCGGCGCATTCGCCCAGACCCAGGTGGAGAGCGAGGTGATGAGCAGCGTGGCCAGTGCAAAGCAGCCAACGATCAGGCCGAATTGCATCGGCGCACGCAATCCATCGGCTTCGTTCAACCTCATCCGAACACGCAAGCGCCACAGCCCCGCGATGATGCCGGCCCCGATCAGTATCGCCTGCACCAGCCCCATCGCAAACACGGCCGCATCGCTGCCCACGCTGTAATCGAAGGCCCAACCTGGCTGCACCAGATTGCCATCGCGAAAGTGGTTGGTGAAGTTGAAGTAGCCGGTGGTCTGGTTATTGAGCTGGACGGTGCCGGCCTCGCCCAGGGCCGGCAACCAGAACCACGCACTGAGGCACAGCGCCAAAAATGCAGCCGCAGCGTAGGCCAGCACCAGATCACGGCGGTGGGCTGCGGAGGGGATTCCAGCGGGCCGAATCACACTCACCAGCGACCAGATCAGAATGAACGGCGCAAACAGCACCGCCGACACATTGTGAGTGAGCACTAGCCCGGCCAGCGAGATGACCAAAATTGCAAAAGGCCCACTCGGTATGGCACCCCAAAAGCTTCGCCGCGCGCCTCCGCTGGCCAGCCGCAGCACAGCCCACAAGATCACCGGATACCACACGAACGCCCAAAACTCGGACAGCGAATCGCCCCGCACATAGATGTTGACCAGGTGGAACGGCGCCAGGGTATACGCCACGGCCGCCAGCCCTGCGCCGGGCAGCGGCAAAAACTGGCGGGCCAACACCCACATGGCAGCGGCCGCGCCAAACATGCCCAGTGTCTGGGTCAGCTTGATGGCGACGATGAGATCGAAGCCGAGCAGATTGAGCGCGCCGGCCAGATAGTAGGGCAGCGACGCGTAGAAGTTGAAAAAGGGATAGCCCAGACCCTGGGCCGCGTTGGGCATCCAGCGGGCGGGAAAGATGCCGGCCCGCAAGTTAGCCACCAACTCGTGGACGCGAATCAGCAGAAAAGGGCTGTCGCCGCCGGCGTGCGTGTTGAGGATGCCCGGGCCGAGCCAAATGGTGGCCGACGCCGCCGCGCACACCAGCCCCACCAGAAAGAGCACGACAAATTGAGGCCGGCGGTGTAACCCTACATCCTGTTGCATCTCAATTCATCACACGGCTCAGCAGCTTATTTGCCCGATCAGCTGGGGATATTCAAACTCCGCCTACAACTGCCGCCGCCGCAGGAACAGCGAGGCCACAATGCCGATGGCACCCAGGACCAACAGGCTGCCGCCGATGGTGGCCAGAATGCCGAACACGTTGCCCGACGAGGTGAGTGGATTCGGCGTCGGCACCGAGGTCTTGCTCACATCGCGCGCGCCGTCGGCACTGTTGCGCAGGCCAATGGCGAAGTTGGCTTGTGAGCCTGGCACCACATTGATCGTGTCGTTCATCGGCGTAGTGGCAATGTAGGACAGCGATGTCGTGGCCATCACGGTATAGTCGATGGGCGGAAGGTTATCGAAGCAGTGTTTGTTGACGCCGTCGGAGACGTATGTGCCCACCACCGTGCTGTTGGCGTCGTTGGCCATCAGGGTGAACTCGACATTGGGCACGAGGTCTTCGGTGCTGCCGTCATAGAAGCCATTGCCGTTGTCGTCGAAGTAGGCCGTCATACAGGCCTGGCCGGTTTCGGTGGTGGTGCCTGAGACAGAAATCGCATTGGTGACGATGGCCGTGCCTGGGGCCGGCGGCGCAGGTGACCCCTCCGCGGCCGGCGCGGCCGTGGGCGCAGGCGGCGCGCTCGATTGCGGCGTCTTGATCACCAGCTCCTGGCCGATGGAGAGGTCGTCCGTGGTCAGGTTGTTGAGCTGTTTGATGTCGTCGACAGTGACATCGTATTGCAGCGCGAGGCCATACAACGTGTCGCCGGCCACCACGGTGTGCTTCACCCCGCCCGTCTCGGCCAGTGTCGGTTCAGCAGCGGCAGCGGTTGTACCAGGCGTGGCGTTGGGATCGACCGTGGCATTTGGGTCTGCTGTCGGTGCCACCGGCTGCTCCACATACTCCAGCACCGCATCGTCCCAGAACACCTCGTTGTGCCGGACGATGTCCCTCATGGTGGCGTAGGTGTAGACGATGATCGTGGGCGAGCGCACCTCGGTCTCGATCGTGAACTGGGCGAAGTTGTCCTTCACGTCCTGCTCCTGCGACCACACCACCTGGCTGCTCAGCGGGCTGGGCGTGCCGTTGTTGCCGCCCAACGGGTCGATGCCGATGCGGAGCCGGATGCCGGTGGAGGGCCGGGCCGAGATCACACTCTCGTCGTTGGTGCTCCACATCATCCCCCACACGGTGAGCCTGATCTTGGAGCCGACTTTGGCGTTTTCGATCTTGCGATAAATGCCGCCGGTAAAGGTCTTGTTGTTCTCGAAGATGCGCTGGGCCGCGCCGCTGCGCACACGGCCGGCCGTATTCACCGAGGCGAACTTGGGCTGAAAGTTCACCCCCTGTGGATCGGTGTCCCGGCGAGGGATAAACCACACGCCCCAGTTTTGAGGCACATCGCAGCCGCCCTGAGTGCACTGATTGATCGGGTCATTGGCAAATGCGCCGTCAAAAGTTTCGTTGAAGACGACCGAGTCCTGCGCTTGTGTGGGTCGGCTGGCCCATGCCGGCGCAAGTATGGCACCGGTAGCCAGCATGAAGGCACTGAGCCAGCGTCCTATGAGTTTTAACGGTTCTTTCATAACAAAAGTTGCCCTGAGACTTTATGAAGGGTCAACGTGGGAGCGGAATGATAACCGAGTCGCCCAGCACGTTTCCCTGCGCGTCGAGCACGTTCAGCCGGATGTCGGTTGTGCGCGAATACAGCCCCACATGCACCTCATCGCCCGACATGGCTCCCCCCGGCAAGGCAAATGCATGTTTGTCGACGATGACATCGCCCGTGCGCCAGGTCGGCATCGGCAGGTAACCCTCGCCGGGCGTGCCGTCGTGCTGGGCAATTTTGGAGCCCTTGCGGTACCAATGCACAAACACGGCATAGTCCTCGGGGATGGGTTGGGTCGTGCGCCAGCGCAGCGTTACCGTGTGCACATTGTCAATGCCGGGCAGGATCGAGGTCACGTCCAGCGCGATGCCTTGTGAGAACTGCGCCGTCGCCAGCACCGGCAATGGGGCCGCGTCTTTGGGATAGGCCAGCACGCTGATGAAGGCGACACGAGGTTGGGGATCGAGATCGCCCTGGGCAAATGGGCCCGGCCGCACCACCAGGTCCGACCCGGCCGGCAAGCCGTTGCGCAGTGCCGTCCAATCGTGGTTGGGATCGACCAGCAGCAACGTCTCCTGCCGTGGCGCATTGGGCGGGGCGGCATCGCGGCTCACCCGCGTAATCTGTTCCTGCTCGACCACCGGTGACAGGAATTGGAGCGAGGCGTTATCGGCGGCCAGCGTTTCATCCAGCCACAGTTGGGCCGGCGGGTTGCGCTGCACAAACTGGTTGATCTGGCCGGCGAGCGCGACATTTTGGGCTTCCAGCCAATAACGGGTGAGGGGCTGATTGATGTAGCTGACAAAATAATCGTTGTAGGTGGCCACGCCGCTGAGCCCCAGCACGACCGTTGCCAGCGCGGCAGGTGGGCTGACCAGCCGCGACAGGCGTCCAAACACCAGCAACAGGCCACGCCGCGACAGCCAGGCCAGGCCTGCCTCCAACCCCAGTGCCGCAACGATGCACGCTGCTGGCAGCGCCCCGATGGCGCGCAAAAAGTGGGGCGTGTCCTCGGCCAGAATGGTCGGGATGAGAAACGCGACCAGCCAAATCAAAAGAAACTGCACGCGCGGCCCCGGCCAACTGGGCAGACCCGAGAAGCCGGGAATCGTGATCGGCCCCCAACGAAATAGAGTAGCCAGCGAGCGCCAGATCAGCATGACCACACCGATGAGAAATGCCGGCACCAGCGCGCCCTCGAACACCGGCCGCAGCGCGAGATTGTGCCGCCAGATGCGATCTCCCTCAGACGTGAACATGAGCGCGGCCTTGCCCATGTGAGCCAACACTGTGCCGGGTAAATCGCCGTTGTTGATGACGGGATTCAGAATCGAGACCTGTCCGGCACGCGCCAGATACAGATCGCTGTGCTGGGTGAGCCAGAACAGCAACGGCGCCAGCGCCAGGACTGCGCCGAGCAAAGCCGATAGGGCCGTGGCGCGCGGCAGCCGCATCAGCGCGCGAATCTGGAGCAACCCAAACCCAATCAGCAATACCAGCACGAACGAGGCCGAGGTGTAGGTGTAGAAGCACAGCCCAAAGAGCGCACCGGCCACAAAAGCCGCGACCTGGACGCGCCGGCTGGAGACATGGGCCGTGAACGCATATACGCCAAACGCCACCATCAGACACAGCACCAGCGGCAAGGTAATGGCGCGGTAGGCCACCCGACTCAGCGCAACATGCCAGAACGTGACGGCGAGAATGCCGGCGCTGAGCACGCCCACGCGGTGCGAGAACAGATTGCGCGCCGCGAAGAACATGACCAGAATCGTGGCGATGCCAACGCTGGCCGAGACGATGCGCAGGGCCTCGGGCGTGCGGCCCAGAAGGGCGATGCCGGCGGCCAGCAAATAAATGAACAACCCCTCGCGGCCATTATTGGCGGCAAAGAATAAATGGAAATCGCCACGCAGCACGCGCAGCGCATCCAGGCCATAGAAGCCCTCATCGCGATAGAGGCCGGGCGGCCACTCGCCCACGTGATACAGCCGCAGCCACGCGCCGCCTGCAAGAATGACGACGAGCGGGAGCCAGCGGACGAGTTTTTGAATCAGCACGATGGTAAGAAAAAAGGGGGAATGCGGAAGGAGGAATGCAAGCGAAATTCTATTCCCTTGGCTCCTTTCGCATTCCCCCTTCCGCATTCCCCCCCTCTTCGACCGGCCGAAACAGCACCATGCTGGCCGTGTGGCTGTGCAGGAAGTTGCGGTTGCCGATGGGGCCAAATTCGCCGGCGCAGAAGAACCCGCTCACGGGGATCAAGTCGTCTTCGGCCAGGGCTTCCTGAATCACGCGGATATCGCCGTTGGGGTGATCGAACAACCGCATGCCCCGGCCATTGCACGAGAACAGCAGCGCACCGGCCGGCGCATCCGAAAAGGCCTGCGGGGTCAACATGAGCTCAAGGTCCTCTTCGGCCGTGCGGGCGTCGCGGACATGAAATTGCACAATCTCGCCATCCTTCAACTGGTCGCTGACCGAGATCGCGCCGGTGGTCTGGTCCACGCCCATCACGGCTCGAATCAGAAAATCCCCCCGGCCCAGCACATCCTCGGTCGCGGCTGAAGGTTTGTGCACAGCCCGGCCAATGAACAGGCCGTTGTGCAACAGCGCCCGCTCGGACTCTGCCAGCTCATCCACCATGGCCTGAACCTGCTTCAGCGGCGAGCCACCGTTCAGGCTAAAAATCAAATCCTCACTCGCGCCAGTGACTTTGTAGGTGGGGCCAATTGGCCGGCAACCCTGCGACACCACGATATCGGCGGTGAGCGCGCCGCTGAGGGCCAGACCGACCGCGCCGACATGCGCGACCTGGTCGTTCATGATCAGGACGTTGTCGCCGGCCTGATGGGCGCTACTGGCCAGACCGCCGACCACGGGCACGCCGGCATAATAAGTATTGAACGCCTCCAATAACGACTCCACCGGCGCGCTAAATGGATCGGCCAGTAGCACAAACAACGCCGGCGCAGCGGGCACGGTCAGGGCCGCACGAAAGGTTTCGGTGCTGTCCATCATCTTGTTCCACGACTCCACGCTGTTCACCCGCAGGTAGAACGGCGTCACCTGCACATTCGGCAGCCGCGCGGCCAACAGCGTGATGGCGGCCTCGTTGTCGTGCTCGCAATCGGGGCTGATGACGTTTTCGGCCGAGCAGCCGATGAGCGTTTTGATGTTCAGGGCGTGGCGCAAACCGGC
>Ga0105044_10011539_pt1 | contig 12032 bp, 10 predicted proteins | sample MAT01_FD_78092 | JGI IMG/M metagenome (GOLD analysis project Ga0105044, IMG submission 78092) | Freshwater microbial communities from Lake Fryxell liftoff mats and glacier meltwater in Antarctica - MAT-01 | ecosystem: Environmental > Aquatic > Freshwater > Ice > Liftoff microbial mat | place...
AGCAACCGCCAACAGCACCAGATCCGGCAGAGATTCCAGCAGGAGACACAATGGGTGGTTGACTAATTCGGCCGTTTGTACTTTGTACCCGTTGTCTGCCAACAGGCGTGACGCGGCATCCCGACTGACGCGATCCTGATCGACCACCAGGATTGAGGCGTGTGTAGTTCTGCCTTCGCTGAGTCGGATATTGGATTCCGAAATCTTTAAAAGCAGGTCTCTTTGATTCGCGGCAGAAATCACACCAGATTCCGTTACATGTTCAGATGTTTGGTGAATTGTCTTTTCTGTGAGACATCCAGTTCCCTTCGTTGAACCTAGGTCGAAAACTCAGCAGCCGACCACGCGGCGTTTTCAATTCGCGGCAGAATCGCTGGTGCCACTTTGCAACGATGGGGCTTGTTGCCACACTGCATCATATTCACAGGCCCGTCTGTATCGAACGCCCGGGTTGCAGGATCTATGCGGCAGATGCAAATCTGCACTGCATTCGCTCAGGGACTCAAGACAACACCAAATTCTGCTTGTCCTTGCGAAACCGGAAGAGCAGTGAGTGTCAGGGTTGAAATTGGACGCTCGACGTGACACGATTCGCGTGGAAAAAGCAGCGGGCGTTGATTTGACGAACCGTGGTATTCAAATTTGTTAACGTTCAAACACGCGAGAGTGGCGAAATTGGCAGACGCGCTGGATTTAGGATCCTGTGCCTTAAACGGCGTGGGGGTTCAACTCCCCCCTCTCGCAGTTTTCATACTGTTGCCGTGGCGGGGTCTGGAAAAGGGGTCAGGAACCAATAGTGCGAAGCATCCTCCGGGCTATTTGGCGATTGGTTCCTGACCCCTTTTCCAGGCTCGCCCGTTTTTGTGATTCGATCTCACCATGTTTTCGGCGTTGAAGAACCAGATCGCTTTCTTCCGCCAGTTTCGGCAGCGGTTTGAAACGACCGGCGCAATCGCACCCAGCAGCCGGTTTCTCGCAAAGTCAATGACGAGTTACCTGGCTGTCCGCGATCCTGCAATCCCAGTGCGCGTCCTCGAAATCGGGCCAGGGACTGGTCCTGTGACAGACAGTATCGTGCGGCTCCTGCGACCGCACGACATATTCGATCTGGTGGAACTCAATGAAGAATTCGTGCGAATTCTGCATCAGCGATTTGAATTTGAACCTGCGTGGGCGAACGCGAGACCGCAATCGACGATCCATAAACTTGCGGTGCAGGAGTTTGAGACTTTAGCCCCGTACGATTTTGTGATCTCCGGATTGCCACTCAATAACTTTCCGGCAGAACTGGTGACTTCGATTGCTGAGACTTACTTTCGATTACTCAAGCCAGGCGGCGTGCTGAGTTATTTTGAGTACATGTACGTACGGCCGATCCGCAAGGCCGTCACGCGCGGTGCAGAGCGAATTCGGATCACGGGCATTGATGCGACGCTGCAGAGTCATTGCGACCGCTGCCGTATCCGCCGCGACAACATCTGGCTGAACACTCCGCCCGCCTGGGTTCAGCACCTGCGCGGTTTGGAATGAGCCGTGAGCGAACCGCCCGACAACAACGCCTTGCATCAACGTCTGACAACCTCGCTGCAGAATCTGGGGTCAATTCATCAGCGGCGAATGCGACGATGCGTGGAAGCAGTCAGCACGACGGAATGTCTCCTTGCTGGCCAGCGCTGCCTCAGTTTTGCGACGAACGACTATCTGGGGCTCACGCGGCATCCGAAAGTTGTCGCCGCGTTTGCGGTTATGGCGGCCGCGCAGGTTGGTGCCGGTGCGAGTGGGTTGATTGCAGGGCGGTCGCCGTACCATGCTCGTCTGGAAGAAGCCCTCGCGGAATTTGAGGGGACAGACTCCGCGTTGTTATTTCCGTCCGGCTTCGCTGCAAACGTCGGAACGCTCACGTCGTTGATCGGTGCGCAGGACGCGGTCTTCTGTGATCGCGAAAATCACGCCAGCCTCATTGATGGCTGCCGCGCGAGTATCGGGAAATTTTTCGTTTACGATCGCACAGATCTCCAGCGACTCCATGCATCGATCGCACGTCGTCGCAACGGCTACGACGCTGTATTCATCGTCACCGACTCCGTCTTCAGTATGGACGGAACACTGGCTGACCTGCCGCAGTTGTGCGACATAGCTGATCGCTTCGGTGCCACCGTCATTGTTGATGAGGCACATGGAACGGGGGTGTTCGGAACGACCGGTCGCGGCGTGTCTGAGTTGCAGCATGTGGGAGCCCGCATTTCCGTGAAGATCGGAACGCTCAGCAAAGCGATCGGCGGCCTGGGCGGCTTTGTGGCAGGCTCAACAACACTTTGCGAATGGCTGTGGAACACGGCCCGCAGTCAGTTCTTTTCGACAGCTCTGCCGCCGGCAGTTTGCGCGGCAGCGGCGGAGGCGATTCAGGTGATCAGGCACGAGCCGGAGCGACGCAGCACACTCGCAGCACGGTCCATGTTTGCTCGTCAACTGCTGCAGGAGGCTGAACTCGACGTGATCACGGCTCCGCCCGAGAGCCCCATCATCGCCGTGCTGCTCCGCGAAGATGAGCTGGCCGTACGAGTCAGCCGACAGATGATGGCAACCGGGTACTTCTTCCCTGCAGTACGTCCGCCGACAGTTGCCAGCGGGACATCGCGGCTGCGAATGTCGCTCTGTTGCGATCATTCAGAAGAACAGATCCGATCCGCCGTGTATCAGCTTCGGGATGTTGTTCATTCCGAACGGCGCTGATACTGGAAGGAACGTGTCGGTCGGCGTAATCTCCGCCATGCCTTCACCTGATCCCATCGCCCGCCTGCTCACGCCGGAACAAGTTGATCCGCAACTGCGTCAACGCGCGGATTGCCGTGACGGGTTTGAAGACGAGTATCCGTTTGCGTCGCATTGGTTCGAAGTGGACGGGCATGTGCAGCATTACATCGACGAAGGGCAGGGGCCTGTCCTGTTGATGGTGCATGGAAATCCCACCTGGAGCTTTGCGTGGCGGCGACTTGTTAAAGACCTCAGCTACGATTATCGCGTCATCGCGATCGACCATCTGGGCTGCGGGTTTTCTGAAAAGCCTCAGGATCGCAATGTCTATACGCTGCATGAGCATATTCAGCGCCTCACGGCGCTCGTCGGGCTGCTTGACTTGCGGCAGATCACGTTATTCGCCCATGACTGGGGCGGTGCGATCGGCATGGGCTGTGCCGGACGAATGGCCGATCGATTCCAGCGCTTCGTGCTGATGAATACCGGAGCGTTTCGCAGTCAGACCATTCCGTTTCGAATCGCGCTCTGCCGCATTCCGCTGCTGGGAACATTAGCAGACCGTGGCTTGAACCTGTTCGCCCGCGCCGCACTGACGATGGCTGTCGAGAAACCACTCAGTCCTGCTGTGCAGGCGGGTTTTATCGCACCTTATGATTCTTGGGTGCATCGGATTGCCGTGCATGAGTTCGTGCAGGACATACCGCTCAGGCCATCTCATCGCAGCTATGCGACGCTGACGGAGGTTGAGCAGTCACTGGCACAGTTCCGCGATCACCCGATGCAGTTGATCTGGGGCATGAAAGACTGGTGCTTCACGCCGCATAATTTCCTGAACGAATTCCGCCGCCGCTTTCCGAACGCCCATTCGCTGGAACTCCCGCAGGCCGGCCATTACGTATTCGAAGACGCTCCGGAAGAACTACTGAAGCAAACCCTCAGTTTTCTCCAAGGGACCGGGGTCGCTCCGAAATTTGGGCAGTGAGGGGGTGCGGTCGCGATTGATTGTTCAGGTAGCTCCTTACTGCCGGGTCTTTCCGTCTCGACCTGAAAACAAACGGGAGACAATCGAATGACCTGGAACTCAGCACTTACGAAACGGAGACCTGCGATGGAAACGATGGCATGCTGATACAACGATTCCTGAATTCACTCCCGCCAGACGTTTCAGCATCCCCTGTACTGCAAACGATTGAGACTTTGTTTTCCTGAGAAGATTTGCAGGCGCCGGTTTGCAGAGGTTGTTCACGTATATAAACTTCGTCGCCCCTGGGGTTCGGCCGCGGTGACGGGCAAATCGCAAAGTAGCCGTCACGCTCCGCCGTGAAGAGCCTTGAGCTGGGCCACATGAATGGAGTTTTCAGTTTTCAGTCGTCAGTTTTCAGTCGGCTGCAGGCTGCTTGTTTTTGCGATTCACTGACTACTGACTACTGACTACTGGACCCTGTTTTTGTTGCTGAATGTCGATTGACAAATGCTCATCACGGCGGAGCGTGATGGCTACTTTAGGTTGCGGGCGAAGCCCGCGCCAAGATTCTGGATGTAGGAAGTTGCAATGGCGAAGCATCGTGTGAATTCGCATCGCAGTTCTCGAAGGCTCAGATCTTCGCGTTTGAGGCTCGACCGCAATCGGCTGAAACTGTTCGCAGGACTGTTGCTGAATATCCCGATATTGAGGTGATCGAATCGGCTGTGCATGACTTCGATGGCGAGACTGAGTTTCATGTAGTTAATGACCTGAATCCTGGCGCAAGCAGTTTGTTCGTCGGCAGTGGAGTCCAGGATATTCACCCAATTCAGCAATCCCGAATCACCGTGCCAGCGATGCGATTAGACACTTGGGCAAAACGAGCGAGAGTCAACCGTTTTGCCTGGCCCGATCCCTACCGTAATACATCACCCTTGTGCAAGTGCAGAAAAGCGTACGCCTGCGGCTGACGGTTAAACGAGGTTTTGCCAATTTAGTTGTGCATAGGTGCTTACCTGACCGACTCTACAACCCGGCGATGCTTCGGTTTGGGAATTCGCTTGCCGAGCTTCTGCAGGCTTTCCAGGTGCTGGTCGAGCGCCTCGCACGCACTGCTGAAGGCTTCTCCGAGCGTCACGCCGCTTGTAATGATGTCTGAAATGTCGCTGAATTCGACAATGTAAGCCGGATCTTTCGCCTCGTACGTCACGGTGAACACGTAACCGCGATACTCATGTGTCGTTTTCATAGCCTAATACTTTCAGTAATCGTCGAACATCGGATGGATGGCAGGTCTTCCGACGAAACCACGAGAATTGTGCCTGCGTCGCGGTCCTTAGGCCCGTGCATATCGATCAACTGGTATTTCAATCGTCCTTAGTGACGGCACATTTCCGCGACCGATTTCAGCGACCCGGCGGAGAACAGATGCGTCGAAGTAACGGCTGCCGCATTTATCGCAAACCCCAATCGGCACATCTTCCAGAATTATAAAGTTGCCCTGGTGCCGAAGTGCTTCGCGATCGACGACGCGCTGTCGAACGGTTCCGTCGCAATGCTCACATGCAAATTCATACATTCTTCACCTCATTTGATTTCGTAGACCGTGATGACAAGGACCTGATCCCGTTCAATACAACGCACGACCACAGCCACCATGTTCCGACACGGAATATCGATGGTCGAGGATGGCACTGCGAATTCGCTCCAGGTCTTCGCTCGCGATACCGGTCCTCCAACTGAATTCCCCCCCTGCAAACAGATCGTAGGACAACCGGGGCGATTATGCTACGACAAAATTGAGTTCACGGCGCGAAGGACTGGCAGAAAGCTAAAACAAACATGCTAGCGCCTTCAGCCCCGCCTCGGCAACAAAATAATTCAGATGATGGCAGATGACGAACTGCTTTTTCGGGGCTGGAGTGCGGTTGTCGGCGATGCCGCGGATGCTGTCGTTGCTGACGGCGATGTCGTGGCCGGCGTTCTGATAGAGCGCGTCGAAGATCATGCCGGTGCCGACTTTGGCGATGAGGCGGGCCATGATTTTGTCGGCTGATTCCTTGTAGTCGCGGATGTCACCGGCCACGATCGTGTAGGGCACGCCGGGGTCGGGGCTGGTGTTGAGCGTCTTGATGAATTCGGAATTCGGATTCATCTGTTCCAGTGTCGGAGAGATTTTTTTCGATCGGTTCAGCAGATAGACCAGCGCTCCGCAAAAGGGCGTGAAGCCGGGAAACGTGGCGATCGCCAAAGTCGTCAACATGCTGGAAAGTTGGCGAGCCGATTCGACCTCGCCGAATGGCGACCCGACGTTCGGTGTGCCGAACATGACCAGATGATCGACGACCTTGTTGCCGCCCTCGCGTTCGATGAACCAGCGGGAGACCAGGCCGCCCATCGAATGGACCAACAGCGTCAGGCGTTTGTCGTCGTCTTCACGGAGTCCGGCGGCGGCAAGTTGCTGCTTGAGCCTGACGGCGGTTTCCGAAATGTTCGTGCTGAGGTTTTCGTAGTCGTAGGTCAGCACAAGGTCGAATTTCTGATTGACGCTCTTTCCCTCCGCGTCTTTGGCCAGCGAAAGCCCTTGAGCGATTCCGTCGGTGTCGCCGATGATGCCGTGAATCAGCAGCAGAATGTTTTTTGCCGCCGCGACCTTTTCTGCCACTTCGCTTCGATGCCGCTCGAACGTGCCGTCGGCCTTGTACTCAATCCAGCAGAGCTGGTTGACGTTGTCGCGTTTGAGATACGTCTTGAAGAAGTAGAGTTTCAACGCACTCCCAAGGCTGCGGCGGTTGTCCGGGCATTCGGGGATGTGGCTGAGGCTGATATGAATTGTGCCGTCGTCAGCCTGCGAGGGATCACCAGTCAGCAGGATATCTTCGCCATCGAAGACAAGAGGCAGAATGAACTCGTCCTGTGCCAGATCGATATCCAGTTCGATTTCCAGCGGGTTGTCCTTGAGGGCTTCGGGATTCTGGATGTCGGTCAGTTCCAGCACGTTCTGGACATCGCCTCGAGTTCCGGAGAAATTCAACAGGTCCATACCCTGACGTTCGAGGGCACGGAAGAAGTCCGAACCACTTCCGGCGTCGCGAGTTCCGGACTTCGCACTGCTGAGACTCACAGCGGCTTTCAGTGACGAATGGCCTTTGATCTTAATCTTGCCACTGGCCAGCGTTATGTCTTTGGTTGAGACACGGTCGAGTTGTCGCACGAGACGGATTCGCAGGTCTTTGGTGAACCATTCGTTCTTGTGAACCAGTTTTTTCCGGGACTTGCCGAACGCCAATCCTTTAGCACCCCGTGTTGCCCGAGGGTCAAAGATCTTGCCGATCTCCAAAGGAACCTGGCCCAACAGGAAGTCATCCACTTCTTCCGTGCTGACGATCAGTTTGAAAGTGTGGGCCACTTCGTCGCCGTCCGTTCCGTCGAGGAAGAGATTGACGATGCTCTCACCCATCGGCGACAGCGTAAACGGCTGCTCGACAGGTTCGATGCGTTCCTTGTAGAGCACCGAGATACCGAAATCGTCGGACAGATGGATCAGCACGAAATGCAATGGCTGAGCCGTTCGATTGTTCGCAATAAATTTCCCCTGCACCTCGGACCAGTCTTTGCCTTGCTGTCGGATGTCGAGGGTGATCTCCTGGCTGTCGTAGACATGCAGCTTGTCGTCCTCCAAAACTTCACAGAACTGAAACTGGACATCATCCGGATCCATTTCTGTGGAATTGTTCTGCAGTTTCAGCGCACGCTCCCAGTCGGCGACATGCTTCAGGATTCCGAACATGTAGTCGGTTGCAGCGCGGGTCGTCCCTTTGGTCCCCTGAATGAGTTTTCCGGTTTCCCGCCATTGCAACTGAAGGTCATCGGCCCCGGCATTCAGCGCATAGTTTGTGCCTGCTTCCGATTCAGTCAGTAAGGAGATGCCAATCGATTGATCGTCTGATTCGGCAAGTGCCGTCTGCAGAGATGCGATTCCCTTTGCTTCACCCTCCAGAAAGACCGCAAGCGGCGGGACCGGGAGGCTGGTGATTTCGGCGACGTAGCGAGTCGCATCATCAGATTTCAGATCCAGCAATTCCAGTTCACTTTTCTGTGGCCCTACCTGCGTCGTCGTGGCATGTCCGGCCAGACGCGAGGGGCTCGACTCGCGGTAAAGGGCCATTTCCGTGCTTTTGTCAGGATCGCTGGGCAAGCCATGCAGAGCACCGCAGTCCACTTTCCAGGCACCGTCGGCAAAATAGACGCTGTAGCGCCGACCCTTCCGAGTCAGTTCGCTGCCAAGGAAACCGCTGTAAGCATTGAAGCCTCGGTAGGTTTCAAACTGCGGATCCTGATTGTCAGCCCGTTTACGCACAGCCGCGCGACAACGCACAAACAGATCGGCATAGGCCAGATCAGACTTTGATTTCTTCAGGACCTCCAGCAGAGTGCTGGTGAAGACGCCGCTGTGATCCTTGCCTTCCCAGGCTTTCTGAATTCGCTGACAGGCGGCCAGCAGAATGTGCTGGCTCGGCGGGATTTCAAGCCGCTCGCCGCGTTTTTGCAGAGCGGCGTAATAGCCATCGACGTAGCTGTCCAGCGGTCGTTCGTCGAAGACTTCATGGGTCTGCCGACACTTCCCCTGACTGAAATCATCGGCACTGCGTGTGGCTGAACCGGAATGGCAGCTGTCCAGGATCACGGCGATGTGAGGCTCGTTCTTTGCCAGCTCAGCAAGGAGCACCGCCAGCTCTTTGTCAGCCAGGTCAAATCCGCCGGGTTCACGGCTGTCATAACACACAAGTCCTTCGTCCATCCGATCGGGATAGAACTGCTCAAACGCCTTTGCCGATTTCCACCGGGCGCCATGGCCGCAATACTGGAAGACAACGACATCGTCCGCTTTGGCCTTAGCGAGGTGCGAGCAGAATTGACTGATGACGTTGGGCCGAGTGGCGTCTGCATCTTTGAGCACTTCGATCCGCAGCCGCGTCTTGTCAAAGTTGTCGGTCAGGTAGCTGTGGAAATGATCAACGTCGTTGACGCAGCCGGTCAACTTTCCAACGGCTGGCGAATAGTCATTGATGCCAACCAGCAATGCATAGATGTTGCGTGACATGCGAATTACCCATCAAACGTTGAGCGGATTCCAGCAGGCCCATGTGCCTGCCTTCTGCGAACGGATGAGTGTACCCGTTCCCTGAGGGAATGCACTAAGGGGAGTCCGCGCCACGGTCGGCCAGTTGACCCGGATTCCTTGGCGCGGGCTTCACCGGCAACCGAGGTGGAGGTGACGGAAAATGGCGACCCGCGAGACGTTAGTCTCCGGTTTTTGCAATTCTGTTTTTCTGTTCCGCCAGTTGCCGCACGTGCAGGACAACGGCGATCCCCGTGAGCTGCAGGAATCGCAATCAGGGAACTGACGTCCCCCGCTCGCCGGATGAGAGAAATCTTCTCAGGAAAACAAAATCTCAATCATTTGCAATGCACAGAGGAGGCCGGACCAGGGCCGCCGCGTGTGCCGGAACAGCCCAGGACGAGTTTTGCATTTTGACACGTTGTCAGCAGGATGTGGTTTCGACTGACGTTCGCCGTTCCGGCTGCCTGCCGGGTTTGCTCGGTCCGGCCGAATCGGTCGTGCGGGATGCAGGGGAATGAGCAGTCGCAACTTGTAGGGCGGGACACGCAACGCGCATGCACGCCGAATCACAGACATGGTGGGCCTGCGCTGTCGCTGGTCCCACCCTACGGATCGCACGGAGGGCTGACGCCCAGCCGCTCGCCGTTGGAGGTGAGGGCGAAGCCCGTGTTCAGGGGATTGCAGTGATGGCTTCGGATGTGCTCTTGAGATAGTCCGGGAGGTTGGTCTTCGTGGCCCGCAGAATGTCAAGAATCGCCTGTCGATCATCGTGCGAAAGGTGGGCGAATTTCTCGGACTGATCCTGGCCCGAAAGAACGTCGAACAACTGCCGCCAGACGTAATCACGAGACTCGACCGGCAGTCCGTCGAAGGCCTCTGAGTAGATCAGATAGCTGCAGGGATATTTGAAGAGCCGTGTGGTGAGATCCAGATCACGCAGCGATCGCCCCTGAGCATCGCGGGGGCCGACTGCGGCAAATTGTTCCGCATAGCCCGAAGTGCCTTTGATGGGTTCGGTCAGTTTGGCTTCATTGACCAGCAGTAAGGCCTCGACAAGTCGGTCGCCCGTACTCTTGATGCGGCGTGTCGTGCTCTCCAGCCGCGTCCCTTCGGGATTCTTCAGCATGCGATTCATCATGACGTCGTAATCCAGCGCTTGCCGAGTATCAAAGCCGGCTTTCACCAGACGGTTATGCACCAGTACCTGATGCTCCAGCACCATGAGCGCGACAATGTCGCTGTGTGGCGAAACGTATGCTCCAATACTCAGGCGATCTTTGAGTTCCGTGACGTTCTGCCCGGCGGAATTATCGACAGGCTCTTCCACATCGCGTCCTCGAACGATCAGATTTCCCAGATGCTTCTGCGATCCGTGTGTGCCAGTGACGTACCAGCCGCCCCAACGCTGATCGACAGGAGTTGTGTGATCGACCATCCGGCTTCCGGCTGACAGCATTGGCTGGCCACTGGCATCAACATACAACGAACGCACGAGATGCCCCGGCACGCCCTCCGTGCGGGAAGAACTGTGACAGACCAGACAGTTGTCATTCCGCCGCTGAAACTGAGGCTTCTCGTTGTCCTGCTGATTCAGAGTATAAAAGACCGTTCCAAGCTTTGCATCCACGGCAGAGATTTCGAGAACTTCACCCGACTGACAGAAGCCCACATAGACATCGTCATTGAAGTAAATCGCCCGAGGCGTCCTCGGTGAAATACGCCGCATCTGCAGGCTGGTCTTTGAAAAGACCAACATCTGAGATTCAACGGGAATATCGAGTGCTTTCAGCAAAGACGGCAGATAACTCTGATCACCTTCATGCGTCAGTGCCAGTTCGCCTTCATCAAGCCGTTGCTGCAGTCTGGAGATGCGGTTGTCTGGTGTGCTCTGGCTGTACAGAATTGGAGCACTGTCGAACTCGTCGTCCGCACAAAGACTGCCAGCCATCAGTAGTGGTAATGCCGCAATAGCGAAATTCAGGATACCAATAACTCGCATGATGGACTCCTTTTACGCAGATCGACACGAACAATCACATTTTCATCTACTCTAGTCAGGTTATCGATTGAATTCTTCATGCAAAGGTGTAGAATTCGACGATTCTCTTGAAGAGGAACTGTTATGTTGTCGAAAACTGCTGAATATGCGCTCCGTACGGTGGCATGCCTTGCCGGAAATGCGGGTCAGGCAGCGTCCGCTGATTTGTTGTGCGCACAGACCAAGGTTCCACGGCGTTATCTGCACAAGGTTCTGCAGGATTTAGTCCAGGCGGAGCTGGTTCGTTCGCGATCCGGGCCGGGCGGTGGCTACTCGCTGGCTCGGGCGGCGGACGAAATCACAATTCTTGACGTTGTGAATGCAGTCGCTCCGTTGGAACGCATCCGTCACTGTCCGCTGGGTTTGCCGTCACACACAAGTCTTTGTCCACTGCACAAAGAGCTGGATAAAGCCTACGCGGCAACTGAAGCAGCATTTGCACGAGTGACGATGGGGCAGTTATTGCGTTCGGAGAGCAGGATCATTCCTTTGTGTGACGTTTGAGGTTCATCGACAAATGAAGTGCGCGACGACAATTTGTGTATGAAAATGTATTGGCGTTGATCGACGCAGTTGGAGCTGCGATTGAGCCTGAAAGGCTCGCGCACATCAGGCTTGGGCAAGAGAATCCGCGAATGAGGATGAACGCCGCCCCAGGTTGATGTCTGGTCTCAACACGAACCCTGAAAGGGTTCCACAGAGCTGGTCGGCGTTGCCCATTCAGGGCAAATCGTGGTACTGCCGTGGAAACCTGGGGCGATGCACCAGGCTGACTTGCCGAGGCTCGTTGGGCCGAATCGCAGCGGCTTAGCGCCACACGCACAGATCAACGCCCAATGCCACTCGATTTGCGCTGCAAACGATTGAGACTTTGTATTCCTGAGAAGATTTTAATGCAGCGAGGTGTCGCATTCGGGCACCACCGACCCTGCGTCGGTGGACCACTGACTGGTGGGCTACAGCAGAAAACTCGTACCCCGCCTTGGCCTGCACCGACCGTGCGTCGGTGTAGCCGCGACGAGTAGCCGAAAGTCGCCCAACCACCGACACGAGGTCCAATGGCGTGGACTTAAGCTCTCCATCCGGCCCTGTGCCGGTGGAAGCAAGACTGATCAGCTACAACGACAAGCCCCTGCGCCCACGGCCCC
>Ga0105044_10011542_pt1 | contig 12031 bp, 8 predicted proteins | sample MAT01_FD_78092 | JGI IMG/M metagenome (GOLD analysis project Ga0105044, IMG submission 78092) | Freshwater microbial communities from Lake Fryxell liftoff mats and glacier meltwater in Antarctica - MAT-01 | ecosystem: Environmental > Aquatic > Freshwater > Ice > Liftoff microbial mat | place...
CCGCTAGTTCAGCATGCTCCGGATGCCGCTGCTGGTGCTTGGCATTGATCGCGTTGAGCAGGTCCAGTGTCGCCCGCTGCCGCTCCGGTGTCACACCCGGCGGCGGCGCCATGTCCAGCACCGGCGCGCCCGTTGGCCGCAGCGGCGTGCCCTGATGCACCGCCGGCAGGAAACCATTCGACCAGTTCGCCGCCCCGCCCTGCGGGTAAGCCGTATCGGGCAGCACGACGAACGTCGGCAGATTCTTATTGATCGAGCCGAGGCCATACGATGCCCACGCGCCCAGCGCCGGATCGCCCCCAAACTGATTGCCCGTGTTGAGGTGATAAAGCGCCGTCGGATGGTTGACGCTCTCCGCATGCAGCCCCCGGTAGAAGCAGACATCGTCCACGACCCCCGAAAAGCTCTCGAATAGGTTGTTGATCTCGATGCCCATCTTGCCCGCCCGCCGGAATTGAAAGGGCGACTTCACGTAATACCGTTCGCCCGTGTTCATATTGGCCTCGAACTTGTTCCTCTCCTTCTGGAACTTGGTCATGTGGATCGAGGCGAGCCGCGGCTTCGGGTCAATGGTGTCGATGTGGCTTGGGCCGCCTTCCATCAGCAGGAAGATGCAGTTCTTGGCCTTTGCCTTATGATGCGGAGCCTGCGCCGCCAGCATCGCCGACAGCGCCACCGGGCCAAGACCCATGAACTCACGCCGCGAGCTAGTAAACATAGGCAAACTCATTGGAATTCAAGAGCGCAAGGATCACATCGGCAAGCGCGCGAACCGCCGGTGTTGTCTGGCTGGGATGGAGGTTTTGCTCAAAAGCGGCCGGGTCTTCCTGATGCACGAAGCGGTGCTGCTGGCCCGTGAGCTCACTGGTGATGGTGTGGACAATGGGCTTGTTCTCCGGCCGCGACGGAGCCGCCGTAGCGGCGTGGAGCTTGCTCAGCTTGTCTAACGCCGCCATCGCGTCCCGCTCCTCGGCGGCATCGGGCAACCGGCCCAATACTCGAAGATACGCCGAACGAACCGGCTGCTTGTCCAACTTCGCGGCGAGCGCTAGAGCCATGTCATGCACGAACTGGCCATTGAACAGCGTGAAGGCCTGCGTCGGCAGGGTGGCCGTTTCCCGGCGGTCGCAAGACATATCGAGACTCGGAGCATTAAAGACCTCGAGCATCGGATCGATCAGGCTGCGCTGCTGGAAGGTGTAGATACTCCGCCGGTTGCGGTCACGCTTGGCGGGCGAAGCGCGGTAAGCCGGAGCGAGCGAACCCATGCGGTGCTGGGCCTGGCGCGCCACGTCTTCATTGATCTGCGGATAGACGCCGGGCCCCCCGGCATCCAGACTGAGCTCACCGGTCACGGCCAGAATGCTATCGCGAAGCACCTCGGCCTCCACCCGGCGCGGCGTGAAGTCCGCCCGCTGATAAGCCGCCGAGAGCAGGATCGTCCGGTGCATCGCCTTGACGCTCCAGCCGCTCTCAATGAAGCGGGCCGCCAGCCAGTCTAGAAACGCCGGATTGCTGGGCTTTTTGCCCATTTTTCCGAAGTTGTTGGTATCGGCCGCGATGCCCTCACCGAAGTGATACTGCCAGATCCGGTTGACCATCACCCGCGCCGTCAGTGGATTCCGCGCATCCGCGATCCAGTTGGCCAGCACCGATCGCCGGCCCGCTACTGTCTCCGGCACCGCCGGCACGGGGTAGTCCAACAGCGTCAACAAACCCGGGGTGACCTTCTCCCCGGGCGCCTGTAGATTCCCGCCGGGAAGCACGAACACATCAGTCGGTTTGCCTGGTCCGCTCGAAACCGAAAAGGCCTTCGGTTCGAACCTGTCGAGCGACTCTTTATAAAGCGCCGTGTGCTTCTGGTGCAGCTTGAACTCCTCGAGAATCTCGGGGTCCTTCTTCCCCCGCAGTTCCTCCATCCGCGACTTCGCCTTATCCGCGACGCCCTGCATATGCGCCTTCGCCGTGGCCAATCCCGCGACGTTCTCCGAGGGCAGGAAGGGTAGCTCCGGCTTGGCGAACTCGGTGCTGCCAAAGACCGCCTGCATGCGGTAGTAGTCCTTTGTGGGCAGCGGGTCGAACTTGTGGTCATGGCATTTAGCGCAGCCCAGCGTCAGCCCCAGAAACGTCGCGGCCGTCGAGTGGGTCGCGTCGTCAAGGAACATCTGCCGCGTCACCGCCTCCACCGACATAGCCGTATGTTCCCACGGCCCCATACGAAGGAACCCAGTCGCAATGCGGGCTTCAGCGCTATTGGGGTAAAGCTCGTCGCCGGCGATCTGTTCCCGAACGAACCGATCGTACGGCTTGTCCTCATTGAAGGCGCGGATCACGTAGTCGCGGTAGCGCCAGGCGTTCGGGCGCTCATAGTCGTTCGAGTAGCCGCTGGTGTCGGCATAGCGCACAACGTCGAGCCAATGGCGGCCCCAGCGCTCCCCATAGCGCGGGGAGGCCAGCAACCGGTCGACCAGCTTCGGCCACGCATTGGCGGCCTTGTCCTGCGCGAAGGCGTTGATCTCGTCCGGAGTGGGCGGGAGGCCGGTAAGGTCAATGGTGACGCGGCGGATGAGCGTGCGCCGGTCCGCGGCCGGCCCAGGCTTCAGGAAGCCGTCGATGCTCGCGGCCTTGTCTCGGGCCGCCAACGGCTGGAACGCCCAAAGGTCCTCCGCTTTGTATCCAGCCTTCGTTTCCGTCCACGGCGCGCCGGCGTCGATCCAGTCGCGGATGGCTTTAACGGCCTCCGGCGCCAGCCGTTTGGAGGCGTCTCCCGGCGGCATCTGCACGCCATCCCTGCCCTCGATCATGCGCACTAGCAAGCTCTCGGCGGCCTTGCCGGGGATGATCGCCGGGCCCCGGAGCCCGCCGCGGATCATCGACTCGCGGGTGCGAAGGTCGAGATTGCTGAGGGTCATCGCCGTGCCATGGCAACCCTGACACTCCTTGACCGCCAGCGGCTGGGCGTGGGCCGTCGCGAGGAGACAGAGTAGGGCCAGGGTGTGCTTCATGTGCGTGTCAGGATGAGATAGCGGACGTCCCCCACCTGCTTGCCGGGGATGTCCGTTGCCCGCAAGGTCATCGGGCCGCGGCCCTTCTCCAGGTGGATTATACCAAGCCGGAGCGGCTTGAAGGCCTTGACGTAGGACTCGCTGCCCCGGTCAACGCGGTCTTCCGCACGACCCTCAAGCGGGGGGTCGTGCGCGACGTCAATCTTGGCCTCAACCCGGCCCCCGCGGCCGAAGAGTTCCACAGTGGAGCCAACATCGGCGGCCGGACAAGTGTAGTAGAGATCGGCTGCATAATCGCCCGGTTGGAGCACCTCGACGGTCCAGGTTATGCGATCCTCTCTTTTCGTCCATTTGGTGAAGAAGGAGCAGTTTGGGGCGCGGGCGCTGCGCTCGATGCCGCCATTCCCGACGCCGTCGCGCGCCGGTAGCCAGGTGGTCTTCGCGAAGCCGACGGGATAAGGCCGGTCATCCGGCCCGACGAACGGCTTTACTTCAGCGGCGTAGCGCTGAACCGCGGCCAGCAGGCGGCTGGCGACGTCAGGCTTATCGGCCGCGATGTCGCGCTTCTGGTTGGGATCGGCCACCATGTCGAACAGCTTGCCGTCAGGATCGAGCCGGAACTGCTGGGTCCGCACGCTGAAGCGGTTGCGCTGCTGGGAGAAGATCATCCGGTCCGGCCAGATCGGCGTGTCTCCCTGGAGTAGCGGTTTAAGAGTCACGCCGTCGAGCGGCTTGGGCGGGGTCCATTTCACGCCAGCGAGGTCAGTGAGCGTCGGGAGGATGTCGATGGCTCCGGCGATCTGTTTCACCTTTTGGCCAGCCTTGATATGGCCGGGCCAGCGGATCAGGAATGGCGCTCGCACACCCCCTTCTTCCACCGTGCCCTTGCGGCCCTTCATGCCGCCGTTCCAGCGCCAGCCGTTGGGGCCATTGTCACTGAAGTAGATCACGACGGTGTCGTCGGCCAGGTTCCATTCTTTGAGCTTCGCCAGGACGCGCCCCACGTTCCAATCGATGTTCTCGCACATGGCGAGCGCGGCCCGGGTATGTTCAATCTCCTCCAGTTTTGGATCGGTGGCCCGAAGCGCCAGATTCGCGTTCCGGAACTTGCCGTAGAACCGCTCCGGCACCTGCATGGGCGAGTGTGGGCTGTTATAGGGGATGTAGCAGAAGAACGGCTTGGCGCGGTTCTGGCCGATGAAGGCGAGGGCGCGGTCCGTCAGGTCGTCGATGATGTAGCCCTTGCCGCGGATCATTCGGCCATTGTGATCGAGTTCCGGCGTGAAGTACTGGCCCCAATGGCCTGACGTGAAACCATAAAACTCCTGGAAGCCCCGGAAGTTCGGATGGTACGGCGGTTGCGTGCCGTTGTGCCATTTGCCAAAGATTCCGGTGGCGTAGCCGGCCTCGCGGAAGACCTCGGCGATAGTCCGTTCCCCGATGTTCAGCCGCTCCTCGCCGGTGCTGACGCCGCGGACTCCGCCGCGGGCGTGGTAGCGCCCGGTCATGTATTCCGCGCGAGTCGGAGCGCAGACCGGGCAGACGTAGAAGCGATCGAACATAGCGCCATCGCGGGCCAAAGAGTCGATATTGGGCGTGCTGAGGTTGGTGTTGCCGTGAACACTCAGGTCGCCCCAGCCTTGATCGTCCGCCAGAATAATGACGAAATTCGGCCTTCGGCCCGGAGCCGAAGTTTGCGCCGATAATGCGAGAGTCCCCGTTAAGAACTGTCGCCGTGAAATCCCCATGAAGTTAAGTTACACTAATCGTCGAGCAAAACTTCGACCTTCTCTTCGGGGCGGGCGCGCAGCGTCGAATTGCGCATCAGCATGCGGGCACAGGTGTTCCAGCGAAGGATGGCGTCGTCGTTTTCGGGCGGGCGAAGCGCCTCTGCTTTTTCGAACCAGTCCATGGCCTCACGGAGCGAATCGTAAGCCTCATAGCCAGCGAACGGCGAGCCGCGACGCAGTGTCGTTGAGGCCTCCCGCTCACAGATCAGGCCGGAGAAATAGGCGCGATCATACGGGTCGCGAAGCTGGCGGACGACCTCTCGCGCTGAACTGGGCGCGACGCCTTGCGGAAACTGATCGGTCCGCGACAAGAGCAGGGCCACGAGGGCGGCCTGGTTGTCGGGTTCGACCCGAAGAATGTCGAGGCAGATGCTCTCGGCCAGCCACGACTCGTTCAGCAGCCGGTAGCGCTCCACTTTGGACAGAGCCTCCGGAACGGACTGCGCCGAGATGGGTTTCAGCTCGAACATGGAACCCTCCTTTGCCCTCGTTACTTGAACATTTTGAACAGCCGCTTCAGGGGGTCGTAGTACTCGTCGACGACCCGTTCCTTAAGCGGAATGATTGCATTATCCGTAATTTTGATCTCTTCCGGGCAGACCTGGGTGCAGCACTTGGTGATGTTGCAGTAGCCGATGCCGTGCTTGGATTTCAGGTCGTCCAGGCGGTCGGCCGAATCGAAGGGATTCATCTCCATGGCCGCTGAATAGACGAAGTAGCGCGGGCCGATGAATTCGTCGTGGAGGCCGTGTTCGCGGAGAACGTGACAGACGTCCTGGCACAGGAAGCACTCGATGCATTTGCGGAACTCCTGCGGCCGATCGACGTCGTCCTGCTGGGCTTTCCACGTTTCGCCCTTGGCGGGCGTGAACTTCTTGATGCCCATCTTGACCTTGTAGTTCCAACTGACGTCGGTAACGAGGTCTTTGATGTGCGGGAAGGTTTTCATGGGTTCGACGGTGATGGGCTCATCGAGCGGGAGCGTGTTGAGCCGCGTCATGCACATGAGGCGGGGTTTGCCGTTGATCTCGGCGGAGCAGGAGCCGCATTTGCCGGCCTTGCAGTTCCAGCGAACCGAGAGGTCATTGGCGTCGGTGGCCTGGATGTGGTGAACAGCGTCGAGCACCACCATCCCCTCGGAGACGTCGGTCTGGAACTCTTTATAGCCGCCGGAGCCGCGCTCTCCGCGCCAGATCTTGAAAGTGGCAGTGGCCATGGCTACTTCATCTCCTCAATAATCTGTTTGAGATCGGCGGGCATTTCGGTTAACGGCGTCCGGGTGAGGACCGGCCGGCCATCGGGGCCTTTGTGCAGAACGATGTTGAATTTGGCGCATTCGGCGCTCTTTTCCGGATAGTCGTCGCGGAAATGGGCGCCCCGGCTTTCCTTGCGATCCGACGCGGCGCGGGCGATCAGTTCGGAGACGGTGAGCAAGTTCGGCAGGTCCAAGGCCGTGTGCCAGCCGTTGTTGTATTCGCGGTTGCCGGGTACGAAGACCTTGTCCGCGCGCTGGCGGAGCTTGGCGATCTCTTCGACGGCTTGGGTCATCTCCGTTTCGAGGCGAACGATGCCGACCTTCTCCTGCATCATGTCCTGGAGCTCGTATTGGACCGCGTAGGGGCTTTCGCCGCCGGTGCGTTCGAAGGGCTCCAGCGCGAGGCGGGCGGCGGCTTCGAGCTGCGTTTCGTCGACGGAGCCGGCCTTAAGATCCTTGGCGTATTTGGCGGCGTATTCGCCGGCGCGGCTGCCGAAGACGAGGAGGTCGGAGAGCGAGTTGCCGCCGAGGCGATTGGCGCCGTGGAGACCCGCGGCGCACTCACCCGCGGCGAACAGGCCGGGGACGGCGCACATCTGCGAATCGGGATCGACCTTGACGCCGCCCATCATGTAATGGGTTGTCGGGCCGACTTCCATGGGGTCCTTGGTGATGTCGATGTCTCCCAGTTGTTTGAACTGGTGGTACATGCTGGGCAGCTTGCGTTTGATGACTTCGGCGCCGTTGGGCAGGCGCTCTTTGATCCAGGCGATATCGAGGAAAACGCCGCCGTGCGGACTGCCGCGGCCTTCGCGGACTTCGCGCTGAATGCAGCGGGCGACGTGATCGCGGGTGAGGAGTTCAGGCGGACGGCGGGCTTCCTTATCGCCCTGCGTGTAGCGCCAGCCTTCCTCTTCGTTGTCGGCGGTCTGGCCCTTGTAGAGGGGCGGGATGTCGTCGAACATGAAGCGCTTGCCCTCCTTGTTGCGGAGGACGCCGCCTTCGCCGCGGACGCCTTCCGTCACGAGGATGCCGCGGACGCTGGGCGGCCAGACCATGCCTGTTGGATGGAATTGCACGAATTCCATGTCGAGGAGTTCGGCGCCCGCGTGATAGGCCAGCGCGTGGCCGTCGCCGGTGTACTCCCAGCTATTGCTGGTGATCTTGTAAGCGCGGCCGATGCCGCCGGTGGCGAGGATGACTGCTTTCGCACGGAAGAGGCGGAAGCGGCCGCGTTCGCGGTCATAGCCGAAGACGCCGGCGATGCGTTCGCCGTCCTTGAGCAGGGTGAGGACGGTGACTTCCATGTGGAAGTCGATGCCCTGATGGATGCCGTGGTCCTGGAGGGTGCGGATCATCTCCAGGCCGGTGCGGTCGCCGACGTGGGCGAGGCGCGGATAGCGATGGCCGCCGAAGTTGCGTTGCAGGATATCGCCTTCCTTGGTGCGGTCGAACAGCGCGCCCCATTGTTCGAGTTCACGAACGCGGTCCGGGGCTTCCTGGGCGTGCAACTGGGCCATGCGCCAATGGTTGAGATACTGGCCGCCGCGCATGGTGTCGGCAAAATGGACTTTCCAACTGTCGCGGCTGTCGACGTTGCCCATGGCCGCGGCGACGCCGCCTTCCGCCATTACGGTATGGGCTTTGCCGAGGAGAGATTTGCTGAGAACGCCGACCTTCGCGCCCGCGCCCGAGGCCTTGACGGCGGCGCTGAGGCCAGCTCCACCGGCGCCGATCACGAGGACGTCGTGTTCCAGCGTTTGATACTCGATCATCTAAAAAAGTCTCCAGTCGTGCCAGATGCCCATGGAGCAGAGGCGGACATACAGGTCAGAAAAGCCAACGGAAAAGAGGCTGAGCCAGGCGAAGCGCATGTGCCGTTTGTTGAGACAGGAGGAGCCGTCGTAGGCGCTCTTGCGAAGGGGTGATTTCGAGATTACGTCGAGTTTTCCGCCAACGAGATGGCGGAGCGAGTGGCAGCCAAGCGTGTACGAACTCAATAGCACAGTGTTCGTGGCAAGGATAATCGTTCCAACGCCGATTCCGAACCCATCCTTAAACCACATGGCCAACCATACATCGTGGGCGAGCAGAACGATAAATATCAGCGCCAAGTAGAGGAAGTAGCGATGAATGTTCTGCATGATTAGCGGAAAGGACTGTTCGCCGCAGTAGGACTTGCGGGGCTCGCCGACCGAGCAGGCGATGGGATCGGCCCAGAACGCTTTGTAGTAGGCGCCGCGATAGTAGTAGCAAGTGAAGCGGAATCCGCCGGGCGCCCAAAGGATGAGCAGGGCCGCGGAGAATGGCGCCCAGCCGGGCCACCAATCGGGTTTGGGCCCGAAGATCGCGTGTTCGGAGCCGAAGAGTTCGGGCGAATAGAACGGCGACAGATATCCTTCGTAGCGATAGTGATTGCCCTGGAAAGCGGCCCAGGTCGAGTAGACGATGAAGGCGCTGAGACCAAGGAAGACGGCCAGCGGCTGGATCCACCAGTTGTCGCGGCGGGATGTTTGGCCGAAACCGCCATTTTTTAACGGAACGTCAATCGACGACAACGAAGCACCTCCCGAGTACCATAGCCCTTTTGGGCCATGGGCAAGCATATCGGTCAGGTCGAACGGATGCAAGGGGGTGCGGCGGCGGTTTTTGGGGGTCTCATGGTTCATCCTCCGGAAAAAGCGGTTTGATGTCCCGGCGAATGGCGCTGTGGAGGGGTTCGCGGCTGGTGAACTGGCCGGGCGGGGCGGTGAACTCGGAGTTGAATTCTTCTTCGGCCTGGGAGAAGATCTTGTGGTAATTTTCGCCCGTTTCGCGCCACTTTTCGTAGAAGTGGCCGGACTGGCCGTTGGCCGTGCTGAGCAGGAACATGCGGCCATCGGGGGCGGCGAGGATGGATTTGAGCGCCGGGAAGAGTTCGTCGGAGGCGAAGGCGGCTTCGTCAACGACGATCAACCGGGGCGCGGAGAAGCCGCGGATATTGGATTGATCGTCGGGCAGGGAGATCACCTGGCTGCCGTTGGGGAGTTTGAAACCGTCGCAGCCGGGCGGAGGCGATTTGAGCTCCAGGCCGATCTTTTCGGCGACTTGGCGGGCTTCCATCATGATCTGGCCCGATTGGGGTCCGGTGGGACCGGCGAGGAGGATCGTCGATTCCGGGTGGTTGACGGCTTCGTGGACGACACGGATGGCGGCGGCGGTGGACGTGCCGGTTTGGAGGCCTCCGAGCATCAGGACGTCTTTGGCGGCGGTGGTCATAAGGTCGGCTTGGGGGGGATCGGGGGTGAAGTCGAGTTTGGTTTTAGCCCAGTCGAGGATGTTCTCGGGTTCGGTTTCGGCTTCCCTGTTTCGCTGTGCGGCTGGGACCTTCCAGGAAATTTCGATGGGTAAGTGCTTATTTTGCAACAACGCCCGGGAGCTTCCGCGAATGGGAAAGCGTTTGGCGAGCCGTTCGAGGTCGCGGAAGATGCGGGAGCGGATGGTGCTGAGAATGGCAATGCGGCGGTCGATGTTGATCTGGTCGCCACCGGGGGCGGAGCCTTGGGCTTCGGCGTTGGCGGCCATGATGGGGGTCAATTCGGACGCCGAGGCGCGGAGGCGCCGGCCTTCCATGTTTTCGAGGAGGGCGTTGGTTTGGCTGCCTTTAAGGCGTTTTATTTTCCAGTTAATGTCGACCAATTCGTGAACTAATTGGAGTTCGATTGGGGTGGACGGACACCAGGCCTTGCATTCCTGGGAGACGATGAATTCGAAGACGTCGCGGGACTCGGTGGGAAGGAGGGTGCAGTCGAAGGTCATGACGGCGGCGCGGCGGGCGGCGGCGTCTTTGGGGGCTTGGCGGCAGCGGTCTTTCCCTGCTTGCGTGGTGGGGCCGTGAGATTTGGCGCCGTTTTCGCGGGCGGTTTCGGCTTTAGTTTTCGGATCGACGGGCATTGTGTTCCTTCCTTTTCGGTACGTGAAATAGAAAAGGGCCCGGCCAGCGCATGACGCGCGGACGAGCCCATTTGGTTTCAAACTAGCAGGGATGGGAAGGGGGAAATGATAATCGAGTTTGCAAGTTATTGATTGGAAATGAAATATAAATTCACGTCCTGCGTGACTCGTTTGCCGGCCAATGTCAGGTGGGGTACAGTTTTCTTCCAACTGGTTTATTTTGTTGGACTTTGGCCGTCAAGGCAACCGAATCGGCCGTTGGCCAAACTCCCTCGGGTCAGTTCTAAACGGATGGCCTTCCAAAATATCGTACGAATTCTGAGGAAAAACCAGGACATCCATCCAGTTTTATCGCGCGCCGCCCCGCTCCTTCGTGGCCGGTCAACACCCGGCTCGCAGTGCCGAGAGCCCTGAGGCAAAATGGCCACAATGAGGACATGCCGGCGAGATTTGGCCCCAAAATCGGCTGGAGGGAAATAGGCAGCGATTGGCCAGTAGATGAACCGCTTCGAGGCAGGCCGCGTTAGAGCTGAAAAAACAGATTCAGGCGGCGCCAGCAGTTCAGCGTTTGGCGGCAACTCCGCTGCTGACGACGGTACTTTGCATTGTTCATCGATTTCCAGCTGTATCATTGGCGCGCGGCGTTTTTCCCATACAATCGAAAAGGAGACAAAAGATGCCCACTCGCCGCCACTTCCTCGCCGCTGCCGCCGCCCCGGCAGTGATGGCCCAGACCAGGCCCAACGACAAAATCCGGATCGCCCTTATCGGCGCTGGCGGCATGGGTTCCGGCGATGTCGCGTCGTCTCTCAGCACCGGAGAATCCGAACTTGTCGCCGTCGCCGACATCTACGACGGCCGCCTGACCCGCGCCAAGGAAATCTGGGGTTCTCATATCCAAACAACCCGCGATTACCGCGAGATTCTGTCCAGGAGCGACATCGACGCGGTGATTGTGGCCACACCCGATCACTGGCATGCGCGGATCGCGGTTGATGCCATGAACGCCGGCAAAGACGTGTATGTCGAAAAGCCAATGGTGCAAAAAGTAGCCGATGGTCACTTAGTGATCGAAGCCGCGAAAAAGACAAATCGCATCTTACAGGCCGGCAGCCAGAGAGTGTCGTCGATCCTTTACGACAAGGCGCGTGAGTTACTCGCGCAGGGAGCTATCGGCGAACTCAACCTCGTGGAAGCGTGGTGGGACCGGAACTCCGCGATTGGCGCGTGGCAATACTCGATTCCGCCCGATGCTACGCCCGCCAACGTCGATTGGGATCGATATCTCGGTCAGGCCCCGAAGAGACCTTTTGAGCCGATTCGTCTTTTCCGGTGGCGCAATTATCAGGATTACGGGACGGGAGTGGCCGGCGACCTTTTTGTCCACTTGTTCTCCGGGCTGCATTTCATCACCGGCGTCCAAGGCCCTGAGCGCGTCTTCGCTACTGGCGGACTTCGCTATTGGAAAGACGGACGGGACGTACCGGACGTCATGATGGGCGTCTACGACTACCCGGCCCAGAACAAAATGCCGGCATTTAATCTGGCCTTGCGGGTTAACTTCGTCAACGGCGCCGGGGAGACCAGCGGCTTCCGCTTCGTCGGAAGCGAGGGAATTATGACCGTCGGCAGCACGGTGACCCTATCCAAGGTAAACCGCGAAAGCGAGCCCGGTTACACGATCAGCACCTTTCCGCGCAACGTCCAGGAAGGATTTCTGAAGACTTACCATGGCAAGTACCCGCCCCGGAGGGCGGCCGCGGAGGGGATGACGCCGCAGGCTGAAGATACGTTCCGCGCTCCCCGGAATTATAGCGACCACTTAGATCATCATCGTAACTTCCTGTCCGCGGTGCGATCGCGCAAGCCGGTGATTGAGGATGCTCTCTTCGGCCTGCGGGCCGCCGGCCCGGCGCTGCTGAGTAATCGCAGTTATTTTGAAAAACGGACCTTCGCCTGGAATGCCGCCGCGTGCGAAGTGAGGGGAATCTAGATCATGGCATCAGCAAACGACAAGATTCGCTTCGCGCTGATTGGCGCGGGCGGCA
>Ga0105044_10011544_pt1 | contig 12030 bp, 11 predicted proteins | sample MAT01_FD_78092 | JGI IMG/M metagenome (GOLD analysis project Ga0105044, IMG submission 78092) | Freshwater microbial communities from Lake Fryxell liftoff mats and glacier meltwater in Antarctica - MAT-01 | ecosystem: Environmental > Aquatic > Freshwater > Ice > Liftoff microbial mat | place...
ATTCCGTTTCCATCTTCCCCTACTCTGTTGAGCCCAATTACATAACTTTGATTTTCTATAGCACGTGCCACTAACAAAGATTTCCATGCGAAGGAGCGTATTTCGGGCCAATTCGCAATATAGATAAGGACATCGTATTGATAGTTTGAATCTTGTATGCTATTTCTCGACCAAACAGGAAATCTTAAGTCGTAGCAAATCAATGGGCAAATATTCCATCCCTTTATTGGAACAATTAAGCGGTTGCTTCCTGCCGAATACTCGTTTTGTTCACCTGCCATTCTAAATAAATGTCGTTTATCGTAGGTGAAATATGTTCCATCTTCTTGCATCCAAATGAGCCGATTGTAAAACAATTTACCCGCTTGAAAAATTAAACTTCCTGTCACAACTGCATTCTTCGTGAAAGCAATTTCTTGCATCCATTTTATAGTTTCTCCCCCCTCTTTTTCGGCTAAACCACCTGTTTTCATTGTAAAACCTGTAGTAAACATTTCAGGAAGTACTATAACGTCAACTGGCTCTAGTATTTCATCCATCTTTTTTGAAAAGTGCAACAGATTAGCGGAGGCATTTTGCCAATGAAGTGAAGTTTGAATCAATGCAATTCTTAGCTCTTCCATCAGATGTTAGTTAGTTTTTCAGCCGCTTTTTCCAATTCATCATTTTCTTTTGCAAAACAAAACCTCAACAACTTTTGATCAAATGTTTTGTGGTAAAAAACGCTCACTGGAATACTTGCAACTCCATGATTAATAGTTAGGTATTTCGCAAAATCAATGTCCTTATCGGTGGAAATGGCAGAATAGTTTAACAATTGAAAATAAGTACCTGCCGATGGGGCCAATGAAAATTTTGAACCTTTAAATAGATTATTAAAAAAGTCGCGTTTCGATTTATAGAAGTCGCTTAGTTGAAGATACAATTCTTTGTTTTTGATAAACTCAGCGTATGCATACTGAATGGGAGTGTTAACAGAGAACACGTTGTATTGATGCACTTTTCTAAATTCTTTCATTAAATTGGCAGGAGCCAAACAATATCCAATCTTCCAACCTGTAGTATGATAGGTTTTCCCAAAAGATGAAATAACAAAGGAGCGATTCGCCAGATTTGGAAATCTAGCTACACTTTGGTGCTCAATTCCATCAAAAATAATATGTTCGTAAACCTCATCGCTTAAAATTACTATATCCGTTTTATTTGTAATTTTTTCTAGTTTTTGAAAGTCTACTGCACTTAAAATAGCACCCGTTGGATTGTGAGGACTATTGATGATGATCATTTTGGTGCGCGGATTTATCAGTTTCTGAAACTCTGTCCATTGAATGCTAAAGTTTACAGGATTTAACTGGAAAAAGACAGTTTTCCCGCCTGCGAGTTCTACAGCAGGAGCATAGCAATCGTAGGCTGGTTCTATAATAATAACTTCATCTTCCTCTCTTACAACTGATAATATTGCAGTAAAAATAGCTTGTGTGGCACCTGCGGTTATCGTAATTTCTGTTTCAGCATCATATTCAGTTGAATAGAGTTCTGCTGTTTTCAATGCTATAGCTTCTCTCAATTCTCTCACACCAATCATTGGTGCATATTGATTTTGACCTTTAAGCATATACTTATTAACCAAGCCAATTAACTCAGCACTACAATCAAAACCAGGAAATCCTTGAGATAAATTAATTGCATGGTGGTCAACAGCCAACTTCGACATTACAGAAAAAATGGAATTACCAGTATTAGGTAGCTTGGAAATGAATTTGCTTGGAAAAAGCGGCATTGGTATCAGAAATTAGAAAAACAAATATAGTCATCCTTAACGCATTTTAATTCATTTACCCACAGTGCATAAAAGTTTAAATATTTTGGGCGCCCGGGCGGGTGCTTCGCGCTACACGGTAGCTTGCTTCGCCCCCTGGCGCGGCAGCGGTGGTAAGGTGAAGGAATAAGTATTTGGTTGAGCGTAGCGGCTTTATCTGTGGAGCAAGCAATGTGGTAAAGAGTGAGATTTACTTTCAGTTGCTACATTATAGAGTTATTAAGAACCAACTATTTCAGGCCTTGACGACTTTTTACTATTTTATTTCACCCTTTCAGGCTTTTTACTATTTTATTTCAGCATTTCAGGCTTTCTACTATTTTATTTCCCCTATTTTATTTCAGCCTTTCAGGCTTTTTACTTTCCCCTTTTTTATTTCAGCCTTTCAGGCTTTTTACTTTCCCCTATTTTATTTCAGCCTTTCAGGCTTTTTACTTTTACCTATTTTATTTCAGCCTTTCAGGCTTTTAACTTTCCCCTCACTCCTTCAGTAACTTCTGCGTAAAAATTACTTTCCCGTTTTCATCAAACAAACGAACCATATATAAACCAGCGGCAGTAGTTTCTTTTACGGGTATTGGGGTGGTTTGTTTTTACTTCGACCACCATCGATTTCAATAAATAAATATAAAAGTTTCATTATAACGAAACTTAAATTACCTTTACTTGATTCAAAAATTATTATGAATGAATAAACATTTTGAAATCCTATTTTTAGATGAAGCATTTGAATTTTTGAGCAGTTTAGAACGGAAACATTACGAAAAAATACTTTACAATATTCGTAAAGTCCAAGTAGAACTTGATTCTGAACTTTTCAAAAAACTTTCGGAAGATATATGGGAGTTTAGAACTCTTTATCAAGGACTCCAATATCGACTGCTTGCGTTTTGGGACAAGACTTCTAAAACAGATATATTGGTTATTTCTACCCATGGCTTTGTTAAAAAAAGAAGTAAAGTCCCTGACCAAGAAATACAAAAGGCAGTTACTATGAGAACAAAATACATGGCAGACAATCAAGTAAAAAACAAGAAAAAATGAAAGTACATACTATAGACCAAGTACAAGACAAATTAATTGGTAAAATTGGGACACCAGAAAGAGACATATTTGAGTATGAACTCCAAATGGATTTAATTGGAAAAGCCATAAAACAAACGCGACAAGAACGAAAATTAACTCAGGAAGAGCTTGGAAAACTAATTGGCGTCCAGAAATCTCAAATTTCTCGACTTGAAAACAACGCAAGCAATGTAACAATGGATACATTGCTAAGAGTATTTACTGCGCTAAAGGCAAAAGTAAAATTTCAAGTGGAGCTGCCTAACCTAAACATTAACATCATAAAATAATGTAACATCTAAAAGTCTGCTGTTGTTAGCGGTAGTAGATTTATAAAATTAAATTTAGATTCAAGACACACTTTTGTAAGTCTAAGTTTAGTAGTTGCAGTTTATTTACACCCTCACTCTTTCAGCAACTTCTGCATAAAATTACTTTCCCGTTTTCATCAAACAAACGAACCATATATAAATCTGCTGCGGTGCTCTCTATGGTTAGTTTTTGGGAGCGCATATCTGTTAATTCCTCACCATTTTCTTCCCAAATACCATCTTGCCAAATGCATCTGTTAATGTAATGTAAAACAAACCATTACTATGTGCGAATGCTTGGGTGCTAATTGAGGTAGTTTTATTTTCAATAAAGCTTTGGTGCACTAAACGACCAATGCCATCGTACACCTGTAAATGCATTGCTTTTTGGGGTTGTGTTTTTAACTGTATTGAAAATTCATTGCCGAAGGGGTTGGGAAAAACTTGTGCATCTAACAATGCATTACTTTTTTCTACAGTAGGAAACCCAATGCTTAAACTATCGCAAATACTACCCGTTTGCGCGCCCAACCTAAAATTGGCGTAGTTTTGTGTATATATAAAAGTGCTGTTATTGTCAATTGGGTATTTAAATGGCACATAGTTGCATGCCGTGCCATAAGCATTTGGTTGATTAATCTCGCTGAAGTACCTATAAAAAGTATTGTTTGCAATTATAAAACTGGTAGCTAAAACAGTTTTTCCATTAGGCGCTAGTAAAAAACCACCATCAAAATTAGATATGTAGGTGTAGGTTTGCGTAATTAAGTCGTACTGCAAGGTACCGGGAACGTGTGGTGCTCCGCCTTTGCTTACATAAAATTTACTACCATCAGGGCTTATAGTGCAAGAATAACCAAAACCCCAAAATAAAGAATCGGTAAGGTCGTGCACTATAGGGTTGCTTAGTATACCCGTGCAACGGTCAAAGTCGTACTCATGCACATACTTATACCTCTTACCTGTGTAATGCAAAAACTTAAGACCGTCATGCGAAAAAAAAGAAGAGGTTTCGAACTGCCCACGGTGAATAATGTCTGGCATAGTAATTTTGTTCATATTTAAACCATTTGGGTCTAGTAAGCCGGTGTAATACTCATCTTCGTAAATTCCTGATTTCACTACCCACCAATCTCTACCATTGGCGTGGCGGCAAGCGGTCATATCACCAGATGCACTTGTGTCGGTGAGAATAATATTATTTTTACTAATCATACTTTTGGTAGGAATGTCTAAATAGGCGTAAGTAAAGAGTACATCTGCCTTTAATATTTCAGGGCCATAATTACCTGCTTTATACTGCCCATATAACAAATACGCTTTCGTACTATCGCCAGGGTCATTTAAAAATAGAGGGCCTAAATTATTCAAAACCATTGTAGTGTCAGGGGAGTCTCCGGGCCACGGAATATCATCTCGCCACAACTTATTGGCTAAAATATCTCCATTGCTATTTACTAAACGCCAACCATTGCTGGCAAAAATTAAGTTGCCAGTATTTTTATCACTAAATGATGCTCTGCTAAAATTAGTTGCTAAGTTTAAGTTCAAAGGCTCTATGATTTCTTCTAAAGAGTCATCGTTAAATCTAATAATCATATTTGCATTGGGTGTATTGCAGGTTAAGCCCTCCACTTGAAAGCAATTACCATTTATAAAACTATCTGCTTCTCTTTGGGCCTTTGCGCATAAGCTTATCAAGATTAAGAAAAAGGGACAATACAATTTATTTTTCATACACAAATTTAGTTTTATAACATTGCTTGTTATTAACTTCCGTTACGTTTACAAAATAGAGTCCTTTGGCAAGCCGCAGGGCACTTAAGTCAATAGTTAAGGTGTTTCCTGTTTGCTTTTGTTCTACAATATTTTGTCCTAATAGGTTTGTAAAGGTATAATTGTATTGGCCATTTGGGTCTGATTTTAGCAGAATTGTTTTATAGCCATTGGTAGGGTTTGGAAATAACTTGGCAATTTGAGAATAACTTTGATTTGTAGCTAATGTGCTCTTCATTTTGTAAAACTAAGTAATTTTACTGCATCTTCTGCAGCTGCAAAGTAACTATTGGAATGCCTTGGCAACTAATGCGGCAGAAATAAAAGTCTGCATTTAATTTTTGAATGTAAACGAAAGTAGCTTAGTTAAATTTACTTATCCCAAATGAAAATTAAGAAATAAATTTGGGGGATAAGTTGAAAAAAGAAAAAGTTTGTCCCCTTAAAAAATTCAATAAAAAATTGTGGGACAGCCTATTTTCGACTGCTCCAGAAAAATATCACTAAACTAAGTTCTTCCATTTTTGGAGCTGTATGCTGTTAACTAGAAACTAAACAATTCAAAAAGAATGGATTAATTATATTCATGAATAGTATTCTTATTATTAGTAACCAGCATTTAAATGTAAAAAGATTCTATTTGTATATTTCTTTAAGTTAAATCATTTTACTTACTTTGCGAACTGCTTAGTAAGTTGAAAGGTATGGTTCACCCAATCTAACTAGACGACTGCTAGTAAAGTGTTGTTAGATATTAAAAAAAGAATCAATCAAAAATGTTGAGAATAAAAAAGATTTTAAAATTTTCGATTTTTACTACGCTGACACTGATTGGTCTTATTGTTTTATATATCGCTAGCGCATTTTGCCTTTCGAGAATTCAGGTATGTGAAGAACCTAACACAAAGGACGAAGTTGAAATTTATATAAAAACCAATGGAGTTCATACCGACATAGTCTTACCAGTAAAGCATTCTCAAATAAATTGGAGTAATGAAATTAAATATGCAAATACAAAGGCTGCTGATACAAGCTTTCAATATTTAGCTATGGGCTGGGGCGACAAAGGATTTTATTTAGAAACTCGCACTTGGGCTGACTTAAAGACATCTGTTGCTTTAAAAGCTGCATTTGCATTAAGCACAACAGCGATTCATGCCACTTTTTATAAAAAAATAGTTGAAAATAATACATGCAGAAAGATTTTAGTAAGCAATGAACAGTATGCCCGTCTTGTAAAATATGTTTCAGACAGTTTCCAGAAAGATAAAGAAGGACATTTTATACACATCAAAACAAACGCTAATTATGATAAATCAGACGCTTTTTATGAAGCAAAAGGCAGTTATAGTATGCTACACACATGCAATACTTGGGTCAACAATGGCTTAAAATCGTGTGGTCAAAAAGCATGCTTTTGGACACCTTTCGATACAGGTATTTTCTTAAAATATAACAATTCAAAAACTAAATAAATCAAAATGCAAAAAACGTCAAATGCTTTCGTAGCAGCTTCTTGGGTGGCCTTAGGCGCCGGTATGTTAGGTTATTTAATTGGACTATGGAGGTCAACTATGCTTTTTAACGAAAAAGGTTATTATTTTACAGTATTAATGTTTGGACTTTTTGCTGTGGTTTCACTTCAAAAAAGTGTTCGTGATAGACTTGAAGGCTTACCTGTGACTGATCTTTATTATGGTATTTGCTGGTTCGGTACAATTTTGTCAATCGCTTTATTAATCGTTGGCCTTTGGAACGCAACTTTATTACCTAGCGAAAAGGGATTTTATTCTTTTGCATTTCTACTTGGAATATTTGGAGCAATAGCGGTTCAAAAAAACACAAGAGATAACTTACAGAGTGATGAACAAAATAAGCCATCAAATTAAAGAAGAACAAGGTTGTCCTGGGTAATGAAACGCTCCACAAAATCTAAAACGCTTGCACTAGTGGTTGAGGCAAATAGCTTGCTGACGTAGGAGGCAACTATGGCCGAAGACACGGCCCGCCCGAAATGCAGCTAAAAGAATTAAATGAAAGCGCGGGAAGTGCCCAGAAAATTTATTTAATGGTGGTTATTTAATTATTGAGGGCGCTGTTCCTGCATAAACTACACTTTTTACGGCATCGGAAGCTAAAAAATCATGGGGGAAGCCTAGCTCAATTTTACTTGCTTCGTTTAACTGATCTAACTGCTGTTTAGGAATTCTAAAATTTGCGGCATTTAAACTGTCGTGCATTTGATTCTCTTTTCGAGCGCCAACAATTGGTATAGAAACTTGCTCTTTTTGCATGGTCCATTTTATGGCTAATTGTGCTGCTGAGACGTTAAGTTGCGCTGCTACTTTTACTAAGGTTTTTACAATTTCAGTTTTTTCTTCGTTTCTGCGTGTGCTATTTTCGGCCACTCTGCCGGTTTCTCCTTTTAAGTATTTTCCGGTTAATGCACCGCCTGCTAATGGAGCCCAAGGAGTTAGTGCAAGGCCGAGTTCTTTGGCCATGGGTAATAAATCTCTTTCGGGTGTGCGTTGCAACAAACTATATTCTACTTGAAGACCAGTAAATTGTGACCAGCCGCGCAATTCAGCAATAGCATTTGCGCGAGAAACGACCCAAGCTGGCGTATCGGAAATGCCGATATAATGCACCTTACCGGAGCGCACCAAATCGTCTAAACCTCTCAAGATTTCATCCACAGGCGTTAAGAAGTCCCAAGCATGGAGCCATAAAATATCCACAAAATCGGTGTTCAATCTTTTTAAACTTGCTTCCAAGGAACGCATCATATTTTTGCGGTGGTTGCCTGCAAAATTGGGATCGTTTAATTGATCCATTAAAGTATATTTGGTGGCAAGCACGAAATGATCTCTGTTATCGTGAATGAACTCTCCTACAAATCGCTCGCTTGTTCCTTCGGTATATCTATTGGCGGTATCAATAAAATTGCCCCCTGCATTGGCATAAGCATCGAATATTTTTTTACTCTCTTCTTTGTCTGCGCCCCAGCCCCACTCTGTTCCAAAGGTCATTGTGCCAAGTGCAATCTCGGAAACGCGCAAGCCACTTTTGCCAAATAATCTGTAATTCATGTTGAGTTAATTTGAAGTAAATAAAAATAGCGATGCGTATATATGAGGGAATACCTAAATAACTCTGTGTTTTTCTGACATGAATTGCTCAATTTCTTCTATTTCTAATGGAATGGATGCCATTAAATCTATATTGCCAGATTCGGTAATTAAGATATCGTTTTCGAGTCGTATTCCTAAACCTTCTTCGGGTATGTAAATGCCTGGCTCGCAGGTAAAAACGTTACCTGCTTGCATTCTTCCGTAACGGTAACCAACATCGTGCACATCTATTCCTAAATAATGAGAAGTGCCGTGCATGAAGTATTTTTTATACAACGGTGCTTCAGGATTTTGTGCTTTTACGGCTTGTTCGTTTAACACACCCAATTTAATTAATTCTACTTCCATGGCATTGCCGACTTCTTTGTTGTAATCGTCTATCAATGTGCCAGCAACAAGCATAGAGGTAGCATATTTCATTACATTAAGAACTGCAGTGTAGACCTCTTTTTGTCGTGTTGAAAATTTACCGCTTACGGGAATAGAGCGGGATAAATCTGATTTATAATTGCCATATTCTGCGCCGAAATCCATAAGAATTACATCGCCATCTTTGCACACATTATTATTGTCGTTGTAATGCAGCACGCAGGCAGAAGCACCAGAAGCAATGATAGGATTGTAGGCATGTCCGGCAGAACGATTCCTGATAAATTCATGAATTATTTCTGCTTCAATTTCATATTCCATTACGCCCGGTTTTACAAAACCTAAGACTCTTTTAAATGCTTTTTCGGTAATGTTGCAGGCTGCTTGTATTTGTTTTACTTCTTGCGCATGTTTTATGGCCCGTAATTGGTGCATGATTGGCGCACTTCTTTCGAAATTATGCAAGGGATAATCATTGCGCAAATCTCTTGCAAATCTTAATTCTGCATAAGGAACTTTAGTGTTGGCACGGTCATGGTCGTTCAAGTTTAGATATACATTTTGTGCATACGTCATTAGGACATGAAACATAGGTCCAAAATTATCTATCCACTGCACATTCTCGATTCCGGAAGCTATAATTGCTTCTTCTTTTGTGTATTTGTGACCTTCCCAAACTGCAATATGCTCGTTTGTTTTTCTAATAAAAAGCACTTCTCTTTGTTTCGGATTTGGGCAATTGGGAAACAGAACGAGAAGGGTATGTTCTTGGTCGATTCCTGATAAATAAAAAAGATCAGGATTTTGTTTCCAAGTGTGAGTTGCATCTGCACTCGATGGCATTTCATCGTTTGCGACAAAAATGGCAATGCTATTTTCCTTTAAATTGGCAACAAATCGTTCTCTGTTTTTTATATAGAATTCGGAAGGTAGAGCTTTATATTTCATACATTATTTTTTTTAGTTAGGTCTATTCACATCAACGAATATAAATAGTTAATTGTAATGTTTCTGCATTTTTACATTCCTGTTCTTAACAATTTATCAGGCAATATAAGAATGGAGTCGTTCTTTGTAATAAAATCAGGCAATCTACCATCGTCGAAAATGGCTGCTTTTATTTTATTTTTTCTTAATGTGTTAAATTCGTCTTCATCTGGAATTTTATCGTAAGCTAACAAATCCGTGTAATATAGAGTAATGACACCATTTCCTAAATAACCACAATTTAATAAAATAGCATAGTTGTTTTTCTTTAATTGCTCAGCAGTTTCTATTAATATTTTTTGATTGTGCATACGCGATTTCCGGTAAATATTATCATCTCTAAAAGAATGCACTCTTTCAATTTCTCCATAATTTAAGATTGAAAATGCAGCAATTGTAAGGGTTAAAAACGTTATTAATACAGCTGCTTTTTTAGGGATTTTATTGATTAGATTCAATATTTCATTTCCTACTAATGCAACAAATAGTAATGTTAAAGGCATTACAATTAAGCACATGAGTGGCATGCGTGTTAAAACAAGCGTGTAAAATAAGAAGGTAATTAAAATGGAAATAAAGATGGAAATCCAACCATTTTTTGTTGTCTTTTGCTTCATTGAAAAGATAGCGCCTACAAAGAAAAAAGCAACAATCAGCCAACCAAAATTATCATAATAATATTGAAAATGATAGTACCAAACTCCAGGGTGAGCCAAATCATCATTAATATGTTTACTGTATAAATCCATTGTTACAGCAAATTCCACAGGCCATTTGAAATACGCAGAAATAAACCATGTTGCTGGCAAAGCAATGGCAATAATGCCAGCAACAAATAAATGGAGCCAATACTGAATTTGTGTTCTTTTATTTTTCGAAAAAATTAGCCAGAAAAACCAAGCAGAAAATACCAGTAAACCTGGTAACCATTTTACTAAAATAGCTGCTGCTACAAAAATCCCTGTAAACAGAGCGTGAATCCACTTTTCTGAGGACGTATATTCTACAAATGTCCAAAAACTGAACACGACATAACACATAAAAATAACATCGTTATGATCGGTATTAATTCCACCAGAAACAACATTTATCAATAAACAAGAACAGGCGTAAAACAAGGCTGAAAGGAATGCAACTTGTTTATTTTTCAATAAAAATCCCATTCTATAAATTACAGGAACCAAAGCAGTGGTAAGCAGTACAGAAGGAATGCGTATTGACCAATATGTAGCGCCAAAAAGCTTTATAGAAAGTGCCATTTGCCATAAAAACAAAGGTGGTTTGTGCAACCAAGTATGATTTGAAATCCACATATCTTCGGAGAATCTTAACATTGGATTTTTGTAAAGCATGGGATGCCAAAAATTAGTAGCCATATTTTTGGCGACTAAAGCATGATATTGTTCGTCCCATTGGTTTAAAAAAGGGTCGATAAATGCCATCCACAAGCGCAAAACAAATGCTCCTGCAATTAAAAAAAAGAGGGCCGATTTGTGTTTTTGGGTAGCGAAAAAAAAGATAGAAAGCAGAACTAATACGCCTCCGATAGCTAAAAACCAAACATCTCCTTCGGTAAAATGAGTATCAATAAATTTCATGAAGAATTAATTTATTTCCTGACACAATTCTACCAAAATTCCACCAGTAGATTTTGGATGTAAAAAACAAATCAATTTATTGTCGGCACCTTTTTTAGGAACTGCATTTAAAACTTGAAAACCAGCAGCTTGTAAGCGTTCTATTTCCAACAAAATATCATCAACTGCAATGGCAATATGATGAAATCCTTCGCCTTTCTTTTCTATAAATTTAGAAATGGTTCCGTCGGCATTTAAACTCTTTAACAACTCAATTTTACTTTCTCCTAAATTGAAAAATAAGGTATTTACTTGTTCACTTTCAACGGTTTCTTCTTTATATGAAGGTTTTCCAAGCAGCAATTCAAATAATTTTGCCGATTGCTCCAAGTTATTTACTGCAATACCAATGTGTTCAATTTTATTCATGCTACAAATGTAAAATTTGCCACCACTCTTTCAACAATACATTGATTTAATTCGTTCATTTAAACAATGAAAAGTGACTTGCTTCAGTTTACCAACAAAGGAATTTATTGTCCACCCGCCAAAGTATATTTAGATCCATGGCGAGGAGTGGAAAAAGCACTTATTACGCATGCGCACAGCGATCATGCTCGGTTTGGTTCTAATGCATACTTATCGCACAAAGATTCAGAAGCAATTTTAAGGCTTCGTTTAAATAAAAATTTACCCTTACAAACGGTGAGTTACAATGAATCTGTAGATATTAATGGTGTTAAATTTTCTTTTCATCCTGCAGGACATATCGTGGGTTCCTCCCAAATTAGAGTAGAATATAAAGGTGAAGTTTGGGTTTTTTCAGGTGATTATAAATTAGAAAACGATGGATTCTCCGTTCCGTTTGAACCCGTAAAATGCGATGTGTTTATAACAGAATGTACGTTTGGTTTGCCCGTATATCGTTGGAAACCACAGCAAGAAATATTTGACAGCATTCAACACTGGTGGAAATCTAACGCGGCACAAGGAAT
>Ga0105044_10011545_pt1 | contig 12030 bp, 12 predicted proteins | sample MAT01_FD_78092 | JGI IMG/M metagenome (GOLD analysis project Ga0105044, IMG submission 78092) | Freshwater microbial communities from Lake Fryxell liftoff mats and glacier meltwater in Antarctica - MAT-01 | ecosystem: Environmental > Aquatic > Freshwater > Ice > Liftoff microbial mat | place...
CCTCGCTGCCCGACCACACGCGGCCTTGCGCGATCTCATGCACGACCGCCCTGTCGAGTTTGCGCGCGAGAGCCACCTTACCGATGAACTCCTCATAAACCCAATCGACGGATTTTTGGAAGAGCGCCAGTTCTTCCTCCGTCTTCGGTCGGACAATGGTGTGGGCATCCGCAAATTTGCCGGTCTTCACGATATCAAAAGTCAGACCGATCTTATCCTGCGCGAGTCCCTGCACATTGAGAAACATACCAAAAACGCCAATGGAACCGGTGATAGTGGTCGGCTCGGCGAAGATCCGCTCAGCCGCCGTCGAGATCCAATAGCCACCCGAAGCGGCCACCGTGCCCATCGAGACCACCACGGGTTTTGATTTCTTGATCAAGGAAAGTTCGCGCAAAATCGCCTCGGACGCGGTGACGCTGCCGCCGGGACTGTTCACCCGCAGGACGAGCGCTTTCACGCTGTCGTCCTGCCGGATTTCCCGAAGTTGCCGGGCGAGTTTCTGGCCCCAAATATATTCGGGGTCATTGCCGGTTCCGTCGATAATTTCGCCCTCGGCATACACAATCGCCACCTTGCCACCACCGCCGGCCCCGAGCTCAATCTTGCCTGAATTCTGCCGCTTCGCCATAAGACCATCCGTGCCAAAAAGCCGGGCATAATCTTTCAGGGCGATTTGTTTGAAAGTCTTGGCCTCCTTTTGTCCGGTGGCGGCTTTCAATTCATCGAGCACGACATCGAGATAGGCCGAGCGATCCACGAATTTCAGTTTCTGGGCCGTCTCCGCCCGCAGGAAACCTTCCGTATCGACCGCTTGCTGCAGCTCGCCCGGTTTGAGCTTCCGGGCTTGTTCGACGGTGGCCGTGATCTCCGCCCACAAATCCCCGAGTAATTTTTGCGTCTGCAGCCGGCTTTCCGGACTCATATCTTTGCGGGTGAAAGGTTCGACCGCGCTCTTATATTTGCCTACTTTGGTCACTTGCATACCGAGGCCGAATTTTTCAAAGGCTCCCGTGAGAAACATCGGTTGGGAAGCCAGACCGGGCATGTAGATCGCGCCATAAGGATCGATCGTCAGTTCACTCGCGACTGAAGCGATATAGTAATCGCGCGTCGAAGCGTTGGCGACGTAGGCCTTGATGGGTTTACCCGAGGCCTTGAACACCTCCAAGGCTTCGCGCATTTCCTTCAAGGCCGCAAAGCCCGAGCCGTAGCCCATGGGCCGAAAATTTCCATGCAGATAGATGCCGGCGATATCGGCATCACTCGCCGCCGCGCGCAATGCGCGGGTGATCGAACGCAACTGCACCACGTGATGCCCTTCCCCGCCAAAAGCCTCGGCAATCTCCTCGAACCCATCCATCTGCTCCGGCTTGTCCTGCACATTGACCGAGAGATCGACCACGAGGTAGGAGCCTTTGGCGACCGCCACAGGTTTATCCCCCCCACCGCCGATGGCCGCGAGCGCGGCGATGAACAGGATCATGACTAAAGTCAGGCCAAAACAGAAGACCACCAAGGCACTGAGGCTGGCGAAAAATGACGAGAAGAAGTTCTTCATCCCCTCACGCTAGACGGCACCCCTCGTGCTGCCAGCGAAAAAAGTTCCGCGGTCGACCTTCCGGGACAAACGGAGGCCTACCGCGATGGACGGCTCCAAACTACCTATCGGTTCATTTTCCGGAAAATTTAACACTGCTAGACAAACTATATTGTGCCGACATACCGTGTACTCACCCAGCCATGAGCGAGCCCCAACCACTACTCACCACGCACCGAAAGGCGCTGACGATCAATCTCGCCGGCACCCATTACGGGACCATCGCCGAAATCGGCGCCGGCCAGGAAGTCGCCCGCGTCTTTTTTCAAGCCGGCAGCGCCTCAGGTGCCATCGCCAAAACCATGTCGGCCTACGACATGACTTTCAGTGACGCGATCTACGGCAAGGCCCCGCGCTACGTGTCGCGCGAGCGCCTCCAAACGATGCTCGGCCACGAGTACAAACTGCTCAACGAACGCCTGCACGAAAAGCGCGGCGAACGCACCTGCTTCTTCGTCTACGCTGACACCGTCGCCACCGCCAGTGCCAAGAGTGCCAGCAGCGGGCACGGCTGGCTGGGGATTCGCTTTCAACCCAAGCCGCTCGAAGAGCCCTCCGATATCATGATCCACGTGCGCATGCTGGATCGTAATAATCTCCTCCAGCAGGAAGCGCTCGGCATCGTCGGCACCAACCTCATTTACGGCGCACTCTTCTACCGCGAAGAACCCGAAAAGTTCATCAAATCCCTCGCCGACAATCTCGGGACCGACCGCATCGAGGTCGACATGATCAAGTTCATGGGCCCGGCCTTTGCGAATGTAGACAACCGTCTGCTCTCACTCCACCTCGTAAAACACGGCCTCACCAACGCCGTGATGTTCGCCCCCAGCGGTGATGTGCTTCAGCCCTCCGAAGTTTTATACAACCGTCCCGTCCTGATCGAGCGCGGCAGCTTCCGCCCGGTCACCCACGTCAACGTCGACATGCTCAACTGCGCCAGCGCCCAATTTCTGCAAGAGCCGATGGTCAAGGGCAAGGAAGTCATCGTGCTCATGGAACTCACCTTCAACAATCTGCTATCCGACGGCACCCTCGACGAACAGGACTTCCTCTCCCGCGTCGATATGCTCGGGCACATCGGGTTCACCGTGCTGATTTCCAATTACTCCGAGTACTACCGCCTCGTTTCCTACGTCCGCCGCTACACCAAGGAAATGATCGGCGTCGCTCTCGGCATCAACACGCTCTTGGAAATTTTCAACGAAAAGTACTACGATAATCTCGAGGGTGGCATCCTTGAATCCATGGGCCGCATGTTCCGCCATGCCGTAAAGCTCTACACCTATCCGATGCAGCAGACCGCGTATGACAATTACCTGAAGACCGGTCATTCCAGCGAAGGCAATCACAGCGGAATTTCCCATGCCTTCGCCAACAAAGTGCTCATCACCGCGCGCAATCTCAGCGTGCCGGAAAAACTGCGCAATCTTTACGCCCACCTGCTTGAGAACCATTATATCGATTGCATCGCCGGCTACAACGAGGACTACCTCGGCATCTTTTCCCGCGACGTCCTCCAGCGCATAAAAAATCATGACCCCTCTTGGGAACGCCTCGTCCCCGCCAAGGTCGCCGAAGTCATCAAGAAGCGCGGCCTCCTCGGGTACGTCAAAGCGGTACCAAAGCCGGCGGCGGCACCTGCCGCGACGACGACAGCGGCCAGTTGAGCTCAACCCATCAGATCTGATCTGATCGCCTTGCGGGAGAGCGCGGCCACATTTCGCGCCCACCGGTTTCTGCAAACGCATGATGAAGGACCGCCCGGCGGTGCGGGCTTCGCTCGACACGATTCTCGCGTGGGATTTCGACCGGGTCATCGTCGGGCATGGGCGAAAGGTGGAGACCGATGGCCAGCGCGTTTTCCGCGAGGCGTTCGCCTTTCTACCCTGATCCGGCGAAACCTTCATCTGTCTCCCGCTGCATTGGGCCGGGTGCTCGGGATTCGCGGCCATTCGCGGTTCAAATCCTGGGTTTGATTGAATTTTTTTTCCGTGTCTTCCGTGGGTTCCGTGGTTTAACCCTATGCATCCTTCATGCGCTTCTACAAATACCACGCCCTCGGCAACGATTACCTCGTCATGAATCCCGGCCACTATCCCGGCTGGGGCTCACCCACCACCGCGCAAATCCGTGTGATCTGCCACCGTAATTTCGGCGCCGGCTCCGACGGTATTCTGTGGGGCCCCACGCCGAGCAAGCGCGCCAACTTCGCGCTGCGCATCTTCAATCCCGACGGTTCCGAAGCGGAAAAATCCGGCAATGGCCTGCGCATTTTTGCCCGCTACCTCTTCGATCAAAAACTGGTCGGCGCTCATCCTTTCACCATCGAAACGCCCGGTGGTGTCGTCGATGCACTCATCCAACCCGACGGAAAACTCATCACAATCAACATGGGCCAGGTGAGTTTCACGAGCGACAAGATCCCGGTCGTCGGTCCGACCCGCGAAGTCCTCAACGAAAAAATCCAAATCCAAGATCGCGAGTTCACCTTCAACGCCGCCACGATTGGCAATCCGCATTGCGTGATTCCGCTGCCGGAAATTTCCGAGGCGCTGGCCCGCCGCTACGGCCCGGACCTCGAGACACACGCTAATTTCCCCAAACGCATCAACGTCCAGTTTTTGAAAGTACTCGATCGCGCCAATATCCAGATCGAGATCTGGGAGCGCGGCGCGGGCTACACCCTCGCTTCCGGCAGCAGCTCCAGCGCCTCCGCCGCTGTGGCGCACCGCCTAGGCCTCGTCGACCGCCACGTCACCGTGCACATGCCCGGTGGTCAGATCGGCATCCAGATCGGCGATAAATTTTCGATCAGAATGACCGGCCCCGTGACCCGTGTCGCTGAAGGCGTGCTCCACCCCGAGCTCTTCACCACAAAGGTGTAACCCGGGGCGTTTCAGTCGAGCCTTGGGGTTACAGGTGACTCGAGATTCAGACATGAATGGCGCTAAGTTAAGGAGGTTGGACGTCATTCTGCCATACGGATCAGGCCAACTATTTTGCATGAGGAATGTAAGACCGCCCTTGTGGCCGTGCCGGAGGGCGCATCTGAAGCGGCACGCCCACAAGGGGCGGCCCTACGAAATTCCGCAGCCAATCATCGCAGACGAAACGTCAGGCAGGCGACGATCAGGCCGCTTAACTGAGCGCCAGTCGATTCAGACCTCCTGATCCCGAGGAATTACGATGAGCGGCATTGCTACATCGTTTCCTTTTTTCCCTTCGCGAGACAATGCTTGGTTACAGACTCAGCTCGTTCCCCCGTTCCTTTTCACTCTCAGGATGACTGAGGCTTTGGCCTTTAGCGGCGCCTGCCCCCAAGCGCCAGTGCGGCTCGCGGCACAGCTTCCCCGTGGCCATTGAGGGCAACGGCCGCTACCTGATACCAATCCCCCTTACTGGTTCATCTCGTTTCCTCGTCCCACCTCTCTCCACGGGCTGGGATCAGGATTTCTGAGACTTGCGCCTTGCCGGGCGGCTCGCAGTCAGCAACCTCGCCCCTGTGAGTTCGGAGCAATCCATCGCGCCTACCCCTGACTTAGCTTGGTTCAAACCGCCCGTCGTTTGGATCACGGCGCCACTGCTTGGGCTCATCTCGGCCTATTGCTGGCACCTCTGGCCGGAGTGGCGGGGCAACGCCGATCTCTCCCACGGGTTTTTTACCCCCATCATCTTCGTCATGTTGATCTCCGAGAGCCGTCGGCATGGCGTGCAGCGCTGGTTGCCGGGTGGCGGCGCCTGGAGTTTGTTACCGGCGGCTGCGATCACCGCTTCCGTTATCCTGTTCGCTTTGTCCGGTCTGCTGGCTGCGTCCGTCGGGTGGAATCATGTGCTGGTGTATTTTCTTCTCAGCGTCACGTTGGCGGCAACGTTGCTGGCCGGGCTTTTTTGTTTATCCACCACACGCACCCCGCTCGTGCCGCTGAACTGGATCAGCCTCACGGCGGCCGGACTTTGGATTCTCTCTGCGCCCTTGCCTAGCGGCACCTATGCGCGGATCACCCTGGAGCTCCAAGGCTGGGTGAGTGGCGGCGTGATCGATGTCCTGCAATTCATCGGTGTCCCGGCCCGCCAGCATGGCAACATCATCGAACTCACTCGCACCACCGTGGGCGTGGAAGAAGCCTGCAGCGGCATCCGCAGTTTACTCTCGTGCATCTATGCGAGTTTCTTCTTCGCCGCGTGGCTGGTCCGCTCGGTCTTCGCCCGGATTCTGTTGATCTGCCTCGCGCCGGTGCTCGCCCTCGGCATGAACTTCATTCGTTCACTCAGCCTCACGCTCATGGCCAATGCCGGCATCGAAAGCACCGGCTTCTGGCATGACGTCACGGGATTCTCCATCCTAGGTCTCACCTCCCTCATCCTCGCCGGTCTCGCCCTAAAACTGAGCCCCCATTCCGCCGAAGCCGTACATACACCGCCAGCACCAGTCCCGTCCGCAGACTCACGCCCCGAAGTAGTCTCACTCCCCGACGCAGGACCTGGGTCTTGCACGGGCCGTGCCTGCTGGGGCACGCGGACCTTTGGTCTCGGAATCGGCGCGCTCTCCGTGCTCGCCGCGATTTTTGCCTTCTACGGCCGGCCCATTGCTGCACCAACCAATCTCTCCGCCTCCGATCCCGCCCAGTTTTTGCCCACGACGACAGACAGTTGGGCGGTGCGTACGGCAGACGATCTCTATAAATTCTCCGGCATTCTTCGCACTACTCAACTCGTGGAACGCACTTACTCAAAAATCATCGCCGGCCAACCCGCCCAATTTTCCGTCTACATCGCCCATTGGTCGCCCGGACAAGCACCCGTCAGTCTCGTCGCCTCGCACACGCCCGACGCCTGCTGGCCGGGAGCCGGTTGGTTGCCCCAACCCAATGCCACGCCGCAACCGACCCTCGCCCTCGCCGGCCGGACGTTGCCCCGCGCCGAGCATCGCATTTTCCAAAGCTCCGGTTCCACTCCCTATCAAGTCTGGTTCTGGCACGTGTACGACGGTCGCGTGATTAATTATCGCGATCCCTACTCGATCCCCGCGCTCCTCGAACTCGCGCTCCGCTACGGTTTCCGCCGCGAAGGTGAGCAATACTTCATCCGCATCACCAGTAATTTGCCGTGGGAGCAACTGGCCCAAGAACCCTTGGTCGATGAAATCACCCGCAAGCTCAACCGCGTCGGGCTGACTCCATGATCTTCGCCACCACCAAGCAGGAGCGCTTCATCCTTGGACTCCTCACGGTGTTACTCGCCCTCGGCTGGCTCGGGTTATGGCTGCTATGAAGCGCGCTGATGAAGTCGAGAGCTGAGAGTCCAGAGCTGAGAGCCAGACAGATAATCCAACACCGATCACGCTCTCGAGATCACAAGCATCCAAAATTCAATAATACCTGAGAGACCCGAATTGCACGGATTGACACAGATGAAGGAGAAGCCACGAGCATCCCACGTGATTGAGCCAAAGCCACGATCTTCCGGCAGCGCGCCGACGTAGTGAGAGGCACGAAGAAGACGGCGTGAGCGGTGACTCACGCATTTTTGTCACCACCGACGAAACTGACCGGAGCGGGTGCCCTGTGGGCAGAAAGAAAACCACCCACAGAACACACGAAAAACAGAAGATGAGAGGCACGACGAACGAGGAGATATTCAGGATTCGCGTCCATGATTTTGTGATGAAGAACGGTTTTCATTGCTTGGTCTAGCTCTCAACTCTGGACACTCAGCTCTGGACTATCACCGCTCTCAACTCTCAGCTTTTTTGCTCCAGCCTCTCAACTGCCTCACGCCCACTCCTGGCCCCACGAGATCGCTGTCGAGCGAGAGGGGCTTGAGGCAACGTCTCACGTCATCGTGGTTGCCGGCCATCACCAGAGTCGCTGTGCTGCCTTCAAGTTTGAACACCACGCGTGTATCTCTCCCGGCCCGGAACTCGTAATAGTTTTTCTTAAGTCGGCGAATGCCCAGACCGCTGTGCAAATGAGGCTTGCCGAATGCGTCGCTCAGTTGCGCCATCGCTTGGACTACCTGCCCGAAACGGTCCGCCGGCAGCGCCCGCACCTGTGACTTAAAACGCGAAGAAAGTTCAATCCCTAAGGGCGGCACGGAGATTCCCCTTGTCTTTGGTGGTCCGCCCGGCCCGGCGGTCCTGTTTCAACTCCGTATCCGTTCGTCTCACGAAAGCATTCAGTTCCGTCTCGGTGACGCCACACTCGCGCTTCGCGTAATCGGAATCCGCCGAGATCACCTGCACGGCGCGCAGCGCGATGACCTTGTCGCCGCACAAAATGCCGATGTCCTCGCCGGCCACGGCCCGCTTGAGCCAATGAGTAAGATTCGCCCGTGCTTTGGTGGGAGATCGCGTCGTCATATCAGCGCAATAAAGCCGTTGTATCGTCGCACTCAAGCCAGCCATTGACCGGGGGCCAAGCATGACGCCCCCGCCGACACCGATTCCCCCGTCCTCGCACCCATCATCACCATTATCGTTCAGTAAGCGTATTTAGCGCGGGGCAGTCGGCTTTAAGTTTAACCACCATTCACTTTGGGACGCACGGCTTCTCGGCGCGATGGCGAGCGCGACGACAATCAGGCCTGCTGCGACGGCGAACGTGATCCGCATGCCGGTGGCAACCGCTTCAGGATGTGACGTCGTGGCGTCGTTCGCCGCCGTTGCTGCCGCAAACACAGCACCCATCACGGAGGCCCCGGTGATGAGCCCGAGATTGCGCGACAAGCTAAGCATGCCGGAATTGACGCCCCGTTGCTCTGCGCGCATTTCCGTCATGAAGACTGTGTTGTTGGAAACCTGAAACAGTGCATAGCTGGCGGTAATCAGCACGATGGGCGCGATGTAGCCAACGAGGCCGAATCGCGTCGGCATCAAAGCGAGCAAGGTCGCACCCACCGCGATACCGACAAGCCCCATGATGGTCATCCGTGATGCACCGAAGCGATCCACGAGGCGACCGGCCGGCACGCCGTTTAACGCAGCGACGAGCGGGCCGGCCGACAACGCGAGCCCAACCAGCGCCGTTCCGAGCCCGAGTGATTCCGAGAGATAAAACGGCCCGACGACCAGCGTCGCCATCATCACCGTCGAGACCAGCGCGCTCATGGCGAGACTCGCGCGCATGACAGGATCGCGGAACCCCGCCAAGTGAACCAACGGAAATTTCGCCTTCGTCTCGGCGAACACGAAAAGCCCGAGACCGACGCCAGCCGCGAGCAGCAGTGCGATGTTGAGCCTACCAAAACGACCGCGCCCCAGTGTCATGGCTAGGGCATAGGCCGCGAGCGTCAGCGCCAGCAGTAACGTCCCCACAGGATCGAAGCCCGGCCGGTCCGCCTTCGGCGTTCGGAGATCGGCCGGCAAGTGGCGCTGGGCGAGCAGGAGATTCAGAATACCCAGTGGCACGTTGATCAGAAAGATGCTCTGCCAGCCGAAGCCAGCGATTAGCACACCGCCAAGCGAGGGACCGAGGGTGGTGCCGATGGCGGACATTGTTCCGAGCAACCCCATCGCGCGACCGATCTTGGCCTTCGGCACAGTCTCGCCGACAAAGGCCACCGTGAGAGACATCATGATCGCAGCGCCGAGACCTTGTGCCGCCCGGGCGGCGATGAGCAACGGCAGCGTTGATACCACGCCGCACAGAAGCGACGCCACCGTGAACAACCCGATCCCGGCCAGCAACAGCCGCCGGCGACCGACGATGTCACCGAGTCGCCCGACGATCACAATCAAGGTCGTGATGGTGAGGAGATAGGCGAGGACGATCCATTGCACTTCTTGGAAAGAGGCGGCGAACGCCTGCGCGAGCGTCGGCAAACCCGCATTCGCAATGCTGGTGTCGAGCGAGGCCATCAACATCGAAAGCGATAGGCCGGCGAGGGCCCAGCACGCCGAGGGAGTTCTTTGCGCGCTTTCAGCAACGTTCTCATTTCGTACGGCAGTCATTGTTTTCAACATGGTCAGCAGCATAGCCCATTGCCTGATTTTGCGGAAGGCGCGCCGTTTGCACTTTGTTCGTGCGTTGAACGCCACCTCACGATCACATTGCGCCACGGTCGAATTATGTCGCACCCTGATCTCAATTTGCTCGTCACTCTCGATGTGCTGCTCGCGGAAGGCAGCGTGGCGCGCGCCGCCCGACGGTTGCGGCTGAGTCCTTCGGCGATGAGCCGCGCGCTCGCGCGACTGCGCGAGGCGACGGGCGATCCCCTTCTCGTCCGAGCCGGCCGTGGCCTCGTGCCCACACCCCGGGCCTTCGAACTCCGCGAGCGGGTCAGTCAACTTGTGCAGGACGGCGAAGCGGTTCTGCGCCCGACTGAGAAAGTTAATCTCAAGCAACTGGTTCGCACCTTCACGCTGCGGACCAGCGAAGGCTTTGTGGAAAACTTCGGACCGGACCTCATTGCCCGCGTCAGCGAGGAAGCTCCCGGGGTGCGGCTGCGCTTCGTGCAGAAACCCAACAAAGACGGCGCGCCCCTGCGCGAGGGAATCGTGGATCTGGAAACGGGCGTGGTCGACAAAACGACAGCACCCGAACTGCGGATGCAGGCCTTGTTCAGGGACCGGCACATTGGCGTAGTGCGCAAAGGGCATCCACTGATCCACGGCAAGATCACTCCCGCCCGCTACGCCACCGGTCGGCACATCAACGTCTCACGGGACGGACATGACAAAGGACCAATTGATGAAGCTTTGAAAACATTCGGACTGGAGCGAAAGCTCGTCACGATCGTCGGCGGCTTTGCCACCGCACTCGCACTCGCCCGGGGCTCCGATCTGATCGCCAGTGTTCCCGAACGACACACCGGAAACCTGCGCGACGGCATGCACAGTTTTCCACTGCCGGTTCCCCTGCCGGAATTCACGGTTGCCTTGCTCTGGCATCCGCGGCTGGAGGCCGACACCGCGCACCGCTGGCTGCGCGGGTGCGTGCGTGACGTTTGTGCGACGTTTGTGCGAAAATGATTTGTGCTCCGAATAAAATCTGGGCCTGACACACAATCCCGTCTTCCGCTAATAACGCAGAGGAACCCGAATTTATCTGATCCTTTTCTCCCGTGCTGAAGACCCGACACTTGATATCGCACTTTGCGATAGCAAGTTTAGCTGCCGTTCTTTTTCGACGGTTGATTGACTTTTTGCCACTACCCCGAGAGCCAAGGCTTGGGGCCATTAACTTCAACACTGGCACCGAGTGATGGCTGCGGGATTGTTTGTCAGGCCAATATCCCGCATTCCAGCCCATTCACACTATCCGCCGGTAATGAGTCACGACGGATAGCGGAAAAAATAAACTTATTTGTTGATGGTCGTGTCTGTCGTGGTCGTGGTGGTGGGACTGCGCACCGTGGTTTCTTGCGTAGTAGTAGTGGTGCTGTGGGTAGTTTTGTCGTCGGAGGCGCAGCCGGCAAGCAAGGCAAGAGCGGAGGCGGCAAGGCAGGAGAGGATAATATTTTTCATGAGCATGATTGTGGTTTGGATGATTGATGAACGACCCAAGCCTACGCTGTCCGTTTAACGGCAACCATGGGGTTTAACCCTTCCGCCCGTCTGCGGTGCCCGTCAAATCATGACCGTCTCCCCGCCCATCATAATCAAGGACCGTCACGTGAAGGCGGCTTGCCGGTGAATCCTCCATGGATCGTTTTCTCTAGCCTCAGCTCTCGCACCAATCCTCTCGACGCTGGGCTCTCAGCTCTCGACCGCGTCACCCCGCTCTCAGCTCTCGACTATCACCGCCTGACCTGATCTGCGCCCCATGGGGTAAAGGCCCACTGGTGACGCACGGCGATAAGCGGTACGGTGTAACCAACGGGTACTCACAAACTGAAGTCCTACCCATTCCCACACTTCCCATCCCATGAAAACATCCTCTTCAATAAAAACAAATCTCCCGCTCTTCGCGGTCATTGCCCTTCTGCTTGGTGCCATGGGCACCGCCGGTTGCAACACCGTGAAAGGCGCGGGTAAGGACCTCGAAAAGGCTGGTGACAAAATACAGGATTCCGCCGACCGCCACCGTTGAGCCCGTCGTAACGCGTGAAGACGACCGCAAACATTTTTATCCAACCATAACCTCCAATCCAAAATCCATGAAACCCAGTACCACTGATAAAGCCCAAGGAAACGCCAAGGAAGTGATCGGCACCGTCAAACAGCAAACCGGCAAGCTGGTCGGCAACGAGCGGCTCCAGAAAAAAGGCCAGGACCAAAAAATTGAAGGCAAAGTCCAGAAGAAGGTCGGCGAAATCGAAAAAGTTCTCAGCGCCTGAGCAAACATCTTTACGTCAGACATCGCCCACCCGCCAAGGTGGGCTTTTTCATGGACGAGTTTTGATCCATTATCGCTCGCCTCCCAACACCACCATTCAGAAAAAGTCCTGACGGCCATACTTGGGAAGCGTGGGTTTGCAAGTGCATCACC
>Ga0105044_10011548_pt1 | contig 12027 bp, 6 predicted proteins | sample MAT01_FD_78092 | JGI IMG/M metagenome (GOLD analysis project Ga0105044, IMG submission 78092) | Freshwater microbial communities from Lake Fryxell liftoff mats and glacier meltwater in Antarctica - MAT-01 | ecosystem: Environmental > Aquatic > Freshwater > Ice > Liftoff microbial mat | place...
GATCGGCATAGCCGTTGATGTACTCGTCGACGCAGTTATCGACGATCTCCCAAACGAGGTGGTGCAGCCCCTTCGTGTCGGTGCTGCCGATGTACATCGACGGTCGCACGCGGACCGGTTCCAGCCCTTCGAGGACCTGGATGTCGTCGCTGGTCGTGTAGTTCGATTTCGTTGCGGGTGTGGTCATGGCTATTCAAGGCAACTGCGTATGGAAAACGGGGCTTTTACTCGAACAACGTACCGTTGGGTTTGTCGGCGTCTCTCGGTTTTGTCGGGGCGCGGCCTTCGACTTCGTCCCAGTTCGCGAGTTCGATCGGCGCGGGCACGACGCGAGTGAATCGCGTCCGTTGGCCGGGCTTGTCGCCCTTGCCGCCGCGCGCCTGGGACTTCGTGCCCTTCGGCGTAAACTCCTGCGTCTTGCCCGATTCGGTTTCGACGACGATCCGGTTCGCGTCGTTGACTTTGCCTTCGGTCACGAGCGCGCCGCCGATGCACGAGTCCCCTTCATCGATCTTCATGCCGATCACGCCTTTGCCGACACCGGCGAGCGCATTGACTTCGTCGAGCGGGAAGTGAATCAGTCGCCCTTCGGCGGTAGCCAGAATCACGCCCGTCTCTTCGGCGATCCGCTTCACCATGCAGACTTTGTCTTGCTCTTCCGGCTTCGCGTACTTGCGGCCCGCTTTGCTCGATTCCGCACGGTAGTTCGTGAAAGGCAGCCGCAGCACGTACCCCGCCGTGGTCGCGACGATCAGGTGCGGCTTCGCGGGGGTATCTCCGACCGAAGGAACATCGACCGGGGTGAAGCGTGGATCGGTGGTCATGAGCGCGATAATCTTGACGCCGTCGTTGATCTTGAAGAACTTCGTGACGGGTTCGCCATAGCCGGAACTTGCGGGAATTTCGTTCATTCGCATCGTGTACGCGATACCATCGTCGGCGAAAAAGATCACACTGTCGAGCGTGCTGCCCGGTACCACCGCAAGCACTTCGTCGCCTTCGCGAACGCGCGTGCTTTCGATCGAAGATAGCCGCCCGACGCGCTTCACCCAACCATCTTTCGTGAGAACGACGTTGGTATTTTCGCGAATGATATACGCTTCCTCGTCGAATTCGAGGATGTCGCCCTCGGCCGCCATTCGCGTCTTGCGTCGTTCGGGGAAGACCTCGATCAGCTTCTCCAACTCGCTTTTCGTCACGTTCCACATTCGCTTCGGAGAGGCGATAATCGCCTCGATCTCTTCCGCTTTCTTTCGCTTCTCTTTCAACTCGTCGAGGATCTTGTTGATCTCGAGTTTGGCGATCTTGTATAGTTGCGAATCCAGAACCGCATCGACCTGCACCGCATCGAGTTTGAACTCGGCGATGAGTTTCTCGGCTGCATCGGGCTTGCCGGAACTGTCGCGGATCAATTGGATCGCCTTGTCGAGGCCGTTGAAAATGATCCGGAACCCTTCGAGCAAATGGATGCGTCTGAGTAGTTGCCTTAGCTCGAATTCGAAGCGGCGCTTGATCGTCTCGAAGCGGAAATCGAGGAAATGCTGGAGGATGTCCTTGAGGTTTAGGCCATCGCGTGGCACGAGGCTCGTGCGGTCTTCGCCCGGCACGAGTGCCGTCATGTTATACGCGAAGTTCTTCTGCAAATCGGTGTGTTTATACAGGTACGCCATCACGAGGTTCGGGTCGGTGTTGGCCTTGAGTTCGAGCGCGATTCGCATTCCTTCTTTGTCGTTCGTCTCGTTGGAAATGCTGAGTAACTGCGGCAGCTTCTTCGTCTCGATCAGCCCGCCGATCGTGTTTTCGAGGAGGCCCTTATCGACGCCGTACGGGATCGAAGTCACGACGATCTGCGTCTTGCCTTTGCCGAGATCTTCGAGTTTCCACTCGCCCTGCACCTTGATGCTGCCGGTGCCGGTCTCGTAGATGCGGCGAAGCGTGGCCTTATCGCTGACGATTTTGCCACCGAGCGGGAAATCCGGCCCCTTCACTTTCTCGAGAAGGTGTGCCACGGTCGATTCGGGATTCTCGATCAGGAAGATGCACGCCTTCAGAACCTCGGCCATATTGTGCGGCGGAATGTTCGTTGCCATGCCGACCGCGATGCCGGCGGTGCCGTTGACGAGCAGGTTTGGGAACTGCGCTGGCAGCACGATCGGCTCGCGTTTGTTCCCCGCGTAGTTATCGCGATAGTCGATCGTTTCCTGATCGAGTTCCGTGAGTAACGGCGATGCGGCCCGCGCGAGTTTGGCTTCGGTGTAACGGTACGCCGCCGGTGGGTCGCCATCGACCGACCCGAAGTTGCCTTCGCCGTGGACGAGTGGCACGCGCATCACCCATTCTTGCGACATCCGCACGAGCGCTTCGTAAATCGCGCCGTCGCCGTGCGGGTGGTAGTTTCCCATCACGTCGCCGACGATCTTCGCGCACTTCAGAGCTTTTTTGTCGAACGTCAGATTCGAGTCGTTGTACATCGAGAACAGGATGCGTCGCTGTACCGGCTTCAGGCCATCGCGGACATCGGGAAGCGCGCGGCCCGTCACGACCGACATCGCGTACCGTAAAAAACGGGAACGGACTTCGGTCGCAATCGACACGGTTTCGATCAATTCCGCCATCGCGTGAGAACCTCAGTGATACTGTACGTAAGTTCAAACACTATACCGCACGTTCCCGATCTGGGAAGGCAGGTAGCAAACGAAAAAACCCTGCCCGAGCAATCTGCGGGCAGGGTACACAATATGCGCTCCGGCATCAATTCCAGCATCGACCTACTTTTCCACCTTTGCAGTACCGATCGTTGCGATGGTTTTCGGTATCGGGTAATAAGACAATATTGTGTCGAGGTCTTCAGAATAATCGGCGGGCACGTCTTCGAAGCCCTTGAGGTTCCAGATCATCATCAACGGTCGATACTGTGCGGTTTTGTGTGCGGTCGTCAGTCCGGTGCGGAGTTGTTCGATCGTGCGTTCGTCGATCGAGCCTTTACGATAAACCACGACCGTAGCAGGAAACAGTTCCGATTTGCAGATGACGCGAAGCTGTTTCGCACCACCCGGCTGCAAGTTGAGGTATCCAGCATACGCCGCTGCATCCACGAGAGCGGCTTCGCTTTCGCCGTTTGCTACCGAATTCAGCGATTCCTCACATGTGAGACCTTTTTTAGCAGATGTTCTCGCACTGGTTGCAGGTAAACCCACACGGGCTTTGTCGATGTACGCGATGCAGTGCCCTTTCGTTCCGCGCGGAATCGTCAAGCATTCGCCTTCGAGTTCGCGGAGGCCTTTCGCGGTGCAGTCCTTGTGAACGACCACGAATGCTTGCAGCGTACGGCCTTGCGGCATGGCCAGCGCAAGCGGGATGAACTCGGGGTTTTGCTTGTGAACCCAGGCGTATTCGTAGCCATGAAACACGCCAATATGCAGCTTTTCATCGTGGATGTTCTTGGCGAGCGAGAACGCATCCGCGTGAATTTCCACATCCCCGGTGAGGCCCGTTTGTTTCTCGATGAGCGTTCGGAACGGCCGCGACAACGCTTGAACGAGGCTCGGTTGTACGTCGCGGAACATGCTCTGGATCATGCCGATTTTCAGGCCCGGCTCGGCCGCAGTCGATAAGGGTGCCGCGTACAGAATCGCGAGCAGAACGACGCATATCGACGGAAACCTACGAGCCACAGGCCACCCCCTCACGATGCCGCTCACGCGGAACCAACCAAGAACGGATCGGGAATTAACGGGCAACATCTAAGCTTGGGAACGCCGGTTTGACGCCCCCTGCGGTCACTCGCTCGAGCGATGTCAGCGCCTTGAGTTGCTCGAACACGGTTTCGAGATATTCCGCCTGAGACTCGGCCGCGAGCGCTTCATTCAGAATCAGTACGTCGTATTTTTTGATGTTCTGCGCGTTTTCCCGCGACAGCTTAACCATATCTTTGCCGGACTCGAATCGCGTTTTCGCGAGTTCTACTTTCTTACTAGCCGCGTGCCAGTTCAGAAACGCATTCACCGCTTCGAGTTGCACGAGATCGCGGGTCTTTTCGAGTAAAACATCTTGCCGCGCACTCAGTTCAGTGGCACGGGCGACACGATCTTCTCGCTTGCCCGCTAACGTTGTTGGCATCTCCGGGGCGAGTGCACCCGGACGGTAATCGCCGTTGCGAAGTGCCGCGGGTACCGTGCGGCTGTGCAAATCGCTACCGGCTGCCAGTGTCGGCACGGCCTGACGGTACTTGATCTTGCACTGGGCCGCAATCTCCAACCGAAACGCATCGACACCCGCCGACGCCTGAACGAGTTCTGGCCGCCGAGCCAACGCCAAAGTCACCACATCTTGCTGTGTGAGGCTACCGGCCATCACTGGCAGTTCCGTATCGCGAGGGATGAAGGCAAACGACTGATCGACGCCCATTGCTTCCTTGAGTGCCGCGAGCGAAAGCAATTGTCCGGTTTGGGCGGTAATCCGTGGCCGCTTCACCTTCGCGATACCGTCTTCCATCCGGAACAGCGAGAATCTGTTCAAATCTTGTTGTGCACCGTCTTTGACAAGATCTTCGGCGATCTTGTAAAAGACTTCCATTTGATCGATAAACTCGGTGGCCGTCAGTTCCTGTTGCCGTGCGTAAACGTACGTGAAGTACATCCGTGTGACATCGTAAACATTCTCGGCTTCGACCTTCTGAATCTCCGCCTGTGAAACGAGCAATCCCTTCGCTGCCTGTTCGCGACGAACGGGTACATCCGGCGACAACCTCGCCGCCAACGGACTCAGGTTCATAATGCCGCGATAGCCCGCTTCACTCGCCGCATGGCTCGCCCGTGCCGCTCGAATGTTCGGCTGACGATCGCGAGCAATATCCAAACATTCCTTCAAAGAAAGTGTCGCAACATCACTGACGACAGGCTTGAGCGGCGAGTTTTCCGCTTTCTTGTCCGCATCGGCGGCCTGGAGTGTCAGCATACCGGAAGCCAACCACGCACACAAACAATTCGCTGCCAAAGCCGCGATCGAGTATTGGCGACGATGACGAATTCGTGACATCATGAGTCCGCACTCCCTAACGGCTACAATTGAGTAACCGCACTCGCCCCGGCGGATCCATCCGCCCGAGTGCGTGTGTACCCCAAAACATCGGCTAAAGTTCGTGCACTACTCGACGTGCGATACCCCACTTGAGGCCAGAATGCGTTTCCAACGGATCGGTTGTTCCGGATAATCGGGTTTGACTGGATTACCCGCGAAATCGACGTTTAGCGAGGCCGCGTAGGGATTGCGTATCGTACGACCAATCGATTCGTCTATGAGTCGAATCCATCATCTGAAGTTTGGGTAAGGTTCAAAGCGAGGTTACAGTTTTGCCGAAAAGGACCATCTAAACTCTGGTTCCCGCGTGATTCCAGACAGTCAAAGTCGAACGTAAGTCGTTGGTGAGTTAAGTTGATTCCGAAATTCGGGTGTATTTCGGCTCGGTTGTTCGCGATCAAAAAGTGACATTTTGGGGGCCTCTAAAACCCGTTCAAGCTGAAAATCAGAGTTTGGCGGTCATCGCAAATCCGTGTGCAACTTCGATTCGGTGTGCAAAGCCTTCGCTCGTGACCATCTGTTCTCGAGTCCTTCGGCCGCGGTCTGTGCTGTCCTCGGGCGGTCGGCCAACGGTTGGGTCGAGTGGAAAGACACGTCTGGCCGCACACTCAAGGCCAACGAGGAGTAGTACCGATTCAAAGGCTATTTGGACGACCGGCCAGCCACAATCGAAGAGCTATCCTTATGGTTGCGTTGGGACAACCCGTAATGAACGGGATCATCTTCTATTCGTGCACAACCGTCAACGATTTTCAATTTATTGCCACTCCGCTTGCACTGTGAGCAGTTCGCTGGCGGAAAATTCGAGCGGGATTGCGGCTTCGTTGATGGCGATGTCGCTTAGTTTCTGGCCAGTGATGTCGATGAGGGTGGCGGCGCTTGGGTCGCGGGCGAAGCGGAGTTCGGCGGCACCGGCGTAACCCGATGTCTCGACGAAGCGGGCGGCCACGGCGCGGGAATTTCCTTCGCTGGGCGTCGTCGGGCGGAGCGATGTGATCAACAAGCTCGGCATGTCGACGGCGGCGAGCCAGCCGGTGGCTCCGATGTGCGGCGGGCCTTTCGTCGTTTCAATAATGGGAGCCGGTGCGACCCAGCCGCTCGCGGTTTGCATCGGGTGTTCGCGGTCGGCGGCGATCAGCAGATCGAACGTCGTCGCCGTTTCGCCCTCGGGAATCAGCACAAGATCCATCGTGCGTTTGTCGTGGCGCTGCACGAATGGCAACCCGCCGGTGAACAGGAACGTGCGTTCGGACGCGAGGCGAAACTCGATGTAATCGGGCGATACGGGGCGAGGGTATGCGCTCAGCGAGTTCGTGCCGTTGACGCCGCGGAAGGTGGCCATGCGGTCGTCGCGACAACCGAAGCGGGCACCGTAAAAAGCGTGCCACGGGTAGCCTGTCGGATTGTGGATAGGCTGAATTTCGATGCGCAATTCGAGAACGGGCCTACCTACCCAGGCGCGAATCCGCTGGCGGAAGTTCGCGAGCACGGCATCGTGTTCGTCGACGATCTGCCCTTCGCTCGTCACTTCGCCGTAAGCGGCCCCGGCGTGCGTGACGGTCACGGCGGTGGCTTTCATTTGACTGCCGGGGTTGAACACCAGCATCTGCCCGAGGCGATTGATGCGGGTGCGAACGTCGCGGAACGCCCGCAGGCCGCCGGAGATCGGGTCGAGCGTCGCCTCGAAAAACTCGTTGCGTACGGTCGTTCCATCGGCGGTCTTGATGCGTGGCTTCGGCGGTGACAGCCGGGCGTCACCCCTCGGGAACCACGCGAAGCCGAGGCCGGGCACTTCCACGACGACGCTTGCTTTGCTCGCGTCCCACTCGCTCGCTTTCACGGGGCCTTCGAGGGCGATCGGCCCCGGTTGATCGGCGAGTTCGAGCGTAATCCGTCGCGTGAAACTACACGGATTGAACGCGAGAAACCCCGGCTTCGCATCGACCGAACGAACCTGAATCCGCTCCGCAAGCTTCTTCGCCCACGACGATTCTTGTGCGATCACCTTCGGCAACAATTCATCGGCTTGCGTCGCCTCACCGAGTTCCGGCCCGCGCGTTTCAATCGCGTCTTCGAGTGCGTGCAACTGCTTCAGTTCCGTCGCTTCGGCTTCGGTTTCGTTTGTTAAAGAGCGATACAGTGCCGCAATCGCGAGGACGCCATCGACGCGGCGACGGGCGCGAAGATGGGCCGCGAACCCGCTGACGGGGTCGGGCCGGTGGCGGTTCGTCGTGCGTTCGTCGAGGTAGTCGGCGAAGAATTCATCGGGGTTCGCGGCCCCGGCGTAATCCCCCGCGTGAATCTCGGCAAAGTACCGGCTCAGGTTCGTGGGGCTGCCGAGTACCGGTGCGAGTTCACCTAGCGCGAGGTAGTCGATGTAACCCGCGCCGCCAGTGCCGCCCTTGTGCAAAAGTGCCACCGTTGGTGTCGAGTCGTGCGTGATGCCCTGATGGATAAGGTACGCGAGGTTGAAGAACGTCTGCCCGTCGTTCGCGGGGTGTGGATCGCGGGTGAATGCCTCGATCGATTTGCCATCAGGGCCGGACCACGTGACGACGGCGGAATAGCGACTCGGAACGAGTGCGCCATCGAAGCTGACCGCCACCGCGTGGCGATACCCGGCGAGTTGCAACCACGATGGCAGTTGCGGGTGATACGCCGATCGTCGGCGGGCGAACACCGTCGGTTCCGAGCCGAACAGCTTGCGGACGGTTTCCCGTGCGGTGCGTAGGTTCCAAAGTTGCGATTCGATTGGCAGAAGTGCATCGTCGCGGTCGCGGAACGATCCGACGCAGAGGTCCGCCGATGCGGGCAGGTCTGCCGGGACGCGGGATTTCAGTTCCGCGAATCGTTCGGGGTGTTCGACGGACATTTTTTCGAGATCGTCGGCGGACATAATAATCGAAACGGGAACGTTTGCCGCAAGGGCCGCGGGCCATGCTTGATCGGGGTGCGCCGGATCGCGCATGATCCATTCCATGAGGTGGATCGTGCCGGAGCTTGCACCTTCGCGTGCCACCTGCAACCGCTTCGCGGCATCGCGCAGTTTCTCGCGCGATTCGCTTTCGCCATCGGGTCGCAACGCGGCTTCGACGGCGGCGGAGACATCCGCCCAAAACGCATCGGCGTCGAGTAGTTTATCGTGGCTCATCGCGTCGAACAGCGTGTCGACCATAAGGTAGCCGTAGCCCAACCCGGCGAACGATCCGACGAGCGAATCGGAAATCGCCAGTTGCGATTCGGGCGTGCCGCGTTCGCGCAATGCGGTGCGTAAATTCGCGAAGGTTTCCGTACGGCACGCGGTCGAACGGAACGCAATGGCGTTGGCACTTGCGGCTCGTGCCAGCCAGTCGTCGGGCTGGTACAGTGTTGGCCCTTCCGCCACCGCGTAAACGAAGTTTTCCGCAGGCAGATCGTGATCGTACGACGATGCGGGAAGCGGAGGGCGAATCGCGTTATGGAGGACAGCCGGGTGCCAGAGTGCGGCATGGCCGTTTAGCCACGCGGCGGTTTCGTCCGCGTTCAACGTTACGGGGTACGAGGTTGGCGGGCGATACGGCGAGAGTAGGAAAATCTGTCGTGCGGTCATGGCGTTTCGCGTTCGGGTAGCATGTGTAGTCGCAAGCGGGTTCCGGTTATATTACATACACGAATCCAGGAGTTGCAGTTGTGGCCAAGATCATCGAGCCGAGTTACCACCTTCCGACCGCCAGCCGGATCGCCGCCGCGCTAACCCGCAAAGACTACGTCGAGGCGAACGTCGACGCCGGAAAGCTGGTCGAACTCAACCCCAGCGTGGAAAACCACGCACTTTACCGCCGAACCGTATCGACCGTCGTCGATGGTTTCATGGCGACCGGCAAAGTGAAAGCGGTGACGGACGCGATTCGTGGAGTCGAAAAATTCGCGGCGAATAGTCCGGAATGGGCGGAGGAAGTCGCGGTCCTGTACGGGAAAATCGGCGAGTTTGCCAAAGCGAAGCAGTTCGCGGCGCTCTCGACATTGCCGACGACGGCAGCGAAAGTCGGCGGGTACATCGCGGACTTGCTCGTGCGGCGGAATCGGCCCGAACCGGTGCCGGAAGATTACCGCGTCGGTTTACACGCCATTTTGAATGCTTTCAAACAATACGAAGCCGGACAAGAGGAAGCCGCGAAAGCGACGCTGCAAGTGATTGGGCTACAGTCGCCTTTCCTCGAATGGAAACTGACGTTACGCGGGTTGATGGCGTACACCGCGAACGACGACGCCCGCGCCATCGAAAACTGGCAGCGACTTTCGCCGACCCGGATGCCAGCGAAATTCGTGATGTCGCTGCATTCGTCGATCGACCCATCGCAGCGCACCGGTCAGACCGCCGACGACCAAAAGCGGTTGGCGAAGGCGTCCGAACAGTTGTCGAATAATCCGCTCATCAAACTGCTCAAAGAACTCCAGTCGTGCCTTGGCCGCGACATGCCGATGACGAGCGTCTGGCGAGTCGTTCGGCAAGTGTATCCGATGCTGAAAACGACGTACCCGGACCTCGTAACCCGGCTCGCGGCGTGTATGTATGTGGCCGTGCTCAACCAAGGTCAACCGAAAGACTCCCAGACGTTAGTTTCGATCTTTGGCACGTACGCCGACGATCCGTATATGCATCGGCTCGATGCGATTGCGTGCGATATGCGGCAACTCGACGTTCAAGCGAACGAATTCTGGCTGATGTACGAAAGCTGGTTAGCCGGCCCGCCGAAGACGTGGCCCGCCGATGTCGCGAAGCGAGCCCGAGCGATGATCTTGCTTAAAATGGGCAAGCGATCCCAAGAGATCGCGGAAGACAATGAAAATGACTACGAGGATGGGTACGACGAAGACCACGAGGAAATGTACGAAACGGCTTATGAAAAAGCTGAGCGTCTTCTGAAAGTGAAAAAGAAGAGCGGTTTGTCCGAGAAGACAATCGAGGATCTGTTCGCTCGCAGTGCGGCACTCGCACCCGATTGGGCTGAACCGACGATTTCGTGGGTCGATCAACTCCTCGAAGTTGAAAACTACGACAAAGCCAAGACAGTTGCGGAGAAGTTCCTCGAGCGGCACCCCGACACGTTGCCTCTGCTCGAAATGATGCACGAGCTGCACACCGAACAGTTACAATTCGCCCAAGCACTCAGCGTTTCGAAGCGAATGCTCGCAATCAACCCACTCGATTCCCATCTGCAAATGCAGCTCGGCGACGACACCATCGTTTGCGCCCGAGCGGCGATGATTGCCGAAGATTATCCGTCCGCAGAAGGTTTTCTGACTGACGGGCAATCGGCCATTCACTTGAATGCGTTTCTGAGAATCCATCAATTGTCGATCGAGTCGACGATTGCGCGCAAGACCAAGCGAGTGGCACTAGCCGACGAGTTACTGAAAACGATCGCAGACCTGACGCCGTTAAAGCTGGCATCGGCATACATCTTGTCGGTCGATGCCACGTTTGCCAAACTGAAGCCCGCCGACAAAAAAATCGCCGACGCAGGACTCGCCGAGGCGCTGGCCGCCAAGCCACTCACGGCGAAGGATCTCTCGCTGACCTACACAATCTGGGCGAGTCTCCTCGAGCGGAAATTTGAATACCGCGGACAAAAAACTCACGGGACGAAACTCCTCGCCCTCATTCAAAAACTAACGCCAACGACCAGTGAAGAAGCCGATTTCGAGCATCTGAGTAACACGCTGGTCCAAATGAAAGCTTACAAGGTCACGAAAATACTCATCGCCAAACTCATGAGCGTTTTTCGCTCGAACCCCGTGTTCACGTTGGTGGCAGCCAAACTCCTGGTTGCGGATAGTAAAGGGACTTACCGCAGTGAGCATCAAATCCGAACATTGCTCAACCTCACGAAGGATCTCATCCGGGCTTCCAAAAACCCGGATCATCAACTGCTCCTCGACGATGTCGAAGAGGGACTTCGTGCGATTCCCGAGTATTACAACCCGTTCGGATCCTTCTTCGGTAGATAACGCCAATGCCCGACGCTTACACAGTCCTCGGCGTGCCTCTCGAAGCCACCGACGACGCGATTCGCAAACGCTACCTCGAACTCGTAAAACAGTACCCGCCGGAGCAGCAACCCGAGATGTTCGCGAAAGTTCGCGAAGCGTACGATTCGCTGAAAGATCTCGACGCGCGGACGACGCACCGGCTGTTTTACTACGGCAAAAATGAGACGATCGAAAGCATAATTGAGGAGGCGGCATGTCGGACGTCGAGACGGCGGATCGGGCTGAATACACTCGTGAGCGCGGCCACAGCGCCGCGCTAACCTCCGTGCAGATCGAATGGATCCTCAACGACTTTCGTGAATGGCTCGAAGCCGCCTCGACTGCGGATCTCACCCCGCCCGATGCCCCGGTTGCGCCGATCGATGCACAAAGCATCATTGCTCAGTTCACGGCGCTTCGCCACGAAGTGAATTTGCAAACGAAGGCAACCCGCGTTGCCACCGATCAGACTGCGAAAATCCTCGAAACGATCACGCCGCCCCCACCGGGTGAGCCGGATCGCGAGCATATGCGGCCGATCATCAAGACGCTCCTCGACATTCACGACTCGCTATCGGTGGCGCGGCGACAAGTCGAAAAGACCGCGGAGTCCGTCGAGATTTTCGACGACATGCCCGACCCGCTCGAATATGTCGAACAACCCCCTGTCGGTTGGTTCCAACGCAAATTTGGTCGCCCCGCCAACGAGGCGTACATCACCGAAGCGTTCACGGCGTGGGTCGAATCGAGCACGATCATCGATCAGAAACGCGGCGAACAACTCGCATCGGCGGCCGATGGCTATTCGATGAGCCAACGCCGAATCGAACGGGCGCTCCCCCAACTCGGGCTGGAGCCGATCGCCTGCCTCGGCGAGCCGTTCGACCCGGAAAAAATGGAAGTCGTCGACACCGTCGCCGACACGGACCGACCCGA
>Ga0105044_10011551_pt1 | contig 12025 bp, 11 predicted proteins | sample MAT01_FD_78092 | JGI IMG/M metagenome (GOLD analysis project Ga0105044, IMG submission 78092) | Freshwater microbial communities from Lake Fryxell liftoff mats and glacier meltwater in Antarctica - MAT-01 | ecosystem: Environmental > Aquatic > Freshwater > Ice > Liftoff microbial mat | place...
CCTGGAGTTGCATCGGGCAGGCATAAGCCGACACGGCCAACTGTGCGAAGACCATGGCGACGATGCTGAGCAAGCTGACGATTTTGCGGGTGAGACGAGTCATAACGACAAGTGGGACCGTGATGTTGCGAAAACGTTGCAAAGACACAATATCTGAAGTGTGACAGATTCGTTCGATCTGGGTCAAATTGGCAGGTGCCAGCGGGAGAGAAACACCAGCATTGGCGGGCATCGTGGCGTCATTCTGCCCCGCGAGACGCGCCAGTGCTTGTGTCTTGCGAGTATGATCTTCTCAAAACCTCATTCCCGTTCGTGGTGGGCCTTGGTCAGGCTCAGGACGAATGCTGGGTTTTGAGAAGTTCCCGAGTCATTACGGCAATCGCGAAATATCGAACGGTTGTGTTTGTGCGCCAACGCACTAATCGCTGGCGGCAAACGTGCTACAAGTAGTGGGTGATAAGTGCGTGGGCGCTGCGCAAATTGTCCTACTGAGCCGACACTTAGAAGTGTTGAGCCGGTTCCCCCAATCATGGCGGAAGTTGAATGAGCGAAGGGCATATCGCATGACCTACTGTATCGGTTTGATGCTCGACGAAGGCATCGTGTTCGCATCCGATTCACGCACCAATGCGGGCGTGGATAACATCGGCAAATTCTGCAAGATGACGGTGTTCGAACGCGCGGGTGATCGAGTGATCGTGCTGCTAAGTTCGGGCAGCCTCGCAGGAACGCAGGCCGTGATCGGCGTGCTGAACCAGCGTTGCGTGGCCGAAGATGGATCAGCCAATCTCTGGGCCGCGCGGACCATGTTTGATGTCGCCATGCTCGTGTCTGATGCGATGCGTGACATCGAACGGCGGGACGGCGAGTATCTCGAACAGAACGACATGGCCTTCAATGCCTCGTTCATCGTCGGTGGGCAGATCAGTGGCGATTCGCAGCGGCTGTTCCGGATTTATGCCGAAGGCAATTTCATTGAAGCAGGCATCGATACCCCATATTTCCAGACCGGCGAAACCAAATACGGTAAGCCGATTATCGAACGCGTGATTTCGCCTACTACGCTGGTCGAGGACGCGATCAAATGTGTGCTGGTGTCATTCGATTCCACCATGCGCAGCAATTTGTCGGTAGGTATGCCGATCGATCTGCTGTGCTACGAGCGTGACAGTCTTGAAGTTTGCAAACGTCGCCGCTTCGAGGAAGGCGACGCCTATTTCACCGCACTTGGCCGCGCTTGGGGCGAGGGTACGCGTCGGGTGTTTCGCCAGATACCCAAGCTTGACTGGTGAGCGGTAGCGGCGTCGGTCCCACGCAACACATACTCGATAAACCCGGAGAATATTTATGAAAATTCGCGTCGGCTTTGAAATGGTCTACGACTGCCCGCAACCCACACCGATGATATTGAACCTGAACGTGCATTTCACGCGGGTTTCCGATCTCATCGGTCGCGATAATCTGCTGTTTGATCCGCCGGTACCGAGCACCGCCTACCGAGACAGCTTCGGCAACTGGTGCACCCGCATCGTCGCGCCGGCTGGTCGCACCAGCGTATCGGCAGATGCCTACGTGAACGATAGCGGGTTACCCGATGTTATTGCCCGGCCGGCGCAGCAATTGCTGGTGCGCGATTTGCCCGAAGAATCGCTATTGTTTTTGCTCGGCAGCCGCTATTGCGAAACTGATCGCCTTTCCCAAACAGCCTGGCAGCTTTTTGGTCATGGTCCAACGGGCTGGGATCGCGTGCAGGCCATTTGCGATTACGTTCATCAGCACATTACCTTCGGCTACCAGCATGCGCGCATGACGCGTACCGCGCTTGAAGCTTTCCACGACAAGACGGGGGTGTGCCGCGACTACGCGCACCTTGCGGTAGCGTTCTGCCGCTGCATGAACATTCCGGCGCGTTACTGCACGGGTTACCTTGGCGACATCGGTACACCCAAGCCATGGGGCACGATGGATTTTGCAGCGTGGTTCGAAGCTTATCTTGACGGCAACTGGTACACCTTCGATGCGCGTAACAACACCCCGCGTATCGGGCGCGTCCTGATTGCACGTGGCCGCGATGCGGCGGATGTGGCGATCAGCAATACCTTCGGACCGAACACACTGGCGAGTTTCAAGGTCTGGACGGATGAGGTAGTGGAGGGTTGATGGCGCAGCTGGCTGATGTCTAGACGCGCTTCACCAAATAATCGTGAAAAGCAGCACGGCGCGCGTCATTGCTTAATGTACACGGTGAATTCGCTGCCTTGGTCCAGCCGCGTGCCGCCGTATCAGCGATAGACGATAACTGGCACCTTGGAATGAGCGAGCACGTTCTGCGTGACGCTGCCCATGAACAGTTTGGCGATGCCGCCACGGCCATGCGAGGCCATGATGATCACGTCGCATTTGTGTTTTTTCGCAGCCTGGATGATGCCCTCGTCTGCGGAATCCGCTTTGGTCACCAGCGTGGTGAAGGTCACCCCGGCTGCCTTGGCGAGCTTGCCGACTGCGTCTACGCGCTTTTGCGCGGCAACACGAATACCGTCTTCAAACCCGTCGATGGTCTTCTGGTCGAACGCATAGCCTTCCGAATAGATCGGCAACATGTCTTCGATCGAGTAATAAGCGGTGACTTTTGCTTTCAGCCCTTTCGCGAGCGCCACGCCGCCCTTGGCGGCTTTGTTGGAAAGTGTTGAACCGTCAGTGCAAATCAAGATGTGTTTGAACATGGAGCGTCCCCTGGAAAATTGTTGGGCGCAATGCTGGTCGCGACGGAAAAGTCTGATGCGAACACCTGCGCTGCAATGAGATATACGGGTAAGCGGAGGTGTTGTCAGTGCGCCAGCGTACAAAAGCCGGTCGTGATTACTCAATCACTGCCACTCCGGTCCACCTCAATTGAGTTCACCAGACTCCCGCGATTCCCCCAAGCGTTACGCACGTAAGAAACCACCAGCGCAACTTCGTCGCTGCTCAATGCATGTGCGAACGGCGGCATGCCGTAGGGGCGCGGATTGCCGATGGTCGAAGGCGCAAACCCGCCATCGAGCACGCTACGAATGGTGTTGAGCGGCGAGGGCAGGGTGACACTGCGATTGCCTGCCAGCGGTGGATATGCACTGGCGGCACCTTCACCGGAAGCCCCATGGCAATCTTTGCAATGCTGCTCGTAGATCTTGCCACCTTTGGCGATGCGCTGATTCGCGTCTTCCGTCAATTCCGCTGGCGTTGGCGGCGGCGTACTGCTGTCGGGCTGGGACTTCAGGTAGATGGCCATTGCGAGAACATCGGTTGGACTCAAGTGCTGCAGACTTTGCCCGATCACCTCGGCCATCGGCCCGGATGCGGCGTATTTGCTGGAACGCCCGGTGGATAACAGCGCGACGATTTCTTCCACCGGCAAATCGGCATTTCCCGCCTCCGCGCGCGCCGTCAGCGAGGGCGCATACCAGTTACGGCCCGCCACCTGGCCACCGCCCAGCGCCGCGCCGCCTGCGGCACCGAGAGCGTTTCTGGTTGAGTGGCAGGCATTGCAATGGCCCAGACCCTGCACCAGATAGGCACCACGATTCCACGCGGCGGTTTGATTCGCCACCGGGTCATACACGCCCGGCTTGAAGTAGAGTGCGCGCCAAACGTAGAGCAGTGGGCGCATGTTGTACGGAAACTGCAGGCGATCCGCTGCCGCGGCCTGCGCGACCGGCGCAATCGTTTGCAAGTATGAGAACAGGGCGTCGGAATCTTCGCGCGTCACCTTGGTGTACTCGGTGTACGGAAATGCCGGGTACAGAAGCTTGCCATCGCGACCTTTGCCGTGATGCATGGCACGCCAGAAATCCTGCGCGGTCCACGCACCGATGCCGGCGTTACGTTCGGCGGTGATGTTGGGCGTGACGAAGGTACCGAACGGTGTCGGCAATTCGCGCCCACCGGCGTAGGGTAATCCGCCTTGTGCGGTGTGGCAGCCCGCACAATTGCCGGCGCGCGCAAGGTAAGCGCCGCGTGCTTGTCGTTCTGGAAGGCTTGCGGCAGACGGCGCGGGGGCCGCGAGCGACTCGGCATCGCGTTCGTTCCAGATGATGTAAATCACTGCCAATGCAGCCAACAACGTTAGTGCGCCGAAAAACTTAAGCAACAGACGCTTCACGGTTTGCTACCCGAAAGCGCAGTGGCTGGCACGCTGCCGCACTTCACCGGCAGTGCCTCGCTCAACCCTGCTGCAGGACGGGAACCCGGTGCCAGCGGCTGCGCAGCCAGCCATAACGCAATGTTGTTCACTTCGACATCGGTGAGTTGCTTGGCGATCTCTCCCATGCAGTCCGGCGCCGGTGCGCGGCGTAAATCTACCCGCCAGGCGCCCATCTGTGCGGCGACGTAATCGTTGGGCAATCCCAGTAGCCCGGGAATATTTGGCGCGACACCCAGAAGCTCTTTACCGTGGCAGGTGATGCAGGCGGAAATTTTTCTAGCAGGATCACCCTTGCTTATCAGCGCGGGGTCATCGACGGATTGACCTTTTGCAGCCGAATAGCGTGGTTCCAGCGAGGCAAAGTAACCGGCGATCTCTTTCAGATAGTCGTCCGAAAGACTCTGCATCAGTAGCGACATGGCACGATTGCGGCGGCGGCCATCGCGAAAGTTCTGCATCTGGTTGAACAAATAGCCCTGCGGCTTGCCTGCCAGCCGCGGGTAATACTCGTCCTTGCTGCGGCGGCCTTCAGCGGCGTGACACGCAAGGCAGGGTTTGACGCGCTCGGCGATGGTGTCTGGTGGTTGCAATAGTGCGGCATGCGCAGCGAACGTGGTGCACGCTGCGAGGAAAAGCATGATGAAGCGTGTCACGGCGCTACTTTTGTTTCAGTTTTGTCCTGCGGCCAGAAGAACTGTTTCCAGTTGGTTCGCAATCGCCCAATCAGGATCGCAATCAGCGCACCAGTCTGGCTGAACGCAACGCCGCGTGCACGCAGCGCAACCATGAGTGCCAGCGAGAAGCTGACGCTGAGATTGACGAACCCGATCAGCCCGATACCGAGTAGCGCATGTAAAACCGTGGGGAGGTCCACTGCAAAATCCAGCGTGACGATCGCAAGGCCGAAATAGGCTGATGAAATGGTGACGTGCGCGACATCGAGCGGTAGGCCCGTCATGAATCCGATGGTGCCCATCGTGCCCATCATGATGCCAAAAAAGAAATTACCTGCCAGCGCACCGAGATTATTGTGCAGGTAGGTGGCTAATCGCGTTAGTCGTTTATCACCGAGCAAGCCCTTGAGCCATCGGATGTGCTCAACACGTTCGCGAATACGCTCGTAGGCGGCGAGATTGTCGTAGTAGCCCGAAATCAATCCAGCAAGGAAAAGGCAGACGCCAGCAATGGCCGCATAGAACAGCGCCAGGCTGTCAAAGGGCGAAATGGCGTGTAGCAGGAGGTGGGCTTTCTCAGCCGTCATACACGGCTTACCCGTTGCCCGCTCTATTGCCAGCGCGATCAGCATCGCCATCGGCAATGCCACCAGCACATTGCCGAGGATGGCCGCGATCTGGCTGCGGATGACATCGGTCACAACGCCGGCCAGCTTTTCCACGTCTTTCATGCGACCGCGAATTCCACTGATCGCAGCGGCGATGGCAGATGCAGTCATCGCCGGCTGTTTGGTCGCGAGCGTCAAATGCAGCACATGCATGAGCATGAATAGCGACGAGTAATTCAAGCTGTAGGCCAGCGCATAACCGAGCGGCGGCAGCGTCGCGCTGGCAGAGTAAATCTTGAGAATTGCCATGAAGGCGACGATGAATCCGGCGCCCATGGCGGAGCGCCACATCTCGAAGTATTCGGTGCGAGTGGAGGTGATGTAGTGCTCGCCGGTACGGCTGGCGTTGTCGGTGATGCGCAATGCCAGCAAGCCAACGGTGCGGCCGATGTGCGAGCGTATGCCTCTGCCGCGTGCTTCGCCTTCAATGGCGTCACCCAGAAACGCCACCCAGCGCGCCACCAGCGGCATCTGATCGGCTGATGACGTGACGACTTCGTGACGGGTGCGCAATATGCGCACCAGGGATTCAAGCCGTTGCAGGCTTTGCAGCAGACGGTGCAGCAGATAGGTGACACGCAGGCTGGTGCCGACGGTTGCCGCGCGACCGCGTATCCGGTCGATGACTTCGCGGCATTGCTCGACCAGTACCAGTAACTGCTGTTCGTCTTCCGCCGGGGATTCACCGCCTGCCAGATAGCTACGGTAGGAGGCGGCCAATTGATGGGTTTCGACCGCAAGTGCTAAAAATGGCGAGTCGCGCTCCTCCATTCGGGGGTAAAGGCGCACAAGTTCAGGTTCCAGGCCCATCGCGCCAATGCGTGTCGCCAGATGGTCGCTGGCGCCGAGCATTTGCGAAAACGAATCCAGCAACGCTGTCTCATCGCGTATTTCTGACATCCCGAGCGCGCGCCAGAAGCGCGCCTTCAAATCGGTGGTGATGCCGCCCAGCCACTCGTAGTCGTCGGGGCGATGAAACAGCAGATTGACGCAATCTTTCAGGTAGGTCGTATCGGTAATGGCCGGCAGGATGCGCTGTACGATGCGCCGCCACAGTTCGGAGAAAAAACCGGTGCTGGGAAGAATGCCGGTGTCGGAGAAAAAACTTACCTGCCGGCGTCCCGTCAGTAGCGCCAGCACTCGCCCGCGCAACGCGATACCCAATGTGTCGTTTGCCTCTATTGCCTCGCAAAGCTCCGCAAAGCGGGCGTTGGCGAATTCGTGGTTTGCCGCATCGCGCGGCCGCAGCGCGTCGACCAACTCGACCAACTGCGGCACCGGGTCTGCATTTGCGTCCAGCATCGCGCTCAGGGCGACGAAAAGCTTGGTGTTGGAAGTGGCAATGCGCATAGATGTCATGTGGCAGATAGATTGGGGGGCGAACTGGTGAAGTTCCGTGGCAATACAAATTTGGGGTGGTAGGTTGGGTCGGTTTTGCGGGGGAGCGGGATAGTTGCAGGCTGCCAGTTATCCGTCTCCTGTTTGACGCGAGCCCACAAACTGCGGAGCAGATAACCAGCTAATCAGTGACTTAGCTTGCCACTGTTTCATTACAGCTTGGCGCACCCATGATTATTGGCGAACAGTGAACCTCTCGAAACCCCGTCGTCTCGGCGGAGGCTGGGACCCAGTCCATCCAACCTTTTGAAATTACGATGAACTGGATTCCAGCCGCCGCTCGAATGACGAATTTTGTATGTTTCGAGCACGTCTACAGCGAAACTCCAATCTGGGCGCGGGTTCCATGGCAAAAACGGTTGGAAACGCGCTCTAATGCTGGTGTTTCCAATTCACGGCGTTATTTCTCTATCAGCCGCAGTCCGTGCCAAAACCAGAAAAGACACGTTCCGGATGGCAACCGGGGTCGAAATTGGCTGGTCCTGTACAATAAGAGATTATCCCAGTTAATCGGGATCATCCCGCGAAAGGCCATTCAAGTGAACAGTACCAAGCCAGCCAAACCAGCCGCAAAAGCGAAAACACCGCGTAAAACCGCTGCTGCCAAGAGTGTAGTCGCTGAAGTTGAAGCCCCCGTCGCCGTTAAGCAAGCCCACGGTACCAGCCGCCCGGTCATGTCCCTGCCACCGCCAACTGGGCAGCCGCCAAAAGCGCCCGGTAAGGCTGCGCGTGTTCCTGACGTTGCCGCGCCGCGCTACGGCTCGCTCGTCAAGCGGGATGTCGTTAAAGCGGAATAGAGAGACTCTCTTGCGTATTGCAAAAAAGCCCGTTCACGGGCTTTTTTGTTTTAGAGTTCAAAATTTTGCGGTGCCACAAAAATAGCTAGTGTCTAGTTGCATAAGTCTGCGTTACACCGAGAATCGTTTTGCGCCCACGCGATTAGGCGCAAAACGCAGTAATAGCACCGCCATTGCGAGTATTTGCAACGACATCGCGTGGGATGCAAAACGATTCGAATGTAGCAGGACTTATGCAACTAGACACTAGCAGGGAACAAAGCCAAAGAGTTGTGCGGAAAACACAGGCATCTACTTCACCACCCGCCAATCCTCTCCCACGTCTTCACAATCGCCGCTGACCCATCAACAACGTGGTAACGCCCATGCTGCGCCGCCGTCGCGCATGCATGGTTGGGCATTATCCGCAGTTGCGTGCCGACCATCACCTCCAGCGCCTCGCCTGCGCCGTCGTTGCGGTGCGCGATGATGCCGTGCTCCTGGTTGGCGGAAACGAGGATGTAGTCATCCAGCGAATTGCCGTGGATATCGCAGACCAGACCAAAGCCCTGGTCGATGGGCTGCGTCTCGGTGCCGTGATCGCGCGACATCGCCATCCAGCCTGCGTCAACGATGGTCCAGCCTTTCTCGCGCTGGTGGCCTATCACGGTGGTGAGGACAGAGACGACAATATCGTCGATGGCACAGACATTCAGGCCAGCCATGACGAGGTCGAAAAACACAAACACACCGGCGCGCACTTCTGTCACGCCGGTGAGATCGTGGGCAAACAAGGCGGTGGGTGTAGATCCGACGCTGACCACGGGTGCCGCGTGACCGGCCTCACGCAGACGCATGGCAGCACGTACGGTACGGTCACGTTCTTGCGCGGCCATCGCCTGCAGCGCAGCGTCACTGCGGCAGTCATAGGAGCCCCCGGCATGCGTCATCACACCAGCGACGATCACCCCGCCGTCGGCAAGCGTTTGCGCCACCGTCAGCAGCTCAGGGCTTTCGGGCAATATTCCGGCGCGGTGTCCGTCGCAGTCGATCTCGATCAAGGCGTGCAATTTGGCCGACAGAGACTTGGCGTGGCTTGCCAGTGCGGTCGCTGCGTCTTGACTGTCGAGGATGACGGTGAGTTTCACACCGCGCTGCAACAGCGCGGCAACGTGTTCCATTTTGTTGGCGGTGATGCCGACGGCATAAAGGATGTCGGTAAAGCCGTGGTCGGCGAAATAGTCGGCTTCGCGCAGAGTCGACACCGTAATCGGACCCGGTGCGCCGCCACACATGGCGACCGCCGCTTCGGCGCATTTGGCGGTCTTGACATGTGGGCGGAAATTCACCTTCAACCGGGCGAGCTGGTCGCGCATGCGTGCGATGTTTTTTTTCATGCGGCCTTCTTCGAGCAGCAGGGCCGGGGTTTCGAGCTGAGCTATCGAGCTTTGTGTCATGGTTTTGTCGTCAGATGTTTCAAACGTAACGCTAGAAGGAGTCGTTCAGCAGTTGACGATATTCCTCCGGCGTCGCCTCGCGCGGGTTGGTTTTGTGGCAGTGATCGACCATTGCGCCTTGAATCACCAAATCAAACATTTCCTTCTGCACGCCGACCTGCGCTAAGCCGGGTGGCAAGCCAAGTCTTGTGCACATGCTGGTCACCGCATCAGCAATGTCGTCGTTGTCCCCCAGTCGCATTGCATGCTTGAGGCGGGCGATCTTGTTTTCCTTGATCACCGAGGGGGCTGTGGCGTTGAAGCGCAGCACGGCAGGCATGACGATGGCGTTCAAGGTGCCGTGGTGCAGGCCGGTCTTGCCGTCGATCTTCAGGCCGCCCAACGGATGGGAGAGTGAGTGCACGGCACCCAGCCCCTTCTGGAACGCCATCGCGCCTTGCATGGATGCAGACATCATATTGAGCCGCGCATCGATATTGCTGCCGTCTCTGGTTGCTGCCTCGATACTGGACCACGCGCGCTCGAGGCCATCGAGCGCGATGCCATCGGCCGGGGGATTGAATGCTGCAGACAGAAATGTCTCCACGCAATGGGCAATTGCATCCATGCCGGTTGCGGCCGTCAGGTAGGGCGGCAATCCCAGCGTAAGCCTAGGATCGCAAATCGCGGAGCGGGGCAGCAAATGCCAGGAATGGAAACCGAGCTTCCTGCCATCGTTGAGTATAACGATGGAACCGCGTGCGACTTCGCTGCCGGTGCCAGAGGTCGTGGGCACGGCGATGATGGGTGCCGCCGCAGCGGTGATGCGCACACCACCGCCTTCGATGGTGGCGTAGGTTTTCAACTCACCCGGGTGTGTGGCCAGAATCGCGGCGGCTTTGGCCAGATCGATTGAGGAGCCGCCACCAACCGCAATCATTCCGTCGCAGCCGCTGTCACGATACAAATCTGCTGCGCGTCGCGCCATCGCTTCGGTCGGGTTGGATGGGGTGTCGTCGAACACCGTGCAGGGCATGCCACCGAGCGTTGCGGTGACGCGTTCAACGATGCCAGCGGCAACGACGCCCTTGTCGGAAACGATCATCGGACGCCGGATGCCGATGCGCTCGCACTCGGGCTTGAGCTGGAGCAGCGCGTCGCTACCGATGTGTATGTGGGTAAGGTAAAAGATAAAGGCCATATCGAGTTACCTCTTCGTCGAATTTACAAACTTAAGCATTGGCGGGTATCTCCGGCACTTTTTGCTCTAAAAGGCGCGCCAGTATTCGATCTTTTTTTCAAACTTGTTAGGCGTTCACACTCATCACTGCAAAAAGCCCTTCTGCTACGCTTCAAGCGTTCCCTTGTCCCTGGGGATAAGGGTTGGGATGAGGGGGTGCAGTCGTCGCGTCGTTGCGCCTGCGCACTAAATCATGACCAAATCAACATGCCCCGGTATAAAACCGCTTCGGGCAAACCGCCTCGTAGCGATTATTGCCGCCGATCTCCACCTGCTCGCCTTCGGTAACGCGATTGCCGTCCGCGTCCAGCCGCACATTCATCGTTGCCTTGCGTCCACAGCGGCAGATCGTTTTCATTTCTTCCAGATCGTCAGAAAGCGTCAACAAGGCTTTTGAACCGGGGAAGGGCTGGCCAAGAAAATCGCTGCGCAGGCCATAGCAGATCACCGGCGTTCCCTTCGTGCACGCAATCTGGTGCAGTTGCACCACTTGTGCTTCGGTCAGGAACTGTGCTTCATCGATCAGGATGCACGATGGCAGCGGACGCGACTTGTATAGCTCGGTGAAATCCATCGCCTGCGAAAAAACTTCTGATTCCCGCGCGACGCCCAGTCTTGAAACGATGCGCCCCACGCCGTGGCGGTCATCGATTGCCGCCGTGAACAGATTGACCGACTGCCCACGCTCTTCGTAGTTGTATGCGACTTGCTGCAATGAGGTGGATTTGCCGGCGTTCATCGCCGCGAATCGGAAGTAAAGTTTGGCCAAGAAAGTCTCCGCTTTTCAGTGGGCCACAGTATAGCGGGCAGATAGCGCGAGAAGAATTTTACGCGCGGGATATGCTGGTATCAATTCATGAGACGCGACGTTTTGAGGCCGACGAATCGGCCGCCAGATACAGACTAGAGCGTGCGCACCACGCCCACGACGAGCCCCTCGATGTCCAGCGTCTTCTTGTCCAGATCAACCACAATCGGCAGAAAATCTGCATTCTCGGCAATGAGGAATGCCTGACGACCTTTCAGCTTGAGGCGTTTGACGGTAGCATCGCCTTCGATACGTGCGACCACGATTTGCCCGTTGCGCGCAATGTTCGTTTTATGCACCGCGAGCCAGTCGCCATCCATGATGCCTACGTCTTTCATGCTCATGCCGGAAACCTGCAGGAGGTAGTCGGCTTTCGGTTTGAACATCAGCGGGCTGACCGGGTAACGGCCGACGACATTTTCCTGCGCGAGGATAGGCGAACCTGCAGCGACTTTGCCTATCAACGGCATGCCGCCTTCTTCATCGTTGGCGGCTTCTGATCCCATCGCACCGCCTTCGCGGATACGGATACCGCGCGAGGAACCGGCGAGCATTTCGATAGCACCTTTGCGTTCGAGCGCACGCAAATGCTCCTCGGCCGCGTTCGGCGATCGGAATCCTAGCGCACTGCAAATTTCTGCGCGGGTGGGCGGCATACCGTTCTCAAGAATCCATGCTTTGAGAAAGGCGAGAATTTCCTGCTGGCGGGCTGTAAGTTCATTCATGGCTGTATTGTTATACAGCTATCGGGAGAATAGCAAGCTTTTTTTGAAGCGGAATGGTCCCGATTTGATTTAAGGCAAATTGGCTACACACATAAGGACGCTATGCTTGGCCCATGA
>Ga0105044_10011554_pt1 | contig 12025 bp, 10 predicted proteins | sample MAT01_FD_78092 | JGI IMG/M metagenome (GOLD analysis project Ga0105044, IMG submission 78092) | Freshwater microbial communities from Lake Fryxell liftoff mats and glacier meltwater in Antarctica - MAT-01 | ecosystem: Environmental > Aquatic > Freshwater > Ice > Liftoff microbial mat | place...
ACGAGCAAGCCATCGCGCAGGTCTTCGTCGATCTGGCGAAAGGCCGCGCGGCACTCGGCTGGGGTCAGTTCGCCGGCTGCCGTGACGTTGCGGAGCGCGTTGCGGACTTCCATGCGATGCAGGGGCGTAAAGGCCAGGATGAGCGCGGCCTTCGCCAAGAATGATTCTGCTTCGGCGTGGCGCGTATCCGTGCGGTGCAAGGAAACTAGAAAAGACGAATCCGGGTAAGCGTCCGCGTCCATCAGCTCAGTCCCTCAACCGCGACCAAAGAGCGTTCGTTTCCGCTTCTGACAGCTTCCGTCCCAGCGGTTTTCGTTTCGCAAAACGTGCCGCCCAATCGGCCTTGCGCCGCTTGGCCGGCTTCGCGGGCGCGAGGGTGGCGAACGGGGTGCCGTTGCGGGTAATGGTGACAGCTTCGCCGTGCTCGATCCACTTCGCCACGTCGGCGAAATGGTTGCGGAGGTCGCGGACGGTGGCGGTTTTCATCGTGAGACGAAGCTGTATCACGCGCGCGGCAACGTCAATGCACTTGCGCGCATCCTCATGCCGTCATCGCCACGACCTTGCTTTTCCCGCCGGCATCGGGCGGCAGGATGCACCAGAAGCCTTCCGCTTCGCCGGTCGTGGTGAGGTTCAGATAATGCCGGTGCAGGATGCTTTCGGTGTTGCCACCTTCCAGGGCTGCGCGCTCGACGCTGCCCTCTGCGCCGACGACGCAGGAGAAAAACGAATGCCGCAACACGTCGTGCCGCAGGTCGAAACGGGCGCGGATGTGCTTCACCATGCGGTCGGCGTTCGTGGGCCAAATGTCGCCGTCGAAACGCGTGAGCCACTGGTGCAAGGCCGGGCGGATGGCCGTCTGCCGATACTGGTGCGTCTTGCTGATTTCCGGCTGCACGTGAATGACGGCGCGGGCGAGGTCGATGTGGAGCGCGGTGGCGAGAGTGCGGATGGTATTCATGAGATTTAGGCGGAAGACCGCCGTCCCCGGCTGTCAGGGCAAGCAACCGTCCCGGCTGCTTGACAGGCCGGAGGCCTGTCTGCCGTGACAGGCGGGGACGCCTGTCTTCCACTTTTCACGGCGAGACATTCCGGTAGAAGCGCTGCGTGGGAAGCGGCGGGGGCGGGGGCGCGGTTCACCCAGTTCGCCGGGCTCAGGCTGTCGGTGCTTTGGATGCGGTAGGTGCGGCCGGGGATGGCGGCGAAGCTCACCCGCGCTTGGTTCGTGCCGGGCGGCTGGCCGGGGACCTGTTCGAAGGCGATGCGGTTGAAGTTGCCGGTCGCGTTGCCGTCGCCGATGGCATCAGAGCCCAGCGAGTCGTACGAGGTGGTGCTGCCGCCCGCGAAGTCCACATCGGTGCCGCTGTTTTCACTGCCGCCGCTCGTGCGGTTGTCGGCGATGATGTTGTTTTGCACACGGGTTGTCGGGCTGCGCGAAGTGCCCGGATCTTCCATCCGCTTACAGCCCGTCGTCCTCGGGGCCGAGGAAGACGCGGAAACGGTTTTTGTCGATCGCCTTCATGTAGGCTTCGCGCGGGCTGACGGCGCCCTGTTGCATGACCTGCCAGATGGCGTCGTCCATGAATTGCATGCCTTCGCTTTTTCCGCCGACGAGCACATCCTGAAGCTTCTGGGTGGCGCCTTCGCGGATGATGGAACTGGCGGCGTTGTTGACGACGAGGATTTCGTTCACGGCGAGGCGACCGGCGCCGTCGGCTTTCTTGAGCAGGAGCTGGGCGACGACGCCGCGCAGGGAATTGGAGAGCATGGTGCGCACCTGGGCCTGCTGGTCGGAGGGGAAGACGTCGATCATGCGATCGACGGTCTTGCGCGCGTTGTTCGTGTGCAGGGTGCCGAAGACGAGCAGGCCGGTCTCGGCAGCGGTGAGCGCGAGCGAGATGGTCTCGAGGTCGCGCATTTCGCCCACGAGCACGATGTCGGCGTCTTCCCGGAGCGCGGCCTTGAGACCTTGCGGGAAGTTCACCGCGTGCTCCGGCACTTCCCGCTGGGTGATGATCGACTTCTTGTTTAGGTGCACGAATTCGATCGGCTCTTCGACGGTGATGATGTGGCGGGAGAAGTTCGTATTGATGTAGTCGAGCAGGGCCGCGAGCGTCGTGGACTTGCCGGAGCCGGTCGGTCCGGTGACGAGCACGAGCCCGCCGCGGATGTTGCCAAATTCCTTGACGATCGGCGGAATGCCGAGCTGCTCGAGGGTCATGATCTTTGTCGGAATGAGCCGAAAGACGCAGCCGAAGCCATTGGTCTGCTTCAGGAAATTGCAGCGGAAGCGCGAGTGCTCATCCATCTCGTAGGCGAAGTCGATGTCGCCGCCCTCGACGAAGCGCTGCCAGCGATCGGCGCCGGAGATTTCGCTCATCATGAAGGCCATCTCATCCGGCGTGAGCGGCTCGTTGCGGATGGGGACGATCTCGCCGTGGCGGCGGATCTTTGGGAAATCGCCCTCGGCCATGTGGAGGTCGGAGGCGCCGGCGTTGACGAGGACTTCGAAGAACTGATCGATGTAGGCCATGGGTGGGAGGTGGAAGGGAAGAGTTGGGGAGGAAGGGCGCGGTCGGGTGGAAGACGGTGGCGGGGGATGGGAGGCGAGGTCTCCGGCGGATCGTCCCTCTTACCGCTTCTTCTGCGCGGCGATGTGCTGGCGCATGAGCGGTTTTTGCTCGGCGCGCGCGTAGCATTCCTCGGCGGTGATGATCCCGGCGTCCAAGAGTTCGATGAGCGAGTCGTCCATGAGCCTCATGCCCTGTTTCTTGCCGGTCTGCATCACGCCGGGGAGCATGAAGGTCCGGCCTTCACGGATGAGGTTGCCGACGGCGGGAGTATTCGTGAGCACTTCCAGAGCGAGCGCGCGGCCGGTGCCATCGGCGCGGGGCACGAGCTGCTGCGAGACGATGCCCCGGAGCGATTCGCTGACCATGACGCGGATCTGCTCGCGTTGATCGGTGGGGAAGACGTCGAGCATGCGATCGAGGGTGCGGGCGGCATTGCCGGTGTGGAGCGTGCCGAGCACGAGGTGGCCCGTCTCGGAGGCGGTGATGGCGAGGGAGATGGTCTCCAGGTCGCGCATTTCCCCGACCATGATGACGTCCGGGTCTTCGCGCAGTGCGCCCCGGAGCGCGGCGCCGAAGGACTTGGTGTGGGTGTGGACTTCGCGCTGGGTGACGTGGCAATGCCGGGACGGGATGATGTACTCGATCGGGTCTTCGAGGGTGATGATGTGGTCGCTGCGGTTCTCGTTGATGTAGTCCACCATGGCCGCGAGCGTGGTGGATTTTCCCGAGCCCACGGAGCCGGTCACGAGGATGAGGCCGTTGTGATACTTGGTGAGCTGCTTGGTCACCTCGGGGAGGCCGAGATCGTCCATGGTGCGCAGGCGCGTATTGATGATGCGAAAGACGAGATCGAAGCCGAGGCGATGCCGCACGACCGAGGCGCGGAAGCGGCCGAAGTCGGTGGCGTAGGCAAAATCGACGTCGCCGCGGCTGGCGAGCGTCTGCTTTTGCACCTCGGAGAGGAAGGACATGGAGAGGCGCTCGGTATCCTCGGCGGCGAGTTTTTCGGCCTGCATCCAGATCGGTTCCAGCATGCCGAAGCGTCGCCAGACGGGTTGGCAATTCACCCCGAGGTGGATGTCGGAACAGTCCGACTCCTGGCCGATGCGCAGGTAGTCGTTGACGTGTTCGAGCGCGGGCAGGGTCTCGGCGTGATCCGTGGGGGCGTGGGATTCCATGTGGGTGGATTTTTCCAGAGACCCCTAGCGGCGCAGTCGGCCCCAAGGCAATGCAAAGTTTCCCGCAAATTTCTTGCCGCACCGCGCGCCGCCGGTCATGAAGTGCGCCCCGAAATGGACACCTCGATTCAGTCCCTCGGGCCCTGCGAACACGGCTCTCCACTGCGCCATAGCGGCGGGCTGGAGGTGAATTTCAAATCCGACGCCGTACGCGTGCTCATCGACCATCGGTTTGGGCCGGGCAAGGAGCTGCAGCTCGCCCAGAGCTTCGAAGTCGCCGGGCCGCGTGAACGCATCTTCTTCAACCCGAGCAGGACGACCGCCGGCATCGTGACCTGCGGCGGGCTCTGCCCGGGACTCAACGACATCATCCGCGGGATCGTCACGCAGTGCCACTACCGCTACGGCGTCACCCGGACGCTCGGCTTCCGCTACGGGTACGAGGGGCTGGTGCAAAAGTACGGGCACACCCCGATCACGCTGCGTCCGGATTCGGTCGCGCAGATTCACAGCTTTGGCGGCACCATCCTCGGGAGTTCGCGCGGCCCGCAGGACATCGGGGAGATGGTGGACAATCTCGAGGAGATGAATGTGGATTTGCTCTTCGTCGTCGGCGGCGACGGCACGCTCAAGGGTTCCGCCGAACTCGCGGCGGAGATCCAGCGGCGCGGGCTGAAGAAGGCCGTGGTCGGCATCCCCAAGACGATCGACAACGACATCCTCTTTCTCGACAAGTCCTTCGGCTTCGAGACCGCCTTTGCCGTCGCGGTGCAGGCGGTGAAGTGCGCCTTCATCGAGGCCCAGGGCGCGATGAATGGCGTCGGGCTGATCAAGCTCATGGGCCGCGACTCCGGCTTCATCGCCTGCTATGCGGCGCTCGCCGGCGGCAATGTGGATTTCGTTTTGATCCCCGAGGTGCCGTTCCAACTCGGAGGCGAAAGCGGCCTGCTCGAGCAGCTCCGCTACCGGCTCTCGCGCCGCAAGAGCGCGGTCATCGTCGTGGCGGAAGGCGCCGGGCAGGATCTCATCCACGCCGCCGAGGGCGCCGACGCCAGCGGCAACAAGAAGCTCGGCGACATCGGCATCTTTCTGAAAGACCGGATCGCGGCCTTCCTCAAGGAGCGGAAGATGGCGGGAGCGGTGCGCTACATCGACCCGAGTTACTTGATCCGCAGCGTGCCGGCGAATGCGGCCGACAATTTCTACTGCTCGCAGCTCGCGCAACACGCGGTGCATGCCGCGATGGCGGGCAAGACCGGGATGCTCGTCGGGCGCTGGCACGGCGCCTTTGTGCATCTGCCGGTGTGGATGGCCACGCAAGGCCGCGCCAAGGTGGACCCGAATCGCGACCTCTGGCACGCCGTGCTCGAGAGCACCGGCATGCCGGCGCGGCTTGGGGATTGAAAGCGTGGTGGACGACCCAGGCGCCGGGCCGCTTTGGCCAAATCCCGGGTGGCTTCCGGGATGTTCCCGACTTTAAATGCCGGACCTTCCCATGCCCTCGCTCGCTCTCGCATCCCTCCATCCCTCGCTGCACCTGCCGGCGGCGGCGATCGAGGCTTTCTGCCGGAAGTGGCAGATCGTCCGGCTGGAGGTGTTCGGTTCCGTGCTCGGAGAGGAGTTCACTGCGCAGAGCGATGTGGATTTTCTCTACACGCTCTCGCAAGGGGCTCGCGTGGGTTGGGAGATCGGGGAGATGGAAGATGAACTCGCGCGCCTCATCGGACGTCCAGTCGATCTCGTCAGCCGCACCGGTATTGAGCGGAGCGAAAACTGGCTCCGGCGAGCAGCAATCCTCGATACTGCCCAAGTCGTCTATGAAGCCTGACCGCGCCGACACCGCGCTGCTGATTGACATCGTGAACCACGCGCGGCGCATCGCAGACTTTGTCGCAGGACAAACATGGGCGGCCTTTTCCGCCAATGCTGAGAAACAGGCTGCTGTGGCGCACCACATCATGATCATCGGCGAAGCCGTCCGGCGCTTGTCTCCGGGCTTCAAGGATGCGCACCCTTCCATTCCTTGGGCGAACATCGCCAACATGCGCAACCGTCTCATCCACGACTATGGCGATACACAAATCGAGATCCTGTGGACCGTCGCCAGCGAGCGCGTGCCGGATCTCGCCCGTTATCTCGATCCATTGCTTCCGATCCGCCCACCCGACACTCTGTGACTCCCTTACACATGTCCTCGCTCATCGAACACTCCGACCCCGTCAACGCCCAGATCCTCGCCGTCTCCGAGGATCAGATCAAAGGCTTCGTCCGTGAGCCCTTCCTCCAGATCGCGCAGCAGTCCGGCGTGTCGCTCGAGACGGTGCTGGAGCGCATCCGCACCATGCTCCAGGCGGGGACCATCCGGCGGGTGCGGCAGACGCTCATGTCCACGCAGCTCGCCGATGGGGCGCTCGTCGCCTGGGTCGTGCCGGAGGAGAAGCTGAACTCGGCCTTCGACTTCATGTTTCAGCACGATCCCTTCAGCGGCCACGTCGTGGTGCGTTCCACGGATGCCCAGACGCCCGGCTCGCAGTATCGGCTCTGGACCACGCTGAAAGTGCCGGTCGGCATTTCCATGGAGGCACACTGCCGCGTGCTCATGCACCACACCGGCTGCGAGCGTTTCAAGCTCATGCCGGCGAATGGCATCTTTGCCCTCGGCGTCGGCCATGTGCGCCGCAAGAGCATTGAACCGGGCGACCGGATTCCCGAGCCGGCAAAGATGATGAAGGTGCAGAACGTCGCGCTCACCGGGCAGGAGTGGGAAATCCTCCTCGCGCTGAAGCGGGAGCTGGCGCCGGAGGAAGTGCGCATCGGTCTCTGGCAGGCGCGCGCGGAGGAAGCCGGGGTCGATCTCGAGACCTTCTGCCGCATCGCGGAGGACTTGAATGCGCGCGGCGTGATCGGGCGCTTCAGCACTTTCCTGGAGCATGTGAAGCCGAGCGCGGGCGGGCAGCGGGTGACGCGCTTCAATGCGCTCTTTCACTGGGCCGTGCCGCCCGGTCGGGAGCAGGAGGCCGGCAGCGAAGTCGGCCGCCACGAAGTGCTCACCCACGCCTACTGGCGCGAAGGCGGCTCCGAGTTCAACGACGTGAACATCATGGCCGTCTGCCACGGCACGGAGAAAGATCGCGTCTATGCGCACAAGGCGGCGATCGACGCGCACCTCGCGGCGTGCGGCATCCCGGTCACCTACACGAATGTCTTCTGGGGCGGCCGCAGCGAGATCAAGCCGAGCGAGATCTCGCCGAAGCTGCATCGCGAGTGGATGGCGGAGATGAGCGTGCCCTCGCTGGCGTGACGCGGGAGCGTGAGCGCGATCGCGCGTCGCGCTCGCGTGCAGCGGAGGTTTTCGAAAGGAGTACCGGCGGCACTTGGATACCTGCGGGTTTGTGAGGCTGCTGGGGGCCGGGTGCGGCGGGTGCGGCGGTCAAGCCCCGCGCGGAAGATGCACTACCGGGACGGACGGTGGTTGGGCGCAGAGCCGTCGGGGTTTTGCATTCCCGCACGGAGCTGGGCCGCCGCGAGGAGAGTTTTTGAGAGGGGTCGGGAGGGCGGACGGCTTAAGCGGCGCTGATGCTTTCGCTGGCTTCGCTGGCGAGGTTGCCGTGCTTGCCGAAAGTCTCGGCGACGCTCGGGACGGGCGTGGGGTTGTTACTCCCGAGCACGTCCTGCCGGTTGCCGCTTTCGTCGCGCCGGGCAAATTTGACGCCGACGAGCTTGGAGACGCCGTGTTCTTCCATGGTCACGCCATAGATGGCGTCGGCGCGGGCGATGGTGCGCTTGTTGTGGCTGATGACCACGAACTGGCTCTGGCCGACGAAGCGGTCGAGGATCTTGATGAAGCGGCTGATGTTCGATTCGTCGAGCGGCGCGTCCATTTCGTCCAGCACGCAGAAGGGTGAGGGTTTCACCATGTAGATCGAAAAGAGCATGGCCACGGCGGTCATCGTCCTTTCGCCGCCGGAGAGCAGGGAGATGGACTGGAGCTGCTTGCCGGGCGGCTTGGCGATGATGTCGATGCCGCTCTCCAGAGGGTCGCTCTCGTCGGTCAGGATGAGGTTCGCTTTGCCGCCGCCAAAGAGTTCGGTGAACATCTCCGCGAAGTTCACGCGGATTTTTTCGAAGGTGTCGGCGAAGAGCACCCTGGTCGTCTGGTTGATCTTCGCGATGGTGTCGAGGAGTTCGGTTTTCGCGTTGATGAGGTCGGTGTTCTGCTGCTCGAGGAAGGTGTGGCGCTGCTCGAGTTCGTCGTACTCCTGGATGGCGTCCATGTTTACCGGACCCATGGAGTCGAGCTTGCCGTCGAGTTCGCGCACGAGGGCTTCCACGCGCTCCCAGTCGATGGCAAAGGCGTCGTCCACCACCGGCGCGGAGTCCGGGGTCTCGTCGCTGGCTTCCCCGGTCGTGGCGGCCACGGCGAGACTCCCGGTCGGCGCATCGCCCGCGGCTTCGTCGAGCGTCGGAGCGCTGGTGCCGCGCCGGGTGAGATCGCGAATGGAGACGCGCAGGCCGTGCAGGTCGCGCTCGAAGGTGGAGAGGTCGAGCTGGTAGCGCTTCTGCATGTGCCCGGTGAGCGCGGTGCAGCGCATCTCGAGCTGGGTGGACTTCACCTCGAGGCGGCTGCGCTGGTCGTGACATTCGTTGAGCTGGTGGCGGAGGATGCGCAGGGTGTTGCCGAGTTCCTCGGCGGCGCCGGCGAGATTGGCCCGCTCGTCGAGCAGGCGGGCGACTTCGAGTTCGGCTTCGCCGACACGGCCGCGCAGGCCCTCGAGACTCGTCTCGAGTTCGGCATTCTCGGCGGCGGTGGCGTCGGCCCGCTGGCGGTAGGTGGCGATGTCCGTCTGGCGTTGCGCGATGAGGTCGCTGAGTTCCTGGAGGCGCGCCTCCATGGGGGCGCGCTGGTGGTGGAGTGAAGAGTGGCGCTGACGTTCGGTGGCGACCTTGATCTTCAGCTCGTTGAGTTCCCCGGCCACTTCAGCTTCCTGGGCGCGCAGGATTTCGAGCTGGCTCTGCGCTTCCACCCGGCGCTCCTGAAAGCCCTCGGACTGCTCGGCACACCCGGCGACTTCGGTCTCGAGCTGGGCGAGGCGCGCCGCAGCTTCGGCATGGCGGGCTTCGCTGCTGGCGCGTTCGCCATCGAGGCTCTGCTGCTTGCGTTCGGCGTCCCGGGCTTCGCGCTCGAGCAGGCCGAGCTGGCCGCGCAGGGTGGCGACGAGCAGGGTGGCGTTTTGTTTCTCCTCGAGGGCTTCCTCGAGCTGGAGACTGGCGGCCTCGATCGCGGCGAGGGCGATTTCGCGCCGGCTGTGGAGCTGGGCCACCTGGGCCTGCACTGTGGCTTCCTCGGCTTCGAGGGCGGTGATTTGATTCTTCCGCTGGAGCACGGAGTTGGTCGCTTCGCCGCTCGCGCCGCCGTGGAGGATGCCGTGGCTGGTGAGCAGCTCGCCGGTGAGGGTGACGAAGGAAGTCGGGGGTCGGAAGTCGGAAGTCGGAATGGCGCGCAGGCGCAGCGCGGTCTCGAGATCGGGCACGAGCAGGGTGTCGGCGAGCAGACGGTGGATCAAGGGCGCGACGCGCTCCGGCGCGGACACTTTGTCGATGAGCCAGGCGAGCGCGCCTTCCGGGAGCATTCCGAGTTCCGACTTCCCGGCTCCCAGTTCCACGGGCAGCGCCAGCGCGGCCTTGCCGAGCTTCTGCGCGGTGAGCGTCTTGATCACGGATTCCGCGACCATCGTGTCTTTCATCACGACGGTCTGAAGCTGGGCGCCGAGGGCGGCTTCCACGGCGGTGACGTACTCCGGCGCGACGTCGATGAACTGGGCCAGGGCCCCAAGCACCGCCGGACGGAAGAAGCCGGCATTGTCGAGCCCGCGGAGGACGGCCTGGGTGCCTTCGGAAAAACCTTCGCCTCCGGCATTCAGCGCGCGCAGCACTTCGAGCTTCGATTCCTTTTCCGCGAGCAGCTTTTGCGTCTCCCGGAGCTGGCGATCGACCTCGCCGAGGAGGGTTTGATTTTCGCGCAGCCCGGTCTCCGCGGCGGTCACCTGGCTGGTGCGGGCTTCGCCATCGGTGAGGGCGCGCGCGAGTTCCGCCCCGGTGGTGCTCTGCTGCTGGGAGAGCTGGTCAAAGGCAAAGGTGAGCTGGTCGCATTCGCTGCTGAGCACGGCGAGGCGGGCTTCGGCGCCGTCGCGCTGCTGGAGCACGCTGGCGATCTGGCCGCGCAGGCCGCTCAGGCGGCTTTCGAGGCGCGCGGCTTCCTGCTGCGCACTCTGGATGGCCTGCTCGGCTTCCGCCCGCTGGCCGGTGAGGGCGGCGGTCGCGGCCTGCTTTTCCTCCATGCGCCGGAGTTCGCCGGCGAGCATCTCGGTGATCTGGGCGAGCTCGGCGTCGGTGTCGTGCAGTTGCGTCTCGGCGATGCGCAGCTTTTCCTCCGAGCCGGCGACTTCCGCGCCGTAGCGCTCGGCGAGGCCGGCAAACTCCAGCACGCGCTCCGCATTGAACTGCAGGCGGTTTTCGTGATTCGAGATGCGCGTCCTTACGTCGTTCACGCCCTGGCGCGCGACGTTGAGCTTTTGCTCCATCTCCTCGAGTGCGGCGCGCTGCACGGCGACTTCGCTCTCCTGCTGCTCGATCTCCTGCCCGAGTTCCGTCTGCCGGTCGGCGAGTCGCGCCAGCTCGGCGGTGGTGGTCGCGCGCTGCTCTTCCAAGGCGTCGAATTGCCGCTTCGCATGGTGCGTCTCGAGCAGCTTCAGATCGGCAAGCAGGCTCTGGTAGCGCCGCGCTTTGCCCGCCTGCCGCTGCAGCGAACCGATCTGCCGCTTCACCTCGCGGATGATGTCGGCCACGCGCAGGAGATTCGCCTCGGTCGCTTCGAGCTTCCGCAGCGCTTCTTTCTTCTGCGACTTGTACTTCGTAATGCCGGCGGCCTCCTCAAAGATCGCCCGCCGATCCTCGGGTCGGGACGAAAGGATCATGTCGATCTTGCCCTGCTCCATGATGGAGTAGGCCGAGCGCCCGATGCCGGTATCCATGAAGAGCTGGTGGATGTCCTTCAGCCGGCACGGCGTCTTGTTCAGCAGATACTCGCTGCCGCCGTCGCGGAAGACGCGCCGCGTGACCGTGACCTCGCGCCAGTCCAGCCCGAGCGCTTCCTCGCATTCGTCAAAAGTCATCGAGACCTCGGCCATGCCGAGGGCCGGCCGCGAGTCCGTGCCGGAAAAGATCACGTCCGCCATTTCCCCGCCGCGCAGCGCCTTGGCGGATTGCTCGCCGAGCACCCAGCGGATGGCGTCGAGCACGTTCGACTTGCCGCAGCCATTCGGGCCGACGACGCAGGTCACGCCGTCGTGAAAATGGAGGGTGGTCTTGGCCGCGAAGGACTTGAAGCCTTGGATTTCGAGGGACTTGAGATACATGGGCGGGAAAGCAGATGTGGGGAAGATTGCGAGGCGCTCGCGGGCAGGCAAGCACTATTCAGAGTGGGTGGGAAAATTTGCGGCCACAAGATGTAGTGGGCGGAGGCTGCTGGCCCGCCAGGCGCCGCGAGCGCCACGAGTCGCACCGGAAGAGCGCAGATTTCCGGCCTGCCACGCGGTCGGCGCGGGGTCGGGGGAGGGGATCGGCTTCGGTGCGGCGACGAAAGGCACGCCCCGAAAACTTTCAAAAGACCCGGCCCGGATCGCCCCTGAAGCCGCCGCCCAGGGCTCGCCCGCGCGACCGGAGCCTTCAGCAATCCCGCGACCTTCATGGAGAACGCGGCCAGCGGCCGATAAAGACGGTCGCGGCTCCACGCTGGACACGCGGCCAGGAGCGCCCGACCCTCCAGACCGTCGTCAAACCGCGCTCGGCCATGGCAGATTTCACAGAGATCTTTTACCTCATCGACGCTCAGGATCGGATCGTCTCCGTGAGCCCGGAGTGGACGCCTTTTGCCGCGCACAACGATGGCCCCGGGTTGACGCCGGATAATGTGGTGGGCCGTTCGCTGTGGGATTTCATCGAGGACGATCCCACCCGGGAGCTTTACCAGAAGGTGCTCGCGCGGGTGCGGTCCGGTCGCGCGACAGAGCTGACCCTGCGTTGCGACGCGCCGGACCGGCGGCGACTCATCGAGATGAGGGTGTCGCCGCAAACGGAGGGCCGGGTCGAGTTCCGGACCCGCCTGCTCGCGGCCCGGGAGCGCCCGCAGCAACCGCTGACGGCAAAATCCACGCCGAGAAGTGGCAGTCGCGTCATGACGTGCGGCTGGTGCAATCGCGTCCACGCCGGCGCCGA
>Ga0105044_10011557_pt1 | contig 12023 bp, 8 predicted proteins | sample MAT01_FD_78092 | JGI IMG/M metagenome (GOLD analysis project Ga0105044, IMG submission 78092) | Freshwater microbial communities from Lake Fryxell liftoff mats and glacier meltwater in Antarctica - MAT-01 | ecosystem: Environmental > Aquatic > Freshwater > Ice > Liftoff microbial mat | place...
CGTCGGGTGATCGCCGAACAACTCACCACCTGGGGCTGCGTCCCCCATTGCCACGCGCGCGCTGATGACGCGTTGGCAGAAACCCTCCGTTGCCGGTTGGCAGTGATCGACGCCCAACTCGGTGACGCGTCCGGCCTCGACCTGGGCAAACAGTTGCGCCAGGGCATCCACGGAGCGGAACTCGGGCTCCTTTTGCTGACCGCGCTCGGGCACCGCGGTGAAGCCAAGGTGGCGGAAGATGCCGGCTTTAATGCCTACTTGGTGAAACCAGTACGCAGCCTCGATCTGTGTGACGCCTTGTCCCTGATCGTCCAGGCGCAGCAGTTCGGCGAGTTGCAAGGGCTGGTGACCCGCCACTCGTTGGCGGAACGGCGTGGACACAGTTCGTCGGATGTGCATCGACGCGCAAGAACACCCAAGGGCGGGAAACCGATCACCTGACTACCAATCCGTGATCCGTGGTGTGGGTGACGATCAATCAATACGGTTCGCTGGTGAAGTCCTGCAACTGGCCTTCGTGCACCGAGTAGGTGACATGGATGGGGCTGCAGCACACCGTGCAATCCTGGACGTCATCCTGATCCGCACCGCTGAGGTCGATGGCAATGTCGATGGTTTCGCCGCAATGGGGGCAGGTGATCGGATGTTGCAGCGCACGTTCGCTGACGGGCGCGGCTTCGTCAGCGCCGGTGATCGCCTCGGGATCGACCACGTCTGGATTCTCCTCGCTGACAGTGGCGATGAAATCGCGCAGGCTCTGCTTCACCGCATCCGTCAGCCGTAGGCCGCGTCGTTTCAGTAAGCGGCGAAGGCGTCTGGCCAAGTGCATGGTGGGACCTCGTGGCGACCACGGTGTCGGACGTGCGTCCGACGGCAACCATGGCAGCCTCTTCACGCAAGCCCCGGTTGAGGTCCACATGCCCATTGCCTCCACGTCCCAGTCCCTGTTCTGCCACCACCTACTCGGCTGGCTGATGCTCGTGACCGTTGGCACGCTCCATGGTGAAGATGCTGCACCAGAAAAACCGAACGCCGACCACTGGTTCGGTGAGGGCGTGCGGTTGTTCTTCGATGCCCAGCCTGCCGCTTCAGCAACGGCCTTCGACAAGGTCATCGCCTTGGCACCCACTGCCGCGCCACAGCTGTGGCAACGTGGACTCTCGCTCTATTACGCCGGTCGTTTCGCCGATGGCCGCGCGCAGTTCGAAGTGCATCAGACCGTCAACGGCAACGACGTTGAGAACGCCGCCTGGCATTTCCTCTGCGTGGTGAAGGTGGACAGCCTCGACGCGGCGCGCAAAGCCTTCATCCCCATCGTCGGTGATGCGCGCGTACCCATGCGCGAGATCCATGCGCTCTTCGCCGGCACTGGCAACGCAGACGCCGTGCTGAAAGCAGCGGACGCCGACGGCATACCGACGGAAGCAGAACGAGATCAGCTCTGTTACGCGCACCTCTACCTCGGACTTTATTACGAAGTTGCCGGTGACCCCGCGCTAGCGCGCACCCACATGCGCCGAGCGGCGATCGACTACCGCATGGACCACTACATGGGCCGGGTGGCGCAGGTGCATGTGAAGGTGCGGGGTTGGCAGGACTAGCTGCTAGCTACGAGCTCATCAACGAAACAAGTCGCTCGACAGGTAACGATCACCGCGGTCACAGGCGATGAAGACGATCACGCCGCGATCGATTTCTTTGGCGATCTGCAGCGCGGCCCAGCACGCGCCGCCGGAGCTGGGGCCGCTGAAGAGGCCGGCTTCCTTGGCCAGACGGCGCGCGGTGATTTCGGCGTCCTTCTGCGCGATGTCGATGATGCGGTCAACGCGTGACGGCTCGAAAAACGTCGGCAGGTATTCTTTCGGCCAACGACGGATGCCGGGGATCTGGCTGCCTTCGGATGGTTGGCAGCCGACGATTTGCACCTGCGGATTCTGTTCCTTCAGGTAACGACTGGTGCCCATGATGGTGCCGGTGGTGCCCATCGCCGAGATGAAGTGCGTCACCTGACCCATGGTGCCGCTCCACACCTCCGGCCCGGTGCTGCGGTAATGCGCCAGCGGATTATCGGGATTGCCGAACTGGTTGAGCATCAGGAAGGCATCCGCTTGACCGGCGGTTTTCGTCACCTGCTCGGCGGCGTGATCGCGTGCGCGTTCCATGTTGCCGTCGATCAGATGCACGACCGCACCGAAGGCCTGCATGGTCTGGGTGCGTTCGATGGTGAGCGTCTGCGGCATTACCAGGTGCATCTGAACGCCGACCGCCTGCGCGATCATCGCCAGGGCGATACCGGTGTTGCCGCTGGTGGCTTCGATCAGGCGCATGCCGCGTTTGAGTTCGCCGCGTTCGAGCGCGCCGAGGATCATGCCCTTAGCAGCGCGGTCCTTCACGCTCGATGCCGGATTGTTGCCTTCACACTTGGCCAGCAGTGTTACGCCGGTTTTCCCCACCAGGGCGGAGAGGTCCATGAGCGGCGTGTTGCCGACGAGATCGAGGAGCGACGGCATGGCGGGAACCTTGGGGCTCGTGCGATGCCTGCAAGACAAGGGCGTCCCTCCTGGACCCTCCTGGAACCGCGGACCACTGACCCGCATGACGACAAACTGCGGGCCAGTGGCCCGCGGTCCCAGGGGCGACTTCACCCAGGCAGATCGCCGGCGTGGCCGAGGTACGTCAGCGCCTCGCCAGCGAGGTAGAAGCTGCCGGTCACGCACAAATCCGCGTGCGGTGGCTGGATGGTCAGCGCCTCGCCGATGTGATCGCACCAGCGCCATGCCTGCGTCGCCACCGGCCACTGGTCGGCTTTACGCGCGCGCGGCGAATCGTACCCACAGCGCGTCACGACGATTCCTGGCGGAATCACCTGCATAATCTCGTCGATCTCCTTGTCGCTGGCGAGGCCGATGATCAGCCTCCACCCGGCACGCAAACGACGGCGGGCGACGGCCAGCGTCGCAGCGATGCTTTCACGGTTGTGCGCGCCATCGATCAGCAGCGTACGGCCAGCGTGTTCCACGAGTTGGCAACGAGCGGCGAGGTTCGCGCCAGCGAATCCTCGACGGATGGCGGCAGCGTCGATCTCCGGCGCCCATATCGCCAACACCGCCGCGGCGGTGGCAGCGTTGTCTTGCTGATGGTCACCCGGCAGGGACAGGTCGAATGGCCGACTGGGAGTCTGCACCCACACCGTTGGCGACGCTGGCTTCAAGTTGATGCGGAGGGATCGTTGCGGCTCCGCCGGCGGAGCACGAAACGACGACACCTGCCGCCACAACGCCAACGCCGCCGGTGGCGTCTGCGGTGCAATCACCAACGGCGCATCCGGGCGCGACACCGCGAGTTTCTCACGCGCGATGTGGTGCAAAGTCGGACCAAGCACGTCGCGATGATCATGCGACAGATGTGCGAGTACCGCGATCGCACAGTCGAGCGCATTGGCGCAGTCAAGCCGGCCGCCGAGTCCGACCTCGACGATGAACCGTGTGTTTGGTCGTTGTCCCGCGAGCAGACACGCAACCGCAAACGTCCGCTCAAAATAAGTCAACACGAGGTGATGTTGCTGCTCCAACGCGGCGACACGTTCACAGGCCAACGCCACCGCGGCGGCATGCGCCGGTTTACCGTCGACGCGCCAACGTTCCAACACGCTGGCGACATGCGGGCTGGTAAACGCCACCGTCAGTTGTCCGGCAGCCACCAACGCGCTTTCGATCAAGCGCACGGTGCTGCCCTTGCCCTTGGTACCGGCGACCGTGCACGGCGCAGGCACGGGTGGCAGCAACTTCACCAATCGACGAACGCCCTCCACCTGCATGTCACGGAACTGACCCGTGCGTTCGCGATTGAGGACAGCGTTGAGCCAGGTATCGATGCCGACGGCGGTTGGTGGGATCATGGCGAGGTCCAGGGTTCGAGTAGCACGTGCTCTTTCAATGCTTGATGCCACGGCAGCGCAGCCGGCCAGAACTGTCTGGCTGTCCGCCAGCGCCTCGCCGCGCCCCGTCCTTGGCAGTCCCAGCCCGCACCCATACTCCCCGCCCATGGCCCGCGCCACGCTGCAACTCAAGCTCAAGACCAACGACCTGATCAACGGTAAATACACCGTTTTGAAGAAGCTCGGTGAAGGCGGCTGCGGCTCGGTCTACCGCTGCAAAACGCTCAAGCCGACGAAAGGCGCTGAGGGCGAGGTCGCGATCAAGGTGCTGGAGAACGCCAGCGACCTCGCGCGGTTCAAGCGCGAGGCCAAGGTGCTCGGCTCGATCCGGCATCAGCACGTGGTCAAGCTGCTCGACCGCGGGCAGCACGAACGTCATCCCTACTTGGTGCTGGAGTTCATGGAGGGCGGCAGCGTGCGCGACCTCATGGACAAAGAGGGCAAGATGTCGGCGGAAGACGCCGCCTGGGTGCTGGTGCAGGCGGTGCGTGGTCTGCGCGCATCAAAGACCGTGCACCGCGACATGAAGCCGGAGAACCTGCTGGTCGGCCGCGGCATCGCCAAGAACGGCACGCTCAAACTGACGGTCGACGACATCAAGAAGGGTTCGGTCATCAAGGTCGCCGACTTCGGTTTGGCCAAGGCCCATGATCCAAACACCTTGAAGTTGACCAACACCGGCCAAGTGATGGGCACGCCGGTGTACATGAGTCCGGAGCAGTGCCGCAACACCCGCACGGTGACGCCGAAGAGCGACATCTATTCGCTCGGCATCATCCTGTTCGAGATGGTCGCCGGCAAACCACCGTTCGAGGCTAACAACGCCTACGACATCATGGCGATGCACTGCAACGACGCGCCTAAGTACCCGCGCATGGATGAGCGGGTGAAAAAAGTGATCGAAACGTGTTTGGCGAAGACGCCGAAGGACCGCTACGCGTCGCTCTATGCGCTCGAACGTGATCTCGCCACGATCGCCGGGTTGGGTGAACCGGAACCGGATCGGACATCATGGGCCTGGGTGATCATCATCGTCGGCTTGTTGGTGCTCGCTGCCTTGACGTTCGTGCTGCGGGATGAGTTGTCACCGCTGGTCACGCAGTGGTTCGAAAAACTTCGCCGCTAGCGAAGCCTGCCAGGGGCTCTGCCGCCCCTGGACCCGCACTAGCCTAATCCGCATTGGATGGTCTCTGGTTCGCCACCGGCCCCCCCACCTCCAGCCCTGTCCAGGTTTATGACGGGGAGCGGTAAACCCGCCCGGGTTGCGTGTCACACCAGCCCACACGAAAGCGCTTTCTTCCAGGGGAATTGTGCACTTCCCCCTCAACGTCCGCGCCCGCTCCACCGTACCATCCCCGCTGCGTCCAGCTCCCCCTTGGAGATCCCCATGCGTCCCCTCCGTACCCTGCTCGTCCCCCTCCTCGCTGCCCTGCCGTTCGGCGGTGCCTTTGCCGCGGAGGGCCTGATCGGCGAGTACTACGAGGGCACCACCGAGTACCCGGAGAAGCTCACGGGCAAGAAGCCGTTCCTGGTGCGCGTCGACAAGCAGGTGAACTTCGGCGAGGTCACTGGTCCGTTCCACAAGACTAAACTTGCCGAGGGCTTCAGCGCGCGGTGGAGCGGCATGCTCAAGATCGAGAAGGCCGGTACCTACGAGTTCACCACCGAGTCCGATGACGGCTCGCACCTCACCATTGGCGGCAAGCTGGTGGTCGACAACGGCGGCGATCACGGGATGCAGAAAAAATCTGGCACCATCGAACTGACCGCGGGCGACCATCCCATCGTGTTGCAGTTCCAGCAGGGCGGCGGTGGTGCCGGCTGCAGGCTGCTGTGGAAACCGCCCGGTGCCGGTGAACAGGCGATCCCGGCCAAGTCGTTATCGCATGACAGCGAAGCCTTAGCCGCGATCGGCTGGGACAAGGCTGCGTGGGAAAAACGCAAGGGCAGCAGCGGCGGCGGCGGCTCCGGCAAATTCGCCACCATGGACCACGGCCCCTACTACACCGGCACGGTGATGCTGGGTGACGGCCACGAGGCGATGAAGGGCATCACCCTGCGTCTCGATGGGGAAAAATCAGTGTACGCGTGCTTCGATCCCGAATCGATGGCCCTGCGTTTCGCCGGCGTCGATGTCAAACTGGCCCATCCCACCGGCCGCGACGGCCTGGAAGGTCAGGTCGGCCTGGAGGGCGACACCGCGGTGCGCGTCGGCAACATCGGCTGGGCCAAACCCGGCAGTGCTGATTTCACCGACCCACGGCCGAAGAAACGCGGCAAATTGCCGACCGAGTGGGTGGCGTACCGCGGCCTGTACCTCGACGGCCAGTCGGTGATCCTGTCGTACAGCGTCGGCAAGGCCGGCGTGCTGGAGCTCGATGCCTTCGAGCAAGGCGCGATCACCCGCAGCTTCACCCTGAGCGGCAACGACGATGCGCTCGCCTTGTTGGTGCATGAAGGCACAGCAACGCTCGCCGATGGTATCGCGGTCAGCGAGGACGGCGAGTTCGCCAACGCCATCGCCGTGGTCGGCGGCGGCACGCTGTCGGCCGCCGACGGCAAGGTGGTGCTTGCCCTGCCGGCAAAGACCGCATTGGCCAAGGTCGCACTCTGGCGTGGACCGAAAGCTGATCTCGCCAAGTTCACCGCCGCGGTGAAGGCGATCGCCAAGCCGGTGGATCTCACCTCACGCACCAAGGGCGGCAAACCGCGCTGGAGCGAGACCGTGGTCACGCAGGGCGAACTTGGCAAGCCGAAGGGCGACGAGGCCTACGTCGTCGACACCTTGACCATCCCCTACGAAAATCCCTGGAAGTGCTACATGCGCACGACCGGTGTGGACTTCTTCAAAGACGGTCGCATCGCGGTGTGCACCATCGACGGCGACGTGTGGATCGTGACGCCCAGCGGCCCCGACCTCGCAACGCTGACCTGGAAACGTTATGCCTCGGGCATGTTCCAGACGCTCGGCCTGCGCATCGTTGACGAGAAGGTCTACATCACCAACCGCGATCGCCTAATCCGTCTGCACGACCTCAACAACGACGGCGAGGCGGACTTCTACGAGAACTTCAACGGCGACTGCGAGGTCTCGCGCCACTACCATGAGTTCACCCTGGGCTTGGAGACCGACGGCGAAGGCAACTTCATCTTCAACAAGGGCGCCAACCTGGGTGGCGCCGACACCCCGCATCAGGGCTGCGTGTTGAAAGTCAGCAAGGATGGTTCGACATTGTCCATCGTCGCCACCGGGTTGCGCGCGCCTAACGGCCTCGGCGGCGGCGATGGCATGCCGCTGACCAACAGCGACAACGAAGGCAACTGGGTGCCGGCCAGCCGCGTGAACCTGATCAAGCAGGGCGGATTCTACGGCTTCAAGGGCACGGCGCAGGGCTCACCCAAAGTCGACAACTACGATCCGCCGATCTGCTGGCTGCCGCGTCGGATCGACAATTCGAGTGGCGGCCAAGTGTGGGTCACCAGCGACAAGTGGGGTCCGCTCAAAGGCACGCTGCTGCACATGAGCTACGGCCAGTCGTCGCTGTTCGTCATGCCCTTCGAGGAGATCGACGGCGTGCCGCAAGGCGGCGTGGTGCGCTTCCCGCTCAACTTCCAGTCGTCATGCATGCGCGCACGTTTCAGCAAGACCGATGGCCAGCTCTACATGGTCGGCATGCGCGGCTGGCAGACCAACGCCGGCAAAGAAGGCGCACTACAACGCGTGCGCTACACCGGCAAGGCCGTGACGCTGCCGCACAAGCTGAACGTCACTGCCAAAGGCGTCACCATCACCTTCCCCGTCGCGCTCGACGCCGACACCGCCGGCGACAAGGACAGCTACGCCGTAAGCCGCTGGAATTATCGCTACAGCGGCGACTACGGCTCGAAGGACTACAAAGTCAGCAACCCCCAGGAGATCGGCCAAGACCCGGCGGAAGTCACCGGCGTGACGCTCTCCGCCGACAAGAAGTCGGTCACCATCGCCATCGCCGATCTGAAACAGGTCATGCAGCAGGCGATCAAGTACAAGATCGCCACGGCGGATGGACAGGCGATCAGCGGCGAGTTGTTCCATACGATCAACGTCGCACCGAAATAAGCGGGCCGTTCCATCGATGATCCACGCGGCGAGGAGCAATGCTCCTCGCCGCGTTTTTCTTGCTCCCTGGGTGCACTGCTCAGCGTGTCCGGCGGCCTCGGGTATATCTGAGCGGCCAAAGGAATCCCTATGCGTCATCTCGCCCTGTTATTTGTCGTCCTCACCCTGCCCGCGGAGGAATGGTTCGTCGCGCCGGACGGCAATGACCTGTGGTCGGGACAACCCAGGAGTGCAAATGCCACCAAGTCCGACGGCCCCTTCGCCACGCTCGCACGCGCGCAGCAGGCCGCACGTGCCGCGCGCGATTCCGCCAACGGACCGCGCACCATCACCGTGCGTGGTGGTCGCTACGAACTGACCGCACCGCTGGTGTTCAGTCCGGAAGATTCCGGCACCGCCGAAAAGCCGATGACGTGGCGCGCTGCCGAAAACGAGACCCCAGTCATCAGCGGCGGCGTCCGCCTGACCGGCTTTCAGCGTGACGCCAACGGCCGTTGGATGCTGACCATCCCAGCCGTGCAAAAGGGCGAATGGACCTTCCGCCAACTGTGGGTGAACGGCGAGCGGCGCTTCCGCCCGCGCCTGCCGAAGGACGGTTACCACACCATCGAAGCGGAACTGCCGGCGAGCGACGCCGCCAAGGGCAAGGGCTTCGACCGTTTCCGCTACGCTCCCGGGGCCTTCGATCCGACGTGGAAGAACCAGCGCGACATTGAGGTGCTGACCTTCCACCAATGGGCGATGTCGCGCTTTCGCGTGCAGTCGCTCGATGTGGAAGCACGCACGGTGCAGTTCACCGGTCACACCATCTCCAACGCCGATTGGAGCGGGCTCAAGACCGGCTGGCGCTACCTGATCGAGAACGTCGCCGAGGCCTTCGGTTCTCCAGGCGAATGGTACCTTGATCCGCAGAGCGGCGTGCTCAGTTACATTCCGCTGCCTGGTGAAGACCTCGCCACCGCCGAGATCATCGCGCCGCGCACCGATCAACTCCTGCGCATCGACGGCGATCCGGCGCAGGGAAAATTCGTCGAGCACCTGCGCTTCAACGGCCTGACCTTCGCGCATACGCAGTGGGCATTGAATCCCGAAGGCTACAGCTTCTACCAAGCAGAGATGATCATTCCCGCCACGGTGGTCGCCACCGGCCTGCGTGACGCGGCGTTCACTGACTGCGCCATCGTCCACACCGGCGGCTACGGCCTGGAACTCGGACGGGGTTGCAAACGCGTGACGATCAGCGGTTGCCTGCTCGCTGACCTTTCTGCCGGCGGCATCAAGATCGGCGAGGGCGGCATCCAACAAGACGACGCGCAGGTGGCGAGCCACAACACCGTGCGCAATTGCCTGATCACTCAGGGTGGACGCGTGCATCCCGCCGGCATCGGCGTGTGGATCGGCCAGTCGCACCACAACACCGTCGAGCACTGCGAGATCAGCGACCTGTATTATTCATCGCTCTCGCTTGGCTGGACCTGGGGTTACGGCCCCAGCCTTGGCCACCACAACACCGTCGCGTGGTGCCACCTGCATGACATCGGCCAGGGCGTGCTGAGCGACATGGGTGGCATCTACAACCTGGGCGTGTCGCCTGGAACGACCTTCCACCACAACCACATCCACACCATCGAGTCGTTCAGTTACGGCGGCTGGGGTCTTTATACCGACGAAGGATCCAGCGGCGTAACGATGGAGCACAACCTGGTCCACCACACCACGTCGAGCGGTTTCCATCAGCACTACGGCAAGGACAATGTGCTGCGGAACAACATCTTCGCCTACGGCGGCGAGGCCCAGGTCATGCGCACGCGCGACGAGGACCACCTCTCGTTCACCCTCGAACGCAATATCCTGCTCGCGAGCGGACGACCGCTGCTGGGCAGCAACTGGAACGGCGACGCGCGGAAATTCGTGCTCGACCACAACGTCTACTGGGACGAGGACGGCAGCATCGACTTCGCCGGGAAACCGTTCGACGAATGGCGCAAGAAAGGCATCGACGCCAACTCGGTGGTGGCGGATCCGAAGTTTGCTGATCCGCACAAAGGCGACTTCACCCTGAAGGCAGATTCGCCGGCGCTCGCGCTGGGTTTCCAGCCACTCGACCTGCGCGCCGCTGGCGTGCGACACGATCAGGTCAAAGGCCCGCTCGCCACGTGGCTAACAAAACCGCGCACCACGCCACGCGTGTTTCCGCCCAAACCCACCAAGTAGGGCTCCTGGGACCGCCGGAACCGGCGTTCCACGACGCATCTCTGGACAGCATTCCTCACTGGCCACGATGCGCCGCCATGCGCATCGCCCTGGCTCAGCTCAACCTGCTTATCGGTGATCTTGACGCGACTGGCGCGGCGATCCGCGCGGCAGCGAACAAAGCCAAATTCGAAGGCGCCGACCTGCTGGTGCTGCCGGAACTGGCCGCCTGCGGCGGATATCCACCGCGCGATTTGCTGGAACGCCGCTGGTTCGTCGACAAACAATGGGCGATGGTGCAGTCGCTCGCACGCGAGCTGCCCCTGCCGACCATCCTGGGCTGCGTCGAACCGCTCGATCCCGGTCCGGGGCCGGCGCTCGCCAACGCCGCGGTGGCCATCGCCCGCGGTCAGATCATCGCCAGCTACCACAAGCGCCTGCTGCCGACCTACGATGTGTTCGATGAGCAGCGCTATTTCCGTCCAGGGACCGAACCCTGCATCATCACCATCGCCGGCAAACGCGTCGGGCTGACCGTCTGCGAGGATATTTGGAGCACTGATTTCACCGGCATCCGCTATGGCAGTGACCCGGTCAAAGAGCTCACGGGCAAGTGCGAACTGATCGTCAATATCTCCGCCTCGCCTTACCACGCCGGTAAACCGGAACTGCGCAACCGCGTCGTCGCGCAGGTGGCGAAACGTACCAAGGTGCCAGTGGCCTACTGCAACCAAGTCGGTGCTCACGATGAACTGTTGTTCGATGGCGACAGCGCGCTGATCGGTCCCGATGGCACCTACTACGTCGACGCGCCGCGTTGGCAGGAATCAGTGTTGATCGGCGACCTGAGCAAGCCGGTGCTGAAGCCCTCCATCCCCGATGCGGCGGAGGATCTCTACGACGGTTTGGTTGCGGGCATCCGCGACTACTGCGCGAAGACGCGGCAACGTCGCGTGGTGCTCGGCCTGTCCGGCGGCATCGACTCGGCGCTGGTGGCGGCGATGGCGGTGGATGCACTGGGCGCTGACAAGGTCATCGGCCTGCTGATGCCTGGCCCGTACTCCAGTTCCGGCAGCATCACCGACGCGCTCGCGCTGGCGAAAAACCTGGGCATCACCCACCACACGCTGTCGATCAAGGAGAGCTGCAAACACCTGCTCGACGAACTCGCACCGGCGTTCGTCGGCGGAATGTCGAGCGTGGCTGAAGAGAATCTGCAGTCACGCCTACGCGGAACGATGGTGATGGCGGTGGCAAACAAACACCACGCCATGGCGCTGACTACCGGGAACAAGAGCGAGATCGCCGTCGGCTACTGCACCATCTATGGCGACATGAACGGCGGCCTCGCGCCGATCGGCGATATCTACAAGACCACCGTGTGGGAACTCGCCCGCCTGCGTAATCGTCGCGGTCTTGTCATTCCAGAGGCCAGCATCACCAAGGTGCCTTCCGCCGAACTGCGCGAGAACCAGACCGATCAGGACAGCCTGCCGCCCTACGACGTGCTCGACCGCATCCTCAAACGCTACGTCGAAGACGGCGCAAGCCCGGAAGAGATCATCAGCGCTGGTGAAGACGAAACGACCGTCCGCCGCATTGCACGGTTGGTCGAGATCTCTGAATTCAAACGCCGCCAAAGCGCGCCGATCCTACGCGTCTCGCGCAAGGCGTTCGGCGTCGGACGACGCATGCCGATCGCGCGCCACGTCGGCTGATATCAGGGTTTAGGAGTGACCGGTGCCGGCGCGCCCGTCGGCTGCTCCACCAGGATGCCCATCAGCTGCGGCGTAC
>Ga0105044_10011561_pt1 | contig 12021 bp, 8 predicted proteins | sample MAT01_FD_78092 | JGI IMG/M metagenome (GOLD analysis project Ga0105044, IMG submission 78092) | Freshwater microbial communities from Lake Fryxell liftoff mats and glacier meltwater in Antarctica - MAT-01 | ecosystem: Environmental > Aquatic > Freshwater > Ice > Liftoff microbial mat | place...
CCGCCCGATCGCGGCGCTGCTGCGAGACTTAAGATCACGCGGACTGGACAAAGACACGTTGGTCATCTGGACGACGGAATTCGGACGCACGCCGTTTGCTCAGGGAAGTCTGGGGCGGGATCACAACGGCGGCAGTTTTGTGAGTTGGCTCTGGGGGGCAGGGATTAAACCCGGGATTGCGCACGGTCGCAGTGACGACTGGGGCTATCAGGCCGTTGAGAACAAAACATATTGCTACGACCTGCACGCGACGATTCTGCATCTGCTGGGGATTGATCACGAAAAACTGACCATGCGGCAGAACGGGATTGATCGTCGATTAACCGATGTGCATGGGCATGTGATTCAGGAAGTCCTTGCGTAATTGGACAGCGCCCGTTTTGGCGGAAACCGAGCGTTTTTTTCAACCCGAAGCGTGAGCGAGGGATTGTACCTGACTCGTTCCCTCGCTTACGCTTCGGGTTACTATTTCGGAAAAACTGACGCTGTCCAACTCAGGGAGACAAGAAACAAGCAGCGTTCAAATTTGCACGGAGATAGTCGGGCTCATGATTCATCAATGATCGTGTGTATCCGCGTGAGGACTTTCAGAGACGTCGTCGAGCACTCTGCGAACTGTCTTCGTCAATTCGGCGATCGAAAACGGTTTCTGAATGAACGTGGTGTTCAACGGACTTCCAGGTTCTGTGATATGATCTTCATCACTGTACCCTGACAGAAGTATTACTTTGTTACGTCTGAGGTATGGCTGAATCAGTTGCAGCATTTTTTTTGCGCCCATGATCGGCATGACAATGTCGGTCACCACGATATCAATGTGGCCGGCATGTTGACGGGCAATCTCGATTGCTTCAGCCCCGTTTTCGGCTTCCAGTACGGTGTAGCCGCACTCGCACAGAATGTGCCGACTTAGTTTCCGAACGGTACTTTCGTCTTCTACCAGCAGGATCGTCTCCGTGCCTCCGGGAAATGGAAGGCTCCTGAGACGCGGATCCGCTGACGTCGATCCAGTTGCTGCCGGAAGGTACACGATGAAAGTTGTCCCCTGTCCTGCAGTTGATTCGAAAGTAATGCAGCCACCACACTGTTGCACAATTCCGTAAACCGATGCCAGCCCGAGCCCGGTTCCTTTGCCCGGTTCCTTGGTCGTAAAGAATGGTTCAAAGATCCGATCTCGAACAGCATTCGGAATCCCGCTTCCATTGTCCTTCACTCTGAGGCATCGGTAAGTGCCTTTTGGCAGATCGGGAATTTCGCCGGTCCCGACTTCGACGTTCAGCGTTTCAATCAGAAGACGCCCCTGAGCGCCCATTGCGTCACGAGCATTGATGGACAGATTGACCAGAATTCGCTCGAGCTGTCCGGTGTCCATACACACACTGCCCAGATCCGGCTGTAGATGGACGGTCAATGTGAAGTTCTCTCCAATCAGTCGCCGCAGCATCTGCTCCGTCTTTAAAACGGCTTCGTTCAGATCGACAATCTGAGCCGCGACAGGCTGTTGGCGGCAGAATGTGAGCAATTGTCGCGTCAGGTCGGAAGAACGCATGCCAGCGCGCTGAATTTCTGTCAGGAACGTACTCCACGGATGATCGGGCCCTGCCGAATTCAGCAGCAGTTCCGTGTAATTCAGAATGATCGTCAACATGTTATTGAAATCATGTGCAATCCCTCCTGCCAACTGTCCCACGGCCTCCATCTTCTGAGAATGCCTCAAATGTTCATTCATGCGACGGGCTTCTGAAACATCGCGAAACACCAGGACCACTCCGCTGAGCGTTCCACGGTCGTCAAAAATCGGAGCGGCGCAATCGTCGATCGGAATTTCCTTTCCGTCGCGACTGATCAGAATTGTGTGATTCGCCAAACCAACAATGACACGTTCCGTCAGAACTCTGTCGATCGGATTCTCTGCAGTGACGCGGGTGTCTTCATGGCAGATGTTAAACACGTTGTCGAGAGAAGTATCCAGAGCATCGGCAAGGCTCCAGCCCGTCAATTTTTCGGCCACAGGATTCATGAACGTCACGCGCCCCTTCGGGTCGGTCGCGATCACGGCGTCGCCAATACTGGAAAGCGTCGTCGCATACCGTCGTTCGCTCTCCCGCAGTTTTCGTTCAGCGTCATGTTTGTACAGCGCCATTTCGATGACAGTTCGCAGCTCTCTTTCATCAAATGGCTTCAGGATGTAGCCAAACGGTTCTGTAGTCCGAGCCCGATTGACGGTCGCCTCATCTGCATGGGCTGTCAGGTAAATGACCGGTAAGCCATAACGCTTTCGAATCTCCTCCGCCGCCGAAATCCCATCCATCACGCCGCGAAGGCGAATATCCATCAGGATGAGATTCGGGCACAGAGTCCCCACAAACTCCACGGCGTCTTCACCACGGGCGACAGTTTCAGAAACGATGTACCCCATGCGCGTCAATCGGGTTCGCAGGTCCAGAGCGACGACGGGTTCGTCTTCCACCACCAGAATTCGTGCAGCCACTATAACGGACCTCAATTTTCAGTAGGGGAAAGCGGGAAGGAAATATGAAACGCAGTGCCCGGTGTGCGAACAATCGTCAGAATTCCCGATAACTGCTGAACCAGATCTCGAGTCAATTGTAATCCGAGGGACGTGGGTTGTTTCGAGTCAAATGCTTCAGGAAGTCCGATTCCGTCGTCGGCCACAATCAGTACATAAGAATCTTCAGAAGCGATTTGAAAATCCACCCGGATCACGCCTGATCTTCCTCGAGGAAATGCGTATTTCAGTGCGTTGCTGACAAGTTCGTTTGTGATCAGACCAAGCGGGATCGCGCGCTCCATGTCAAGCGATGTGTTGACCACATTCAATGTCAGCTGAATGAAAGTTGAGTCAACTCCGAACGATCGAAACAGATGGGCACACAACGCACTTATATACTCCGCCAGATCGATTCGTCCCAGATTGCCGGAGCGATACAGAGTTTCATGCACAAGGGCCATGGATCTTACCCGATTCTGACTTTCGCGCAACGCTTCGAGCGTCAGCGAGTCAGATACCCTTTCAATCTGCAGGTTGAGAAGGCTGGAAACGATCTGAAGATTATTCTTCACGCGATGGTGAATCTCTTTCAGCATGGCCTCCTTTTCACGCAGAGATGCCTTGATCTGTTCTTCGATTCCTCGCGATTCTGTAATGTCCTGAATAAAACCGTCAATGAATTTTACCGTTCCGTCGTCTGCCAGAACTCCTGAGGCAGAATCCAGCACCCATCGAACCTGGTTCGCCTTTCCGACGATTCTGTAGATATTCCGGCATTCCGTGCCGGCGTCGATCGAGGACGCGCGATTTTCCCTCAGCGAGTCACGGTCGTCAACATGAACAAGTCCTAAAAAGGAGCGATCTGCAACCCCGATCAGTTCATCCGGTCGATATCCAGTCACCATTTCGCTTCCGGCACTGATATAGATCATGGTCCAGTCTGCGTCGTTTTGGCAACGATAGGCCATTCCCGGCAGATTCGACACAAGCGTTTCTATTCGCTGTCTGCTATCTCGGAGGGAAGACATCAATTGATGTCGCTCGACAGCAAGAACTGCCAGATAGGCCGCCCGCTGCAGCGCTGTCATTTCCTGAGCAGAGGGTGACCGGATTTCTGAGTAATACATCGCCAGAGTTCCGAGAACTTTGCTGGTCGATGAGATCATTGGAACAGACCAGCAGGCTCGCAAGCCGTGCTTCAGTGCCGTGTCGCGATAATTCATCCATCGTGGATCGGTTGAAATGTTCGCCACGATGACAGATTCATGCGTAAAGGCCGCAGTTCCGCACGAGCCGACGTTGGGGCCGATCCGGATGCCATCGATTGCACGGCAATATTCCACGGGAAGCCCCGGTGCTGTGGCATGCCGCAGATGCTCTCCGCTTTCGTCGAGAAGCAGAATCGAGCAAATCATTCCGGAGCAAAGTTGATCGCTGTTCACGGCAACCTGGTGCAGTACATCTTCGAGAGGTGTTCCCGAGGCCAGCATTTCGAGCACAATTCGTTCGCTTGCTGCCTGCGTCTGTCGTTCCCGTCGTTCTGTAATGTCACGTGTCACTCCAAGCAATCCTGCTATTTCTCCGTCAGCATTGCGATACGGGACGCAGCGAGATTCAAGCCAGCGGTGTGTTCCCTTAAGGCCACGTACGGCGAATTCGAGATGACCTGCCCCACCCTCCAGCACTTGTAGAAGCATTCTGCGAAACATGACGCGGTGCTCTCCAACAATCAGATCTTCGAGCCGCGCTCCGCGAACGTGTTCAATTGATGCGGCCTCAATCATCGCCAGTCCAGCGGCATTCATTTCCATCAGGCGTCCGTTGGGTGACACAACCTTCACACAGTCAGGTTCCAGGTCCAGAATGCTCCGCAGATGTGCCTCGCTCTGTCGCAGAGCCAGTTCCGCGTTTTTCCTGGCAGTGACATCCCGCTGGATTCCAAGAAATCCAATCTGATTTCCGGCATCATCATGAATCTCGGTGATCAGCAGTGCATTCCAGAATGACGTCCCGTCTTTGCGGTAATTCAGGATCTCTCCGTCAAAATGACCGCTCTCATTGAGATCAGATTTTATCCGGGCAACGATGCTGCGATCCGTTTCTCTTCCCTGAAGAATCCGGCAGTTCCTCTCCAGCACGTTGGATACTTCGTATCCCGTCAGGCGTGTGAAGCCTGTGTTAATGTACGTGACTCTTTGAGAATTATCGGTGATCATCACGCCAAGAGAAACTTCGCTGAGGGCCTTTTCAAGAATTCGTTGGAAACTCGTGGCGCGAGCCTGAGCCAATTGCAGAGCCGCAACCGACCAGCCAACAGTAGAGGTTATTGCCATATAGATCCACAACAGGAATATCTGATCCGAAGCATCCTCGCGAGAGAAAGGGCCCGTCTCACTGGACGTCCCGTAGACCGCAACGTATGAAATCAGAATAATCGCCAGCGAGGTCCCCATTGTTCCGAAACGCATTGTTCCCCACGGGATCAGTGCTAACGGCACGAAGGCGAGTGGCAGTGCAGGATTCGTGAATCTGCGGTTCAGTACGAAAACACAGCCAGTGATCATAAACAGCAGCAGCAGCCAACCTGCAAACTCTCTATGACGAATACGAATACTCCGAAACGCCGACCAACTTGCGACCAGCAGTAATGGTGCGGCGGCAATCACGCCCATGGAATCGCCAGCCCACCAGCACAGCCACGTGTTGAAGACTTCGTGTCTCGGCAGACCTGAGAGAAAAAGCACTGCCACGCCACCGCCGGCTGAAATGGTCATTCCCACATGCCCGGCGGCGGCAAGGATCGCGATATCACGATTCCGCTCAAGACGTGCGTCGAATCGCAGTCTGTGAAGAAGCTGGACTGCCAACATCGGCCCGAGCGTGTTACCGATCGAAATCCCAACGGCGAGAGTCAACGATTGTTCAAAAAACAGATTCACCGCGATGGAGGCAAATGCTACGGCTGGCCAATGACGGAGTCCGGAACGATAAAGGACAGCAACTGCGATTCCTGTGGGAAGCCAGAGCAATGTGACCACAGTGCCGACCGCAGGCATCAACAATCCCAGCCAGCCGGTCAGAAAGTAGGCGCCCCCAAGCCAGAGCGACGTAGCAACGTATTTTGACATTTTCCGCATTCGCAGTTCCGAACTCAGGACTGAAGCACATCCATTACCAGGGGATCCACGGACAAACCTGTCGGAATCAAATCACGGATTTCCGGAGAAACGAAGATGCGGACTTTCTTTACGCAGTCGTCGAATTGTGTCTTCGCCATGGCGTCCACGATCGGCGAGACTTCACGCAGAGGCCGATATTCGTTACTCGAGCGAAACCAGACATCGACGCGAAACTCAACTTCGCGATGCTGCGGCGGAGCGTCGATCAGCACGTCCATGGGTGTGAGTTCTCGTCCGAGCACCGCACTGAGTCGCTCGGTCAACGCGCGCGAACATGCGGCCAATTGTGTGGCCGTGAGTTGTCGCAGCGCGCGGTAGAGCGGTTCCTGATGGTAGATGCTGTATTCGGCAAGTCGCTTGTGCAGCCTGCGGCGCTGACCGAACAAGCCGTCGGTGAGCGCTGCGACATCTGATCCTCGCGCCGCCAAACACAGGCATCGAATCAGTTCAGGCTCCGACATTCGAAACAGCGAACTCAGATCCAGCTTCGGCAACAATTCCAGAAATGATCGCGCGAACATAGTCGTCGCCGACCGCACAGCATGGTGCCAGTAGACTTCAGTGAACATGACGTACCGCGCGAACACCATCATTTCGGCAGCCGTGCGTCCTTTGGATGTGATTGCGAGCCCGTCGCCGGCTTCGTTGACGATCAGCGAATTGATCAGGCGATTGCGATCGAAGTGACGTCCGTAGGGAACTCCGCAATGCTGACTGTCACGCGCCAGATAATCCATCTTGTCGATATCGACAGGACCGGACAATATCGAATGCCGCAACCGGCTGCTCGGAGAATCTGATGTCGTCACCAGCACATCCAGGACTTCTTCGGCTTTGATGTTCCATTGCGATTCCAGTACCTGCGTCAGCTCACCGTCAGGCTTCAGAAATTCCTTTGCGAAGACTTCATGCGGCGGCATTTGAGGCAGTTCCATATCCTCGATCGGGTGACAGAACGGCCAGTGCCCGATGTCGTGCAGTAAGGCGGCAACGATCAGAACTTCCCCATCGTGCCGCGAAACAATCGCTGCAAATCTCTCGTCACGACCCAACTGCCAGAGATACCTCAATGCGTTGTGATAAACGCCCAAAGCGTGTTCAAACCGCGTGTGCGTGGCACCCGGATAGACATGTGACGCGAGTGCCAGTTGCGTCACATGCCGCAGACGCTGGAACTCCGCTGTATCGACAATCGCACGGACCCGGGGTGTGAACGGGACGTCCTGTTCCGTCGGAATTCGGATGACTCCGAATGAATTATCGGCCTGCGCGAGTTCTGGAATGTCTGAATACGGGTGGCTCATTTGCAGCATTCTGGCCATTCGGAATGCTTTTCACAAGCGGCCAGGAGGCAAACAAAGACGTCCCAAAGAATGCAATCGATCGCCATAAATCCATTTCCGGGTTGAGTTTCCGACGCAACCTTGTCACGATGCCCAGCCCGCCGCTGACGTCGTCTACGTCGCACGAACTGAGCTTCCAATTCACACAGATCGGCTACAATCAGTTTGCCGATGGCGTTCTGGGTGATGTTGAATGGAAAAATCTTCGTTCAACACGGTTTGGGTGATCATCAAAAAAGGGCGAAAGCAGAATTCGGAATGGCGAAGGAAGAATCAATTCAGGTCGAAGGCAACGTTGTCGAAGCACTCGCGAACACTCAGTTTCGCGTGGAGCTTGAAAACGGCCATCAGGTCATGGCACATGTTGCCGGAAAAATGCGCAAACACTTTATCAGGATTGTGCCTGGTGATCGCGTCGTGGTCGAAGTTTCACCATACGACCTGAAACGCGGTCGGATCGTCTATCGCGAACGCTAGCAGGGTTTGGAAAAGGGGTCAGGAACCAATCGCCAAATGGCCCAAAGGGTGCTGCCCGCTCTGGGCAGTAGGGAAGTTGGGATAGCCATTCGTTGTAGTTCACATGGGAATTGTTGCGTTAATTCTGGAGCGCGAGTGGGCGTTTCTCCTCACGACTCACTTCCAGAGTCGGCACCGTTGTGATTGACCCCAACGGGGTCGCACATCAAAGCCTGGGGTCGCCGTGGTAATGGCGCACGCCAGGTCAACGTGCCAAAAACGGCCCGAACCCCAACGGGGTTCCATAACGCGCGCATTGTTCGTGCATGTCGTCCGCACACATGCCCATGTGGAACCCCGTTGGGGTTCGGATCGAATCCGGCCAACCACCTGGGGTGCGCCGCGATGCGGCGACCCCAGGCTTTGTTGTGAAACCCGTTCCGGGTAAATCGCATGGATTCAATTTTGACCCCAACTGTCAGATCTCGCGCAATAAATCACTCCCACAAAACCAATTTTTATTCCGCCACATCACCTTGTCAACGGCAACTTTCCTACTGCCCAGCTCCGCACTATTGGTTCCTAACCCCTTTTCCAAACCAAACCTGAACAATTCGATGACGACCGAAACCACTTCTCTGCCATTCGTTCAGCTCTTTACAGACGGTGCCTGCAAAGGAAATCCAGGTCCGGGCGGCTGGGGCTGCATTCTGCGTCATCCCGCCACAAAGACGGAAAAGGAATTCAGCGGCGGCGAAGCCCTGACCACGAACAATCAGATGGAACTCCAGGCCGTGATCGAAGGCCTGAAAATCCTGACGCGCAAATCACGTGTGGAAGTCATTACCGACAGTTCGTACGTGGCGAAGGGGTGCAAAGAGTGGCTGCCCGGCTGGAAGAAGAACGGCTGGAACCGCAAAGACGGCAGGAAACTGGTCCCGATCAAGAACATTGAACACTGGAAGCAACTTGATGAGTTGCTCAGCAAACACCAGATAACGTTCAAGCTCATCAAAGGCCACGCTGGCCACGCCGAAAACGAACGCTGCGATGTGCTTGCCGTCGATGCAGCCGAACGGGCCCGATATTCAAACTAGCCTGCATTACCTCGCTCAGTCGCTCCGCCGACTGAGATTCTCCGGATGCAATATGGTTGTAAGCACCCATTCATAAGTTTCTTCGTTCAACCGCGTGGGCATCGCCCCGCGCTTTCGCGAATAAAACGCGGCCCGATGGGCACGCGGTTAAACAAGTTGTGTGCGAAGACTTGTGCATGGCTGTTTACCCAAAAAGCCTATATATGGTTTCCGTAATGCGGCGCTGTCTTCGAACGAACGTAAACAGGAATGCGAGTCGGCGGAGCGACATCGCCTACGCTGACGGCAGCCGCTCGTCGATTCCGTATTGTTAAGCTTCAAACACAATTTTTCCTGTCATTGTACCAGGCGTTGCAATGCCAAACTCGTGAAGAATCGACAAAGCCATGTCGATCAGCGACGGTTTAGCAGACTGAAACGGTTTGTTGCTGAACAGCACACCGGGAACCTCCAACGCATCCGAGCAATGATTCGCGGTCCATGCGGACGTGTTGTCGAGCAGTATATCGGGCGCTCAGCTGTCGGGTCAGTTTCTCCTGTTCCTCGCCGGGTTCAACGATCCCATCGCGTTCGCGACCTTTGAGATTCAGATAGAGGCCGTTGATGCCCAGACCGTACGCGCGGGTACGCGACCAGTCTGCATCGGTCACGACCGAGTTGCACTCGCGCGGGTTCAGATAGCCGAAGTCACGCAGCCAGGAATTCACATTGAATTGACGGCCAAAGTTGGCAAACCCGTGATCGCTCATTACGAACAGAGTCGCCTTGCTGTACCGCGTCGTCGAATCGTCACGAAGTAAACATTTCTGGCGTTCAGTTCCGACAATTCCGCGGACGTTATGTAGTGATTTTCGAGCAGCGCTTCGTCACCGCGATACGGGATCGGATGAAAGTCGAGCGAAAATGCGCGAGCTCCCGGTAGTAGGATCGGAGCCGTGGTTTTGACCCACGCCCCGAGCAATTTCTGTTGCTGCTGACGTTGAGTGCGATACGCATAGTCAGTGGCGAATGACTTCTTCGGGAGGACATTGAGTCCGGCGAACAGCCCCATTGATAACCGAATAAGCACACTTTGACTTATCCGCGTTATCTGCGGTCAGAAAACTGCGAGGCGCAAAGATCCAACGGATTGAAGATCCAGGAAATGGTTGAGATTGAACTCCAAACCTGGTTTAACTTCTTCTGTTCCAGATTCGCACGGATTTCTGCGGGCGAACATCACTCCGTCGGCTGTCGTTCAGCTCAGTGAGCAAATCTTCAGCTCGTTCCCAGAGTCTCTCCACCTCGGAATGATCAGACGCTGTCCCGAATTTCGCAGATACCATCAGATCGCCTGCAGTCTCCGCGACCGTCATGCCTGACTCCTCAGTGCCTATGGCGGTTTGCTGATGAATCATCCGCGCTGGAGATTGAGAGTCAGCAGCCGACGATTCCGGCGGCCGAGATGTCAGGTCAAGCAGGAGCTGCAGTTCTTCGGCTTCCAGACCAGCGAATACCAATTCACCGTCGAGGAGCATGTCGCGTTCCGACGAACCTGCGTCAGTAATTGTGAAGCTTACAGTGGTACTCCAGACACTGAACTCCCCGGTACTGCTGACGGCACGTACCCAAACCCGATAGTCACCATTCGCCAGCGATGTCGAAGGCGTAAAACTCTGGCCTGTCAGAGTTGTGTCGTAAATCACGCGAACCATTGAATTGATGTTCGTGACCCACAGTTCATAACGCACGGCACCATCGACAGCCCGCCAGGTGATCGTCGGTGTGGGATTGTTCACTGTGCCAGTCGGGGACAGAAGATTAGTGCGGCCGCCGACGTTAATGTCAATCGGAATTGACCACTGACCGCGCACATTATTGGCGCCGACGGCCATGGCAAACCATCGGTACGGGCCATCCGGCAGGTCGACCGGTGGTGTCCAGCTCGTGTCGCTGATATTCCTGGGGTAATGGACAATAGCGAGGGTCGTGGAATTACGAACAAAGACTTCATAGCTCACAGCGCCCGTCACAGCGTCCCACGCAAACCTGGGAGTCCTGTCGAACGTAGGCAGATTGCCTCCCGTAATTGTCGGGGCTGGCACGACATAGAATTCACTCATCCTGGACCAGGATCTTACGATGCCATCTTTTGCAATCCCGCCGACCCAGACGCGATACAAACCCAGGGGCATGTCGCTGTCCGGAGTAAACGACGTTCCTGTAACATTTTGATTGCGAATGTATTGACTGATGCCAGCCGAGCGATTGTCGATCCAGATGTCGTATTTCGCGGCACCAGGCAGCGGATTCCAGCTGATCGTTGGTCGACTTGTCGATTGCAGGCGATCAATCGGCAACATTGTCGGCGGCACTTCAATTCGGAATTTGTATTGAGCCGTCCACGCAGAATCGCCCTCAGCCCCCTTCGCACGAATCCAAAGATTAAACGCCCCGAGGGCCAGGTCGACATTGGGGGTGTACGATGTTCCCGTCGCATTGGCCCTGTGAAACGGGTTTGTCGTTGTGCTTTGATTGCCGATCCAGATTTCATAGGAATCCGCCCCCAAAGAGGCCGTCCAGGTAATGACGGGCCGCAGACCGCTTTCCACTGCCGTTGGTGCTGTAATGACAGGACGCGGCACCACATCATCGGTGACATTGAGCGTGCTGATTCCATTGACGTAGTTCGTGGCGGACGCCGTGAATGTGACAACCTGCGTGCCATCGACGATGGCATCATCGACCGCAGTAATCGCAAATGTGGCGGACGACTGTCCCGCAGCGATCGTCACGGTCGCAGGGACCGTCGCTTCGCTGGTGTCGTTGCTGGTCAATGTCACAACGAGCGCGGCACTCAGATCCGAATCATTGCGAAAGACAGTGCCTGTCGCGGCCCCGGCGCCTGCCGTCTCAGACACACCGGCTTTGTCCAGCGACACGTTCAGAGTCAGCACGTCATTGTCAGCTTCGTTGCCCGTCACACTGACGGTGGTGAGTCCTGTCGAACTGACATCAAAGCTGGCTGAACCACTGGCCGGATCCACATCTTCTGCTGCTGCCAGCGTCACGTTTTGTGCGGTATTCCAGTTGGCTGCGGTAAACGTCAGACTTGCTCCGCCACTGACTGTCAGATCGATATCACCCGAAGCGCGGGCCACGGACACCGTGACATCACTCGCCGGTTGGAACGCCAGTTTCACTGTGAACGTGTTCGTCGCGCCTTCCGTGACAGACACACTGGTGGTTGACACCACCAGCGCCTGCACATCATTGTCGGCTTCCGTTCCCGTCACACTGACCGTGGTGAGTCCGGTGGACGTGACATCAAAGACGGCCGAACTGTTGGCCAGATCCACGTCTTCTGCTGCTGCCAGTGTCACGGTCTGTGCCGTGTTCCAGTTGGAGGTGGTGAACGTGAGCGATGCTCCGCCACTGACTGTCAGATCGGTGTC